>Ga0326727_10009542_pt1 | contig 23789 bp, 19 predicted proteins | sample MB2enrmetagenome_FD_207643 | JGI IMG/M metagenome (GOLD analysis project Ga0326727, IMG submission 207643) | Lab enriched peat soil microbial communities from McLean, Ithaca, NY, United States - MB29MY | ecosystem: Environmental > Terrestrial > Soil > Wetlands > Peat | place: USA: New York... | reverse complement strand
CAGGCCGATAACCTGATTGTACTGGGGCTGCAGCTCGGTGAAATCGCGCACTTCCAGGTCGAGGCCCTTGTCATGGAACAGGGCGTTGAGGCGGTCGCGGATCGGCGCCATGTCCTCGGTGCGCTTCAGTTGCAGGACAATGGCCACGGCCTTGTGCTCGCCCCGGCCATACAAGAGCTGCTGGGCCAGGTGAAGATGCATGGCGACGAAATTGTCATCCAGTTCCTTGATGCCTTGTCGTTCGGCCTTGGTCACGGTCAGGGTCATCACGTTGGGGGCGCCTCCGGCTGTTGCCGCCAGCAGATCGATGCGTGGCCGCCGGTCCCGGCTTTCGTCGCGCGCCGGAGCATCGCGGTGGGCCAGTTCATCGATGTCGAGGCCGGCCGGGACGCCGCCGCCGGGTGCCGCCGCCGGCTTCGGTGGTGGCGGCGGCGCCTTGCAGTCGGGAACCGCCAGGGGGGCGCACAGGCCCAGGATCCTGGCCAGACCGACGCCGACGATCCCCTCGCCCTCGACATCGTCCTTGAGGCCCGATGTCACGGGAGGGCGGTTGGTCATCAGGCCATATTCATCCCAGCGCAACATGCGGTCGCGATCGGCCGGGACGACCCCCAGGCCGAAGAAGGTCTTCGAGGCGTCGATGTCGAAATTGCCGGCGATGCCGAACAGGGTGACGGTCGGGGTGATGACCGCCACATGATCGGCGATGGAGGGATCGCCGGCGATCAGGTCGATGACATCGGCATAGGACGAGATGCCATAGGCGGCGGGGTTGCCGGCGCCAAAGTCGAAGTAGCCGGAATGAAATACCGACAGATGCCCGCTTCGTTCCACGGTGGTGGTCTGGAAGCCGGTGGTGATGTAGGCCATGAACTCGCCGAACAGGCCGATGGCCATGAATCCCACCGCCACCGCCGACAGGGTCATCAGCGAGCGGCGGGCATTGCGGGCGACATTGCGGGCGGCAATCTTCAGCAGCAGCATGATCAGGCCTCCGAACGGTGGTCGACGACCTGGCCGTCGCGAATGTGAAAGGTTTCCTCGGCGTGCGAGATCAAGAGGGGGTCGTGGGTCGAAAAGATGAAACTGACCGACTGCTCATGCTGGATGCGGCGCATCAGTTCGATGATGGTGGCTCCCGTCTTGCTGTCCAGATTGGCGGTCGGTTCGTCGGCCAGCACCATTTCGGGAGCCTTGACCAGGGCGCGGGCGATGGCGACCCGTTGGCGTTGACCGCCCGACAACTGGTTGGGACGGTGGTGGCGCTGGTCGGCCAGACCCACCTGTTCCAGCATGGCTAGACTTGCCTCGCGTCGAGCGCGTGCCGCCATGCCCAGCAACAGCAGGGGATATTCGACGTTCTCGAAGGCGGTCAGCACCGGGAACAGATTGAAGGTTTGGAAGATGAAGGCGATGTTTCGGGCGCGGAAGTCGGTCAGCGCATTGTCGTTCAGCGCGGTGACCTCGGTTCCGCATGCCCTGATGCGACCGTCGCTGGGATGGTCGATGCAGCCGATCAGGTTCAACAGCGTGGTCTTGCCGCTTCCCGAGGGACCGACGATCATGGTCAGGCGCTGGCGGCGGACGGCCAGGCTGACATCGGTCAGGGCCGGAACCGCGACCTCGCCCAGCCGATAGGTCTTCGAGACATGTTCCAGCGCCACCACGGCGTCGGTGTTCGACCGTTGGTTGTCGCGATGGTCGATGGTCTCTTCGATTCGTTCTCTCATAAGGTTCCTCCGAAAGGGGAAACGGCTTGAGTACCCATTGGTACTGGTTTATACAGTACCCATCGGTACCGAGTCAATGGAGAGTGGTTGGCCTGATGGCAAAGGATGCGATGGCAAACGGCGGGGGTGGCCCGGCGCACCTCGATAGCCGGGACGAGGAGATCCTGCGGGCGGCGTTCGAAGAGTTCACCGAGCGCGGTTTTCATGGTGCGACGATGCTGGCGGTGGCGCGGCGCGCCCGCGCGTCCAAAGCCACCCTCTATGATCGCTTCGACAGCAAGGAGGGGCTGTTCCACGCCCTGCTGTCCTGGGGGTGCCAACAGACGATGGCCGATCTGCAATCGATCGTTGAAGACCGTGCCTTGTCCGCCAAGGAGGCGCTGACCGAATGCGCGGTTCGGATTCTGACGGTGATGGGCTCTGCCAGCGCCGTCGATCTGGCCAGAATCGCCATCGCCGAGGGTGCCCGCCAACCAGGGGTCGGGCGAATCTACGAGGGGGAAACCCGCGACCCCATCGTCGCCTTGGTCCGCCAGGTCATCGCCCGCCTGTTCGAAACCGGGGAGATTGCCGCTGATGATCCGTCCGAATTCGGGGCCGCCTTCATCGGCTTGCTGCGCGGTGATCTTTACTATCGCGCCATCCTGGGCACCGCGCCGGTACCGTCCGCGGAAGAGTGGGAGGCGATTGCCCGCCGCGCCGTGCCGCGGCTGCTGAAAGCCTTTGCGCCCTAGTCGCCCTGACGCACAAGCCGGTCGATTCACCATCGATGGAAGGAGTCGGTATCTTCGCTACTGCAGTCATGCAACCGCTGAATTTGACGGAAGCGACCGACGAGAGACAGTCTCGGTATTTTCAGTAGCGCCGGCCTCCGCGCCGGTGATGCCGGCAGGGACGCCGGCGCTGCTGCAGTCATGCAACCGCTCAATTTGACGGAAGCGACCGACGAGAGACAGTTGACGCTTCACTGCCTGTTGGAGTGAAGTGCAGGAAGGCGTGCCCCACTTTTTTCAGCCGTTCCCTGCCTGTCGGCATTCCTCTGTCCCGGAGTTGCCCATGTCCTTTCCCCATTCCTGGTTCCCGGTGTCGACAACCGGGGAGGCGTGCCATGGCTGACAAGTCCGATCTGCGCCCGGAAACGCAAGCCGCCCAGGCCCTGGGATGGGTCGATCCGGCGACCGGCGCCATCATCCCTTCGATCCATCCGGCCACCACCTTCCTGCGCGATCCCGATAATGGCTACAGTCGTGGCCGGGTCTATTCGCGCCCTGACAATCCCACCTATGACCAGGCGGCAGCCACCTTGAGTGCCCTGGAGGGGGCGGTCGATACCCTGTTGTTCGCATCCGGCATGGCCGCCGCGACGGCGGTGTTCCTGGCACTGTCGCCGGGCGACCATGTGGTCGTGCCGCGGGTCATGTACTGGGGCTTCCGCGCCTGGTTGGCCGACCATGCCACCCGCTGGGGACTGCTGGTCGACGAGGTGGACGGGACCGATACCACGGCGGTGGCCCGGGCCCTGCGTCCGGGCCAGACGCGGCTGGTCTGGCTGGAGACGCCGGCCAACCCCCTATGGTCGATCAGCGACATCGCCGCCGTTGCCGAACTTGCCCACGCGGCCGGCGCGCGGCTGGCAGTGGACTCCACGGTGGCCACGCCGGTGTTCACCCGGCCCTTGGCGCTGGGCGCCGACATCGTCATGCATTCGGCCACCAAATATCTGAACGGCCATTCCGATGTGGTGGCTGGGACCCTGTCCACGGCGAAGGACGACGAGCTGTGGCAGCGGATCCGCCTGGTCCAATCCCGCCATGGCGCCGTTCCGGGACCGTTCGAGGCTTGGCTGCTGCAACGGGGCTTGAGGACCCTGTTCGTCCGCGTCCGCGCCCAGGCCGCCGCGGCCCAGTTGTTGGCTCAGCGCCTGTCAGCCCATCCGCGCATTGCCGAGGTGCTCTATCCCGGCCTGCCGGCCTTTCCCGGCCATGATCTGGCGGCGCGCCAGATGACGGGGGGCTTCGGCGGCATGCTGTCGGTGCGGGTCAAGGGCGGTACCGCCGCCGCCATCGCCACTGCCGCTGCTGTCCGGGTATGGAAGCGGGCGACGTCACTGGGGGGCGTGGAAAGCCTGGTGGAACACCGCGCCAGCATCGAGGGCCCAAGCTCTCCGGTGCCGGGGGACCTGTTGCGGCTGTCGGTAGGACTGGAATCCGCCGATGATCTTTACGATGATCTGGACCAAGCCCTGTCATGTTCGGGACAAAATCGATGACCGAGAACACCGCTCTTGTCTATCCCGATGCCACCCTGCGCCGCATTCTGGCGACGGTGAAGACCATCGCCATGGTCGGCGCTTCGGCCAACAGCACCCGGCCCAGCTTCTTCGTCATGAAGTATCTACAGAACAAGGGTTACCGGGTCATTCCGGTCAATCCCGGATTGGCCGGCCAGACCCTGTCGGGTGAAATGGTCTATGCCAGCCTTGCCGAGGTCCCCGATCCTGTCGACATGGTGGACATGTTCCGCGCCGCGTCGGCCGCGCCGGCCATCGTCGACGACGCCATCGCCATCGGGGCCAAGGTGGTGTGGATGCAGCTTGGCATCCGCCATGACGAGGCGGCGGCCAAGGCCCAGGCCGCCGGGCTCGAAGTGGTGATGGACCGTTGCCCGAAGATCGAGTTCGGGCGCCTGTGCGGCGAACTGTCATCCTGCGGTGTCAACACCGGCCTGATCCGGAATCAGGCGCCGCAACCGCCGGCCGGCCGGGTCCGCAAAGAGCGCCCGCTGCCGGCCAAGAGCCTGGACTTCGGGTTCGAGACACGGGCGATCCACGCCGGTGCCGCGCCCGACGCCACCACCGGGGCCCGCATCACCCCGATCTACCAGACCGCGTCCTATGTCTTCGAGGATGTCGAGCAGGCGGCGTCGCGCTTCAATCTGCACAGTTTCGGCAACATCTACTCGCGCCTGACCAACCCCACCGTTTCGGTCCTGGAAGAGCGTGTCGCAACACTCGAGGGCGGCCGGGCCGCGGTGGCCGCGGCGTCGGGTCACGCCGCCCAGTTCCTCGCCTTCTTTACCTTGATGGAGCAGGGCGACGAGTTTATCGCTTCGCGCAATCTGTACGGCGGCAGCCTGACTCAGTTCGGCCAGTCCTTCCGCAAGCTGGGCTGGACCTGTCATTTTGTCGATCCGCTCGACCCGGAGAATTTCCGGCGCGCCCTGACACCCCGATGCAAGGCGATCTTCGTGGAAAGCCTGGCCAACCCGGGCGGCGTGGTGGTGGACTTGGAGGCGGTGGCGGCCATCGCCCACGAGGCCGGCATCCTGTTCATCGTCGACAACACCCTGGCTACGCCCTATCTGTGCCAGCCATTCGCCTGGGGGGCCGATATCGTGGTCCATTCGACCACCAAATTCCTGGCCGGGCATGGTAACGCCCTGGGGGGCATGGTGGTGGAATCGGGACGGTTCGACTGGTCCAGGAACGACAAATATCCCTCGATGACCCAGCCGGAGCCGGCCTATCATGGTTTGAACTTCTATGAGACCTTCGGGGACTTTGGCTTCACCACCAAGGCGCGTGCCGTGGCCTTGCGCGATTTTGGTCCGGCCATGGCGCCGATGAATGCCTTCCTGACCTTGACCGGGATCGAGACCTTGCCGCTTCGGATGGAGCGTCACGTCGCCAATGCGGCGGCCGTCGCGGCCTTTCTCGAAGGGCATCCGGCGGTTGCCTGGGTGTCCTATGCCGGGCTGCCGTCCAGTTCCCATTTTGGCCTGGCGCAAAAATACATGCCAAAGGGTGCCGGCGCGGTGTTCACCTTCGGCGTCAAGGGCGGGTACGAGGCGGGCATCCGGGTGGTGGAATCCGTTCAACTGTTCTCGCACCTGGCCAATGTCGGCGACACCCGCAGCCTGATCCTGCATCCGGCGTCGACGACGCACCGGCAGTTGAGCGACGAGCAACGCGTTGCCGCCGGCGCCGGACCCGACGTCATTCGTCTGTCGGTCGGCCTGGAGACCGTCGGCGACCTGATCCGCGATCTGGATCAGGCTTTGTCCGTTGCGGGGTGAGGAGCTGTAGCTTTACCGCTGCACCATTTGTCCTTTAAGCTGGCCAAATTCTTGATGATTGCTGCGCGTATGCACCATTTCCATGGACGATCTTAACGATCTGGCGTTCTTCGCGGCAGTGGTCCGCCACCGAGGCTTCTCCGCCGCCGCGCGCGCTACCGGGGTCGAGAAAACGCGCCTCAGCCGCCGCGTCGCGGAATTGGAGAGACGGTTGGGGGTTCGCCTGTTGCAGCGGACGACGCGCAGCATAGCCCTCACGGAAGCCGGTCGACGCTTTTATGATCACTGCCAGGCTGTGGTGGGCGATGCCCAGTCGGCCTACGACAGCATTGCCGACTTGCGCCGCGAGCCGGCCGGCACCATCAGAATGTGCTGTCCCCAGCCTTTGGCCCACGCCTACCTCACCCCCATTCTGCCCGACTATCTGGCGCGTCACCCGAAGGTGAAGCTGGTCCTCGACACCACCTATCGTCTCGTCAATTTGATTGAGGAAGGCGTCGACCTGGCGGTCCGCGCCAGGCACGAGATCGAAGAGCCTCCGGGCTTGGTGGCACGTCGACTGGGTAGCGGCGAGCCCGTTCTGGTGGCCAGTCCGGAATTTCTGAATCGCCAGGGCAGGCCTCGGACTCCGGACGATCTGGTGCGCCTTGACTGCCTTGTCCGTCCGCAAGATGTTCACGATGACAGCGCCCGCTGGATGTTGACGCGAGAGAACGGCGAAAAGGCGGTGGCGCGGCTCTGTTCACGCCTGGAATCGGAAGATCTCGTGCTGCTGTTGGAGGCGGCGCTCAACGGTTTGGGAGTCGCCATGCTGCCGGCGCGGACCGTGGCGAATGCCGTGCGCGCAGGCGCCTTGGAACATGTACTGCCGGAGTGGAGCGGGGCGAAATACGCCATCTTCCTTCTCTATCCCCGTCCGCGGGGAATGCTGCCTTCCGTGCGCAGTCTGATCGACTATCTGTCGTCCAACCTGATTGCCGACGCCCGGAGCGGCGACGATTGAACCTCGTGGAGGTATGACCGGTGTTTCGCGTCTCTGTCGCCAGGGTCTTCTCCTGATTGGTGCATATGAGCAACAGACCTTGGTGAACTCTCCAACTAATCATTCTATTGGTGCTCTGATACGTTGAGAACCACCAATCGCGGCTATTGAGAAGCGCTCACCACCGATCTGTGTACGAAAGCCACCCATCGGATAATAAAAAAAATTATAATTGCCCGTGAGGTCGATTCGTTGTTGAGTACCTTTTCACAATAGATGCGAATGATGGAAAGTATGAAAGACGCTAGTTTTGTGAGTGTGAACTTTCTTACTGGCGTGGAGAACATCATGAATAAAAGGACACTTCTGCTGAGCGTTGCTTCGGCAGTTTCACTTTCTTTGGCTCTTTGCAATTCCGCCAGCGCGGCAAGCGTAGCCGTGCCAAATGCGGCCTGGCAGGATCAGGCGCACCGTGTCATGACAGAGGCCGAGCTGGACGCCGGGGGCATCGATGCCTCCGTCGTGAAGGGCCCCGCCCTGCCAAAGGCGGTGTGGCAGGATCAGGCGCACCGTGTCATGACGGAAGCCGAGTTGGACGCCGGGGGCATCGATGCCTCGGTCGTGAAAGGCCCCACCCTGCCAAAAGCGGTCTGGCAGGATCAGGCGCACCGTGTCATGACGGAAGCTGAGATCGACGCGGCAACCGGTCGGTGAGGCTTTCCCGGCAGGACTTTTGTAAGAGCCGAAATGGCCCCTGGGCGGCTGCCGGACTCGATGCCGGCAGCCGCTTTCTTCATACCCACGGGACGCCAAAGACCGACCCCTTGTCGGCAAAAAAGAGTCCCGGCCTCTCCTGACGAGAGGACCGGGACCAGGCGGGGGAGGAAGCTTAGGCGGTGGCGGTGATCTGAGCGATGAAGGCGTCCAGTTGCTGGCGCAGTTCGTCGGCACGGCCGGCCAGATGTGCGGCCGCGCCCGATATGTCGCGGGCCTCCTGACTGGTCCCGCCGGCGGCTTCATGGATGCGGCCGACCATGTCCGAGACCGAGTCGGTTCCCACCGCCGCCTCGGCGACGTTGCGCGAAATCTCGGCGGTCACCGCATGCTGTTCCTCGACGGCGCCGGCGACCGCGGTGGACGTCTCGCGGATGCGGCCCACGGTTTCGGCGATGGTGCGGATGGCGTCCGCCGTATCCTGCGAGGCTTCGCGGATCTGGTTGACACGGACGGCAATCTCTTCGGTGGCCCGCGCCGTCTGGTTGGCCAGGGACTTCACCTCGCCGGCAACCACGGCAAAGCCTTTACCGGCGTCTCCGGCACGGGCCGCCTCGATGGTGGCGTTCAGCGCGAGAAGATTGGTCTTGGCGGCGATGTCCTGGATCAGTCCCAGCACATTGCCGATCTCGCCGGCGGCGCTGTCCAGCCGTGCCACCGTGGCATTGGTGCGTTGGGCCAGGTCTACCGCCTCGACCGAGATGGTGCTGGCGATGGCGGTCTGGCGGTTGATCTCGCCGAACGAAGCCGACAGTTCCTCGGCGGCGGCGGCGACCGTCTGAACGTTGACCGAGGCCTCCTCGGACGCCGCCGCCGACGTCATGGCCCTTTCGACGGTTCCACTGGCGCTGTCGTTCAGGCGCTGCGAGGACGACTGCAACTGGGTGACGGTGGCAAAGACATCCTGGACCGCCTTGCGGACCTTGTTCTCGGCAAAGGACAGGGATTGGGCATCCCGTTCGCCCATCAGGTCGAGCGAGTGGTTGATGGTTTCGGCATAGCGCGCGAAGTCGCCGCGCAGGCCGGTGGTCAGGATCTTGCGGAAATACTGGCGCCGGTTGGCCATTTCCATGGCCGCCTGGGCTTCGCGGCAGAAGGCTTCGCAAAGGTCGAGCAGCCGGTTGATGTTGCGCAGCATCTGGCCGATGTTGCCAAGTCCCTGGATATCCAGGATGCGTACGCCCAGTTGGCCCTGGGCCGCCGAACTGCAGACCGCGATGGCCTTTTCGATGCTGATGTTGGCTCTTCTCAGGAAGTGAAAACCGATGGCTGCCGGCACCATCAGCATGACCGCGACGGCGGTTCCCGCCCACCAGCCCAGCGCGGCACACAGAAGGCCGCCGGCCGCGGCGAGGGCCAGCGACACTCGGATCGCCAAAAAAGCCTTAGAGAGCGAGGACAAATTCTGCATAGGATTTTCCTTCTCCGGCCAAGAACTCTTTCAGCGCCCGGGTCGAGGCGGCCAGGCCGTCCTTGCTGCTGGCGTGGCTGCGTTCAATCTGCGCCAGACGGTCGTAAAGCGACTGCAGCGTGCCGATGATGGACCGTCTTGGCACCCTACGGTTGGAATGATAGCCTATTATTTCCCCGTTTTGATTGAAATCTGGAGTCACGTGGGCCAGCACCCAGTAGTGGTCGCCGTTCTTGGCCCGGTTGTTGACGTAGACGAAGATTTCCTCGCCCCGGCTGATGGTTTCCCACATCAACTGGAACAGGCAGCGAGGCGTATCGGGATGACGGACGATGCTGTGCTGCTGGCCCACCACTTCCTGTTCGCTGTATCCGGAAATGGAGATGAAAACATCGTTGACGTAAGTCAGCCGACCGGTCTTGTCGGTCTTGCTGACGATCAGTTCGTCTTCCGGGAACGTGCGTTCCCGCCCGGTCACCACCCGCTCCTGCTGTCCCATGTCCGCTCTCTCCGAGGCGATGCAAACGTTGGCCTACGACGAAGAGGATAGTGAGGGTTGGCGGGGGCCGATGTACCCAGATGGGGAGGGGGCGTTTCGGTGATCGAATGAAAAGTGAGCCCCGGGGCTCGGCTTTATTCGGGGGGGGGAGGGCAGAGAGAGTGCGCGAAGAAAAGGAGAGGGGGGATTGAGACGTTAGGTCGAAGCGGGACCGCTTCGACCTAACGTCATCGCGCTCTTGCCGCCGGTTATGGTGCGGCGACCCGGGCGTTGAACTCCCCGATCATGCGGTCCCAGGCGGGGACCAGGTCGAGAAGGGCGTCCCAGAAGGCGGGGTCGAGGCGACAGGTGAAGTCTTCCAACGACACGCCCTGCTGTTCGACCCAGGTGAAATAGCCCAGATTGAAAATCCGCTTGCGCTCGGCATGGGTCAGTTCCAGCAGATGGTCGGTCGCCACGCCGGCCAGGGACTGGCCGAACACCTCGGCGGCGCTGACCGTGTCAAAATGGTTGTTGAAATATTTGGCGCCCGCTTTGGCGATCTCGCTGGCATACATGGCGCCGCCGTCGGTGGCGACCGTCAGGATGATGTCGTTCTCGCCCAGATCATAATGTTTGGCGGTCTTGATGGCGGCCAGAAGATTGCAAATGCCGGACAGGCCCAGATTGGAGAGAGACGCCACGACGGTCGGGGCGATGCCCTTGCGTTCGATCAGATAGGCGCGGCCGGCATCGGTGTTGAACAGCATGAACAGGGTGTCGGTGGCATGGTCGGTGACCCCGGCGACCAGGTCCGTGTTCATCACATTGTGGATGAAGGGCACATGCTTGTCGCCGATGCCCTGGATGTTGTGCTCGCCAAAGCCGTTCTGCAGCAGGGTCGGGCATTCCGCCGCCTCGACGGCGACGATTCTGGCGCCCAAGCACGCCTTCAGGTGATCGCCGGCGGCCAGCGTGCCGCCCGAGCCCGAGGCCGAGACATAGGCGGCCAGCCGGCTGCCGGGACGGCCGTCGGCCAGCGCGTGGTACAGGGTCTCAAGGGCGGCGCCGGTACAGGTCCGGTGGATCACATAGTTCCCGAATTCGCAGAACTGGTTGAAGATGATGTTGGCCGGATCCCGATCCAACGCGGCGCAGGTGTCATAGATTTCCTTGACGTTGCTTTCCGATCCGGGCGTTCGGACGATGTCGGAGGGGTCCGCCACCCAGCGGTCCAGCCAGTCGAAACGCTCCTTGCTCATGTTTTCGGGCAGCACGGCAACGCCGCGGCAGCCGAGGATGCGCGAGATGGCGACGCCGCCGCGACAGTAATTTCCGGTCGAGGGCCAGATGGCCCGATGGTGGGTCGGATCGAATTGTCCGGTGACGACGCGGGGCACCAGGCAGCCATAGGCCGCCAGCACCTTGTGGGCGTTGATCATGGGAAAGCGGTTTCCCAGCGCCAGGACGATGCGGGCCTTGACGCCGGTCAGTGCCGTCGGCAGCTCGATATGACCGGGAACGTCGGCCAACCCGGTCCGGGTTTGGTCGTTGAACCAATGAACCCGGAACAGGTTCAAGGGATGGGGACTGTCGGGATCGACATCCTTCAATTTGGCGCGGATGCCGGCGTCGATGGTTGCCGGCGCCTTCAGTTGCGCGATGGTGGGAAGAAGTACCCCGGCATCGCGGAAACGCTGGACGGTCCGCCCGTAAACCTCGGCGTCGACCACCGCGCGTTCAAGCCCTAGACGTGCCATAGCGTACCCCTTTCCCCATCATTGATCCGTTGCGTCATAACGCCGCCATGCGCGTCCACAGGCGGGATGCCTGGGCTCGCGCCTCTGCTTCAATTGCGTCGAAGGATGCCCCGGCCAGCATCCCGTCCCGCACCACCTGTCGTCCTTCGACGATCACATGGCGCACCGTGCCCTTTTCCCGAACCACCAGATCGCCCAGGGCGCCGGGTGTCAAGGGATCTTCGCCGGCGCCGAAGCGTTCCGCGGCTAGGCGGTAGCCGGCGGCCAGGCGTCCGCCGGTGGCCGGATCACCGTGGAGTCGTCCCAGGCGGTCGAGGGCGGCCTGTTCCGCGGCCATGTCGGCAGCCCAGCCGTCGGTGCCCAGGGCCACGCGCCGGCCGGCCGCCAGGGCCTTGGCATAGCCGACCCGGTTGCCTTCGTTCGAGCGTGGATTATGGACCAGCCAGCAACCGGCGGTATCGGCCAGGCCAACCTGCGCCTCGTCCAGGTGAACGCCATGGGCCAGGATGGTGCCGGGCACCAGCGCGCCCAAGGCCTGCAGCCGTTCCAGCGGCCCCCGATGCCCCCTTGCCTTGGCATCCTCCACATCGGCCCGGTCCTCGGCCACATGGACATGCAAAACCGTGCCGCGGCTTCGGGCCAGGGCACCCGCGTCGCGAATGGTCTGGTCCGAGACGGTGAAGCCGGCATGCAGCCCGATCAGGCCGCGGACCAACCGGCCATCGGCCAGTGTGGCGCACTCGGCCAAGCCCCGGAGCGCCTCGTCGCGGCCGAAATTCCGCTCGGTCGCGCCGTAGCACAGCAACGCCCGCATACCCAATGCTTCGCAGCAGCGGGCCAGGATCGCCAGCGACCCTTCGATGACGCAGGGAGATTCGTGATGGTCGACCAGCGTGGTGGTGCCGGCCAGCAGGGCGCGCGCCACATAGTCGGCGGCGGCGGCGGCCAGGCTGGCCTCATCCAGGGCGCGGTCCAGGCGCCACCAGACCCGTTGCAAAATCTCCAGGAAGGTCGCCGGAGACGGCTCGGCGGCCGGCATGCCATGGGCGGCCAGGCCGCTGTAGAGATGGGTGTGGGCGCAGACCGCGCCGGGGGCGATCCGACCATCCCGACAGGGCAGGCGGGCGGCTCCGGCCGGGGCTTCGGCCACCACCCGTCCGCCGGCCAGGCACAGCTGACGCCCGGTCGCGTCCGGGCCGATGACCAAGGCGTCGGTCAATGCCACTGGTCCCGCTGGGCATCGGGCAGGCGCCCGACATTGATGGCCCGGGCCGCCGGACTGTCCTTCATCGGCAGGCGCAGGCGGCGGATGCCGTCAAAGGCCTCCAGCGCCGCGGCGGTGGCTCCCGCCGTCGGGACCAGGCCGATCTCGCCGACCCCCTTGGCGCCGAACGGTCCCTCCGGCTCGTGGTCTTCCACCAGGATGACCTGGACCTCGGGCATGTGCTGGGCCCGCAAGACCCCGATCTCGCGCAGTTTGTGGGTGACCGGCATCCCGTCCTTGCAGGGCAGTTCCTCGGTCAGGGCGTAGCCCAGACCCATATGCACGGCGCCTTCGATCTGGGCTTCGCATTGCTGGGGATTCAAGGCGCGGCCCACGTCATGGGCGGCGACGACACGGTCCAGGGCGCCGTTCTCGTCGAGGATGACCACTTGCGTGGCCCAGCCGAAGGCGGTGTGGGTCTTGATTTTGCCGTTCTTGGTCTGGCCCGGGGCGGTGGTGTCGTCGATCTTCGTTTCGCCTTCGTAGACCCGGCCGACCAGCTCTTCCAGGCCGTGGCCGGCATCCAGGTCCGCCTTCAAGGCGTTGGCCACCTCGATGGCGGCGCGCCCCGCCAGCAAGGTGCCGCGCGATCCTGTGGTCTGTCCGCTGCCCACTTCGAAACGGCTATTCACCTGGGGGCGGAACTTGCTGGCGGGCAGGCCGGTGATCTCGACGACGCATTGGGTCAGGATGGTGAGCAGGCCCTGGCCCATCTCGGTAAAGCCGGTGTAAAGGCCGATGGTGCCGTCCTCCTCGATGGAAAGACGGCATTTGCCGTATTCGATGGCGCCGTTGCCGATGCCGGAGTTCTTCACCGCACAGGCGATGCCGACGGCGCGTCCCTTGGCCCGGGCATCGTAATAGGCGTCCTTGACGGCCAGCAGCGTTCGCTCCAGGCCGACCGACTTTTCCAGAACCTGGCCGCTGGTGAAGACATCGCCGACGCGGACGGCGTTGCGCCAGCGCATCTCCCAGCCGTCGATACCGACTTTGGCCGCCAGCAGGTCCAGGCAGCCCTCGATGGCGAAACTGGTCTGGTTGACGCCGAAGCCACGCATGGCGCCACAGGGCGGGTTGTTGGTGTAGGCGGCGATGGCCTTGACCGCCAGCGCCGGAATCCGGTAGGGGCCGCAGCAATGGCCGGCCGCCCGTTCGATGACCTTGCCGCCCACCGAGGCATAGGCGCCCGAATCCCCCAGGATGTCCACCCGCGCCGCCGTCAGCCGGCCTTGGGCATCGCAGCCGACCTCGTAGCGCATGGTGACGGGGTGACGCTTGGGATGCAGGCGCACCGACTCGTCGCGCGACAGTGCCAGGCGCACCGGACGGTTGGTCAGGCGGGCCAGAAGCGCCGTCTGGGCCTGGATGGTCATGTCCTCCTTGCCGCCGAAGGCGCCGCCGTTGGGCATCAGTTCGACATAAATCCGCTCTTCCGGTTCGCCCAGGACCGCGGCGACCTGGCGACGGTCCTCGAAAATGCCCTGTCCCTGGCTGTAAAGGGCCAGGCGGCCGTCTTCCAGGGGTACCGCGAACGAGGCTTCCGGTTCCAGGAACAGATGTTCGATGCGCTGGGTTTGCCAGGTACCGCTGACCACATGGGCCGAACCGGCCAGATCGGCCTCGACGTCGCCGCGATCGATCACGGTGACCGACAAGACATTGTCATGGCGGGGATTGACCTGCCGGGCGCCCGGTTCGATGGCCAGCGTGGGGTCGAGGAGCGGGGGCAGGACCTCATAGTCGACGTCGATCAGCCGGGCGGCCTCACGGGCGGTGCGGCGGTCCACCGCGGCGATCGCCGCCAGGATGTCGCCGACACAGCGGACCTCCTCACCCTCGGCCACGAAGACCGGCCAGTCCTTGTAGATCTGGCCGACCCAGCGGTCGCCCGGCACGTCACGGGCGGTGGCGATGGCCATCACACCGGGCAGGGCCAGGGCCCGGCTGACGTCGATGCGGCGGACCAGGGCGCGGGCATAGGGCGACAGGGTGACGGCGCCATACAACATGCCGGGTGCTTCCAGGTCGTTGACGAAGCGGCGGGTGCCCAGCGCCAGGTCCGCCCCCTGATAGCGGGCCAGACGGTCGCCGATACCGCCGTCGGTGGCGACGGCCGGCAGCGATCCGCCCCTTTTCACGGTCTGGATCAGCTGGACGGCATCGATGATCTTGATATAGCCGGTACAGCGGCACAGATGGCCGTCCAGCGCCCGGGCGATCTCGTCGCGGGTCAGGATCCGGTCTTGGTCGGTCAGGTGCTTGATGCGCAACACCAGGCCCGGCGTGCAGAAGCCGCATTGCAGGCCGGCCGCCACCTGGAAGGCATCGGCATACAGCTGGCGCTCGTTGTCGGAAACCCCCTCCAGGGTGGTGATGGCCCGCCCTTCCACCTGTTCGACCTTGATGGAGCAGGTGACGCGGGGCACGCCGTCGATCAGGGCCAGGCAGCATCCGCATTCCTTCTGCGGGGCGCAGCCGTCCTTCAGGGACTTCAGCTTGAAATGCTCCCGCAGGACCTCCAGCAGGGATTGGTCGGCCGGCGCCGTCACCTCGGAAGGGGTGCCGTTGACGGTGAAACGGATGGTTTTGTTGTGGGTCATCGGCCGCGCCTAATCTTCGAAATCGCCAAATTCTTCATGAAGTTCTTCACTGCGCCGAAGCCGCGCCTGCGCCTCGTCGCCCATGGCCCGCGCCGCGCCGGAACACAAGAAGTTCAACAGGCTGATGGCGGCGACGTAGGAATCGAACGGGCTGGCGCCGCGGTTCAGGCAACGCAGCGTGACCGTGGCCCATTTGGCCATCTCGCCCAGCGACGGGTCTCCCACCAGCACCACCGGCGCGCCGGCCCGCCAGGCGGTGGCCAGGATGCGGTCCAACAGGGGCGGTCGCCGGCGAAATCCCAGGGCCAGCACGACGTCGTCTTCGTCCAGGCTGGCCAGATCCTCGGCCACCGTTTGTCCGGCGACCGGCAGCAGGCGAACGTCGGGCTTGACCTGAACCAGAAGTTCGCGGGCATAGAGTGCCAGGGCATGGCTGTTGCGGAAGCCGACTACCCACAGGCGGTTTGCCTTGGCCAGCAAATCGATGGCCGTTTGGGCCAACTCGGGCGGCAGGGTGCCAAGGCTGTGGCTGAGGCAGATCAGGTCCTGCTCCAGATGACGGCCCAGCGACCCATCCTCGCCGGCCGTCTGCGGCAGTTCGGCCAAGGGCGAGCCGTTCCGCCGCTGGGCCCGGGCCTGTTGGCGCATTTCCAGGAAGTCGGCATAGCCCAGGCGCCGCACCAGGCGCGCCGCGGTGGCCTTGGAAACGCCGGCCCGCGCCGCCAGTTCGGTGGCCGAATAGGCGGCCAGTTCGCTGCGCAGTTCCAGAAGAACGTCGGCGATTTTTCGCTCGCCGGCAGGAAGCCGGTCGTAGCGGTCGCGGATGGTCTGTTCCAGGGGATCGATCATGAAACGATTAGAAACACACGTTTCATGATGAGGCAATCTGGAAATCTGTGTTTCATAAATCCGTTGACCACACCCTCCCCTCGGTGATTTTGTTGACGGGCAAGCCAAGGGTTTTCTCTGCAAATTGGGGGATGGGCGATGGGCCACAACCTTCGCATCGACGGCCGGCGTTTGTCCTGGCGCCTGGAGCAGTTGGCACAAATGGGCGCCATCGCCGGTGGCGGCGTCAGCCGCCTTGCCTTGACGCCTGCCGACAAGGACGGACGCGACCTGGTGGTCGGCTGGATGACCGACCTGGGGCTTACCGTCAGCGTCGACGGCGTCGGCAATGTGGTGGGTCTGCGGGCCGGCCTGGAGGACGGTCCGCCGGTGATGGCGGGCAGCCATATCGATACGGTCGCCACCGGGGGGCGCTATGACGGCAACCTGGGGGTGATGGCCGGACTGGAGGTCATGGCCACCTTGAACGACGCCGGAATTGTCACCCGGCGCCCCCTGGCGGTGGCCTTTTTCACCAACGAGGAGGGATCGCGCTTCCAACCCGACATGCTGGGAAGCCTGGTCTATGTCGGTGGCCTGGCGCTTGACCGGGCCCTTGAGACCAAGGCCATCGACGGCGAACCGCTGGGCGACGCACTGAGGCGCATCGGCTATGCCGGGCCGGCGTCGGTGGGACATCCGGCGGTGCATGCCTATCTGGAATTGCATGTGGAGCAGGGTCCGGTCCTGGAGGCCGAGGGAGTGACCATCGGCGCGGTGGAGGGCGTCCAGGGGATATCCTGGACCGAGTTCACCATCGTCGGCCAATCCAACCATGCCGGCACCACGCCGATGCGGTTGCGCCATGATGCCGGCTATGCGGCCGCCGAGATCGCCGTGTTCGCCCGGCGCCTGGCCCGTGAGCTGGGCGGCGATCAGGTCGCCACTGTCGGCGCGGCGACCCTGGAACCCAACCTGGTCAATGTGGTCGCCAACAAGGCGGTGCTGACCGTCGATCTGCGCAACACCGACGAAGCCCAATTGCAGATTGCCGAACGCCGGCTGTTCGCCTTCGCCGAGGAGGTTGCCGCGGCCGAGGGGGTGACGTGCGCGCGCCGCACCCTGGCCCGCTTCGCGCCGGTCGCCTTCGATCCGCATCTGGTCGGACGGGTCGAGGCGATCGCCGGCGACATGGGCCTGTCGGTGAAGCGGATGCCCAGCGGCGCCGGGCACGATGCCCAGATGCTGGCCCGTGTCTGCCCCGCGGCAATGATCTTCGTCCCCAGCGTCAAGGGCATCAGCCACAACGTCGCCGAATACACCGCCCCCGAGGACCTGGCCGCCGGCGCCGACATCCTGCTGCGCCTGGTGCTGGAACTGGCGGAGTAGGGGGCAGGTCTGGCGCGCGTTGCTGGGCACACAGCCTCGCCAGTAGCGCCGCCGTCCCTGCCGGCGTTTCGGTGAAGCCGGTCTTCCTATTGATTCACACTCTGTCGCGTCCGCCTCGCTTGCGCGGCGGGGCGGGGGGATGGCGGGCCAGGAAGGACAGGATGCGCTGTTCGATGTCGGGTGGCATGGGCACGGTGACAATGTTGCCGCCGCTGGCCGCCGCCTCCTCCTCGTCGGCGGTCACCAGCCCCGCCTGCATTCCTTGCGACGTCTCGATCCGGCAGACGAACAAGCGGGGAGCCAGGGTGGCGAGATTTTGGCGATAGCCCGCCAAGCGATCTTGGGTCAGCGTCAACCACGACGACAGCGCCGGGTGCGTCCGACCGGCGCTTATCACAACCGGCAGGCGGCAGGCCGCCGGCGGGGTGGCGGGCAGGGCGCCTTGCATCATCAGGCGGAAGCGGACCACGTCCTCCGCCGTGTTGATGTTGTAGAAGGGGTCATCGATCCCTCCCGGCCAGCAGGCCTCGGCGATTCGGTAGCGTTGTTGTACCGCGCCGATCTTGCGAAGCCCCTCTTGGGTCAGGGCCTGCCTTAAGGGGCCAGCCAGGGTGACCGGCCACAGGGCGAACACCGGATGGGACATGTCCCCCGACCGAGCCCGGCCGATCTCGGCACCCTCGCGGTTCACCGCATCCTGCAGGCGGGCCACCAGATCCTCCGGCAACCGGGGGCAGTCGGTGGCCACGCTCAGCAGCCAACGAATCTCGGGATGGGCTTGCGCCAGCCATTCCAGGCCAGTCTGGATGCCAGCCAGAGGGCCGGCGCCGCCGGCGATGCCGTCGGGCCTGACCGGCAGGCCGAAATCGGAAAAACGCCCCGGGTCCCCATTGGCGTTCAGCAGCATGGCCGACACCTGCGGGGCGAGGCGCTTGATGACGTGCCCCAGCAGGCTGGCGCCGTCGATGTCGATCAGCATCTTGTCGATGCCGCCCAGGCGGCGGCCCTGGCCACCCGCCAACAGCACGGCGGCAACGGGTTCCTTCAGCATGCGGCGGTCCAAAGATTTCCTGCGGGACTGGGAGTGGCCAGCATAGAAGGTCGACCGGCTTGGTGCATCGGGAATATGTCGCAAGGTATCTTGCCAAGCAAGGTACCTTGCGATAGATTGTCCACCAACGCACCTCCTGGCGCCATGATCCACCTTCCGGCGCTGTGTTCAGAGGTGCGCTTTTTGAACCCGGCTACCCTTGCAATACAAGGTAGCTTATGACGCAAGAGACCTTATGAGCGCGCAACTCAAGAAGGGGACGTTGGAAATGTGCGTACTCGCCATCCTTGGTCAGGCCGATGCCTATGCCTATGACATCGTCAGTCGCCTGGCCGCCGGGGTGGAGATGAGCGAAGGCACCATCTATCCCCTGATGCGCCGGTTGCAGAACGACGCCCTGGTCAGGACCTATCTGGCGGAGTCCGAGCAGGGGCCACCCCGGAAATACTATCGGCTGACCGAAGCGGGCCGGCGCGAACTGGCCAAGATGAAAGCGGAGTGGCGGTCCTTCGTCGACGAAGTCAATCGGATCCTGGGGGACGATCATGAATAAGGACAAGTTCATCGCCCGGCTGCGCGCGGAAATGGGGGACCTTCCGAAGGACCAGCTGGACGACGTGGTTGCCGACTATGAGGAATATTTCCGCGATGGCGAGGCCAATGGCCGGACGCAGGAGGAAGTTTCCAGCGGGTTGGGGGATCCGGCCAAAATCGCCAAGGAATTGCGGGCGGAAATGCGCCTGCAGCAATGGGCGCGCAAGAAAAGCGTGGCCAACTTTGGCCGCGTCGTCCTGGGCCTGATGGCCCTGGGCAGCCTGAACCTGTTCCTGGCCGTGCCGACCCTGGTGATGATGGTGATGCTGATGGCGTCCTATGTCATCTCGGTTGCCCTGCTGATCGTCGGTATCGTCGCCGGCGCCAGCTTCATTCCCGGGGTCAACAGCCTGGTCGATTTCGATGGCAAGCCGGGCAAAACCATCCATGTGGTGCAGGAAAAGGACGGCAGCCGGCTCGAGTTCACTCGCGACGGCAAGAAAAGCGTCACCATCGTGACCTCGGAACCATCGAAGGCGACGCCGGACAAGCCGGCGGCGGAAGGGGCGCCGAAGTCGCAGACCAGCATCACGATCCGCACCAAAGGTGATCCGGATGCCGACGATGACGATGATGATGATGACGCCGATGCCGACGGCGATGGCGGGCCGGCGCCGGCAACGGGCGCCGACAAGGGCGACGATCAGGACTTTGATAACGCGGTCGAGGCTGTCTTTCACAAGGTCGACGAGGCCGAGGGGTGGGGCGTGGTTGCGGCCGGCGGTCTGGGCGGCGGGGCGTTGTGGATGCTGTTCAATCTGTGGGTGACGCGTCTGCTGTTCCGCGGTTTCGTCCGCTATGCCCGGCTGAACTATTCGGTCCTGCGTGGCACCGACGCCTGACGGCCGGCTTAACTTGCCTGTCGCATTGAGAAAACTGGTGTGTTATAACACTAATACACCTATCCATCGGAACCATGATCAGTCTTTTTTGATGGAGCGACCTATCATGAGAAATGCCGGAAATACGGAGTCTGGCTGGGATTTCGGATCCCGCCCCGTCGAGAACGACGGCCGTTCGGCGATGACGTCCGATGACGCCCGGCCGATGGCGGCCCGCGCTGAGGCTGCTGTTTCAACCGCTGACCCCCATGCCACCGTGACGGCCTTTCGGACCCGGACCGGGCGGCTGCTGTCGGTCCGTGAAAACCCTGCCGACACCAAGTCGCGCGGACGGACCGGACGCCCCCAACTGCGGCTGGTCGACGGCGGTACGGCGGAGGTTTCGGAAAAGGCCTGGTCCCTGGGGCCGGCACGGTCCTGGAATGCCTCGCCGTCGTTTGGGCTCCATGTCGGGATTGCGGCGGCGCTGGGAACGGCGGTGCTGCTGCTGATCGAGATCGGCGGCCTGCATGCCGACCGCTGGCTGTCCATTCTTTAGGGTGCCGGCCGGCCGTCGATGGGAAGGGTAAGGGTGAAGCTGGCGCCGTCACCCTCCCGGCCACCGACATCCAACGTGCCGCCGTGCTTGGTGACGACGACGTCACGGCAGATGGCCAAACCCTGGCCGGCGCCCTTGCCAACGTCCCGGGTGGTGAAAAACAGATCGAAAATCCGGTCTCGGATGCCATCGGGCACCCCGTTGCCGGTATCACTGACGCGAATGGAGACGGAGGTGTCGTCCGCCCAGGTCTCGATGCGGATCCGACCCGGCAGCGGCTTGCCGCTGCTCTCGATGGCCTGGGCGGCATTGACGATGAGGTGCAACAACACCTGGTTCATTTCCGCCGGCAGGCACAGCACCGGCGGCAGGTCGGGGGCCAGGATGATGTCCGTTTCGGCAATCTCCCTCCACAGGTTGCGCGTCACCGTAAGCGTGGTCTCGATGGCGGCATTGAGATCCACCAGGGTTTTGGCCTTGCCGCCGGCATGGGAGAAGTCTCGCATCGACTGGACGATGAGGGCGATCTGAGTGACTCCCTCGAGCGATTCGGCGACGGCGGACGGCAGTTCGGTCCTGAGAAAGGCCAGCTTCGATCCGCTGGCGGCCTCTGCGGAGTCGGACGCCGATGAAACGCAGGTTGTCGCCGATGTACTGCACCGGCGTGTTGATCTCATGGGCGATACCGGCCGCCAATTGGCCGACGCTGGCCATGCGTGATGCCCGCAGCGCTTCGCCTTGCGCCTGTTTCATCGCCTCGATGCTTTCGGTCAGGGCCTGTTCGCTTTCCCGCCGGCGCTCGATTTCCAGGGTCAGGCGCTGGGTCCGCTGTGCGACCCGCTGTTCCAGTTCCCGCCGATGACGGGCAATCTCCATCTCGTAGGTGCGCTGGGCCCGCAGCTGGCGCAGCGTGATGGTGCCGGCGATGCCCAGGCTGACCAGGCCGCCGGTCGCAATGGCCAGCCATAACCTGAGTTGGGCGCGGAAGTCGGACAGGACATCCTGTTCAGCCAGGCCGACGGCAATGAACAGAGGATGGCCGCGGACCCGCTTGAACGAGATCAGGCGCGGCACGGCGTCCCCCGGGCCGGGCGAGCGGATACTGCCCGCCATCTCTCCCCGCGCCGCCGCGACGAGGGGAGAGTCGGTCAGCGCCTGTCCGAACGAGGCGTCGCTGGCCACCACCTGGGCCCGGACGATGCCGTCCAGTCCGATGACCGAAACCATGCCCCGTGGACCGACGTCGATGGTGTTATAGAAGCGGATCAGATATTCCGGCGGCAGGGAAATCACGATGACACCGTCGAAATGACCGCTCGCGTCGGCCAGACGGCGGACCACCTGGATGGTCCATCGCTGCGATACGCGGCCGAAGACCGGTTCGCTGATGAACAGGTCGTCGCTGTTGCCGTCGCTGAAATGGCGGAAATGGGGGCGGTCGGCGATGCTGATCGGTCCGTTCATGTCAAAATTGCTGGCAATCATCTGGCCGGACCGGTCGGCCACCGACACCTGCAGGGCGATATCGTTGAGGCCCGGGCGGACCTTCAGTGCGTCCCTAAGCCCCTGGGAGGTGCGAACGGCCGGTTGAGTGCGGGCGGCAAGCAGGGTGTCGTCCAGCAGTCCCACGGAAACCGTCAGATGCTCTTCGAAGGCGCTGGCCAGATTGGCCGCTCCGCGCTCCGCGTTGTCCAAAAGATCGTGCCGGTAGGACAGAAGATGGGCGGCGATCAGGGCGATGACGGCCAGGGTGATGGCCGTCATCAAGGAGACGACGGTCACCTCCAGGGGAAGCCGGTGCCGGATCGCCGCCTTCATGGGCGCTTCCTGGCTGTTGGCCGCCGTGATGGCGTCCGGGGACGGCGATCTTCGGGAAAAGATCATCTGCCGCCAGCCTTTCCGTCAGGGGCCGGTCGCGTGCGCCGGCGTGACGAAAGCCGGGCCGAAGGGCTGTCGGGGCAGGTAGCGTCCGGCTCCCGGCGCCGTTCGCAGATCGCCGTCGGCCCACAGGTGACGGCCGCCGGCGATGGTGTGGACCACCGAGCCGGCCAGACGCCGTCCCTCCCACACCGAGAAATCGGTGTTCTGGTGCTGGGTTCGGGCGCTGATGGTGATACTGCGGGCCGGGTCGATGATGGCGATGTCGGCATCGGCGCCGATGGCCAAGGATCCCTTGCGCGGCCATAGGTTGAACAAGCGTGCGGCATTGCCCGACGTCAAGGCGACGAAGGACTCCGGACTCAGGCAGCCCGCCGCGACGCCCAGATGCCAAAGAATGTTGAGACGGTCCCCGACGCCGCCGCAACCGTTGGGGATGCGGGTGTAATCGTCCAGGCCCAGACGCTTTTGCGCCCGGGTGAAACAGCAATGGTCGGTTCCGGTCACGGACAGGGTGCCGTCGGCGATGGCGGCCCACAAGGCCTCCTGATGACCCGCCGGACGATAGGGTGGGCTCATCACATGTCCGGCGGCAATATCGAAGTCGGGGTCGTCATAGACCCGGTCATCGATGCCGAGAAAGCCGGGAAGGGTTTCGCCGAAGACACGGACGCCGCGCTGTCGGCCGCGCTTGATGGCCTGGGCGGCCTCGGCGGCCGAGACATGGACGACATAGAGGGGAACGCCGACCGCCTCGGCCATGGCGATGGCGCGTTCGGTTGCCTCGCCTTCGCACATCGGCGGTCGCGAGGCCGCATGCCCTTTCGGTCCGGTAACGCCTTGCGCCTTCAGGCGCCGTTGCAGATAGGCGACGATCTCACCGTTCTCGGCGTGCATCTGGGGCAGGGCGCCCAGCGCCCGGCAGCGCTCGAAAGCCTGCAGAATGGCCTCGTCCGAAAGCATCAGGCCACCCTTGTAGGCCAGAAAGAACTTGAAGCTGGAGACTCCCTGGCCGACCAGGGCCGGCATGGCCTCGGCAAAGCCGTCGCCCCACCAGGATACGGTCATGTGAAAGCCATAGTCGATGACCGCCTTGGCGGCCTTGGCCCGCCAGGATGCCAGGGCATCCAAAGGCGACTGGCCCCGGTCGGGGCCGACAAAATCGAGGATGGTGGTGGTGCCGCCGGCCGCCGCCGCCGCCGTGCCGCTGGCGAAATCGTCAGCGACCACGGTCCCCATCATCGGCAGTTCCATGTGGGTATGGGGGTCGATTCCCCCGGGAACGACGAAACAGCCCGAAGCATCGATGACGCTGGCAGCCGGCGAAACGTCGAGTTCCTGGCCGATGGCGGCGATCACGCCATCCCGGCACAACAGATCACCACACCGGCGGCTCTGGTCGGTAACCAGGAGGCCCCCCCGAATGAGAATTTCGCTGGTCATGGCCGCGCTGCTCTTCCGGTCTTGTTGCCGCCTTGCCGATCGGCCGGCGTCTTTTCGGCGGTTTCTTCGACAGCCTCGCCCCTGTTTCTGCAAGAGCGTCCGGTTCAGGATGCCCCATAACCGCCGGTGCGGGCAAGGGGCCATGACCATTGG
>Ga0326727_10009541_pt1 | contig 23789 bp, 18 predicted proteins | sample MB2enrmetagenome_FD_207643 | JGI IMG/M metagenome (GOLD analysis project Ga0326727, IMG submission 207643) | Lab enriched peat soil microbial communities from McLean, Ithaca, NY, United States - MB29MY | ecosystem: Environmental > Terrestrial > Soil > Wetlands > Peat | place: USA: New York... | reverse complement strand
ATCCCAGAAAATGGCGCAGTCCCCGATGTCGGCTCGCTGGTTGTAGAGAGACTTCAGACCGAGGTCGTCGATCTCATCGTCGTCGCAACTGAAAGCTGTGGCGAACGATCCCGATTGCACCTGTTGCTTAACCTCGGCTTCGGTGATGATGTGCAGCCGCGCGCGTTCCGCGGGAGGCAGGTTGACTTTGTGGGAATAGGACAATTCGAATCCCGGTGGCGGCAGGCGCCTGGTCAGGAAATAGATCGGCTCATCGGCATAGAGCCTCGCGTTTGGCGGCGTTACCTGGTCGATTTTGGCCGCCAGGACTTTGTACCTGCCCCACCAGATGTCGTCCCGGCGATTGTAGAGAGTCTCGCCGAGTCCCAATGCGAACAGCGCGGTGACCAACAACACCGGCCATAACGGGCGGTCTGGCTCGAGCACGCGCGAGCTGATCGCATACAGTCCCACGCCGGCTAGAATCGCCACAAACGGCACGATGAAGAGAAAGTACTGGGGGAAGGTTGGATGCGCGCGGCCAGCCTCGGCGGAAAGAGCGAGGGCCAGCCACGCGCACAGGTAGAACTCCGCTTTCAACGCGGGCGCCCACCCGCTTCTGCGCGCCACGTACAACAGGCCGAATAAGGCGAGCAGTCCGAGCAGCAGCGCCTGGCCGGAATCGATCCAGGACGCCAGGACTTCCAGGTCGTGGCGCGTCGTCTCAGGCCAATACAGTTCGCGAAAAAAGACGTGGTATTGAACCAGGTTGAACCAGGTCTGTCGCGGCCCCAGCGAAAACAACCGGAACACCGGCACGAACGCAATCGCCGTGCCAATCGTGAAAGCGGCGGACTTGAGCCATCGGTTGCCCGAGCGATTGTAAATGCACATCCAGGCGAGCAGCACCGGGACAGCGGCGGCGGACAGAAGCGAGGAACCGGCCGCGGCTCCGGCGACCAGGCCGGCCAGCCCCGGCAGCAGCCATCCACTTCGACCCACGGCGCGCACGGAAATCCGGAAAGCCAGGGCCAGCGTGAACAGACACATGCCGTAGGCCTGTGCCAAAGGTCCGAAAACGAAGACCCGGGCATTCAGGCCAGCCGCCAGGCCAACTGCTACGCCGCCAGCCAGGCGCCAGCTCGGGACGGGGAAGCGGCGGGCAAAATAATCGGCCGTGAGCAGAACCGCGCCGATCGTGAGCAGCGCCGAGAATGCATGCGCAACGTGCCAGCTTTGACCCCACACGCTCATCCACCATGCATTCCAGTAAGCGTTCAAAGGCGACTGCGGGAAGCAGAAATCGATGTATGGTTTCTTGCCGGCTAGGATTAATTGGGCTGCCAGCAGATGAAAAGTTTCATCCCAGGCAAACGCCCAGGCTTGCGAATAAATCAGGAATGCCGCCGCGTATACCGAGAGCGCGCCCCAAAACCCCAGGTACCACCCTCGGCGGGGCGTTTGCAATTCTTCAACTGGATCCAGCAAGCCGCATTATGCCACGACTTCGCTTACCGAATCATCCGCACGAGCCCCCAGCAAACCAGGCAGACCCAGAAATCCACGGCCAAGCCCCAATCCAGCTGGTAGAGCTGGTGTTGCGCACGCGGCGGGAGGAAGCGCTCCACGCTGAAGTAGATGGCATTCCCCGCCACCACGGCGATCAGGGATTGCCAGAACGGCCGCTTCACGGCTCTCACCCGTTGACCAATCGCATGGCCCGCTCGGCGTAGCGCGGGCCGGCGGTCCCGTTCTGGGGAAAGGCCTCCCCGAGACGGCGCAGTTCCTCGGGCGTCAAGCGAATCTGGAGCGCCCCCAGGTTCTCCTCCAGGTAGCGGACACGCTTGGTTCCCGGGATGGACACGATGTCGTCGCCCTGGGCGAGCACCCAGGCCAGCGCAAGCTGCGCCGGGGGACAGCCTATCTCGCGGGCCATCTGCTCTACCGCTTCGGCAAGGCGCAGATTGCGCTGGAAGTTCTCACCCTCGAAGCGCGGGTGGTGGCGGCGGAAGTCATCCTCGGGCAGATCCTCGTTCTTCTTAAAGCGCCCGGTCAGGAAGCCCCGACCGAGCGGGCTGTAGGCAACGAAGCCCACTTGGAGTTCGCGGCAAGCGGCCAGTATCCCGTCTTCCGGGTCGCGGCTCCACAGCGAGTACTCGGTCTGAAGCGCGGCGATGGGATGCACGGCGCACGCCCGCCGGATGGTCGCCGGCGCCGCCTCGGACAATCCCAGGTAGCGGACCTTGCCGGCGCGCACCAGTTCCGCCATCGCGCCGACGGTGTCCTCGATTGGCGTGGCGGGGTCCACGCGATGCTGGTAATAGAGGTCGATGACCTCGACGCCGAGTCGCTGGAGACTGGCCTCGCAAGCTACGCGCACGTACTCGGGCCGTCCGTTGACCCCCAGGAACTCGCCGTGCGGCCCGCGGACGTTGCCGAACTTCGTGGCGAGGATCGCCTGCTCGCGGCGCCCGCGGAGGGCCCGCCCAACCAGCTCTTCGTTCCGGCCCATCCCATACATGTCCGCGGTGTCCAGAAAGTTGACGCCCACGTCGATGGCGCGGTGGATGGTAGCAATCGATTCGGTCTCATCGCCGCGGCCGTAAAACTCCGACATGCCCATGCACCCAAGGCCCAGAGCGGGCACGCTGAGTTCACTGCCAAGTTTGCGTTGTTGCATCGTAGTTTCCATTCTATAGGCCGCCATCCACCGCGGTCTCACTCCGAATCCACAGGCCCATCGCCCCTGGCAAGCTCTTCGATCAGCGTCTCCCGGCGCCTGCCGGCGGCCTCGACGGCCGAATCCATGGCCACCCAGTAGAGCGCCGCGCCGATGGCGGCCGCCATCGCCAGCACGGCCGCGAAGGCCGCCTGGCTGGCCAGGGCGTAGCGCGCCAGGTAGGCCAGCGCCACCGGCAGCAGCGCCACGGGATACAGCAGGAAAATCAGGGCCTGGAAACGGCTTGAAGCTCCGCCTCCGGAGACCCGTTCCGGCTTCAGGGGCCGTGGGTAGTATACCGAACTGACATTGCCCAGCGCCATCACATACGAGGCGCAGATTCCCACCACCAGCAGCGTCTCGAGCACCTGGCCCCAGCCCGCCAGCAGGCGCAGCGCCGCGACGATGGCGGTCAGCAGCAGCACCTCCGCGTAGATAAATACCAGGCTGGCGATATTCTTGGCTACCAGCGCGGTCCCGACGGGATGCGGAATGACGAAATAGATGCGCGCCGCCGAACGGTCCAGCCCGAAACAGTTCCAGTAGGAGACCTGGCCCAGCAGCGTCAAGGCGTAGAGCGAAACGATGGTCAGGAAATTCCGTTCGATGGCGCCCTGGCCGACGTGATGGGGCCGCATCGCCATCGGCAGCCATACCAGCAAGCCAAACGTGAACCCCATGATGAAGACCGTGCGGAAGCGCGGGGTGCGTGCCAGCGAGCGCAGCTCCTTTTCCACCATGCCGGCCAGGGGATCGCGCCAGATCCATCCGGGTAAGCGGTAGAAGCGTTCGAGAAACCCTTCGCGCCGCGCGCCGCCTTCGAGCGGACGGGCTTGTGCGGCCTCCGCGTCGAAGCGCAGCCCGCGCTCGAACTGCGCACGGCCGAACCAGCCCGCCACTGCCATCCAGCAGCCCAGCGTCAAGAGCGCCAGACCCGCCGGCCCTCCCGGCAAACTCGCGCGCGCCGCCGCGCCCCACGGCCAAATCGCCGCGCCCAAGACAGCCGCTCCGCTGCCTAGCCAGGCTGGATGGTACCCGGAGACCATCACCAGGCGCGGCGCCACCCAAAGCATCAACATCCCGAGCACCACCAGTTCCCGCACCCCGCGGCGCGAGAGCAGCCGCTCGAGCAGGCTCCGCATGCCGGAGGCCAGCAGCAGGTTGAAGCACAGGAATAGCAGCGCCGCGATGGCCGCCCGCGGCCAGTCGCGCCCATTGCCGGACGCCGGGTTCGCCAGGATCCCCAGCATACCTGCGCCCAGCACCATGACCATCTCCCCGGCCCCCGTGAGCCGCAGCAGAAGATCCACCAGAAAGAGCTTCCCATGGGCGATGGGGTAGGCTAGCAACTTGCGGGTGTCCAGCGCGGATCCCAGGTTGGCGGTCAGGACGGGCGCGATCTGCCAGTACACGAAAACGCCCAGGAACCCGAGGGGCGCGTACACCCGCAGCGCCGCCAACCGGGCCGCGTAGGCCAACGCAAAAACCGCGCAGGCCACCCCGGCCCACATGCCGTACCACAGCACGGCTACCAGCGCGGAGAGCACCGCGCCCCGGCGCTTGCCCATCCGCATCGAAATTGCCTGGGCCCGCAGAATGGCGGCGATCATAGCCAGCTCAGCCGCTCCGCCGGCCGTTCGGCTCCCACCAGGCGCACGAAGGCGTCTTCCAGCGATTGGCCGTCCGCCCGCAGATCCTCCATGGTGCCCGAGGTCACGATCCGGCCGGCGTGAATGATGGCCACGCGGTCGCACAGCCGCTCCACCACTTCCAGCACATGGCTGGTCAGGAAGACGGTGGCGCCCCGGTGCACCTGGTCCACCAGGATGTCTTTCATGAGCCGCGCGCCCACGGCGTCCACGCCCTCGAACGGCTCGTCCATCAGGAAGAGCTCGGGATGATGGATCAGCGACGCCGCCATGGCCACGCGCTTGCGCATGCCCTTGGAATACTCGGCGATGATTTTGCGGTCCGCCGGCAGCTCAAAAAGGTCCATGAGGCCGCGCCCCCGCTCGATGGCCGCGGGCCGCTCGAGTCCGTACATGCGGCCGACGAACTCCAGGAACTCCAAACCCGTGAGGCGGTCGAAGAGCAGCGATTCATCCGGCACCAGGCCAATGCGTCTCTTGATCTCGAGTTCCTCTTGCGGCAGCCGGAAGCCGAGGATTTCGACCGATCCGCTGTCGGCCGGAATCAGCCCCGTGAGAATCCGGATCGTGGTGGACTTCCCCGCGCCGTTGGGTCCCAGGAACCCGAAGAAAGAGCCGCGCGGCACCTCCAGATCCAGGCCATCTACGGCGGCCTTGGCGCCATAGCTCTTCCGCAGCGCGCGCACCAGGATGGCCGGCGGCGGCATTACTTCCGCTCGAAACGCCCCATGTACTGCGCCTCGGCCAGCGTGTGCCCTTTGACGGCCCGCAACACTTCAGGCCGCTTCACGCCCGCGGGCAGCCCCAACGTGTGCACGTCCAGCGCGTACAGCTTGAAGAAGTAGCGATGCGGCCCGTGTCCTTTGGGCGGGCAAGGTCCGCCGTACCCCTGTTTGCCGAAATCGTTGGCGCCGCTCAACCCCAGGCCGCCGGCGCGGAAGCCCTGCGCCAGGTTGTGGACCTTGGGTCCGATGTCGTACAGAAGCCAATGACACCAAATGCCGGCGGGTGCGTCGGGATCTTCCACGATCAGAGCGAAACTGCGCGTTTCAGGTGGCTCGCCGGACCATTCCAGCGCCGGCGCCAGGTTCGCGCCCTCGCACGAGTGAAGCGCGGGAATCCACGCGGCATCGGCGAACGAGGTGGAGAATAGTTTAAATGCCACAATCCTGAGCCCCGTATGATCGTAGCGCAATCTTATGCGCCTTGCCGCCGGGCTGCGCCGGGAGTAAGCTCCGAATTAGGGAGACATGCGTATGAAGGTCCTGATTCAAATTTCACTTTGCTGCGTTCTGGCCGCTGGAGGAGCCATGGCACAAAGAGGCGGCGGAGGTCATGGCGGCGGAGGCGGAGCGCGTGGGGGCGGTTTTGGCGGCGGCGGAATTCGCGGTGGTGGTTTTGGCGGTGGGGGAATTCGCGGCGGCGGCTTTGGCGGCGGCATCGTCAACCGGGGATTTGGCTATGGAGGATACGGCCGGTACGGCTACGGCTTGGGCTATTACGGTTCAGGTTGGGGCTGGGGTTTGCCCTGGTGGGGGTATGGCTACCCGCTTTACGGCTGGGACTACGGCTACGATCCCTATGATTATCCTTATGGGTATTATGGGGGTTATGCGGCATATCCGGATGGGGGCAGCTATCAAACCTCGCCCAATGTCGTAGTAGTCAACCCGCCATCCAATCCGGGTTACGCCACTACGGCGTCGGCCCAGCGCGCCAATCCCGTGATGCGGCAATATGATCAATATGGGCAGGAGATAGCGCCATTTTCGGGTTACACCGGTTCGGAAGGCTCCGGCGCCGCTAGTTCGCCGATTTACCTGATTGCCTTCAACGACCATGTGATCCGCGCGGCTTCGGCTTATTGGGTGGATAGCCGGACATTGCACTATGTCACGCTTCAGCACGAGGAAAAACAAGCACCACTCGACACTGTGGACCGCGCCCTTAGCTTGCAATTAAACCGGGAGCGCCATGTGCAGTTCCAAGTGCCGGCACCATAGCGGGAGCCGCGGAGGCATCGCACCTTCCATTTATGGAATGTTGCATCCTCGGTGCTTGTTTTTACATCTATCTGCTTTCACTGGATGGTTTGTTTGGATTAAAGCGGCGGTTTTCCGGTGAAAATGCTAGAGTTGATCTCTAGAATATCGGGAGGGCACCGTGAAGATATCCTGGGTTATCGTGGCTTTGGCGCTTCAGCTTGCGCTTCCGGCCCTGGAGGCGCAACAGACTTCCCCGGAAATCCCGAAATTGGAAGCGCCTTCCGAAGCACCCGATACCCGCGCCGCCCTAGCCCAAACCGTCCGAAATAATCCCGACAGCATTTCGGCTCTCACCGTCTATGCGGAGTTTCTCGATCGATATGGCGATTCCGGTGCTCGAGAAGCCTATAGCAGGCTGCTGGCGCTAGTCCGCAAGTCGGGCGACAACGCCCGCGCCGGTATTCTGGCCCGCCGCTTGTTGCGGCTGGACCTGCTGGCCGGGGACAGCGATGGCGTCTCCCGCGATCTCGAAGCTTATAGCGCGGCCACCGGTGAAACCTTGCAGATCGCCGGGCCCGAGCCCGTCGCTCCCCCAACCGTTCTCGTACCCGGCCCATTGCGCTCTTTTGCCCGCATGGCCGCCATCGATTCGGAGGGCCGCCCGGACGATGTTCTCGTCTCGCTCGCGCGTAACATCGTCATGCGGGGCTATCAGGCAACCGGCAGCCGGGAGGGCCTGGAGCCGACCGAGTACCTGAAGCTTATCCAGCGCTATCTCTCACAGGCTCAGGAGCTCGAAAAGCTCTCCGGTTTCGACAAAATCATACGGGTCGATAACTGCGAAGCTCCCAACGTCGCCGATTTGCTGCGCATTCTCGGCTTCCGCATGCGTGGCGGCTGCGGGTCGGAGGTGGTTTTGGAGACCGTGAACGCTCCGCGCGCCTTCCTCACTACCGATTCCGGCTTCCCCGTGAACGATCTGGAGGTGGCCCTCCGCACCAACCGGCCCTTCACATACGATTTCCATCCGACAGCCATCCCGGTAATGTTTTCAGCGGATTACTGGTTTAGCGGTTCCAAAGATAAGGGCAAAGAAACCAGCGACTTCATCGAGAGCTTCATCGGCGACCCTTCCATCTGCCGCCTGTACCTGGGGTTTTCCAAGCTCGACCGCGAAACCGCTGAGAGCTTACGCAAGGGAGTAGCTTATGCGCGCCTGAAGGCGTACGCCCATGTGCTCGACTTCTTCGGCGGCATGTTCGAAATCCGCAGCGGTCATGCGGTGGTGCCAGGCGGGCAGCACTCCGCCCCGGCTTGGGCCGAGCTGGCCGGAGCGTCTCCCGAAAACGGGCCGGCCTTTTTCGAGAGGCTCATCTCGCGGGATGACGGCTGGCTGGCCAGCCTGTTCGACACAGTGGCCCGGCTTAACGGACCGGTTCGCGACTACCTGATCGAGCCCGCGCGCCTGAAGCGCTTCTATTCCGCCGTGCGGGGCCGCATCACCAGCCCGGGACCGGCGCGGCCGGTGTTCAGCGCCAACACCGACATGATGCTGCTGACCACGCGGCTCCGGCTGGACCCCAACGGAAAGCCGCACATCCCCGGCAGCATAGAGGTCTGGAAGACCCTCTTTTTGAACCATCCCGCCAGCAAGTACGATGTCCGGCTCAGCCGCGTCGTCAAGGACTGGAAGGAGCCGGACGACGTCATCGAGGGGCTGTTCGCCCTGTGCCGCAAAATGGTGGAGAACGAACCGGTCAAGGTCTTCATGGCGCTCAGCGACGTCGATCGCAACCGGGCCGTTCCCTTGCCGGAGGAGACCGTCGATCGCCTTGCGCGCGGCTATCGCACCTACGGCCGCCAGTACGCCATTTTTAGCGAAACGCGCTCCCTGAGCGACCGCTCCATCCAGCAGTTTCTGGACACCGCCGACGCCCTCGGCCGCCTGCACGACCCGCTGTTCCGTGCCGACGCGGCCGGCACCTTCCAGGCGCTCATCGGTTTGTGGCAGATATTCGTCCGGCAGAACACGGTGGCCGAATCGAAGGCCGACGAGCTTTTCCTGAAGATCGCCGCTTCGTTCGCCGGAGTCCGCAACGATCACGAGCTGTTCGATGCGGGCCGCGACGGTCTTAAACTCCTGATCGGAGATGTACCCGCCAACCGGACCGAGGAGCGCGTGGTGGGCCTTCTGGCCGGCGCCGAATCGCAGGATACCGAAGCGCACGAGGAAGCCGCGCGGGAGATCGGCCGCATCCTCGAGGCTCAGCACATGGTCTCTCTTGATACCCTGTTTGAGCTGGCCGATCACATCGAGAGCCTTCCACGCGGCGGCAAGCTCAATACCGCGCTGGTGAATCGGGTGGCTGCCCGGATCAACGAGATTCCCCCGCCGCGGGCCTCTTTGAGCGCCGTCGAAAAGAACGCATCGAGCTTCGGTTACACGCCGGAGAAGCACGTGGACATGGAACGCCGGCTCAACATCCGCGCGGCCCTCGAGAAAGCCGGCGGAAATCCGGAAAGGCTCAAAGAGGAGCGCGGCGAACTGGCGCCCTTCCTGCGCGATACGCTGGTGGCCCTCGATTACGCCTACTACGCCCCTCCGGGCGCCCAGATTCTCTATACCAACCCGTTGTTCGTGCGCAGCCACGATTTCATCGGGACGGACAACCCGGCCCGGATGTGGGCTGGGACCGAAATCTATGCTAGCGGCTGGCCTTCGAACGGAGGCGGGCGCCTGATTGGATCGCTCGTCAGCCTGCCCTACGCCCTGGCTGAAGCCGAACAGAACTTCCTGGTTCCCGCCCATACTCAGGCGCTCATCTGGACGGACCTGGTTCCCCAGATCATCGTCAGCGCCACCGCCCCGCGTTGGTGGACGGTCGCTCCCGCTCAGCTTCACTGGGTGGGGCTGCATCTGCGCTACGCCCGGGAGTTGCTGGCCGAATCGGCTTTCGATACAACCTTGCGGGCGCAAGTGCTGACCGCACTGGGCCAGTACGCACCGCCCGGACGCACCGACCGGCTGGGCCAGTGGATCGCGCAGGGCGACGTCCGCAGCGCCGCGGACGGCGTCACGCCCGCGGAGTTGTTCGCCGTGGCGCGCGAATTCGCATCCCGCCCGGGCCCCGCCGCGTTGTCCACTTCCTCGATCGCCGCCGAGCTGCGGCAGCTCTCCCAAGCGTCCCCGGAATCCATCAACTATGCGGCCATCTCGCGGGCTTTCGGCACTCCCAAGCCCACGCTGGCCAATTCCTACCAGCCTGAGCTGCTGAATCTGCGCACGTTCCCGGCCCTGATGGGCTACTCCAGCCGCATCATGGCCGAGAGTTGGGAATCGAATACGATCTACTGGGCCGCGCTGGCTGACGAGCTCGGCCTGCCCCCCTCGCAGTTGAATCTGCGCATCCCGGAATGGACTCAGAAAATGGTAGAGCGCATCTTCGCTTCCCATTTGGAAGATTGGCCCGCGGTGCTGAAATCGCTCCTGATGGTGGGAGACGACGTGCGATCTCGCAGCCGCGCATCGGCTTTGGCGGAACAGAAGGCCCAGGTTCAGGAGTACCCCATCGGCAGGTGATCATGACGATCTCACGACGAGCATTCTTTGGATTGGCCGCCGGCGCGCCTTGCCTGCTGGCTCAGGACGCCGGCCAAAGACCCATCTTCCGGGTCAAGGTGGACATGGTGGTGCTGAGCTTCCAGGTCACCGACAACAAGAGCCACTACATTAACGGTTTGAGGCCTCAGGATTTCCGCATTTCCGAGGACGGCATTCCCCAGAGGATCGCCACCTTTGCCGAGGGCGCCAAAGCCCCCGTGGCAGTGGCTGCCGACGGCACCGTCCGCCCCCTGCTCGAGGGCGCCACGGATGCTTTGCCGGGCCTCGACCGGCCCGACGCCTTCGTGGGCACCAACGTCTTCGTGCTCTTCGATACCAGCAATTTCATGTATCGCGGCTTCGTATATGCCGAGGACGCCATCGCCGATTTCGTGCGCGGCCTGGACCGGGCCGATTCCGTAGCGGTCTATACCTTCAGCCGCAATCTTTCGCGGGCCGCCAGCCTCAATCGCGATAAGAACGCCGCCATCTCGGGCCTGCGGAAGTCCGTGGCCGGCGACGATACGGCTCTGTATAACGCCCTCCTGCTTACCCTGCGCGACGCCGCCCAGGTGCCCGGCCGCAAGGTGGTGATCGTGTTTTCCAACGGCCCCGACAATGCCAGCATGGTGGCCCCCGACGACGTGCGCGCCGTGGCCGAGGACGAGGGGATTCCCATATACGTCATCTCCACTAACGAGGTGAATAAGGATGCCATCTCCAGCAGCGTCTTCCGCCGCATCGCCCAGCGCACCGGCGGCAAAGCCTATTGGGCGCAGACGTGGCAGCGGCAGGTGGAGGCCTTCGAGGACATTCGCGAGGACCTGGGCAATTCCTATACCGTCACCTATTACCCCGCGCCCAATCCCAACGAGGGATTCCGCAAAATCTCGGTGGAGATCGTCAGCGACCCCGGCAAGAAGTACCGCGTGCATGCGCGCCCCGGCTACCGTCCCAGCCGCGTGTGAGGACGCCCGTCAAACCGCCGACCGATTTCTTTCAGCCAAGAATCCGATGGGGCGCCTGGGCGGTGCGGGGGCGTGGATGAGTTCCCGGAGTGCTTCGAAAACTTCCTTGAACTCGCTCATGCGGGCCTCGTGTTTTTCGTACTTCTTCTCGAGCTCCTCGATCTTGCGCGCGAGGTCCTTGTGCGTGGCCATCAGTTCGCGCAGTTTGACGAAGGCGCGCATGATGGCGATGTTGACCTGGACGGCCCGGGTGCTGCGCAGCACGCTCGACAGCATCGCGACGCCCTGCTCCGTGAAGGCATAAGGCAGCGAGCCCCCCAGACTGCGGCGCGATGGTATCACAGACTGTGATACCAACATTTCGGTTTCCGCGCGCGTCAACTGGAAGACAAAATCGCGCGGGAACCGGCCGCGGTTGCGCTTGACCTGCTGGCGTAGCGCGATGGTGCGGACCTGGTATAACTCGGCCAAGTCGCGATCGATCATGACTCTTTGCGCCCGGATCGCGTGGATCCGGCGGTCCACCGTCTGAAGGGATTTCTGCATCACAAATTGCCGTGCGGATTGCGGGCGGTTTCTCTCGGAAATTTGATACCACAGACGCGAATTTCCGCTTGCCCGCCTATTTCAGCTTGCTCAGGATGCGGTCCTGGATCCAGTGCTCGTCCCACCACTCGCGCGGGTTGATCTGCACCCCGTCGATCTGCATGCCGAAATGCACGTGTACCCCGCCCGCCAGGCCGGTCTCGCCGGCGATTCCCATCTTCTGGCCCTTCTTCACCAGGTCGCCCACCTTCACGTCGATCTGGCGCATATGGCCGTAGATGGATTGCAGGGCATAGCCGTGGTCGAGCACCACACAATTGCCGTAGATCCCCAGGTCGCTCGCCCACACCACGCGGCCCGTGTTGGCCGCCATCACCGGGCCGTTCTGGACATCGGAAAGATCGAAGCCGAGGTGGGTTTGCCGGTCCACCTTCTTGCCCTGGTAGATGTAATCGCGGGTATCCGCGAAGTTGGCCTCCTCCTTGCCCCAGTGAATGAAAGGCCCCTCCCAGAGGACTTTCTCCTCGGTCTTGAAGCGCAGATCGGCGAGCTGCTGGTTGTTCTTGCGGCGCATCGGACCGTTGATGAACAAAAAGCGAGCGAGCAGATCCGGGCCGGGCGCAATCTGGCCGGTGGGATCGCAGGAGTTGACCAGCTTCTCCATCAGGGCTTGGGTCAGCTCGAAATCGCGTACCCGGAACTTCTTGGGGAACAGCTTGAACCAGAAGTGTGCCGTGGCTTCCGTGCCGGCCCGGTTGGAGGCGAAGACCAGCGGGGTCGCATCGGAATCCAGGTCCCACGGGTAGGCGAACATGGCGAAGCGCTGGTCCGGCGGCCTGCCCGGCAAAGTGAAGCTGCGGAAGGTGTACCGGCCCACCTTCACGCCGGCGTCGGTCCAGGAGCCGCCGGCCGTGAAGGTCACCAGCTCCATGCCGGCCTGGTTGATGTAATGCTGGAGTCCGTCGGGAGATACGCGCGGCGCGGCGAGCACCACTTCCACATCGCTGGCGTACGTGGTGGTGCTGGCGCGCAGATCGTTCGAGACCGCCTCGACAACCAGCCGGGCCTTGCCCTCTTTCAGATTGGGCGCCTGGTTCTTGCCGACTTCGAACGTGATGCTGCGCGCCGCTTCGTGCCGGCGCCAGAACAGGCGCGTGGCCACGGCGCTCTGTTCCATCACCGGGTAGCGCGCCCCGCCCTGCTCCAGCCAGGCGCTCACGCGGCGCACACCGTGAGGATTGGCCAGCCGCACGGTGACCGGCGTGCTAAGGCCGATGGTGCGAGGCGCGGCCGTAACACCGATCTCAGTGGAAGTGCACATCGCGAGAAGCGCGATCGTCGCGACGACCACCCCAACAACTGCCGCCAGAATTGCTTTCACTTTTTCACCCAGGAATCCAGCCAATCGATAACCGTCTTATACCAAAGCAAACTATTTTGAGGCTTGAGCAGCCAGTGGCCCTCGTCCGGAAACACGACCAGCCTTGAAGGGACCTTCTGCAGCTGGAGCCCCGTGAATAGCTCCAGCCCCTGCGTATAGGGAACCCGGAAATCCAGCTCGCCCAGCGTCACCAGCGTGGGTGTGTGGAAGTCCTTCACATAATTGTTGGGCGACCAGCGGGCGTAATCTTCGGGCTTGTCCCACGGTGTCCCGCCCATCTCCCAAAGCGGGAACCACAGCTCTTCGGTGGCGCCGAACTCGGCGGTCAGGTCGTAAACTCCGGCGTGCGAGACCAGCGCCTTGAACCGCTGCGTGTGCCCCAGGATCCAGTCGATCATGTAGCCGCCATAGGAGGCGCCGGCCGCGGTCATCCGCGCGGAATCGACATACGGCATGTTGGCGGTCACATAATCCGCGACCGCCATGATGTCGTCGAAAGGACGCCCGCCCCAATCGCCATTGATCTCATCGATGAACTTCTGCCCGAACCCGGTGGAGCCCCGCGGGTTCGGCATGACCACCACGTAGCCGGCCCCCGCGAAGACCTGCGCGTTCCAGCGATAAGTCCAGTCATAACCCCAGTTCCCCTGCGGCCCGCCGTGGATCAGCATGACGACCGGGTATTGCCGGGCGGCGTCGAAGCCGAACGGCTTCACCACGAAACTCTGCACGCGCGATCCTTCGGCGCCATCCACCCAGAATTCCTCGAGCGGAGTGAGCTGATAGTTATTCAGCACCGCATCGTTGAGATGCGTGAGCGCCACCGGCGCGCCGCCCGAAGAAGAGGCCCGGTAGATCTCGACGGGCGACGTGCCGGTCTGCTGCGTGTAGACCATGGTCCTCCCGTCGGCGGTCAGCTGCATATCGTCGAGTGTGCTGTCTCCGCTGGCGGCCACGCGCACCGCGCCGCCGGCGACGGAAATCAACTGGATGGCCTGGCGGCCGCGATCCGCCGTGGTGAAGAACAGGCCGGTCGAATCCGGGGCCCAGGTGAAGCTGTTGACCCAGCGGTCCAGGTTCTCGGTGAGGTTGGTGACCTTGCCGGTGGCGCGTTCGAGCACCAGCAGCCGGAAGCGATCGCTCTCGTACCCCGCGCGGAACTGGGCCCGCCACGCGATGTACCTGCCGTCGGGCGAGTACTTCGGGCTGGAATCGCCGCCCGGCGTGCCGGTGATCTTGCGCGGCTGGCCGCCCGCCATCGCGACCGCGTAGAGATCGGAATTGGTGCTGACGGCCGGCACGGGGTCGGCATTCATCGAGTAGCAGACCTCCGCACCGTCCGGCGAGATGTCGTAATCGTCGGGGCCGCCCAGTGAAAACGGCGGCACGTCGTGCGGGCCGGGCGTCAGATCGCGGGCCGCGCCGCCCGCCACCGGAATCACCAGAAGATGGCTGCGGCGCCGCGACGACCAGGCCGTCCAGTGCCGGTAGAGCAGCTCGGTATAGATACGCGCTTTGACCTTGCTGGCCTTCTCCTCGTCCAGCAGTTTCTTGTTGCAGGCGTCGTCGGCGCCGCACTCGGGATATACCTCGCTGGTGAACAGCAGGTTCTTGCCATCGGGCGAAACGGTCACGCCGTCCGCTTCGGACGCCAGGTTGGTAAGCGGCCTGGCGTTCCCGCCATCGTAATCCATCAGCCAGATTTGGGAAGACCCGCCGCGGTCGGAAACGTAGGCGATGCGCTTGGAATCGGGCAGCCAGCGGGCGCGCTGGTTGTCCTCCCCGTCGTGCGTGAGCTGGCGCGGCGTGCCGCCCGAAAGCGGCACCATCCAGATGTGAGATGGTTTCTGGTTTGCCGCCACGTCCACGGTTTCGAGCGTGAAGGCGACCCATCGGCCGTCCGGCGAAATCTGGGGATCGCTCATCCGCTTCACTTCCATCAGCGCATTGACGTCGAAGGCCCGCTTCTGCGCCAAAACCATCGTGGATGCGAGGAAGACGAAGAGGAACAGGAAGAGGAAAAACCTGCGGAACATATCAATGACGATTGTAACGCGCGCGGCAACGAGCCTCTTCGGTCGCCTGATAAAATTGTCATAGAACGCAGCCTATGACCCACCCGGAGGAGCGCCGGCAGGCGCTCGAGGAGATCCTGGAAACCCGAATTCTGGTGCTCGATGGAGCCATGGGCACCATGCTGCAACAGGCGCGCCTTTCCGCGGACGATTTCGGCGGGCCCGCGCTCGAGGGCTGCAACGAGAACCTCAACCGCACGCGGCCGGACGCGGTCATGAAAATCCATCGTGCCTATCTTGCGGCCGGCGCAGACGCCATCGAGACCAACACTTTCGGCGGCACGCGGCTGGTGCTGGGCGAGTACGGGCTGGGGGATTCCGCCCACGAGCTGAACCTGGCGGCGGCGCGCCTGGCCCGCCAGGCAGCCGATGAGTTCTCGACCACTTCCCGTCCACGCTTCGTAGCCGGCTCGATGGGCCCCACCACCAAGGCCATCACCGTGACCGGCGGGGTGACCTTCGCGCAATTGATCGCGAATTTTCACGAGCAGGCGCGCGCGCTGGTGGAGGGCGGGGCGGATATCCTGCTGGTCGAAACCTGCCAGGACACGCGCAATGTCAAAGCCGCACTGCTGGCCATCGAGCGTTTGCGGCGCGAACTGGGTCAGGCGATTCCGGCGATGGTCTCGGGCACCATCGAGCCCATGGGAACCATGCTGGCGGGGCAGGCCGCGGACGCCTTCTGCGCCTCGATTCTGCATGCCGATCTGCTCTCTATCGGCCTCAACTGCGCCACCGGCCCGGAATTCATGACCGACCACATCCGCACCATCAGCGAGATGTCTCCGGTGCGCGTCTCCTGCTATCCCAACGCGGGGCTGCCCAATGAGGATGGCAACTATTTGGAGACGCCCGCCACGCTCGCGGCGCAGCTCGAGCGCTTCATCGCCAACGGCTGGCTCAACATCGTGGGAGGCTGCTGCGGCACCACCGACGCGCATATACGCGCCATCGCGCAGATGGCCGAAAGCAAGCGGCCGCGGCCCCTGCCCGGACGTGCGCACCGCTCCTGGTATGCGGGCGTCGACCTGGTGGAGGCGGAGGAAACCAGCCGCCCGCTGATCGTGGGCGAGCGAACCAACGTGATCGGCTCCCGCGCCTTCAAGAACCTGGTGGCCGCGGAGCAGTGGGAAGAAGCCAGCGAGATCGCGCGCCGCCAGGTGAAGAATGGCGCCCAGATTGTGGATGTGTGCCTGCAAAGCGCCGACCGCGACGAAATTCAGGACATCCCGCCGTTCTACGAGAAGCTCATCCGCAAGATCAAAGCGCCGCTGATGATCGACACTACCGATCCGAAGGCCGTCGAGCTGGCGCTTACTTATTGCCAGGGGAAGAGCATTATCAACTCCGTCAATCTGGAGGATGGCGAAGAGAAGTTCGAACGCGTCTGCCCCATCGCGCGGCGCTTCGGCGCGGCCTTGATAGTGGGATCGATCGACGAGGACAAGCTGCAGGCCCAGGCCTTCACGCGCGAGCGCAAACTTGCGGTAGCCGAGCGCTCTTACAAGCTGCTCACCCAGAGGTACGGCATCCCGCCCGAGGACATCATTATCGATCCGCTGGTCTTCCCGTGCGCCACCGGCGATGCCAACTACATCGGGGCGGCCGTCGAGACCATCGAGGGCGTGCGCCTGGTGAAGGAACGCCTGCCATATGCCAAGACGGTGCTGGGGATCTCGAACGTCTCCTTCGGACTGCCCGCCGCCGCGCGGGAAGTGGTGAATTCCGTGTTCCTGTACTACTGCACCAAGGCGGGTCTGGATCTGGCCATCGTCAACTCCGAGAAGCTGGAACGCTTCGCCAGCCTCCAGGAGGGCGAGCGGCGCCTGGCGGAGAACCTGCTCTTCAACACGCCGCCCGTTGACGCGGAGGATGAATCCCTGCGCACGGCGCCCGAGGACTGGCGCGAACAGACGCCCGTCGCGCGCATCGCCATCAACCAGTGGCACATCGCCGCCATCACCGCGCATTTCCGCGAGGCCGGCGCGCGCCGCAAGGTGCGCGCCGAGGATCTGCCGCTCGATCAGCGCCTGGCCAACTACATCATCGAAGGCACCCGCGACGGCCTGGTGGCCGATCTCGACCGCAAGCTTGCCGAGGGCGCCGCGCCGCTCGATATCATCAACGGTCCCCTGATGGCCGGCATGGCGGAGGTGGGCCGCCTGTTCAACAACAACGAGCTGATCGTAGCCGAGGTCCTGCAATCGGCCGAAGCCATGAAGGCCGCGGTAAACCACCTCGAGCGCTTCATGGAGAAGGCCGATGCGGCTTCGCGCGGCAAGGTGATCCTGGCCACGGTGAAGGGCGACGTGCACGATATCGGCAAGAACCTGGTGGAGATCATCCTGGCCAACAACGGCTACCAGGTGATCAACCTGGGAATCAAGGTGCCGCCCGAAGCGCTTATCCAGGCCTTCCACCAGCACCGCCCGGATGTCATCGGGCTTTCCGGACTCCTGGTGAAAAGCACGCAGCAGATGGCGATCACGGCCGGCGATCTCCAGGCGGCCGGCGTCCGCGTGCCGCTGCTGGTGGGCGGAGCCGCGCTCTCGGAGAAATTTACCCGCACGCGCATCGCGCCGGCCTATGGCGAAGCGGTGTGCTATGCCAAGGACGCCATGACCGGCCTGAGCCTGATGAACCGCATCATGGATCCGGCGGCGCGCACGGCCCTGCTGACCGCGCACCGGCCTACCGAGGCTCCTCCGGAAGCGGCCACACCCAGCGAGGCCGCGGCGCCCGTTTCCACCCGCCGCAGCCCCAAGGTGCGTACCGATATTCCGATTCCTGCGGCGCCGTATCTCGAGCGCAAGCGGAGGGATGTTCCCCATCTGCCGGAGGTGTGGAGCTACATCAACCCGTTCATGCTCTATGGACGGCACCTGGGTTACAAAGGCAATTTTGAAAAGGCCTTGGCCGAGCACGATGCCAAAGCGCTCGAGCTGTTCCACAACCTGGAAACGGTGAAGCAGGAGGCCGCCCGCTTCATGAAGGTTCGGGCGGTGTGGCAGTTCTTCGAGGCCGAGCGCGCGGGCAATGCCATACACCTCTTCGCGCCGGGAAGCGCGGCGCCGCTCCACACTTTCCGCTTTGGCCGCCAGGCGCGCGAGGGCGGCCTGTGCCTGAGCGACTACATCCTCGAGGCGGAGGAGGGCCGCCGCGATCACCTGGCCCTCTTTGTGGTGACCGCCGGGGAGTGCATCCGCGAGAAATCCGAGGAGTACAAGCTGGCGGGCGAGTTCTTCAAGGCCCACGCCATTCAGGCGCTGGCCATCGAGACGGCCGAGGGCGCCGCGGAATGGCTGCACCGCCGCATCCGCGAGGATTGGGGATTTCCGGATCCGCCCACCCTCACCATGCACGACCGCTTCACGTCGAAATACCGAGGCAAGCGTTACAGCTTCGGCTATCCGGCCTGCCCCAATCTGGACGACCAGCAGGGCATCTGGAAACTTCTGGAGCCGGGCGACATCGGCGTCCACCTGACCGAGGGCATGATGATGGAGCCGGAGGCCAGCGTCAGCGCGCTGGCCTTCCATCACCCCGATTGCGCATACTTCACGGCCGAAGAGCCGCCTCCCGGCGAGTAACTTCCGGTCCGCGAAAAATACCGGGGACCAGCAGCGCGCCCGCCTGCCCCGCGTTTCAGCCGGCCTTCCGCCTGGACTTGATCTCCTCCAGCAGGCGGTCGATCTCCTGCTGCTTCTCGAGCGCCGCGAACTGCCCCTCCACGTCGTCCGCCAACAGGTCCGCGTGCGCCTGGGCGGTGGCCTCGGAGTGCTGCACTTTGTTCTTCATGCGATCGAAGGCCGCCGTTTTGGACCCGTCGCCCATGCCCAGGCTGGCTTCCGTGGCCTTACCCAGGGCGCGCGCGCGCCGGTGCTGGGCGATCAGCACGTCCTTCTTGGCCTGCGCCTCCTCCAGCTTCTGGCGCAGTTTCAGCAGCGCCGTTTTGAGATTTTCCACCTGCGCTTTCTGATCCTCCACCTGCTGGCGGAAGCTCTCCGCGGTGGTCTTATAACTCATCGACCGCTCCACCGCGGCGCGCGCCAGGGCATCGTCATGCTTGTCCACCGCCAACTCCGCCCGGCGCATCCACTGCCGCACGTTCTCCTCGCTCTCCGCCAGCCTCTTCTCCAGCACGTGCTGGTCGGCGATCGAGATCGCCACCTGTGTCTTGACCTGCAATAACTGGTTCTCCATGTCGAGGATGACCTGCTTGATCATCTTCTCCGGATCTTCCGCCCGGTCCACCAGGTCGTTGATGTTCGCGCGAACCAATGTCGCGACTCGCTCTAAGAGTGCCATGGAATGCTCCTTTCCTAATCTCTATGCCATCCCTATGCCTGCGGCGCCGTCCCCTGCGCCGCCGCTTTGGCCTTCTCCTCGGCCTTGGGCGATTTCTCGCCGATCGTCCGCACTTTCGAGAACAGGTCGCTGAGCGGCATTCCGCTGAGCGTCTCGAAGAGCGCGGGGATCTGCGCCGCCATCTTGGCCATGTCGCCCGTGACTTTGTTCATGCCCGCGGCGTCGCCGTTGCCCGTAGAGACGATCGTGATGCGGTCCACGTTGGCCAGCGGCGCGGCCAGGGCCCTGGCTATCTCCGGCATACCGGTGATGAGCTTATCGACGATGGCCGCCTGGTTGAACTCCTGGTACGCCTGGGCCTTCACGTTCATGGCCTTGGCCTCGGCTTCGCCCTTCTTGAAGATGATCTCGGCTTCGGCCTCGCCCTGGGCGCGAATGGCCGCTGCGTGTCCCTCCGCTTCCATCACCAGGCGCTGCTTCTCGGCTTGCGCCAGGGTCTCGATGCGCTGGCGTTCGGCTTCCGCCGGCTTGAGCACGGTGGCGTTCAGCTCGCGCTCGCGCCGCGCGATCTCGGCCTCCTGCACCTTGACCTCGTGCTCCTTCTGAACCTGCAGAATGGTGACTTCCTCGGCCTTCACCTGCTGCTGCATGACGTTGGTTTGAATCTCGTAGGCCTTATCCGCCTGGGCCTGCTGCGTCTTGACCATGGTCAGGTATTCGGCCTTCTTCACTTCGAGATCGCGCTGCGCCTCGGCCTGCTTGGTCTGCGAGAGCGTTTCGGCCAGCACCCGCTCCTGGTCGGCCTGCGCCTTGGCGACAGCCGCCTCGCGCGAGGCGATGGCGCGCCGCATGGCCGTATCGCGCTCGGCCTCGGCCGCGGCTACGTCGGCATCGCGCTTGATGCGCGCCACGTCCGGCCGCCCCATGTTGGCGATGTACTCGTTCTTGTCGCGGACTTCCTTGATGGTGAACGAGATGACATCGAGCCCCATTTTGTTCAAGTCGTCGGCGCAGGTGGAGCGCATGCGCTCGCCCACCATCTCCGGCTGCTTGACAATCTCCTCCACCGTCAACTGCCCGATGATGCCGCGCAGATGGCCTTCCATCACCAGCCGGATCAGCCCTTCGCGCTCCTGCGGCGACTTGGTGAGGAACTGTTCGGCGGCCGTCAGGATCGATTCCGGATCGGACTTGACCTTGATCTGCGCCACCGCCTCCACCGTGACCGCCACGCCCTGGCGGGTGTAGAGATCCTGCTGCGGCGCTACGTCGAACGACATCAGCTCGAGCGAAAGCCCGCGACAGCTCTCCACCATGGGGAAGATCACCGTGCCGCGGCCCTTCACCACCCGCGTGCCCCGGAAGCCATACACAATGATGGCTTCGTTGGGCCCGGCCTTACGGAACAGCTTGGCGAACATGGCTATCAGGAAGAAAACCGCCAGGACCATGAGCCCGGCGATCACAAACGCTTGGTTATCCATAAATCGTCAGTTCCTCTTCTCGGACCGCGGCTTGCCACGCGGTCAGCGGTCGCCCGCGAACTCCTCCCACGGGCGCACGAATGCAATGCCCTTCTCGTAGCGCGTCACCACCACTTCCGCGCCTTTGGGGATGGCCGCGCCATCCTCGCTGCGCGCGCCGGCGACGCGGCGCGTGCCGCCCTGCGAATAGATCATCTCTCCCGTTCCGCCCGGCCTGATCGGGATGTTCAGCCGCCCGAGCACTCCGATCATGTCGTAATCCGCCGGATCGAGCGCGGCTTCCCGCGCCATCAGCACCTTGGCCAGAAACCAGAAGACCACCGCCGCCGCGCCGATCCCGCTCAGCGCGGCGATGCCCAGGGCCAGCACGAACCACACCGCGTAGTAGCGCTCCAACAGGTATCCCGTGCCGCCGAACCAGCACAGAAACGCCGCCAGGGTTCCGAAGTTGAACCACGGCATTTCCTGGCCGCCGCGCGCCACGCTCCCCACCTGCGCATGCGGCATGTGCAGCCCATGATGGAAGTCGAGGTGCGGCAGGTGCAGGTGCGTGGTGCCGGCCACCAACGCCAGCGCGCTCAAACCGAAACCCACCAGGAAACAGATCAGATAAAACTCGGTCCAGCTCATGGATGCCTCCCCGGCTTGCGACCGTTAGCCGGCGGCGCGGTCTTGAGCACCTCCATCAGCCGCTCGGCCAGGCCCGGGTTCTCCAGTATCGTGCCCAGCAGCACCAGGCACATCCGCGAATCGGCGTGCCGTGCCACCGTGAGCAGCGCGCGGTGCAGTTCCGCATCCCGCGAGAAGCGCTCCGCGCCGCTCACCAGCCACAGATCCAGCTTGTCCTCCAGCGCCCCCACGTCCGAGATCAGCTCGTTGGCGAAGCCCTCGGGATCGTCCACCAGGTATCCCGGATGCACCTTGAAGAAGCGCGCCAGCAGCATGCGCGAGGAATTCGTCAGGTGCGGCCGGGCCCCGCTCTCGATCTGCGAAAGATAGCTCTGGCTGATGGATTTGCCCAGTTCTTTCTGGATCAGCCGCGCTATCTCCTGCTGCGAAAGCTCGCGGCCGAGGCCGCGCAGCGCGCCCTCGACCTCCCGCAGGTATCGAAGTTTCTCACCGAGCCGCATATCGCAATCTGTGATAATACTATTGCGATTTGTGATGGATGTCAAGCGGAAAGATTTGCAATATTCCGGCGTCCTGCGGCATGTTTAGAATGATGCCGGTTTCCTTCGAGTTCCTGCGCGGCGTGCTGGCCCTGCTCTCGCTGCTCTTCGCCTTTCAGGCGGGCCGCACGCTGGTGGCCGTGCGCCGGGGAAAACTCCCCCAATCCCGGCTCATAGTCTGGGTGGTGCGCGCGGTGGTCTGCGGCCTGGGCGTGATCTTTCCGATGCGGGAAATCGATCGCGTGGCGCTCGGCGTTTGGATTCTGGCGGCGCTGGCATTTCTCGCGGGTATGCGCATGGCCGCGCGTCAGAAGAAGGAAGAGGAGCTGCACATCATTTTCCCGGATGACGAGTGACCTCCGGTTGCTACAATCTCTCCATAGATGGCACTTGTCGTGGTTGGATCCGTGGCCTATGACGGCGTCGAGACGCCGCATGGGAAAGTGGACCGCATGCTGGGCGGCGCGGCCACCTATATTTCGCTGGCCGCCAGCTACTTCACGCCGGTGAAGATCGTGGCCGTGGTGGGCGGAGATTTCGCGCGTGAGGACGTGGATCTGCTCGAATCGCGCGGCATCGATCTGGCCGGCCTGGAGCGCGTCCCCGAGGGCAAGACCTTCTTCTGGGCGGGCGTCTATTCGGCCGACATGAACGATCGCACGACGCTCCGCACGGATCTCAACGTCTTCGCCGATTTCCAGCCCAAGCTGCCCGAATCCTATCGCCAGGAGCCCTACCTGCTGCTGGGCAACATTCAGCCCGCGCTGCAGAAGAGCGTTCGCGCGCAGATGCCCGCGCTAGCCCTGGCCGGCGGCGACACCATGAATTACTGGATTAACGACTTCCGCGGCGAGCTCGTCGAGACCATCGGCGAGTGGGATTTCCTGCTCATCAACGACAGCGAGGCCCGCCTGCTCTCCGGCCAGCACAACCTGCGGCGCGCGGCGGCCTGCATCCTCGAGATGGGACCGCGCACGCTGATCGTCAAGCGCGGCGAATATGGCGCCGTGGCGTTTGCGCGGGATGGCGGCCAGGTCGGGCATTTCATGGCGCCGGGTTATCTGCTCGAAGACGTTTTCGATCCCACCGGCGCGGGCGACAGTTTCGCCGGCGGCTTCATCGGCTACCTGGCGGGCCAAGGCATACGGCCGCGCGGTGGCGAACTCGATTTCGCCGAGCTGCGGCGCGCCGTGATCTACGGTTCGGTGATGGGCAGCTTCTGTTGCGAGAAATTTGGCGTGGACCGGTTCCGCACGCTCAGGCGCGAGGAGATCGAATCCCGCTACCGGGAGTTCCAGACCTGCACGGCTTTCTGAGAAGCGGCTGGTTCGTGGCGGCCTGTCTGGCGCTGCTATCGGCGGCGGCGGTCTTCTTTTTCGCGAGCCGCGGCTGGCTGCTCTATTACGGCGACGCCGAGGCGCATCTGAACATCGCGCGCCGCGTGGTCGATTCCCAAACGCCCGGATACGATCAGCTCGGCACCGTCTGGCTGCCTCTGCCGCACGTGCTGATGCTGCCGTTCGTGCGCCGCGACGCCTGGTGGCGCAGCGGCCTGGCCGGAGCCATCCCTTCGGCGCTGTGTTTCGTGGCGGCCGGTTCGTTCCTGTTCGCGGCCGTGCGGAGCCTGTTCAGCTCGCACGCCGCGGCGGTGGCGGCCACCGCTCTGCTGGCCCTGAATCCGAACCAGCTCTACCTTCAATCCATCCCGATGACCGAGCCGGTCTTCCTGGCCTGCCTCACGGCGCTGCTGTATTTCACAGTGCGCTTCCGCGAAACACAAAGCCGCGTTTGGCTCGTGCTCGCCGGCTTGGCCGCTTGCGCGGGAACGCTCACACGCTACGAAGGCTGGTTCGTCCTTCCCTTCGTGGCCTTATGGCTGCTTGCGACCGCCAGGCGCGGCATCGAAATGGCGCTGCTGTTTTCCG
>Ga0326727_10009540_pt1 | contig 23792 bp, 17 predicted proteins | sample MB2enrmetagenome_FD_207643 | JGI IMG/M metagenome (GOLD analysis project Ga0326727, IMG submission 207643) | Lab enriched peat soil microbial communities from McLean, Ithaca, NY, United States - MB29MY | ecosystem: Environmental > Terrestrial > Soil > Wetlands > Peat | place: USA: New York... | reverse complement strand
GCTAGAGGCCAATTCCTTTACGCAGTCGAAACCGGTGTGTTAGCATGACACGGGGCGGCCCGAATGGTAACCGGTCGAAGGGACCCGCGAGCCGCGTTCCCGATTCGAACTTATGCGGATTCTGACGCGCTACATCCTGAAAGAAATCTTCTCCCACTCCCTGCTGGGACTGCTGGTCTTTACCTTTGTCATCTTCATCCGCCAATTGGGCAACCTTCTGGAACTGGTGGTGCGGCACAACGTTCCCCTGCGCGACATGGTAACGCTGTTCCTTCTGCCGGTGCCCAGCATCCTGATGCTGACCATCCCCATGGCGGTCCTGGTGGGAACGCTCATTGGACTGAGCCGCATGGCTGCCGACGGCGAGGTCATCGCGGCGCGTGCGGCCGGAATCGGGCTGGGCGCTTTCGTGCGGCCCGTCATGCTCCTGGCGGTAACCGGCTGGGCCGTGACCCTTTGGATGTCACTTTCCCTCGCCCCCCAGGCCGCGCGCAAGATGAACCACATGGAATCCGGCCTGGAAGCCAGCCAAGTGCCCTACGAGATTCAGCCGCGCGTGTTCATTGAGCGCTTCCCCAATCTGCTGCTTTACCTGGAGGATGTGACCGGCTCCCGCTCAAGCTGGCGCGGCGTGTTCATCGCCGATCTGACGGAGCACAACCAAGCCAAGGTTACGTTAGCGGAAAGCGGAGTGCTTGTCAACGAAGCCGCCCGCAACCGCTTTGTGCTGCACCTCGAGCAGGGTACGACGCATGATTACGACCCGCAGCGCCCGGAAGAATACTCCATTGGTTCCTTCACGGATACGGAAAGACCCATCGATATTGATCCGGGAGGCACGGCGTCCGAGCGCAGCACGCCACCTTATCTCACCGTTTCCCAGCTTTGGCAGAACATTCACCAGCCCCGCGATCGCCGGCCCGCCCTGGTGGAATTGCATTACCGCTTGGCCCTGCCGGTGGCCGCCATCGTCCTGGCACTGGTGGGTATCCCGCTGGGAATTTCCACGCGCAAGGGCGGCAAATCCGTGGGCTTGATGCTCAGCATCCTGCTGGTGTTCGTGTACTACATCCTCATGGCCTTCGGCCGGAGCTTTGCCATACAGGGACGCGTCTCACCCCTCGTCGGCTTCTGGTTGGCCAATGTGCTGTTTGCCGTGGCCGGCATCTTCATGCTCTCCAACGTTCACCACGTGCGCACCCGCATGTTGGGCTTCCAGGATGCATTCGATGACATCATGAAGCGTTGGCAGCAATGGCGCGCTCGCCGGAGCCATTCGCCACACCCCTCCGCCCTGCCGGCGCCGGCCAAAGTGGGCGGGCGATTCCTGCAAATCCTGGATATCTACGTCGTCAGGGGCTGGATCTTTTACTTCGTGCTGCTCCTCACCGCCTTCACGGGCGTATACGTCATCTTCGACTTCTTTCAGGTGCTGGGGGACATCGTTCGCAATAATGTTTCCGCCCGCGTGGTGGTGGACTATTACCGCTATCTCCTTCCCCAGGTGGTCTACCTGATGTTGCCGCTCAGCATTCTGGTGGCGACCCTGGTGAACTTCGGCCTGCTGACCAAAACCAACCAGGTCATCGCCATCAAATCCGCCGGGGTCAGCCTCTACCGGCTGTCGGTTCCCGTGCTGGCGCTGACGGCTTTGCTCAGCGCGGGCATGTTTGTGTTTGCCGACCGGGTGCTGCCGGAAACCAACCAGCGCCAGAACGGCCTGCGCAATCAGATCAAGGGTAAACCCGCCCAGACCTTCTACCGGCCCGATCATCAGTGGATTTTTGGGAGCTCCAACCGCATCTACAACTACACATTCTTTGACCCGGACAAGAATGTCTTCGCCAATCTTTCGGTGTTCGAATTCGACCCCGTCACTTTCCGCATGACCCGCCGTTTGCAGGCGGCGCGCGCCTTTTGGGAGCAACCCATCCACGGTTGGATTCTCGAAAACGGGTGGTCGCGCGACCTGAATGGCGACCGCGTTACCAACTACCTGCAGTTCTCCGTGGCCACGTTCAAGGAATTGACGGAAGAGCCCTCCTACTTCAAAAAGGAAGTCAAACCCTCGGAGCAAATGAGCGCGCTCGAATTGCGCCGTTACATCGCCGACCTCAGCCAGAGCGGCTTCGACGTGGTGCGGCTTTCCGTGCAGTTCTATCGCAAGTTCTCGTACCCCCTCATCGCCTTCGTGGTGACCCTCATTGGCATTCCCTTCTCGTTCACCATGGGCGGCAAGGGCGCTCTGACCGGCGTCGTCTTAAGCATTGGCATCGCGATTGTCTACTGGTCAACCTCCAGCCTCTTTGAAGCCATGGGCAACCTGAGCCAACTCCCGCCTGCCATGGCCGCGTGGTCACCGGACATCCTTTTCGGCCTTGCAGGTACTTACCTGCTGTTGCGCATCAAGACCTAAAAGTCGATTACCCAAGGGCTGTCAGAAACTTCGGGGGACGAACCCAGGAAATCTGCTTGACAAGCCATTAATGCCCATGAATAGGCCATATTGTGATGTTAAAACTTTTACTTTCAATGCGTTGGGAGGATCGGCTGGGGGAAGCGCCCGCTCGTGTCAACTTGGCAATCCCAAGCTTGCGAAATCATGGATGATAATCCTATTAGTTTCAGTTAATTAATCTTAATATATCGAGCATCACTTTAAATCTTGTTGGCGGACTTTTTGTCGGTCATCGACCGACGGTTTCTCGGTCGATGGCTTCTCGACCGAGGGCTTCTCGGTGGGCGATTCCAGCCGCCGCGTGACATCATCCAGCAGGGCTCGGGCTTGGGCGTTCTGGGGGTCCTCGGCAAGTTCGGCTTCAAATTCCTGCCTCGCCTCGGCCAGCCGCCCCTCCTGCCGCAGAACCATCCCCAGCCCCAGGTGGAAGTTCTTCCCCTGCGGGCGCACCTGCAAGGCGGTGCGCACAGCCTTCTCCGCGTCGCTGGGCCGTCCCATGCGCAGCAAGGACATCCCCAGGTAGAGGAATTGGTCGCCGTCGGAGGGATCCGCGGCGCAGGCTCGCGCAAAGTACTGGGCGGCCTCGGGAAAATTTCCATGCGCGTAATAGAGGTACGCCAGGTTGACGTTCCCCCGCCAGAGGTCCGGCCGGATTTCGAGCGCCTGCTTGTAGAGCCCCATCGCGGCGGAGTCCATGCCGCGCGCCGCCACCGCCGCCCCCAGGCTGGCCATGGCGTCGACGTTGTGCGGAGCGATTTCGTGCGCGTGGTAATTCAGCGAAAGGTCGTCCGCCCAATAAAGGCTCTGGCTCATGGTCAAGCCAGCCATCATCAGAACGCCAATTATGACGGCCGCACGGGCGATCCAGCCAGGCCGCATCTGGGCGCGCCGGTGTTCGGAGAAGATCTGCCGGAACACCAGCCCCAGCAGCAGCGCAAAACCCACCGAGGGGAGGTAGAGATAGCGGTCGTGCATAATTTCGCCTTCCGGAAGCAGCCCTAAATTGAGCGCCGGGGCGAGGAAGATTCCCAACCAGAAGACCGCCAACTCCAGCGCCCGCGCTTGCTGGGGAGCCGTAACACGAATCCGCCAGTACCAATAGACCAGCACCGCACCCACGGCCAGAATCACGGCAAGCGGCAGCCCGAAGCCCGCCAGCGTAGGTGCGGAAACATAGGGCGTGTCGTAGTAGCAGCTCAAGCGAGTGGGCTGCCCCAGCAGGCGAAGGTAGAAGAGCGCCACGGAGGGAACGGTGAAGAATGCCGTGGACGGCGCGAGGCGAGTTGCCGGGTGAATAAATCCCTTCAGCGCCCAAATGCGCAGCGGCACATAAGCGAGCGTGACCGCCAGAAACGGAGCGGCCGCCGCCAGCCCCGATCGCACTCTCGCCCATGCGCCGGCTTCCCTGCCCTCATCGTAAATCCAGGCAACGCCTCCGATCAGGACAGGCAGCATCAGGCTGGTCTCTTTGGTGAGCAGGGCGGCGCCGCAGAGCACCAGGGAAGCCACCAGCCACGCCGTTCCCCGCTCCGACTCGCGGCTGCGCCACCAGGCCAGGACCGCGGCCAGAACGAAGCAGGTGGAAAGGGGAAAATCCACCCCGGAGACGCACGCCACCACCTCAATGTGGACGGGTTGCAGCCCAAACACCAGCCCGCAGAAAAGCGCCCACCACGTGTCGCGCAGCACTCGGAGGGCCAGGCGGTAGACGAGGTAGCTTACGGCGATGTGAATGGCCACAGAAGTGAGGTGCCAACCCCACGGGTGCAGCCCAAACGCCATTTCGTTCAGCCGTAGCCAGATCATCAGCAGCGGCCGGTAAGCATTCGAGAGCAGGTGGGGATACCGCCAGCTCCAGATGTGCGAGTTGAAATAGGTGGGCAGATAACGCCAGGAGCTAATGGCGTCGTTCCCCTCGATCAGGATGTGGTCGTCGTAGACAAACCCGAAGCGCAGCGTAGCGGCATAAGCGATAAACGTGGCCGTAATGATCGCCGCCGCGGGCAGAGCTCGGCGCCCATGGGAATGATCGTCCAGCTTCAGTTCCCTGCCGGCATTCTGGATGTCCTCGGAGTCGCTCATCATCGCGGGCTCTTAATATATCGCAACCCGCCGCGTTCAGGTTAACCCATCGGCGCGAGGCGGCATGGTTGCCGTCTTTTGTCGGGCCGAATATCATTCGGCCAATCGTAGGGCCGAACAGCGTTCGGCCCCTCCGAGCGCCGCTCGGCCCTACACGCCCATGTTCGGTGGCACTGCAAATCGTCCTAAGCCGCAGGGTTTTGCCTTTTCCTGTCACTTGTCGCTGCTCTTAGGGTTGTTCTCGAAATCCGCGGCTTGTATACTTGAAAACCCGGGAGGGACCGCAGAGCCGCACACCAAGTCGATACCACCCGTTGCCCACCCAGGTCGAAAGGAGGATATTTCATGGAGCACAAAGCCACGCCCATCGCCCAACTCGATTACGACGCGGCGCGCGAACTCCTGTCAGGAACAATTGGCTCCGAACATTTCCACATGATGGCGTATTCCGGCGGGAGCCGGGGGCACAAGGCGGGTGTAAAACCCAAGCTCGCCTCCCAGTATTTGCACGGTCAAGCGGGCACCCTATCCAGCCATTTGGCCACCACCCCGGAAATCAAGGATGCTCATGGGAACTACGTGCAGCGCGGCGGTACTCTTCCCCCCGGCCATTATCGTTGCCATTACGTCGCCCACCACAAAACCTTTCACGAATGCATTCAACTCTTGCGAAGCGCCGATGCCCTGGCCATCCACTCTCCGTTCTCGCCCCACCCCATCCCCCACGGAAGAGGCAACGACTTCTTCATTCATGGTGCTGGACCCAAGGGTAGCGATGGGTGCATCGTTCCGGCCAATGAGGCGGAGCGGCGACGATTGAATCTCGCGGTGAAGCACTTCCCAGGCAGAGTCGTACTGCTCGTCAAGAATGTTTCCTATATGTTGCCGGCGGAACTGGAAGGTCAGATCGCTTAGCGTTCACCAGTCGACTTGCCGTGGAGCCCGATGCGCGCCTGCCCTCCATGCCCGAGAAGGTATCCCGACGCCACGGATTTCTGTCCGCGCGCCCGCGCGCTGAGACACAATGGACAGACGATACTCGCGCAGAGACCGCAGAGGCGCAGAGAATAGATGAAAATGAAGAAGGAACAAACTGAGAAGCGTAGAGGTGCGGGATTTTCTTCCTTCCTTTGTCCTTCCTGCTGAGTGTCCCTGCGCCTCTGCGCGAGATAAGCTGGATTTTCCGCTGTGAATGAAATCGACGCCCAACTCGCTGCGAGCCTTGCGCGCCGTTTTCGCCTCGTCCGCCGTCTGGGAGCAGGCGGCATGGGCGCGGTCTTTTGTAGGGCCGAACAGCGTTCGGCCAGGCCGAGCGCTGCTCGGCCCTACACGCCGTTGTCCGGTGGCGCTGTAAAGGGTCGCGAACCGCGACGATTTCGTCTTTTCCTGCCACTAACCACTAACCACTTGCCACTGACCTTTACGAATCCGGCCAGGCCGATGACGGCACGCCCTACATCGCCATGGAGTTTCTGGAAGGCGAATCCCTCCGCCAAGCCCTCACGCGGCGGGGTGCGCCAGTAAACCGAAGCGAAAAATGGAGTAAACAGGCAGGTGCGGTCGGGCCGGCAGCCGAGCCTCTTGTTTTGGCAGTGCGATTTGTCCTTCAGAGTTGTCCTTCAACTTCACGGCTTGTATACTCAGTCGAACAGCCGCAGAGTTTAAAAAACTACTCTGCGTTGCAATACCGTAGATGTTACTCGCTGGATTGTTATGCTATTTGCGCTATGACGAGAATAAGATCTACGTGATTGCCTGATTGCGGCTCCGCCGCGCTGTGCAGCCTGCTTCGAGGGATTCCGTGCTCGTCGCGCGAATTCTTGGTTAGAATCCTGAGGATACGGCCTAACCCAACGCGAGGGCGGGCCGGCGTATGTGGTGCCCTGCTCAGATCGAGAGTTCGTCAGATTGGACCATGATGCACACCAAGCGAATCCTCTCCTTCCTCGAGCCCAGAGTCTACACGGTCCTCCAGCGGCAGTTGGTCAAGGAGGGCTATCGTATCTTGCCAAAGGTGCGCCTCTCCGATGCAATCAACAAGGACACGAACGACCACCTTTCAGATCGCGACTTTGGGTATTACACCAGGGCCCACTTTGATTTCTTGGTGACCAAGGACCTTGACCCGGTCTTCGCAGTAGAATTCGACGGAGTTGGTCACTTTCAGGACGACCGAGCAATTGAGAACGACGTGATCAAGAACAGGTTATGCAAAGAGGCGTCCTTGCCCCTCCTCAGGATTACTTCGTCCGAACTCCGGGAGCACGATCAGGTTACTCTTCTCGATTACATGTTGATGCGCTACGTGTCGTGGCAGAAGGAATACCCGTCAATCATGAAGGAGATCCGCGAGTTTGCTGCGGAAATTGGGCCCGACTATGAATCAGACAATCTCGCAGTCGATCTCGATCCCTCTTTCCGTTTCGACTTGAAGCACCCATTCCCTGCTCGCGACACCATTGTGAAACGCTTGTGGAGGAATCACAATATCGCGTGGAGCATGGTGAGACCCGAGCGGCACAGTACAGCTGCATACATCTGCGACGTCACTTTCGGCGACAGAGGACCCTCCGAGAACGAGCAGTTCTACAAGTGCGCAACACGAGCTCTGGTGTGGGAGCCGGACCGCCCAGAGCGTATTCTGTTTTCGGAGAACGTGTCCGTTACCTTTCGCTCCTGGCTGCCGTTGCGGACCCACGTTCCAGCACCTGGTATGTTCCCGTTGCTCCGGGGTGCCGAGGAGATCATCAACCAATTCAAGATTCGTGTCGAGTCAATGTGGTTCCCACAACTACCTGGTATAAACCCATGGGATATAGCTGAGAACTACGCAGAATACTTGGGATTTCGGGCAGTGGAAAGATGGGCGAACTCAGTACGCGAAGAGGAGCGGCTAACATAGCAATGAACCTGACGGCGGCTGACACGAAGCGTTAAGTCGACCGGAAAGGGGTCTACGCGGGTGAGTCCAACCAAGAGTTAGGCAGTAGCGCAAAGCGCAAATATGGAAAGGGTCGACGTTTTCAATCCGCAGCAGCTTGAGGCGATCGCAAAGATTCTCGGGGATACTGCCACTGGCCTCACAGGTTCCCAGATCGGGTACATCCTTCAGGACTGTCGGATTCCGGACGTCAGTCCGGACATGACGAAGTGGAAGCGGATATTTAACGCCTTTGTCGGACACCAGAATCGGCGCCAATTCGGGAACCATGTTCTCATGTTCATCAACAGAGCCATGAACCCTGTGAACTATACAGCTTCACCAGAGGCCTTCGCCTCTCGGCAATCTCAGCTGAATTCGGTATTGGCCTTTTGTGGAATGACCGTTGGCGACGACGGCAAGGTAAGAAGGGCTGCCCAAGCCAGGGACCTTGGCGACGCCATTGCACGCGCCGACCGGCTGCATTCAACACTCGCCGCGCGGAAGGTCCACGATGATGTCTTAAAATTCTGTCGGGCGGAGTTGCTCCAGAAGAACTATTTCCACGCGGTGTTCGAGGCCATGAAGAGTATTGCTGCCAAGATTCGTAGTCTTTCTGGATTGACATCGGACGGTGCGGAACTCGTCCAGCAGGCGTTTGGAATTGCTGGTGGTAAGACTCCGCTACTGGCAATAAACCTGCTGATCACGGAAACTGACCGAGGAGAACAGCGTGGTTTTGCGAATCTGCTGATCGGCCTCTTCGGAACAATTCGCAATCCGACGGCCCACAATCCGAAGATTGAGTGGGACATGTCGGAGCAGGACGCGCTAGATGTTCTGACGATTGCTTCGCTCGTCCATCGCAAGCTAGACAAGGCCCATCGGAGTACATCCACCGTGGCCCCATAAGCGAGTCCCCTCCAATGCCTTGCGACCTGGGTGCCGTGGATGGTGCCGTCCGTTTGGCCGGCTGGGAACGGGATTATCGGGATGAGCCTTTATAAGCGTCCAGCTTCACGGGAGGTGAGTACCGGTTATGCGCGCTTTCGTTAACATTGCCAGCCCTCATGGCAACGTGGTGTTCAATTTCGATAGAGATCCCATTCGGGACCTGCCCGCGTTCGCTTTGGGGTACAGGCAGGCGGCGAATCGCCTCGCCCGCGAGTTCGCTGATTCGCGCGGTTATGCGGATTACGAGGGTTACCCAATCCTATATCTGTACCGCCATTCACTGGAGCTGTATCTCAAAGCCATCGTCTACCGCGGAGCGATGTTGATGCGCCTAATCGGCGAGGGACAGCCAGTTGTTCAAGGGTTGTTCCAGCGTCATGATCTCACCCGACTCCTTCCGGCGGTACGTGCGGTTTTCAAAGCGATGCATTGGAATTTTGATTTTGAGGGTTCTGAGTTCGCTTCATTCGATGAGTTCGAAGATTTCATTCGGACGATCGATTCCATAGACCCTCGTTCATACGCGTTTCGCTATCCGATGAACCCATCAGGTCAGGCACATCTGCCGCACCACTTTACGGTAAACGTCGTCGCGTTTTCCAGGATCATGGACGTTTTGCTCGGTTACCTCGAAGGAGCAGCAGCGCTCATCGAAGATAATTGGGACACAGCCGCGCAGTCGGCGTATGAGCTGCAACAATATTTAGCCGGGGAAGGCGAAGTCTAACACTGCGTCGCAGTTGGCGGCAAAGCGCAGTGAGAATTCCGCTTGGAATTGGAGGTCGCGACGGTCGGCGCCTTCCTGACCGTGAGTTCTTCCATTGTTGGCGACGGCACGGCCTGCCGGAACTGCTTTATATGACTCCGCTTCGGAAAGAGAAAGGCGCACGGTCAGGTCAGCTCTGACCGTGGCGACCTACTCCGCAGGAGGTTTCTATGCCAAGTGAGACGATCGATGGCTTCTGCCACCACTGTAACAGCGTTGTTTCTTCGGAAGTTCGAGCAACGGCTTTCGGTGAACCAACAACGGATCTCTTCAAACACCTCGATCGGGATGAAGAGGGATTTCACGGGGTACGATACATGTTGGCGTTCTGCCCGAAGTGCGAATCTGTCTTTCTCTATCGAAGCTGCACGACGGAGCCGTCAGGATTCCCGTTTGAAGAGATCCTGTATCCGCGCCCAGCGGAGCCTCTGGCGACCGATGTCCCGCCATTGGTCCGGCGGCCCCACGAGAGCGCGGCGTCATGCTTCGCCACGGCGAACTATGAACCCTGCGTTATTATGTGTGGCAAAACCCTGGAGGCGGTCTGCGAGGTTTTGGGAGAACGCAAGGGTAACCTGCAAGAGCGCCTGCGCCGACTTCGAGAATCCGGCAAGATTGAGGCAAAACTGCATGATTGGGCCGACGAGCTTCGCCTAGTGCGAAACGATGCAGCCCACGAGTTATCGGGGGCTTTCTCTAAGGACGACGCTCGTGATTGCCTGGAATTTGTCGAGGCCATTTTACTTTACGTCTTTACGCTTGACAGAAAATTCCAGGAGTTCAGAAAGCGCCGTAGGCCCGCTCAGGCCGGCACGTAGGTTACAGCCGCGGAGCGGCTGGCGCCCCGACGCATCGGGGCGCCCCACGAACCTCGTAAGCATCTCTGTCACCGCGTCCCATCCGTGGCCGGTTCGGGCTTAAGTGACACAGGCACTCACGATGTTGTTTAGGTTCTTGTTCTAAGAAGGACGAACCGCCTTGGCGAGAAGTCTTATACCGCGACCCAGGGGTTGAGAAGAACGACGCCGAGGCCGGAAAAGTCCTTCACGTTCCGCGTCACGAGGGTAAGGTCGTGTTCAAGGGCCGTGGCTGCGATCATGCCATCCGCGGCGCCCAGAGGACGCCCCGCGAGTAACCGCTGGCCCTCCAAGACACCCCACCGCTCGGCAATGGCCTGCGTCACGGGAAGAATGCGCCCGGCAAACCACGCTGGGATAAGGGCTTCGATGAATTGTTCTATTTGGGTGCGCTTGTCGCTCCGAGGAAGAAGCGTAGCGCCCTTGCGAAGCTCCCCCATGGTGACGACGCTGAGAAACTGGGAATCCTTAACCTGACTCTTGAGCCATGCGGCGACGTTAGCGTCCGGACGGGGGCGCAGTGTTTCCGAGGGAATGTTGGTGTCGAGAAGATAGCCTCTCATGACAAATCCACCGGGCGGCCTGTGGAGGGATTGCGGCTGAACAGACGATCGATCTCATCGTCCCCAAGCAATCCCCGAATGGGTTCGCAAAGATCGACCAGATTCGCGGCTTGCGCCGCGCCGGATGGAAGGCGTGCAGCTTCTGCGAGCAGACTGGCGGCGTAGGACTCGACCTCACGGCCCTGCGCGGCAGCCTGGCGTGCGAGCGCCGCCTTAACCTCGGGTGCGATGTCAATGGTAATCGTCACGGGTGCTCCTTTCGAGCTATCCCCACCGTACCGCGCCGCGCACCCCTCCGTCAAGTGCGTAGATACTTGGCTCACACCATGTGACGTGGTCAGTGCAGACCTGCCCCTGGGGTTTTCTCATGCCTGATGCCCTTGGCATCTCACGACTTGTTCAAGAGGGCTTTTTCCACCGCTTGCGGGCTTCGATCAATCGCCGTCAAGTAGGCGCGCACCGTGCTTTCCGGGCGCCTGCGCCCTTGCTCCCATTCCTGGAGCGGGCGCGGGCTGACGGCTTAGCGCCAGTGGCTCACTAAGACCTTCGTGCGCAGTTTTTTCTATCGCGTGTTAACGCTGCGTTGTACACTTCCATTTTAGGAGGGCCTCCTCCGTATAGGTCCCTATTGAGGTGAGCTGAAATGAACCACGAGCCAGCTTCGAGAAAGAGCAAGGCTTTACTAAATTCTGAGGGCTTTACTCAAATCAGCGTTTGCGGGTACAAGTCGATAGCACATCGGCAATCAATCGACATCAGACCGCTAACCATTCTGGCTGGTGCAAATAGCTCGGGGAAGTCCAGCATTATGCAGCCGATTCTCTTGCTGAAGCAGACGCTCGAAGCAAGTTATGACCCTGGTACGCTTCTGCTCGATGGTCCAAATGTGAGGTTTACCTCGGGCGATCAATTCCTATCCCGCCTCGGCAAAGGAAAGCGCCAGGACGTCCTGGAAATTGAGATGATCATCGGCTCCGGCCAGAAGATGAGGGTCCTTTATAAATGGAATCCCGACAGGGGCCTCGATATCAAGGAAATGACCTCCGGGACTGGTGAGGGGGCGAAGACGTTACGGCCTACCATGACAGAGACGGAGATAGTGTCCGCCTTTCCCGAGTGGAGGGACATGTTCAAGCACTTTCCAACACACAAAAAGGAAGGGTTGAAGTGGGAAGTTGTGCGGGAACGTTGTTTCCTAGGTGTGGAGCTGAGCCCGGAGGACGAAAAGCGAGGAGGGGCTCTTCTTAAAGGCAGCCCCGCAGGCATAGTTGTCGAACCGCTTCGCCAGTTGATTCACGTGCCCGGCCTGAGAGGAAACCCGGAGAGGGCTTATCCGGTAACCGCCGTTGGCCCCACCTTTCCGGGGACCTTCGGAAATTACGTCGCGAGCGTAATTGCCCAGTGGCAGGCCGACGAGGACGCCGAAGCATTGGAAGCAGTGAATCGAGCCTTTGAAGGGCTGGGACTAACTTGGAAAGTGGTGGCAGAACGAGTAACCCACGCTCAAGTTCAGCTTAAAGTAGGTCGCTTGGCTCACGGCAAACGAGGTGACACGAACGATTTGGTCAGTATCGCCGATGTGGGATTTGGGGTTCCGACGGCCTTACCGGTGATCGTCGCGCTTCTGGTGGCGCAACCTGGACAAGCCGTATATTTGGAGCAACCGGAAATTCATCTACATCCCCGCGCCCAAACCCGCATGGGCAAACTACTTTCTGAGGCCGCTCTCCGCGGCGTGAGGGTCATCGTAGAGACTCACAGTTCCCTTCTCCTGCGGGCGATTCAGACCCTGGTGGCAAGAAACGAGCTCTCCCCCGACTTGGTAAAACTCCATTGGTTTACTCGTCAAGAGGATGGATCGACGGAGGTGACCAGCGCCGACCTGGACAAGGACGGTGCGTTTGGCAACTGGCCTGAGGATTTCGACGAGACGGCAATGGCCGCCGAAAGGGATTACCTGGATGCCGCGGAGGCGCGGAGCCAGGCCCAATGAAACCGGAAAATTCCAAGCGCTTGGTCATCGACGCTACAATTGCGAGGGCGGCTGGACGAGCTGAGCACCCAATCTCCAGAGCGTGCAGGGTTTTCCTGGAAGGTGTCTTGAGCATCTGCCACCGCGTGGTCCTGACCAAGGAAATCCAGGAGGAATGGAACCGGCACCAATCGCCTTTCACCCTTTCGTGGCGTTCTTCCATGGTTGCTCGGAAGAAAGTGGCGTGGCCCAAAGTTGCACAGAATGACGCTATCCGAACTGGCATCCAAAACTTCCGCTTTTCGGAGAAAGAACGTTCAACGGTATTGAAGGACGCTCATCTGATCGAAGCTGCATTGGAGACCGACCTTACGGTTGCCTCCCTGGATGAAACGGCCCGAGGTCTGCTTCGGAGGGCTGCCCAGTACGTGAAACCGTTGCAACAGGTGCTCTGGGTAAATCCGACAAAGGAAGAGGAGCATGCGACCGAGTGGCTTGAGGGCGGCGCTGAGGTTGAAGAAGAGAGGCAGTTGGGTTTTGACAACCCAGTTTAGTTAGGTAGGCGTTTCTGGAACGGCCGTGCCTAGCGAATCCATTTTAGTGCAGCAAACCTGGCGTCGCTCCCCGATGCCTCGGGGCGCCCCACGAACCCGGGCAACCTCTCTGTCCCCTCGTCCCATCCGCGGCCGGTTCGGGCTTAAGTGACACAGGCACTCACGATGTTGTTTAGGTTCTTGTTCTAAGAAGGACGAACCGCCGCCGCGAGAAGTCTTATACCGCGTCCCAAGGGTTGAGAAGAACGACGCCAAGGCCGGCAAAGTCCTTCACGTTCCGCGTCACAAGGGTAAGGCCGTGCTCAAGGGCCGTGGCGGCGATCATGCCATCCGCCACGGTGAGAGGCCTCCCTCTCAATTGGCATTCGCCGCCCAGAACACCCCACCGATTACCCACGCTTTGGGTTATCGGCAGAATTCTGCCGGCGAACAACGGAAGGAGGTGCTGTTCAAGCCACTGTTCCAATTGCGTTCGCCGTTTGCCTCGGGGAAGCACCGTAATTCCGCGGCGAAGTTCTCCGACGGAAACCACACTCAGATACAAAGAAGCGTCGTCCTGGGCGTCAACCCACGTGGTTACCGAAGAGGCTGGCTGGGGCTTGGTCAGTTCGGAAGGGATGTTGGTGTCGAGCAGGAATCCGCTCATGAGAGGTCTACCGTGCGTCCAGTGTCAGGGTCGCGGCTGAAGTCCACGTCATCGGTCAGGCCTCTCACCATGGCACAAACCTCCACGAGGCTTTTCCTTCCCTCCCGTTTTTGCTGTTGGGCATTGGTCCCGGATCCGGCGTTGGGATGGACAGCCTCTGCGAGCAGACTGGCGACATAGGACTCAACCTCACGGCCCTGCGCGGCAGCCTGGCGTGCGAGCGCCGCCTTAACCTCGGGTGTGATGTCAATGGTAATCGTCACGGGTGCTCCTTTCGGGCCATCCTCACCGTACCGCGCCGCGCACCCCTCCGTCAAGTGGGTAGGTATGAGACGTGGTCAGTGCAGACCTGCCCCTGGGGTTTTCTCATGCCTGATGCCCTTGGCGTCTCACGCCTTGTTCATAAGGGCTTCTTCCACCGCTTGCGGGTTTCGATCAATCACCGTCAAGTAGGCGCGCACGGCGCTTTCCGGGCACCGGCGCCCTTGCTCCCATTCCTGGAGCGAGCGCGGGCTGACGGCTCTTGTTTTTGAGGGTGGTAATCTACGCGCACTCTGGAACGGGTGCAAGGCGGAAAAGCCGCGGACCTAAACCCCCGATGCGCGCAACAAGCTGGCTTCATTGCGGGCGCAGCCCGCTTTTGGAGTGCGGTCGCAGCAGCTACCGCTTTCCTGGTTCGGGCTTATGCTCAATTCCCGTATAAGGCACAGGCGGAAGGCGGCAGCTTCGCGGCCGCACTCCAAAAGCGCTGCGCGCAGTATACGAACAGGGCTCGCGGGTGGCGCCCCGAGGCATCGGGGCGCCCCACGAACCCAGGCAACCTCTCTGTCGCCGCGTCCCATCCGCGGCCGGTTCTAGCTTAAGTGACACCCACGCTTGGGGCCTCATCAACGTCGACGCGTCGACAAGCGAAGGAGCCCGATGACGGATGCGCAACCGAACCAATCCGCCAATTGAAGCATGGCGTACAAAAGCAAAATTCTTTGGCCACAATACGCCATTTTATCAGTGGCTCCACCACAATAATTAAAGTTATACTTTAAGCATAAATTAGAGCTTTGACGACGCTGGGGCGTCGCTGGCGGTCATGAACGCCGACCTCGTCGTGCTGTTGACATCTCACGAGGTGATCCGCGCCGCCAGGGAGGCGCTCCACAGAAATCCCCCCCGGCGGCAAACGAGTCGAGGGCTTCGAATGGCCGGCGCCGGGCTACTCCCTTAAGGATAACCCTTTCTACGGTTTTGACGGTGCTTCTTTCCCGCCGCCTTGTATCTGTTGATTCACTTCCTTGAGCACCGCTTGCGCCTGCGCGTTCTGGGGAAACGCTGCAAGCTCCATTTCAATTTCCTTTTTGGCCTCGGGCAGCCTTCCCTCCTGCCGCAAGACCATCCCCATGCCCAAATGGTAGTCTTCCGCGTGGGGAGAAAGGGAGAGAGCCGTGCGGACGGCCTTCTCCGCCTCTCGGGGCCGGCCGAGGTGGAGCAGCGACATTCCCCAATAGAGGAACTGCTGCGCGTCGGTGGGGTCAACGGCACAAGACAACTGGAAATGGCGGGCAGCCTCCCGATATTCCCCGCGCTCATAGAGGAGATAGGCCAGGTCGACGTTCGCCAGCCAAAAGGCCGGGTGGTCGGCCAGGGCTTGCTGGTAGAGTCCAACTGCCTCATTCTCCCTCCCGCGCTGGGCCACGCAGGTAGCAAGAATGGAGCTGGCAAAGGCATTGTGCGGAGCGATTTCGTGGGCCCGGCGATACAGCGTCAAATCGCTTGACCAATAAAGAGTTTGACGCACCGTCGCGGCCCCCATGAGGACGGAAATCAGCCCCACCCCGGCCATCCCCCAAGCCGGCTGGCGGAAGAACGCCGGCGTATAACTGGCCGCCTGCCGCAACCCCATCGCCACCAGAATCGCAAAGCCCGCCGAAGCCAGATAGATATAACGGTCGTGGGCAAATTCCCACTCCACCAACACGCGGAAATCCAGCACCGGCACCACGGCCAGGACCATCCACAGGATCGCAAATGCCATGGCCCGGGCGTCGGAAGGCGAGCGCTGCCGGACTTTCCACCACCATACGGTCAGGCCGTTGATCATCACCAAAATCACGACGCACGGCAGCCCATAGTTGCCCAGGGTGGCGCTGGAGACGTAGGGAGTATCGTAGAAACAGCTCAGGCCCGCGGGCCAAATCAACAGCCGCAGGTAAAACATCAGGACGGAGGGAATGGTGGTGAAGACCGTCGGCCATCCGATCGGCGAGGCCACGTGGCTGAATCCCTTCAGCGCCCAGATGCGCAGGGGCAAATAGGCCAGGGTTACGGCCACCAAGGGCGTGGCATCCCGCACGGCGCAGCGCACTCTCTCCTGGTAAGGGGTGGGCTCGCCAGCGTCGCCCGCGTAAATCCACGCGCCCCCGGCCACGAGAATCGGCAACATCAGGGCGCTTTCTTTGGAAAGCAGGGCGGCGGCGCCAAGCAGCATGGAAGCAGCAGTCCAGCCGTGCCTTGATCCCGGCACGCGCCCCCGCCACCACGCCAGAATCGCCCCCAGAATAAATAGGGTCGAAAGCGGCTGGTCAGCCCAGGAGGGCTGAGCAATGGTTTCCACATGGACGGGATGCAGCGCAAAGATCAAGCCGGCCAATGCCGCCGTCCAGGCATCGCGCGCGAGGTGCAGGCAGAGCCGATAGACCAGATAGGTTACCGCCACGTGCGCAAGCACCAGGCTCAGGTGCCAACCCCAGGCGTGCGCGCCGAACAGCGCGTCGTTCAACCGCAGCCAGACCAGCAGAAGCGGCCGGTAGGCATTCTGCATGACGTGGGGTTGCAGATAAGCCCAAATGTGCGTGGAAAAGTAGCCGGGAAGGTATCGCCACGAGCGAATCGAGTCGTTATGAATCACCAGCACTTGATCGTCAAAGTAGAACCCAAACCGCAGCGTGGCCGCGTAGGCGAGGAAAACCGCCATGACCACACCGGCGGCGGGCAAGCCGCGCACCCAACTTGGGTGCGTGGCAAAGGAGAACTGCCGGGAATTCTCTTGGCGATCGTCAAATCGGGTCCTATCCACGGCGGTCAAAGATAACGCAATTTCCGGCGCAAGAATAGTCTTCGGTGAGCGGCAGAGCAGCGCTGCCTGGGTGGGACGCCATCCATCCCGGTGCGCCCCGCCACCCGCCACGCGGTGTTCATCCCTTGGGCCGGGGGATGTCGACGCGTCGACAGTGGGAATGAGGGGGATGCAGCAAGGCGCAGGCAGCGAGGGTAGGAATTCGTTGCTGCGGCGCTGATAAAGGCACTCTCGGAAAAAACGAGGCCACGAACCCAAATGCCGTCCGCGGCCTCGCCGAAATAGTTAAAGTAATACTTTAAATTAATTGCGACCGCTTCTTCGCGGTCAAAATCACTGTGCTGCCTAAGCGTCGGACGTGAATGCGCCCCCTGCCCCGCTGAAACACTAACCAAGGGTGAGGGACTGGGCTCCGCACCCAGCCCCCAGTCCCCAGCACCTAAAACCCATCTCCTACCTACGCCGTCGAGTAGGCCTTGGTCATCTGCTTCTTCACCGCCGCCTGGGCCGCCGCCAGCCGCGCGATGGGCACGCGGTAGGGCGAGCAGCTCACGTAGTTCAATCCCGCCTCGGCGCAAATCTCAATGGAGGAGGGATCGCCACCGTGTTCGCCGCAGATTCCCACCTTCAATTTTTCGCGGGTCTCGCGGCCTTCCTTGGTGGCCAGTTTCAGCAGACGGCCGACGCGCTTGGGATCGAGCTGGGCGAACGGGTCCGCCGGCCAGATCTTCAACTTCACATAAGCGTTGATGATCTTGGCACAGTCGTCGCGGGAAATCCCAAAGGTAGTCTGGGTCAGGTCATTGGTGCCGAAGCTGAAGAACTCGGCCTCCTGCGCGATCTCGCCTGCCGACAAGGCTGCCGCCGGCAGTTCGATCATCGTGCCCACCAGGTACTCAACCTTGATGCCCTTCTTCGCAAACACTTCCGCCGCGACGCGGTTTACGATCTCTTTCTGCGCGATTAACTCTTTTACTTCTCCCACTAGAGGAATCATTACCTCAGGTTTTGCTTCAATGTTCTTCTTCTTGCAATCGCAGGCCGCTTCGAAGATGGCCCGCGCCTGCATCTCAGTGATTTCAGGATACATGATTCCCAGGCGGCAGCCGCGCAGGCCGAGCATGGGATTGAATTCATGTAATCCTTCAACTACTTCCAGCAACTTCTTGAGCTGAGAGAGCTTAGGACTCTTCTTTTTGCTGCATTCCAGGGTCGCGATCTCCACCATCAGCTCCTCCCGCTTGGGCAGGAACTCATGCAGCGGCGGGTCGAGCGTGCGGATGGTTACCGGCAGCCCGTTCATGGCTTTGAACAGCCCATAGAAGTCTTTGCGCTGCATGGGCAGGAGCTTGGAGAGGGCGGCGCGCCTCTGCTTCAGCAGCGCGGCGGCTTCCTTGGGATCGGCCGTTTCCTTGCAGGCCATGATCATCTGTTGGACATGCGGCAGGCGTTCCTTGGCGAAGAACATGTGCTCCGTGCGGCAGAGGCCAATGCCCTCGGCGCCAAATTCCACCGCTTTCAAAGCGTCGCGCGGGATGTCCGCGTTGGCGCGCACCCCCAGTTCCCTCGCCTCGTCCGCCCACTTCATGAATTCCGCGAAAACGCCGCTGTGCGGATCAGGCTCCACCAGCTCGGCCTTGCCAAAGATCACGCGGCCCGTGGAACCATCGAGCGAAATCCAGTCCCCTTCCTTAATGACGAGCGCACCCACCTTGATGGTCTCGGACTTGTCGTCCACTTCCACCTCACTGCACCCGGCCACGCAGGGTTTACCCATGCCGCGCGTTACTACGGCGGCGTGTGAAGTCATGCCACCGCGCGAGGTGAGAATTCCCACGGCCACTTCCATGCCGTGAATATCGTCAGGCACGGTTTCGCCGCGCACCAGGACCACAGGACCGCCCTTCCCCTTGATCACCGCGTCGTCGGCGGTGAATACCACGCGACCCACCGCGGCTCCGGGCGAGGCCGGCAGGCCCTTGGCGATGACTTTCAGGGGCTTCTTCTCATCCAGAACAGGATGCAGCAACTGGTTCAACTGGTCAGGCTCGACGCGCAGCAGGGCATCTTTCTCGCTCAGGATGCCTTCCTTCACCATTTCCACGGCGATGCGCACGGCGGCAGGCCCGGTACGCTTGCCATTGCGGGTCTGGAGCATGTAAAGCTTGCCATCCTGAATGGTGAACTCGAAATCCTGCACGTCCTTGTAATGCTGCTCGAGGCGGGTGGTGATTTCGCGAAGCTGGTGGTAAACCTCGGGCATCATCTTTTCCAGCTCATTGATGGGGATGGGAGTGCGCACGCCGGAGACCACGTCTTCGCCCTGGGCGTTCATCAGGTACTCGCCATAGAACACCTTCTCCCCGGTGGCCGGGTTGCGGGTAAAGCCCACGCCCGTGCCGGAGGTTTCGCCCATGTTGCCGAAAACCATGGTTTGGACGTTCACGGCCGTGCCCAAGTCGTCAGAAATCTTGTTGAGGCGGCGATAAGTGGCGGCGCGGGGGTTGTACCAGGACCGGAACACGGCCTCAATTGCCATGTTGAGTTGCACTTGCGGGTCCTGGGGGAAGTCCTTGCCGGCTTCCTTGCGCACCACCTTTTTGTAATCGGCGATGACGTCGATCAGGTCCTCGGCGGTCAGGTCAGTATCCAGCTTGGTGTGCCGCTTCTTCTTCTGGCCGTCGAAGACGTGCTCAAACTTTTCCTTGGGAATGTCCATCACCACGTTGCCGAACATCTGGATGAAGCGCCGGTAACTGTCATAGGCAAACCGCGGGTTGCCGCTCTTGCGGGCGATGACTTCCACCACCGTATCGTTCATGCCCAGGTTGAGGATGGTGTCCATCATGCCCGGCATGGAAAACTTGGCGCCGGAGCGGACCGATACCAGCAGGGGATTCTTTTCGTCGCCGAGTTTCTGGCTCAGCAAGGCTTCCAGCTTGGCCAGCGCCTCGTCCTTCTGGGTGAGGATTTCCGCAGGCGTTTTGTTCCCCGCCTGGAAATAAAGCCGGCAAGCGGAAGTGACAATGGTGAAGCCCGGGGGGACCGGCAGGCCGGCGTTGGTCATCTCCGCCAGGCCCGAGCCTTTGCCACCCAGGACGTCTTTCATGGTGCCATTGCCGTCCGCCTTACCGCCTCCAAAAAAATAAACATACTTCTCCATGATTGCTCCTTTCGAATGAGTCGCGCTCAATAGTTGGGATCGTTAGAGGTTGAGAGTTCAAAGTCAAAAGTTGAAAATTCAAAGTCGTTTGCCAATCCTAGTCCGTTGGAAGAGCCCACGATTCTGCCCTATTTCCGTGGGTTTTGCAAGGGTCAAAAGGGGTGTAGCCGTGTCATTTGCGGTTAAATTATTTTCATGACCGCCGTTATTCCTATGAAGGCGGGAAATCCTATCTGACCAGGGGGCATCTTGCGGTGGCCAACTCGTTTTCCGTTTGGAGGTCACGGATTTGCACGAAGGGGACAAACGCCGATTTGGGTATGTTTTCGCACCAGACGTGCGTGACCCCCTTCAGCAGTTCGTCTCGATCAGGAGGAGCGAGCGATTCCAAGCGGGCCTTGGGAAGGTAAATCTGCAGGTTGTAATTCCCGCGCGGCTCCAGCCGGACCTCCGCAGCATTGGGTAATCGATCGGCAAAGAAGGCGGTTACCGCTTGCAGGGGCTTGGGCAGGTATAGCCATTCCTCGCTGTTGGGTTTGCGGTGCTGGGCGGAGAGGAATTCGGCGAGCCACATCACCACCACCGCGCCCATGATGGCCAGGAGGGCGATGTAGAGCGTCCATCCCACGAACCACGTGGGCAGGCGCGCCCCACAATGCGGGCAGAACAGGGTGCCCCAGAGTGCGTCACGGCCACAGTGGCGGCATTGCAATTCCTGCCCCCTTGCCCCTCCCTACCTGCCCGGCCTAGTGGGCCAACTCACGATGTCGACGCGTCGACATGGAGGCGTTTCGTAGGGGCACCCCTCGGGGGTGCCCTTGTGGAGGGCACCCACGTGGGGTGCCCCTACGAGTGCCCTTCTCACTGCCCCTCAATTTCCGCAAAATGCGCAATCCCGGAAAACAACACATCCAGCTTTTTCAGCAGGCGCAGGCGGTTCTGCCGCACTTCGCGGTCTTCGGCCATCACCAGAACCTTGTCAAAAAACCGATCCACGGCGGGGCGCAGCGTGGAAATCTCCTCCAGGGCGCGCCGATATTCCCTCCCCGCGCGCAATCGCTCAACATCCCCGGCGATCCTCCCAAAGGCGTCGTAGAGATCTTTTTCCTGAGGCTCGGTCAGGAGTTCCGGCACAATTTCCCCAGCCTGCCAGTCCGCTGCCGTGGCCGACTTCGCCAGAATGTTGCGAATCCGTTTGGCGGCCGCCGAGAGGGCTTCAAAATCCTCGCCGCCGCGTAAACCTTCCATAGCTTCGGCGCGCGATTGGGCGTCGGCGGGCGCATCGGCCCCTGCCGCCACCACCGCCCGCACCGTGTCGTAGCGGAAGCCACGCACCGATTCGAAGTAATACCGCAGGCGCTCGGCAAAGAACTCCAGCACCCGGGCCCGAACTTCTTCCCGGGGCTTGCGCCATTGAAAACCAGGGCTGGGATTACGGGATACTGGAGAGGGGTCGCCGGCAACCTCCTCGTGAGAGTTTTCCCCTTGCTCGTCAAGCGTCCTAAGCGAGATATTTACAGCTTCTTTTAAACTAAATGGGAACGAATTCTCAAGTATTACTTTAATAGCTCCATTGGCCTGCCGCCGCAGCGCAAAGGGGTCACTGGAGCCGGTGGGTTCGTACCCCACGGCGAAGCCCGCGACCACACTATCCACTTTGTCGGCCAGAGACACCATGGCGCCCAGCCGGGTTCGTGGTGACGAGCCTTCCGCGCCCAGCGGGAGGTAATGGTCATAAATCGCCGTGGCAATTTCTTCCGGATCCCCCTGGGCCCTGGCATAAAGCCCGCCCACAATCCCCTGCAACTCAGTAAACTCCTGCACCATCTGGGTGGTCAGGTCGCACTTGGAAAGTTCCACCGCCCGCAAAACGTCCAGGGTCTGGGCGGGGGTCATCAATGCGCTGTCCTCCAGCCACACACAAATATTTCCGGCCAGGGTTTTCATGCGCCGGATTTTATCGCCATAGCTCCCCAGCTTGGCCTGGTAAGTAACCTTGTCGAGCAGGGGCACGCGGTCGCGCAGGGGCGTTTTCTGGTCGGCATTCCAGAAGAACTCGGCGTCGCGGAAGCGCGCCGTGAGCACGCGCTGGTGTCCCTGGCGGATCAATCCCTTCTCGTCCGAGTCCATGTTGAGGACGGCCACGAAATGGGGGCGCAGGTTTCCCTGCCCATCCTCCACGGCAAAGTAGCGTTGGTGGTCGCGCATCACGGTGATCAGGATTTCGCGCGGCAGGTGTAGGAAGCGCGGGTCAAAGCTCCCCAGCATGGGGCGCGGCCACTCGGTGGAATTGGCGATCCAATCCTCCAGCCACTCATCCGGAACAAGCTTTCCGGCACCCTCTCCCACCACTCCGTGAGCTTCCGAAATGATGCGCTCGCGCCGCCGGTTATAATCAATCTCTACAAGGTGTTGGCTCAGTTTGTTTGTGTAATCCTTGAAGCCACTCACGGCGATGGGAGCGGAGGACTTGGCACGATGTCCGAAGGTGATTTCGCCGGTTCTTACCCCCAGAATCTTGAAGGGCACGATAGCCGCCTGCTTCCCTTCTCCCAGCAGCGCCAGAATCCAACGGATGGGCCGCACAAAGCGGGGCGCCAACTTGTCCGTCCAGTACATGCTCTTGGGGAAGGTCAAGCCGAGGATGGCGCCGGGCAGAATCTCGGGCAGAATCTCCCAGGCAGATCGTCCCTGCGTGGTTTTACGCAGGGACAGGTATTCCCCTTTGGGCGTCGTGGTGCGGGTCAAATCCTCCAAGCACGCGGAGTTCTTCTGGGCAAAGCTTTGCGCCGCGCGGGTGTATTTCCCGTCCAGGTCGATCGCCACCTTGATGGGAGGACCCAAAATCTCTTCCACCTTGTCAGGCTGTTGCGCAAGGACTGCGGGAACGTAAACCACCAGGCGGCGGGGAGTCGAAAATGTTTGAACCGATTGTAGGGGCGGTTCGCGAACCGCCCCCACGGAATCGTCGTTGGGAAGCACCAACCGCGCCTGGCGGAGGACCGCTTGAACGCGCTCACCCAATCCTTTCTCGGCGTCGCGCAGGAAGCGGGCGGGAATTTCCTCGCAGCCGACCTCCAGCAACAGCGGAATTGCCGATTGTCGATTAATGATTGCCGATTGCTCCTGCGCGGCAACTGCCGGTTGTTCTTTGTCGATTGCCGGTTGCTCCTCTAAGATAATTGCGGCTTGATCCTCGATCACCACGGAGCTTCCAGTTTCTAGTTTCGAGTTTCCAGTTTCCAGTTTCGGATTTCCAATTTCTGCCGTCATGCCGTCACCTCCGCGGCCGGTTGCCGATCGAGGTAAATGGCGGCGACTTCACAGGCCAGTTTGCGCACCCGGGCGATCAACGCCACACGCTCCGTCACGCTGATGGCGCCACGGGCGTCGAGGATGTTAAACAGGTGGGAACACTTCAGGGTGAGGTCATAAACCTTGCGCAGGGGGAAGCGGTTCTTAGTTAAAGTAATACTTTTAAGCTTATCTTTATCCATCTGTTTTTGATTGGCTTCGGCTGCCTTACCTTCCCGAGGATACTCCCGCAGCAGGCGGGCTGCCTCGCCTTCATAGAGGTCAAGGATTTTGCGGCAGACCTCCGGGTCCGCCTTCTCGAAATCGTAGACGGAGAACTCCAATTCTTCCGTTTGGCGCATGTCGCCGTAGGTCACGGTATCGTTCCAGCGTACCTGGTAGACGTCCTCGACGTTCTGAAGGAAGGCCGCAATGCGCTCCAATCCATAGGTCAGCTCGACGCTGATGGGCTCCAGGTCGACCCCACCCGACT
>Ga0326727_10009538_pt1 | contig 23795 bp, 23 predicted proteins | sample MB2enrmetagenome_FD_207643 | JGI IMG/M metagenome (GOLD analysis project Ga0326727, IMG submission 207643) | Lab enriched peat soil microbial communities from McLean, Ithaca, NY, United States - MB29MY | ecosystem: Environmental > Terrestrial > Soil > Wetlands > Peat | place: USA: New York... | reverse complement strand
TTGCCGAAGGCCGCTTTTTCGTTGCCTGTGTCGGCCAGTTCAAACGCGGCAAGTCGACCCTGATCGGCGCGTTGATTGGCGAGTCGATTCTGCCCACCGGTTTTGTTCCCGTCACCGCAGTGCCCACGGTGATCCGCTATGGCAGCGCTCGGAGCGCAAGGATTCGCGCCACCGACAGCAGTTGGCGAACAATTGCCCTGCATGCGTTGGAAGAGTACGTTTCTGAAGAGCACAACCCGGAAAATGTGAAGCAGATTGCGGGCGCGGAGGTGTTTGTCCCTAGCCGGCTTTTGGCGACCGGCATGTGCCTGGTGGACACTCCCGGCCTGGGATCGGTCTTTTCCGGCAACACAGCAACTACGCAGGCCTTTATTCCCCATATCGATGCAGCGCTGGTAGTGACCGGATCCGACCCGCCGTTGGCAGGAGAAGAATTAGCTCTGGTCGAATCGGTGGCCCAGCATGTCGAACATCTGATCGTCGTTCTCAACAAGGCGGATAAAGCAACCGCGCCCGAGAAGGCCGCGGCGATCGCATTCACCCAACGGCTGCTGGCAAAACGCTTGCACCGGCCCTCCGAAAATGTCTTCGAGATCAGTGCGATAGAGCGGCTGGAGAAACGCGGCCAGGAACGCGATTGGGGAAAGCTGGTTGATGCGCTGCAACGTCTGGTGCAAGACTCCGGCCGTGAACTCATCCAGTCCGCGGGCGAGCGCGGCATCCAGCGCCTGAGCGAAGAATTGCTGGCCAGTGTGTGCGAAGAACGCGACGCGCTGTTGCGTCCCGTTGAAGAATCGGAGCAGCGCATTGCGACGATGAAGCAGACCATCGCGGAAGCGGAGCGATCCATGCGGGAGCTCGGCTATCTTCTGATGGGCGAGCAGCACCGGCTCTCCGATTTCTTTCTTGATCGCCGCAAAGCCTATCTGGCCGCCACCAGGCCGGGCGCGGCGCAGCAACTGGAAGCAGCACTGCAAGCGGCTCCTCACTTGCTCGGCCCCTCTTATCGCCGCCATATCATGCGCGAGGCGCAAGAGATCGTACGTGGCCACATTATTCCGTGGCTGCGGCCCGAAGAGGAGGAGGGAGAGAAGCAGTATCGCCTTGTGGCTCGCCGCTTTGCCCTGATGGGCAACGACTTCCTGAGCAAGCTGGCGCAGGCTGAAATCCCCGAACTTAACCGCCTGCTCCATGCCCTTGACACGGAACGGGGCTTCCGCGTTCGCTCCGAGTTTTACTTTCAAGAGTTCATCGGGGTCGCGCAGCCTGCCTCGCCACTGCGCTGGCTGGCTGATCTCTGCCTCGGCTTCTTTGGCTTGCGGAGCAGGATCGACCGGGAGGCGAGGGAGTTTCTGGAATGGCTGCTCGAAGTCAATAGCTCACGAGTGCAAAACGACATTCTCAACCGGGTGCAGGAGAGTCGCAACCGCCTGGAAGCCGAGATACGAAAACTCTTGCACGAAGTGAGCCGCATTGCGGAACTCGCTTTGGCGCGCGCCCGGAAGACGCAGGAGGAGGGAGCTCCGGCAGTCGAGACAGAACTGCTTCGCCTCAACACGGTAGAGAAGGAGATCAACGCAATCCGGAATTTCCATCTACCCTAAAGCCTGCTCTGACCAAACCAGAATGATAAAAAAATGGAGGAGTCATGCCCGAACCAGAATCGGAGATCGCGAGGACGCGGCGCCCAGGGGAACTAAACGACCCCCAGCAAAGGCGCTTGCTGGTCACTTGCAAGTACATCGACGGTTTGCTCAGCGACATCGAGCAAACTCTCCAATCAGCGGCATCGGAATCTCCGTTTCCTAGCCACATTGTGGACGTTACCCCCGCTCAGGCGGTCCAGATCGAAGGCCATATTCGCGGTCTCCGCGCGCAACTGCTGCAAACTCTGGAATGGCAGAGCATGAAGCCCGAGCCGCCGGAAATTCCCGTGACACGGTCGATCATGACAGACCTGTCTTTTATCGATAATGCCATCGAGGAGCTCAAACCAAAATATCTGCGCGGCTGCGGCGCGGTCCCCGCGGATGCGGTCGATGGACTTAATCGAGTCATTCATGAGCTTCGCTCCCTGGTTAAAGGCATGGAGAGTTATGTCCGGGATGAAATCATCGTGAATCCTGAAGCGAAGGAAAAGACATGAACGGCATGATTTTGCCTGAAGAAAGAGAGCCGTTCTCGATGCCATTGTCGTATATCCAAACCGAGCCGAGTCGAGAGTATCTGAGTTGTGTCGAGCGCGAGGTGGAGCTGAGCCGTCTTCGGAACCAGGCGAAGATGCAAAAATCCATGCTGGTATTCGGGCCGGAGGGCGTGGGCAAATCGCGCTTGTTGCGGAGGTTCGCCGAAGGTCAGCCGCTTGCGCTCTATGTGGCGCGGATGCGTTCGCCGCGCGAGTTTCTTCTCGCATTGCTCCATGCACTGTACTCTGCAAACGAGGAGTTGAATATTCCCAGAGAGCGCAAAGCTCTTTCGTCCTCCTCCCTCAAAGGAATTGCGCATCGGGCTCTGGATACACGTCCGTTTCTCATGGTGCTTGACCATCTGGATGGACCGTCTCGCGTTTTGACCGGTATGATCAAGGATTTGCATTTCTTTGGCCGCACGCCGGTCATCTTTGCCTCGCGTTCGCCGCACATGGAAGACATTGGCGCTCTGCGCCCACTGTGCGCACTGAAGTCGGAGCGTCTTGAGATCAAGAACTGGCCGGAAGCTATCGCGTTGGAATTTGCGCAACGTCACGCGGAGGGAATTCAGTTGCGGGCATCGAATCTGGACTCGATCCTGCCCTCGCTCGTCGCGTGGAGCGATGGGAATCCCGGCGCCATTCTGCGGATGTTGAAGCTGGCGCAACTTCCGCAGTACAGAACCGGTGACCAGATTAAGGCTCACATCCTGTATGTGGACTATCGCATGGGGCATTAGCCGCTGCTTCCGAAGACGAGTTCAATCAAGAGTCTTATCTCGCGCGGTAATCTAGAAAGAGAGAGGTATCCTTGCAGAAATACCTGTTCATTGCTGTTGGCGGCGCATTTGGCTCCATTGCCCGCTACTGGGTTGGCTCGACGATTGCCGGGCGCATGGGGACGCGCTTTCCCTTCGGCACCTTCATCATCAATATGAGCGCCTGCATCATCTTAGGCTTCTCGCTGACCTACCTGGGCAAGCGAACCGGCATGGACCCGGCCTGGCGATTCCTGATTGCGGTGGGGTTTATCGGCGCTTACAGCACTTTTTCTACCTTTGAGTGGGAGACGCTCTCCACCTTGCGCTCGGGAGCTTTTGCCCTGGCGGCTCTCTATACCGTGGGCAGCCTCATCCTCGGACTTACCGCAACCTGGTGCGGCGCGCTGCTGGCCGAGGCGATCTCCTGAGAACCAGTTCCGGGTTTCCGCACACGGATGACGCCGAGTGCGATAGAATTCCGGCTTGCGGAGGAATGCTGAAATGTTGCAATCCGGAAAAGCCGTCAAAGTTGCCATCTACCTGAGCGATGGCGCCAAGCATCATGGGGTACCTGTCTACTCCAGCATCCTCGACTTCCTCTTTCATAGCGGAATCGCGGGCGCGACGGTGCTCAAAGGCGTTGCCGGTTTCGGCGCCGCGCACCGCATTCACTCGGCTCATATTCTGGAGATCTCCGACCACCTACCCATCAAGATCGAATTCATCGAAACCCGCGAGAAGGTCGATGCGATCCTGCCGGAATTGGATAAGCTTGCCGGCTCCGGCCTGATTGAAGTGCAGGAAACTACGGTTATTGTCCCCGCCAAAGGATAGACCTCGACCCAGCCAGAACAGCACCCTTCCGCTATGGCTCCGAAGTGAATGGCGAAGCGGGCAGCCCCTCGCCGTTGAACACGTTGCATCGCGGGCTATTGGCCCAGCCGTAGCGCACTTCAGCCGGCTCGGCAACGGAAGGACTCGAAGCTAGGACGGTCGTGCCGTCGATCCTGGCTGTAGCGGGGAAGAATTTTCCGTCGCTTCCCGCAACCTCAAAGCCGGTCAGCTCGCCGCCCTTGGCCGTCAATCCTTTGGCGTGATCGAACCAGACGCGCATCGCGCTGCCTTCCGGCGTCGCCTGGCGGTAGAGCGGCCCGGAGTACTCGATGGCCTCGCCGTAGCTCAGGGCACGCGCGGCAAGAGCCAGGCGCAGGCCCACATCCAGCTTGTCGGTGGGATGCACGTTGTCCGGGTTGCCGATGTCGATGGTTACCGCCATGGCCGTATTGCGCACTTCCAGGGTCTTCAACTGCTGCTCGCGTAACAGAGCCCAATCCTCGCCGGGGCCGGATGTGAAATTAGCGATCTGCACGTAGAGGAAAGGGAAATCGCCGACACCCCACTGCCGCCGCCAGTCCTCGATCAGCGTCCGGAAGAGGCGGCTATAGAGCGGCGCGCGCTCCAGTGCGCTGTTGCTCTCGCCCTGGTACCAGATCACCCCGCGGATGGGAAAGGGCGTCAGCGGCGCGATCATACCGTTGTAAAGCAGTCCCGGCGCCCATGTGTTCAGCGGCGGGTGCCAGGGAAACTGCGGCTCCGGCTGTCCCTGCTTCCGCGCCTCTTCGCGCTGCCGCTCCCGGTCCTTGTCGATCAAGATCGCGTCGGCCTCGCGTTCGGTCATTCTGCCGCGCGAAGCGAAGATCGGCGCCAGCGCGGCGTCCTCGCCGAGCGCGGTCAGCCGCGTCCAGGACTCGGCCACTGTGCCGCCCCACGTCGAGTCGATGATACCCACGGGCACTTTTTCCCGCTGTTCAATCTCGCGGGCAAAGTACCAGGCTACAGCCGAAAAATCATTTGCGGTTTCAGGCGACGAAGCGGCCCATCCCTCGGTCTCGATGTCGTCCTGCTCATGATCCGAGAGGCGATGCTTGACCACCAGCAGGCGAATGCGGGGGTTGGCCGCATGAGGCAGATCCGCATCGGCCGTGGCCGCCTTGCGCATCTCGAACTCCATATTCGATTGCCCAGAAGCCAACCACACGTCGCCCACCAGAACATCGTCCAGAGTAATGGTCTGGGCGGGGGCGGGATTGCCGCCCTCAGGTGCGGACGCGCCTTCCACAGTCATCTGAAAGGGTCCGCCAGCCGCGCCGGGATTGAGGAAAACGCTCCACCGGCCCAGTACTCCGGCCTTGGTTGCGCGCGTCTCGCCGCGAAAGCTGACCCGCACCTCCTCTCCAGGCGCAGCCATGCCCCAGAGGTGCACTGGGAGGTCGCGCTGCACTACCATGTGGCTGGCCAGAATTTTGGGCAACGTCACTTGCGCGCTAACCGCCACGCAGGATAGCAGGAAGAACAAAAGCAGATTTCGCAATTTCATATGGAACCTCATGGATGCCAATTTCAAGCCTCCGATCCAAATTGATGACGGAGGAGGTCTCTTGGAAAAGAACGTTCCCAGAGTAACGATTCTTAGCCCAACACCGATTATCTTCGGTTTTTCAAGGTTCAGTCGTAACTTTTTCCGGCAATCCGTGTCAAAATGAGCAAAAGTGAACACTTTTCCGCAGCAGATTCCTGTGCGGAAGCTCCGCGGACAGGATGTTTTCATCTCCCGGAAGCGGGGAATACTGAAAGGCAGTTCAAGTTATTGACCACGGAGGAGCGATGCTATTGACGCGAAAGTTGCGCGCAACTGTATTTTTTCTCATTAATTTAGCTCTATTGACTATCCTTCCCGCTCAGAGCCGCGCGCAGGCAGCACTGCTTATGGAGGAACCTTACGGTTTCTTTGGCTCGGTCAATCCGACCGGGCACAATGCGATCTATTTTGAGCGCATCTGCGCTGAAACTCCCATTCACCTGCGCCACTGCCACGACGGTGAGCTGGGCACCGTCATTGCTCGCTACCAGGGCATCAACGGTTACGACTGGGTGGCGATCCCGCTGGTTCCTTACCTCTATTCAGTCGAGAACGCCACGGATGTTCCCTCGCGCGTCAACCGCGAGACCGTCAAACGGCTGCGCAACCGCTATCATGAAGCCCATCTACTCAGTCTGGGAGAAAACCTCTCTCCCGGCACTGTACTGCATGGCGGCTGGAACCAATTAGTAGGCGTCTCCTATGAGCGGCGCATCTACGCCTTCCGCTTCGAGACCACCGAGGAACAGGACGATGCACTGATCGCGCGCATGAATGACGGCGGGAACCGCACCCACTTCAGCCTCCTGTTCAACAACTGCTCGGATTTCGCGCGTCTCAGTCTCAACCTGTACTTTCCCGGCACCTTCAAGCGTAGCGTCTTCCCGGACGCGGGCGTGACCACTCCCAAGCAGCTCGCCTACAAACTGGAGCGCTATGCCGGCAAGCATCCTGAGACGCAACTGACAATCTTCGAGATTCCACAGATTCCCGGCTACCGACATCCGAGCCACTCGAACAAGAGCATCGCCGAGTCGCTGGCCACCACCGGCTATGCCATCCCCATTGCGCTGCTGAATCCTTACCTTGCCGGAGGCTTGTTCGTGGATTATCTAGTGCGCGGCCGCCATCATCTCATCCCCAAGAATCCGCAGCTTCTGGCGCCGGACAATTTAGGGGCATTGACAGCAGCGACCCGCGTCGCTCAGAATCCGGGGAGCGCAGGTGTTCAGGCCCCCCGCGCCGTTGCCGGCGGCTCCGCGGGAGTCGACGGAGCCGAAACAGCCAACTTCGGCCTGAAAGAAATCGGTGTTGCACATGAGTAAATCTTCCGAGCAGAATCTCAAAAACCACGGGCGGCTGGATCCGCCGTTTCATTTTGTATTGGGTCTGGTTCTGCTTGCCAATCTGGTCTTCGCCGTCTTCCACCTGGTGCATCATTGGAAAGATGCTCCCATCGCGTCGTCATGGCTCCTGGTGCTTTCGCTGGCGGTGTTCATTCCCTTTATCAAGCTGCGCGCCTATCCGCTCAAAGTGCAGGACCGCGTCATCCGGCTGGAGGAGCGGATACGCTTGCAGGCGCTGGCCCCCACGGAATGGCACTCGCAGATCTATCGCCTCAGCGAGGACCAGTTGATCGGCTTGCGATTCGCCGCCGATGACGAGGTGGTCGAACTGGCCAAGCAGGCGCTTGAACATAATTTGAACCGCAAGCAGATCAAGGAGCGCATCAAGAGCTGGCGCGCGGATTTCTTACGGGTCTAGAGCAAAACCAGGGATACTGTAGCCTGATTAGCCTCGTCGAAGGTCGCCGCTCTCTGTTGGTCGCGTCGACTTGAGTGAGTTGGTTTCGGGATACGCCATCCCTGGTTTTGCTATAGCCGGGGTTGCTCTTTCCTGGCGGCGGGATTTCAGTCCACCAAAGCGGCAATATCCGCCATGGAAACGCTGAATTCGCTGCCTGGCAGTTCGAAGATCGTTCCGGGCGTGAGCTGGCCACCGAGGAAGCGATAGAACAACCGCTTCTTGGGTTCGATCACCCAAATAGCCCCGATGCCCATCCGCTCGTAATCCGCGAGCTTTTCGAGTACGCGCGTCATGCTGTCTTCCGGGGAAAGAATCTCAAAGACTGCCAGCGGCGGATAGGTGATGATCTGCTCGCGGGGAGCGGTGCGGCTTAGCAACGTTACATCAGGAACACGAAAATTGTCTGGTCCGGTCTGCACACGCAACTCGGGGCGGGAGATGATGCCCAATTCCTTCTCGCGGGCGAGAAAATAAGCCACCAATATCGCCTGCCAGGTTGCATGATCGTATTCGCCCACCGCACGCTCCTCCAGCACACCGGCCACATACTCGCAGTCAGGATCGGAGGTGGTCTTCAGGTACTCCGCGACAGAGATCAAGGTTGCAGCAGCCATATCGAAGATCCCTCCGTGGTTTTTATTGTACGCCTGAACGTCTTCCCGACAGTTCCGGCGGGACAGCGTAGGAAAGCACCAGAACGCCGCTGGGCAGAGCCTTGCTCTCCTTCAGATGAAGAGTCTGGCGCGGCCCCTCCGGCAGTAACGGAGTTCCGCTTCCCAGCAGTACCGGCATCACCGTGACATCCACCGCATCCACGAGACCGGCATCGAGCAGGGAGCGAAAGAGTACGCCGCCGCCCATGAGCCAGATGTCCTTGCCGGGCTGCGCCTTCAAGGCGGCTACCGCCTCTTGCACGCCGCTGCTCAGAATGGTGACGCCTGGATGCTCTACGGGCTTCAGTGTGCGCGACACAACAATCCAGTGGTGCCCGAGATCCGGCCAGTGAGCCGCCCTCACCCTGGCAATCTCGAAGGTTCGCCGGCCCATCAGCAGCGTGTCGAACCGCGCCCAGATCGCGGCAAAATCGATTGCTGGATCGGAGACAATCCAGTCGTACTCGCCGTTGGGTCCGGCGATGAAGCCATCGAGGCTCATTGCAACGCCGTAACGCAAACGCCGCATTACCCCTCCTCCGCCTCGCGCAGTTTGGCGATCACGGTGAAGTCTTCCAGCGTTGTCGTGTCGCCCCTGATCTCGCCGTGGGCGGCCATCTCCCTCAGCAAGCGGCGCATGATCTTGCCGGAGCGGGTCTTGGGCAGGGCTTCAGTGAAGCGAATGTCGTCAGGGCGGGCGAGCGAGCCGATCTCCTTGGAGACCCACTTGCGCAGTTCATCCTTTAATTCGTTGCTGGGCTGGTTGCCGCTTTCCAGCGAGACGAAGGCGGAGATGGCCTGGCCCTTGAGTTCGTCGGGGCGGCCGACTACGGCGGCCTCGGCAACTTTGGGATGGGCGACCAGGGCCGACTCGACCTCCATGGTTCCCAGGCGATGGCCGCTGACGTTGATCACGTCGTCCACGCGGCCCATCAGCCAGAAGTAGCCGTCGGCGTCCTGGCGCGCGCCATCGCCGGTAAAGTAGCTGCCGGGCACGTCGCTCCAATAGGTCTTCTGATAGCGTTCGGGGTCGCCGTAAACGGTACGTGCCATCGAAGGCCAGGGCTTGCGAATGACCAGCAGGCCTCCGTGGCCGGGGGGCACCGGATGGCCCTCCTTGTTGACCACCTCGGGCAGAATGCCGAAGAAGGGCCGCGTAGCCGAGCCGGGCTTGGCCGCCACTGCGCCGGGAATAGGCGCGATCATGATAGCCCCGGTCTCGGTCTGCCACCAGGTATCGACGATGGGGCAGCGGTTGTGGCCGATCTTCTCGCGATACCACATCCAGGCCTCGGGGTTGATTGGCTCGCCGACGGTGCCCAGCAGGCGCAGCGAGGCCAGCGAATGCTTTTCCACGTGCTGGTCGCCCCACTTGATGAAGGCCCGAATGGCGGTCGGTGCGGTGTAGAAGACGGAGACCTGATGGTTGTCGATGATCTTCCAGAAGCGGGAGAAGTCGGGCCAGTTGGGCGCGCCCTCGTACATCAGCACTGTAGCGCCGTTCAGAAGGGGGCCGTAGACCACATAGGAGTGGCCGGTGACCCAGCCGATGTCGGCCGTACACCAGTATACGTCCTCGTCGCGCAGGTCGAAGACGTACTTCGAGGTCAGGTACGTTTGCACGGCGTATCCGCCGGTGGTGTGGACCAGTCCCTTGGGCTTGCCGGTGGTGCCGGAGGTGTAAAGGATGTAAAGTGGATCCTCGGAATCCATCTCTTCGGCGGGGCAATCGGGCGCGGCGGCGGCCATCAGCTCGTGCCACCAGTGGTCGCGGCCGGCAACCATCGTCACGGGCGAACCGGTGCGGCGGAAGACGACCACATGCTTCACGGTATGGCAGGCGTTCATGGCCTCGTCCACGGTACGCTTGAGCTGAATCTCGTTGCCGCGGCGGTAACTGGAGTCCTGGGTGAGGATGGCGACGCAGGCTGAATCGTTGACGCGATCGGCGATGGCGTTGGCGGCAAAACCGCCGAAGATGACCGAATGCACCGCGCCGATGCGCGCGCAGGCCAGAAGGGCAATCGCCAGCTCCGGCGTCATGCCCATGTAAACGGCTACGCGGTCGCCCTTTTTGATTCCCAGCGCCTTGAGGGCGTTGGCAAAGCGCTGCACCTCGGCGTGCAGTTCGGCGTAGGTCAGCCGGCGAATCTCTCCCGGTTCACCCTCCCAGATCAGCGCGGTCTTGTCGCGCCTTGCGCCCAGAGCGTGGCGATCCACACAGTTATAGCTAAGGTTGAGCTTTCCGCCTACAAACCATTGAGCCGATGGGAGATTCCAATCCAGCACCTTCTTCCACGGCTTGAACCAATGCAAATCCTGGGCGACGCCGGCCCAGAAGCTCTCAGGATCGTCAATGGACTGCTTGTAGAGCGCTTCATACTGCTCCAGGCTCTTGATGTGGGCTTTGGCGCTGAACTCCGGCGGCGGCGGGAAGACGCGGTCCTCGCGCAGTGTCGAGTCGATGTCCTGATTGGCCACGGCCAAAATTGGGTTGGCAACGACAGAAACAGGGCCGGCAACTTCAAAAACGGGCAGGGAAGTCATACGAACCGTCCTTAGGGGAAGAGGATCGAAAAACGGCTCACGGCAGCCCTTGGGAACATGCTCCGCTTAGGCTCCGCGTGAATGCAACTCTATCTAGTGATGCATACAAACGGCAAATGGACGGGAAGAATTGCACCGGGGTTAGCGCGCACGGAAGTTTCAAGCGCAAGGAAGGGAATCGGAGCGCCGGCTACGCGGACTTCTTCTGCGCGGTCACGTAGTCGCGCAGCGCCGCGTTGATGCGGCTCTGGAAGCGCCGGCCGGTCGCGCGAAAGAAGGCGATCAGGTCGGCGTCCAGGCGCAGCGTGATCTGCTGCTTGTTCTCCGCCGGGACCAGCTCCGAGACGCGCCGCCAGCCGGTGGTTGGCAGTGGCGAAATGCCGCTGAAGTCGATGTCTTCATCCGGCATCGTCTGAAGTTCCTCCCACGCCTGCCGCTCTTCAGCTATAAGGCTGGAGAATTGTCGGGATCAAGATGAAAATAATCGGTCTCAGTCGATTTCATTGTGCGTTGGTCTGGATAAGAAACTCTTCCAGCGCCTTGGAAACCACGGCATTCAGTTTTTGATTGTGCTCTTCGGCAAACAGAGCCGCTTGCTTGTGCAAATTGGGTCCAACACGAACATTAAAGCTGCCCTTGAAGGGCTGATCCGGAGTCTTGCTCTCCTCCGCGCAAAAGGCCAGGTACTCGTCCACGGCGGCGCGGAAATTGGATTCCAAGCTGTCCACATCCGACCCCTCGTAGACGATGGCATCACGAATTCCAAGCAGCTTTCCGTGCAAGACACGATCCTCGGCGCTATATTCGACCGAGCCGTCATAGCCTTTGTATTGAAGCGTTTGGCTCATGAAATTTTCCTTTCCTGGCGTAGAAACTGAATGATTGCGCGAATCTGAGAGGCCTTGAGAATCCCGGACGGATGAGGCTCATGCAGAAAAATCAATGCCTTGGTTGCCGGATCAATAAACTTCCTGCCCGAGCCCCCGGAGGTTCGGAGTTCATATCGAGAGCATTCATCAGCGACAGCAGCTCATCCCATGTGTAATCCATGGGTTTGGCAAGAAGTCGCGTCATGGCCTTTTGCAGTTTGGACATCTGACACCCCGTCCATCTGCGACTAAATTTAGTTACAGTCTAGCACGATTGGCCAGAGTCGTCCAGATTGTGCAAATTCTAGCTACAACAAGGCTATTTCCTGGGTTGCTGTTTAATGTTCCATTGGCCCGGTTGGCCAGGACAAAGGCAATAGTCGATTACCATGCCTTGTAGCGCAGAATCCAGTTCTTCTGTTCCCTGGTGTCGGGAACGTCGAGGCCGCGGGCTGCTTCTATGGCTTTGAGGGCTGCCTTCGGGTTCCAGCCCAGGTGAATCAGCGCGCAGGCGGCAGTGACGGTGGACCTGCCAATGCTGCCCCGGCAATGGATGCCGATCCGAATGCCGGCTCGGAGACGGTTGACCAACTCCTCGATAAAGATTCTGAAGGAATCAGGATCCGGCGGACAATGAGTATCGGGAATGGGATAGAGGAGGAATTCCATCCCCAGCCGCTCCGCGACTGAAGCTTCTTCCTCCAGTCCCAACAATGCGACTTCCTTCTCGGTGAGGTGGGAAACCAGGGTTTGAATGCCGCCCTGCTTGATTCTCAGCAGTTCGCTCTCCAACTTGTCATCGCCGTACGGCTTTAACACCACTGCCAGCGGCGGAGGGGGATTGCCATTGATCCAGAAAATTTCGTTCATGGTTCTAGGACACCTGCAAGCCGATTCATCATTAGCTATTGGAAAACTTATTCGGTTGGCGGCGTTGACGAACCCTTGGTGGCATTGTCGTCATCACTCGATCCAAGTCCGAGCATTGACGTTGAGCCAGATCCCAAGTCGTTGTCAGGATTCTTCTTTCTCTTCTTATCGATTCCATAGGCCAAAAGCATGGCGCCTGCCATCGTGCATAACGCAGTTGTGGAGTCAAGAGCAGACAGGCTTAAACCCGCGAAATCACCGTATTGACCGACCAGGTACAGTCCAACCGCGATAACACACAAAACCACTCCGCCGATGATCATAGTCACCCCTTTCCGAAAGACCACGGCACAGATCGACTCCGTCCGCCTTCAATGAAATTTGGATAAAGCATAACATAGAAGACAAAATCACATGGACTACATGCTTTTATGAATTGCGGTACTGCTTCTGGTGCCAGACCCAGGCGGTGCTGACGATTTCATCAAGCTGGGTGTACTTGGGCTTCCAGCCGAGTTCGCGGATGGCCTTCTCGGAGCTGGCGACGAGCACGGCGGGATCGCCGGGGCGGCGGGGATGGACCTCGGCAGGGATGGGGTGGCCGGTGACGCGGCGGGCCGACTCAATGACCTCGCGAACGCTGAATCCCCGTCCGTTGCCCAGGTTGAAGACTAACCGGCTCGCGGATTCAGGGGCGGTTTCCAAGGCACTAAGAGCCAAGAGGTGGGCATCGGCCAGGTCGGAGACGTGGATGTAGTCGCGGATGCAGGTGCCGTCGGGGGTGGGATAGTCGTCGCCGAAGATTTTGATCGAGGGGCGGCGGCCCAGCGCCACATCCAGAACCAGCGGAATCAAGTGCGACTCCGGGTTGTGGGCTTCGCCACGGGTGATGCCGTTTGGCCCCTCCGGCGCGCCGGCCACATTGAAGTAGCGCAGCGAAGCGACACGCAGGCCGTGGATGCGGTTCAGCCAGCCCAGCATCTGTTCCACCAGCAGCTTGGACTCGCCATAGGCATTGGTGGGAAGCAGGCGAGCATCTTCTTTGATAGGAATCACTTCCGGCTCGCCGTAGACGGCGGCGGTGGAGCTGAAGACCAGCCGGCGGGGGCCATGGGCCAGGATGGCTTCGAGCAGGGAGAGGGTGGAGGCGGTGTTGTTGCGGAAGAACTGCTCGGGATGGAGCATGGACTCGCCGGCCTCTATGAGCGCGGCAAAGTGAAGGACGCCGTCGAAGGGTTTTTCTTCGTCTTTGGCGGAGAGGAAAATCTTCTCAAGAGTGGGCCGGTCCGCCAGCTCTCCCTCGACGAATTCCACGCCGGGAGGCAAAAGATCGCGCCGTCCATGGCTCAAGTTGTCGAAGACGACGGCCTGATGTCCATTCTCGGCCAGCAATCCGGCGACTGTGCCCCCAATGTACCCCGCGCCGCCCGTCACCAATATCTTCACAAAAATCAGTCCTTTCTTGAACACTTTGGTACAAGACAAAGTGTATTACAGAGGGCAGGAAAGGGCCTCAGTTTGCGCGCCTTGGACATCGAGTCCCAGTACTACCCCAGATGGGGTAATTCCAGCCTCTTACCCTACGGAGCCAGCGTCGGGATTGGGTACAAGATTCCTGAAGGCGCGCCGCCCAACGCGATTCTTCACGCAGATGTCCGCGCGGATTATGGTAATCTGTCTTTTCCGGGAGCGCAGCAACGCTGGCGCCTCTCTGGAATCCCTTGCGCAACTGGCGATTCAGGTGGGCCACCACCGGGGAGCGCGAGGCAGTCTTATGCCGATCGCCTGGGCACTCATTTCCATGTCCAGCGAACTCGTCGAAAGGACTGCCCATGACCCGTATCCAAACCAGTTTCCGCGATTTTCTGCTCGCATCCGATCCCGATGTTTTCAATGCGATTGTTGGCGAAGAACTTCGCCAACAGCAGGGAATCAACCTGATTCCTTCAGAGAACTACACCTACCCGGAGGTTCTGGCCGCACTCGGTTCGGTGCTGACCAACAAGTATTGCGAGGGCTACCCCGGCCGCAGGTACTACGCCGGACAGATCTTCACGGACCGCATCGAGAACGCCGCAAGGGAACGCGCCTGCCGGCTCTTCCGCGCCGAACACGCCAATGTGCAGCCGCTCTCCGGCTCGCCGATGAATCAAGCGGTCTATCTGGCCTTCATGAAGCCGGGCGATACGATTCTCGGCATGGACCTCTCCCACGGAGGGCACCTGACCCATGGCGCTCCCGTTTCGCACATGGGACAGCTCTTCAACTTCATCCGCTACAAGACCCGGCCGGATCAGGCAGGCGCCATCGACTTCGACGAAGTGCGGAGGCTGGCCCTGGAGACCCGTCCGAAGATCGTTTTATGCGGCTACACATCGTATCCGCGGGAGTATGATTATGCGAGCTTCCGCGCCATAGCCGACGAAGTGGGCGCGTTGGCCATGGCCGATGTCTCCCACGTGGCGGGCATGATCGCCGCCAATGTGCTGCCCAATCCCCTGGACGCGGGCTTCGATATTGTGACCACGACCACCCACAAAAGCCTGCGCGGCCCGCGCGGCGGCATGATTCTATGCCGCAAGCAATACGCGAAGCAGATCGACAACTCCGTCTTCCCCGGCTTGCAAGGCGGACCTCACATGAACAGCATTGCCGCCGCCGCGATCGCCTTCCGAAAGGCCGAAGAAGCCGAATTTCAGGACTACGCGCACCAGACACTTGCGAACGCCAAGGCTCTGGCGGAGGCGTTCTCCCAGGCGGGCGTAACGCTGGTCACCGGCGGCACCAGCAATCACATGATGGTGGCCGACACAGTTGCGAGCTTCGGAATTGACGGCAGACAAGCCGAGGAGGCGCTGGAACAGATCGGCATCGCCACCAACAAGCAGGTGATTCCGGACGACCCAAAGCCGCCGCTGCGGCCCAGCGGCATCCGCATCGGCACACCGGCGTCCACGACGCGTGGAATGGCGGAAGCGGATATGGCACGCATTGCCGGATGGATTGTGGATGCGCTTCGCCACGCTGGAGACGCGTCCCGGCTCTCCCGGCTGGCGAGCGAAGTGAGAGAGTTCAGCGCCGCCTTCCCCATACCGGGCTTCGATAACCTGCCGTGGTAGCTTGCGGGACAGGATTTAATGCCCATCAGGCATACCGAATGCAAGAAGGGCCACTCGCGCGGAGTGGCCCTTCAACTTGCATGAATTGCGCTGGCATTACGCCGGTGAAGGCGAGCCTTCGGGGTAGCCCGGTCCACTGCGGCTTTCGGGCTTGAGCACCTGCTGCACGTCTGGACCGCCGATATCCGAAGGCGTAGCCAGATTCGAGCGCATCGGGGGCAGCTCCTGGCCGTCGATGAGCATCTTGACCTCTTCGGCGTCGATGGTCTCGCGCTCCAGCAGGGCCGCGGCGATGCGGTGCATCGCGTCGGCGTTCGATTCGACGATGGTATGGGCCGACTGGTAAGCCTCGTCGATTAACCGGCGCACTTCCAAATCGATCTGCCGGGCCGTCTCCTCGCTGAAGTCGCGGTGCTGGGCGATCTCGCGACCCAGGAAGATTTGCTCCTCTTTCTTGCCGAAGGTGAGCGGCCCCAGGCGGCTCATGCCGTACTCGCAGACCATGCGCCGGGCCAGATCCGTAGCGGATTCAATGTCGCTGCCCGCGCCGGTTGACATCTGGTTGAGGAAGATCTCCTCGGCCACACGCCCGCCGTAGGAGATTGCCAGATTGGCTTCCAGGTACTCCCGCGTGTAATTGTGCCGGTCGCCGGGCAAAAAGATCGTCACGCCCAGAGCCATGCCGCGAGGAATGATGGTGACCTTGTGAATGGGGTCGGAGTGTTCGCGCTTGAAGGAGACCAGCGCGTGGCCGGCCTCGTGATAGGCGGTCACACGCTTCTCTTCCTCGGTGAGCAGCATGGACTTGCGCTCGGCGCCCATCAGCACCTTGTCCTTGGCCAGCTCGAAGTCGTACATGACGACCTGTTTGCGATTCATGCGCGCGGCGCTCAGGGCGGCCTCGTTGACCATATTGGCCAGGTCGGCGCCGCTGAAGCCGGGGGTTCCGCGGGCCAGCACGTTCAGGTTGGTGTCGTCGGAGACGGGAACTTTCTTCACGTGGACACGTAGAATCTCCTCGCGGCCGCGCACGTCGGGCAGGCCCACCACCACGCGGCGGTCGAAGCGTCCGGGGCGCAGCAGCGCGGGATCGAGCACGTCGGGCCGGTTGGTGGCGGCTACCAGAATCACGCCGTCGTTGGATTCAAAGCCGTCCATCTCAACAAGAAGCTGATTCAGCGTCTGCTCACGCTCGTCGTGTCCGCCGCCCAGGCCAGCGCCGCGATGGCGGCCAACCGCGTCGATTTCGTCAATGAAAATAATGCAGGGCGCGTTCTTCTTGCCCTGTTCGAAGAGGTCGCGGACGCGGCTTGCGCCCACGCCGACGAACATCTCAACAAAATCCGAACCAGAAATGGAAAAGAAGGGAACGTTGGCCTCGCCGGCCACGGCCCTGGCCAGCAGCGTCTTGCCGGTTCCCGGAGGGCCCACCAGCAGCACGCCCTTGGGAATGCGGCCACCGAGTTTCTGGAACTTGGCCGGCTCGCGCAGGTACTCGATGATCTCCTTCAGTTCTTCCTTGGCCTCATCCACGCCGGCCACGTCCTTGAAGGTGATCTTCTTTTGCTGCATGGAGAGCAGGCGCGCGCGGCTCTTGCCGAAGGAGAGCGCCTTGTTGCCGCCCGACTGCATCTGGCGCATGAAAAAGAAAAAGATGAAACCGAAGAGAAGGATCGGCCCCACATTGAAGAGCACCTGCAACGGTATGTTGCTTTGCTCCGCCTTCTTGGAGAAGTGGGCGTCAGAGGCCAGAAACGCAGTCTCAAGGCCTTCATAATGCTCGCCGACGTGGGTGTGGAACTGCTCCTTGGGGTTGGCCTTCATGTGGCCGTGCAGCTCCGTGCCCTGGACCTCCGCATCGAGCACCTGCCCCTGCTTCACTTTGTTGAACAGGTCGGAGTAGGAGATCTCCGCATCCTTGCCCCCCATGTTTCCGCTCTTCGACATCACGCCCCAAAGCAGCATGCAGCAGATGCCGATAAAGACCCAAAACATGATCGCTCTGACGGTCGAATTCACCAGGATTCCTCTCTTCCAGCGTTGGGGACGACGCCAAGCGGGTCTCCAGCACTGCTTACCTCACTCTTTAGACGCCGGTACATCCCTGAAAGTCACAGAAAGTACACAATATCTACGCAGGCAGACACAACAACGTTCCCGCCCGCAAGAGCAGTAACTTTGATTGTACTCTCAAGCCAGGAAAACCAGTAGCAATCCTAGGGCCGATTTCAGCGGCAATCAGAGTCAACCTTCGCGTCAATTTCCAATCCGGGAAGGCTCAACGCCATCATTCTCCAGGCTGGTTGACACGACGCGGATTCCCGGAGCCGGTTCCACGTCAACTCCCCGCATCCAGACGATACGGCCGTCGAGTTCGAGGACCGGCCAGAAGGCGCGGCTGGAGCCGGTAACCTTCAATCGCTCCAATACTTCCTTCACCTTGCGTGGGCCGGAGGAGTAGCGCAACTGGACGCGATCTCCGGGCTTCCAGTTGCGCAGCGTGGCGGTCTGGTCTTCTGTCCCTCTGGCCGGCTCGGAGGCTTCGATCCGCAGCCGCATGCCGAAGGCGGCTACCTCGCCGGGAATCGCCACATGGTACTCGGCAGCCGCATCCGTACCCGCCGCCGCAACCGGCTGAATGGCCAGCCGCAACTCTCTCGCTGTTCGTTCGGCGCGCAACCCCTGCACCAGCTCCAATCTCTGTCCAGCGCGCCCGCAGAGCGCCAACGCACGCAGAGCTTCGGTAGCGGGAAAATCGAGGTCCGCGCCCAGCTCTTCCGCGGCGAATCGCAAGAGCCGCCGCTGGAGAGCCGGAGCGAGCGCGGCCAGTCGGGTGAAATCGAGCGCCAAGCCATCGCCAGCCTCACGGCCACCGCCTCGCACGGGGCGGCCATGCAGGAGCAACTGCGGAGCTACCTTGGCTACTTCGGAAGTCCACCACGCCTCCTCGTCGCGGGCCAACTGAGCCATCTGTGCCAGGTGCTCGCGCAGACGCGGGTTCCAGCTCTCCAGCAGCGGCAACAGCTCGTGGCGGATGCGATTGCGGGTGAAGGTGAGATGGCGGTTGGAGGAGTCTTCGCGCCAGCCCTGGCCGATAGCTGCGAGATAAGCCTCGACCTCAGCCCGCGTCGTGGCCAGTAGTGGGCGAAGAATGCGGCCTTCGGGAAACTCGACTACCGGATGAATACCGCTCAAGCCCTCGGTCCATGCGCCGCGCAGGAACTTGGCCAGGACTGTTTCGGCTTGGTCGTCGCGGGTGTGGGCGGTGGCCACAGCTTCCACCTCGTCCGTGGCCATCAGTTGCCGGAACCAGCGGTAACGCAGATGGCGCGCGGCTTCTTCGATGGTCTGGACTTGAGCCTTTGCCTCGGCCTCACAATCCACCCGCGCCTCATGGAAGGGAAGGCCCAGCTCAGCTGCAAGTGCGCGGGCAAAGGCCAGATCGCCGTCGGCCTCTTCGCCGCGCAGTCCATGATGCAGGTGGGCGGCGTGCAACACCAGGCCTAGTTGCTTGCTCCGCTCCGCCAGCGCGCGCGTCAGGGCCACGGAGTCAGGGCCGCCGGAGAGGCCAACGGCCAGACGCAGGCCCGGCTTGAGCAGCGTTGTGTCGATTGCGAGCGTCGCGGGCGGCATAGGGCGCATCCCAAAATCATAATCTGCCGAGATATATGGGTGCCCCCGGTCCGGTTTTTCGGACCGGGGAAACTACGAACCTCTATCGGCAATTTTCAATAAATCGAAAGAAGATTGGGTGCCCCATCCATGGCGCGTACTTGTTTTTGCGCCATGGGTGGGAAACTACGAACCTGAATCGGCATTGTCCTTGAAAAGAGAGAGAACTACTCGCCCAGCATGATGCGCTGAATTCGCGTGGCGCGGCCGGTCATCGGATCGCAAGCTACCAGTGCGGCGCAGATCTTGGGGTTGCCCTTGGCGGCTTCAAACTTGCCCGGCATTCCGGTAAGGAACTTGCGCAGCACCAGCTCCTTTTCCACGCCGATCACGCTGTCGTAAGGGCCGCTCATACCCACATCGGTCTGGTAGGCGGTCCCGCCCGGCAGCACGCGCTCGTCGGCGGTCGGCACATGGGTGTGCGTGCCCAGCACCGCGGTCACGCGCCCATCCAGATGCCAGCCCATCGCGATCTTCTCACTGGTGGCCTCGGCGTGGACATCCACCACTATAACCTTGGTCTTGATCTTCTCCAGCAGCGCGTCGGCTGCGTGGAAAGAATCGTTGGTCGTGTTCATGAAGACGCAGCCCTGCAATTGGATCACCGCGTATGCGACGCCTCTTGCCGTCACGCCCTCATAGACGCCCCAGCCGGGAACGCCGGGTTGCAGATTCGCCGGGCGCAGCACGCGCCGCCCGCGCTCGTCGCTCTCGGCGGGCGCGGCATTCATGTAATCGATCAGCTCGCGCTTGTCCCAGACGTGGTTGCCGGTGGTCAGCACATCCGCTCCCAGATCGAAGAGCTCTTCGGCAAGCGGCGGAGTCAGGCCAAAGCCCCCGGCGGCGTTCTCTGCATTGATGATGGTCAGCTCGACGTTGTGCGCCGCGCGCAGATGGCCGATGTGCTCGCGCACGATCCGCCGTCCCGCGCTGCCGAAGATGTCGCCGATGAATAGAATGTTCACTAGAACTCCTGACAATAGGATAAGCGGAGTTAGCGTTGTTAGCGGAGTTAGCTTTCCATCCCCTGATCCCTGACCCCTGACCCCTGTTCCCTGTTCCTCATCAACGGAAAGAGAATCACATCGCGAATCGACTTGGAGCCTGTTAAGAGCATCACCAGACGGTCGATGCCGATGCCCTCGCCGGCGGTGGGAGGCAGTCCGTAGGCCAGCGCGCGGACGTAATCCTCGTCCATCTGGTGGGCCTCATCGTCGCCATGGGCGCGATCTTCAAGCTGCTGGGCAAAGCGCTTATGCTGCTCGACTGGATCGTTCAACTCGCTGAAGGCATTGCCCAGCTCGAAGCCGCCGCAATAAAACTCAAATCGTTCGACCCAATCGGGGTTGTCTGGATTCTGTTTGGAGAGCGGCGAAACAGCTGTCGGAAATTCATAGATGATGGTTGGATGGATAAGATGCTCCTCGGCAACAAGCTCGAAAAGTTCTCCAATTGCTTTGCCGATGTTTTGGAACTTTCTAAGGTTAGAAAGTATACCTGGAACATGACCCACTATCCCAGCAATTGAGTTATAAAATATCCGTTTTTTCCCCGACAACTCGCGTCCAACATTTGTCTTCCAACTATCTGGATCTGGTTCAATCGCCCTCCCTGCGCGGTTTAGAAGCAAAGAAAGGCTTTCCACGCTCTCAAAATCTGCCATTGTCGGCTTATCGCCAGCGTAGTCGGGCCAAAAATGTATGATTGCCTCCCGCATAGTCAGCCGTGTCCACTTACCCAGATCAATCTCCACACCGTTGAAGTTCGTGATCGTCGTCCCGTTCACCTCCATCGCGACAAACGCAATCAGCTCTTCGGTCAGGTCCATCAGGTCGTGATAGTTCGCGTAGGCCTGATAGAACTCCAGCATCGTGAACTCGGGATTGTGCTGCGTGCTGACGCCCTCGTTGCGGAAGTTGCGGTTGATCTCGTAGACGCGGTCGAAGCCGCCGACGACCAGCCGCTTCAGATAAAGCTCCGGCGCGATGCGCAGAAATAGATCCAGATCGAGCGCATTGTGGTGCGTGGTGAAGGGCCGCGCCGCAGCTCCGCCGGCGATCTGCTGCATCATCGGCGTTTCGACTTCTAAATATCCCCTGTCGTCGAAGAACTTCCGCAGCGCACGCAGTACCTTGGCGCGCTTGACGAAGACCTCGCGGCTGTCGAGATTAGCGAAGAGGTCCACGTAGCGCTGGCGGTAGCGCAGCTCGACGTCGGCCAGTCCGTGAAACTTCTCCGGCAGCGCCAGCATCGCCTTGGCCAGGAAAGTCAGCGTCTCGACATGGACGGTCAGCTCGCCGGTGCGCGTGCGGAAGAGGTAACCGGTGACGCCGATGTGGTCGCCCAGGTCGAGCAGCTTGTAGAGCGCAAAGCCCTGCTCGCCGACGGCGTCCAGGCGGACGTAGATCTGCAGCCGCTGGCCCTCTTGTTGGAGCGTCGCGAAGCCGGCCTTGCCCTGGGCGCGGATGGCCATGATGCGCCCGGCGACGGCCACCGTCACGCGCGGCGCTTCCAGAGCCTCGGCTTGCGCCTCGCCCCATTGGGCGCGCACCTCAGGCAGGGTGTGCGAGGCAGGGAATTGGTTGGGATAGGCGGCCTGTCCCAGCTTGACGATCTCTTCGAGTTTTGCCTTGCGCAGATCGAAGAGGCTGCGCTCAAATTCCGAATCGAACACTGAACTTCCTTCCATTTTTCGGGCAAATGCCTAAAAGGGAAGTATACCTGCTCGCCGGTTTGCACTGTATGCTGAAAGGAGTCGCCATGCCCTTTCACCGCGCCATTCCGGAGTCGAAGCCGACCGAGAAGTCCTCCGGCGCGCTGCGCGGCTACGTCGAGGCGGAGAAGCTCTTGAATATTGCCGCTGTCATGCCCGCGGCGGTGGCCATCTGCGGGGGCGCCGGCTGGTGGGTGAGCCACCGCCTGCATCAGCACTGGATTTTCATCGTTGGCATCGTCTTTGGCTGCATCTCCGGACTTTATTATGTGATTCAGCAGGCGATTGCCGCCGAGAAGATTTCCCGCAAGGAAGACTCGGCCCAGGACGGAAGCGGGAAGGGAAGCGGCGACCTCGAACCATGACCCAGGAAAGCCATCCCATCGTTGACCTCACCCAATCAGACCTTGACGCAATGCTTCATCGGGCGCTGCGCAACACACTGATTCTAGGTACGGTTGCCGCATTGATTGTGTGGATTGGCGGAGGTTGGCGCAGCGCGGCCATGCTCGGGACCGGCACACTGATTTCAGCTGCCAGCATCTGGGAGTGGCAGCGCCTGATTCGCGTCATCAACGCCCGATTGGATAAGCAGAAGACTCCGGCGAGCGCTCCGGTGGTGGTTCTCTTCTTTGTGCTCAGGCTCACCGTCTTTGCCGGGGTGATCTATGGTAGCCTGAAATGTTTCCACGGCTCGATTGTGGCGCTTTTCTTCGGAGTGGCTTTGGCGGCAATGACCATAGTCTGGGAGGCGGTCCGGTTGCTGCGCTAGTGATCGGGACCGGGCGGAAACAAGACTGAAACAGGCTCCGCGGCGGATGCGTTTTCTGCGCGGAGGCGGAAAGAATTAAAGATTCATGCCGGAAACCTCCATACTTGTACGCTTGCTGGATGCCCTGTTGAAGGGCGTTGAAATCAAGGCCTTTCAGTCGATTGGCCTTTCTCCGGCAATTGCCGCGGAAAAGGCCGCCGGTGTCAATCAGGCGCTCGGGCTGGAAGTGCTGATAGCTGCTGGGCTCATCGCGTTTTTCGTTGTCGTCCGCGTGAGCCTGTCGGTGGAGAGGGCCAACCCGGCGCAGCATATCGCCGAAATGATTCACGAAGCCATCGGCGGTCAGGCCGAGCAGGTGATCGGCCACGGCTACCAGCGCTTCCAGGCTTACGTGACCTGCATCTTCCTTTTCGTGCTGCTGAACAATCTGAGCGGCCTGATACCCGGCATCACGGCTCCCACCTCATCGATTATGGTGACGTTGGGCCTGGCCGTTCCAACCTTCCTCTACTACAACTTCCAAGGTATCCGCGTCAATGGTCCCCTAGGCTATCTGAAGCAATTTGCCGGACCGATCTGGTGGATGTCCTGGCTGATTTTACCGATCGAGACAGTCTCGCATCTGGCGCGGGTCATGTCGCTGAGCGTCCGTCTTTACGCCAATATGTTTGCCGGCGATCTGGTGACGCTGGTCTTCTTTTCGCTGATTCCGGTGGGCATTCCGGTGATCTTCCTGGGCCTGCACGTTTTTATCTCGCTGATTCAGGCCTTCGTCTTCATGCTGCTTACGATGATTTATCTCTCGCTGGCAGTCGCACACGAACATTAACAAGATTCCGCCGGAGAGCGCTTCCGCTCCGGGTCAACGGTAGGCCGCAAGCGTGAGGGAGCCAGCATGGTGAGCCTCAACCACCCACTGGCGGCCAATTCAGGGAAGCTGGAGAACTATGCGGAAACTTCAATATGTGTTCATGGCTCTGGCGGCGCTTTGTTTTGCCGTTCCGGCCTTCGCGGACAGCGGTTCAGCCGCTGTCAGTCTGGTGCCGATCGGCGCTGGTTTGGGGATGGGTCTGGCCGCCGGTCTTTGCGGCATGGGTCAGGGCAGGGCGGTCGGTTCGGCCGTCGAAGCTGTTGCCCGCAACCCCGGCGCGCGTCCTGCAATCTTCACCTTCCTGGTTCTCGGTCTGGCGCTGATCGAGTCCCTCACCCTGTTCACCCTGGTAATCGTCTTCGCCAAGATGTAGTCAGCCGGTATTCGCAAGAAGCACAACGGCCCCACCCGAGCGGGTGGGGCCGTTGTGTTTCTTGGGCATTTACCGGCCTACCGCTCCACCGCGTAGCATCTGGATGGCCTGCCGGTAGTCGAGTGTGGCGGGGACCGGCGTAAACAGCGTGTAATCCTGCAC
>Ga0326727_10009537_pt1 | contig 23797 bp, 21 predicted proteins | sample MB2enrmetagenome_FD_207643 | JGI IMG/M metagenome (GOLD analysis project Ga0326727, IMG submission 207643) | Lab enriched peat soil microbial communities from McLean, Ithaca, NY, United States - MB29MY | ecosystem: Environmental > Terrestrial > Soil > Wetlands > Peat | place: USA: New York... | reverse complement strand
AAACGGCACAATTGGCACTATTTGCTGCCAAAACGCTGCCAAATCTACCCAGCGGGCCAAAGGGCCGATCGTGTGGGATCGGCCCAAATTGTTCAACCAGCACAACAATCTTCGACTCCTTAACGCCCGAAGTGCGCCGCAAATCTTTGACAGCATCGACCAACAGCTTTTGCCCGCGTTGAGAACGACATATCGGTCTCACATAGATCCGACTTCTGCGTCGGCTACTTCAACCTTTGTACGCGGACCCCGCATTTGTTGTTAGCGCCCGTCTTCCCGCCCAGTGATGAGCTGCCGCATCGCGTCAGGCTTCTTTGGGTGAGTAGGCCCAGGGAATTTCACCCTGAGCCCCTCTCAGAACCGTGCGTAAATCTCTCGATTTACACGGCTCCCATTATCCAACCGAATATCTGGTAACGCTCCAGTAGAAAAACATCCGAGGAAAGCAGTTCTTCATCTTGATGAGCCATTCCACACTGGCCTGCTCTCGCCGTTCCAGCGTTTGATATTTGCGTCTGGCCCATTGCATCAGCTTGCCATCAAGATACATGGCGAAGCTGTGCATCGCCGATGGGTAGAACTCCCCAAAGTAATTCCACCAGCCACGAAGTACCGGATTGTATTGCTTCGCCAGTTCAGCAAGTGTCGTTGCTGTCCGACGATGGATGCGCCAGCCCCGCACCGCCTTCCGCATTCGTTTCAGAGCATTAGCACTCACACCCGGCAAAAAGCCCGTGAACCTCCGGTTTTGACTGGTGACGGCCTTCCTTGGGCGAAATGTAAATCCAAGGAATGTGAAATGAACATGCTGATAGGATGCGGTACGTTTATCGTCCTTGCAGTAAACCACCTTCGACTTATCCGGATGCATCGTCAGCCCGCATTCTGCCAGACGCAATGCGATAGTCTGCATTACCTCTTCCGCCTGCTTCTGGCTGCGGCAATGGACCACCGCGTCATCGGCATAACGCGCAAATGGGCAGGATGGATGGGTACGCTTCATCCAGGCGTCGAACGTGTAGTGCATGAACAGGTTCATCAAAATCGTACTGACTACCCCGCCTTGCGGTGTGCCGCGTTGCCGCGTTACCCGCTCGCCGTCTGTAGTCTCGAACGGAGCAGTTAGCCACCGTTCGATATACAACAGTATCCAGCCCTCCTTGATGTGGCTGCGGACCGCTTTCATCAGGAGGCCATGATCGATCTGAACGAAGGCCGACTTGATGTCAAACTCCACCACCCAGCGGTATTGCCAGCACCGTTTTCTGGTGACGGCAACCGCCTGTTTCGCCGACTTCCCAGGCTGATACCCATAGGAGTCCTGATGGAATATCGGGTCCAAGATCGGTTCGATGATGCGCTTGACCACGGTCTGCGCAATGCGATCAGATACAGTCGGAATACCGAGCTTTCTCGTGCCGCCCTTTGCTTTCGGAATTTCCACCTGCTTCACTGGAGGCGGGAAGTACGATCCCGACGACATCCGGTTCCACAGTTTGTACAAATTCCTCGACAGGTTCTGCTCAAACATCGCGATGGATTCCCCGTCGATGCCGGCAGCGCCCCGGTTGGCCTTGACCTGCTGGTATGCCTCCCATACTGCGCGCTTCGCAATAACATAAGGTTTCGTTGATGTCATATCACTCATCCCCATGAAGCAGGTTGGCGATACTTGTCAACTGGATAACGCTGCCCCTTTGCTCCACTCTCATTACAAGAGCTTCATCGCTACTACGAGCAGCTCCGTCCCTCGCTCTGGCATCGGTATTCTTCCTCATGGTGTTTGCCATTTGTCATTTCCCTTTTCATCCAGAGCAAAGTTCTCACGTTCCGTACCAAAGCCTGTGCTGAGTTCATGCCGCCTTTACACCGACTGCCACCGGGACCGTAAGCAGGTTCCCTCCCGGCTAATCATGGACCAGGTGGGCTCCCCACTTTTGGCAGTTTCTTAACCCGTAACGATGCGTCATCGGCCGGTTTGCTTTCGCTCATCTCCTCAACACTTACCTGACCTCCTAATCGGAGGTCTTTTCCCTAGTTGTTCACTACCACGCCTTTTGAACGCAGCAGCACTGGGCGGTTTGAAGCCTACTCCTGCAAGTCGGCTTCGGGAGGCCTACTCCCATCTTTGGTACAGCACCGCGAGCTTACGCTCGCATTCGTGACACACCCCACCCGACGGGCTTGTGACGATGCTTACGCGCAAGAAGGTGAGTCTGGCACACGGCCTCACTTAGGATGCCAAACTCTTTTCATCCAAAAACTGGTTTAGCCGCTTCAGTGCTGCGTCATGCGCTGAGAATGACTCTTTGATGTCCATGTAGACGACGACTTCGGGATTGCTGATGGCATCGTGGGCTAGAAGAAACTGATCGAATGAATCGTCAAGCGCTCGAAACTCGGCTTTCAGCTTTCGTCTTTGGGACTGTGGTGTAATCAGTAACTCGCCTCTTTTGCCCCGTAGGGCTTTCTTCAGCGCGTTCAGATTTGTGCTGTGTGTCTTGAGGATCGAGCTGTCCATGACATAACCGCGACTGTCTCGTGCGTTGGAGACCGCCTGAAAACTATTGTTCAGCCGCAGAACAAGCGCAGAAAGCGAGAGCGAGCCTGTTGCATCCTGGTTGGCAGTAACTTGTGGGGCCGTCGAATTCGTGTTGCCTGGCATCTGAGAAAAAGCAGCACTTGTAGCTGCAAGAGCAATCAGTGCGTAAACGTAAATTCGCTTCATCGAGATTCCTTTCTGTGTGCAAGCGGGTTCAGCGGACGAACTTCAAAGCAAATTGCAGGACGCGCGGTGCCTGCGCCTCGGTGATCTGCCCGAAAGCGGGTGAATTCATGTCGAAGACCGGAGGAATCAGGTTGACGTGATTCGTCACGTTGAAGGCCTCCGCTCTGAACTGAATTCTTCCCCTCTCTCCGAAGGTGAAGCTCTTGTCCAGTGACGCGTCCAGACTCCCATAGGCCGGCCCATTCACGCTGTTGCGCCCTTCGTTGCCGAACTGGCCGGCGTTGGCAACAGGATCGAGCCGCTGAAACGCCGAGGGCGACACCCATTGCGAAATCTTGTGCGGCGCTCCCTTATTTGGATTCCCTGTCACGTTGGGCCGGTCACCGAACATGCCGGAAACCCCCGGATGCGGAGCTTGCAAAGACACATTCGCCGAATCGTAGACCGTAAACGGTGTACTGGAGTTTATGGTCGACAAGGCGCTGAATTGCCAGCCATCCAGAAGAACCTGAGAGAGCCCAGTGAAGTTGCGGGCAAACGGAATGATGTAAGTGACGCTGCCGGCAAAGCGATGGCGCGAATCGAAGAGCGAACGGCCATGCTCGGCGGCAAGGTTTTGGTTGTTTTGGGCGATATCAAGTTCTCCCAATACCATCCATGGCGCTGGGCCGGACATGTGAAGGCTCGATGAGTAATCGAGATTTTTGGAGAATGTGTAGGCCAGCGTGTAGCTCAGATCGCCTGCGCCGCGCCGCGTGAGCGAAATCTGAGCCGAGTGAAAGGTTGAATTCGCGTTGCCTTCAACGAGCCCGGCGGTGCCCAGTGTGCAGGTGCCGGTCGTCAGCGTGCAGCCGGAGTAGAGCCGGCGGCGGGGTGAATTGGCGAAGGTTGCGCCGGGCTGATAGATTGCCGGATTCGCCTCGACCAGGCGCGGCAGGCGGGTGCCTTTTGAGCCGATGTATCCGATGGAAAGGTTCTGCTTACCCAAGCTCTGATCGATCGTTAGATTCCAGTCCTGCGCGTAGGGCGGATGCAGGTTGCTGTCGATGGTGAAGGTGGATGCGGGCAACGCAAACTGACCAGGAGTAAAAGGTTTGCTTACTGTGCCGAGCGGGTTGGCGTAGTTGATCTTCGTATAGCCGGTAAGCGTACGAACCACGGTCTGCGGCAACGCGCTGCTAGCGCCGCGTACGGGCATGCCGACGCCATTCAACAATTCATCGTAAAAGATGCCGTACGCAGACCGAATGACCGTCCGAGTGTTGCCTAGCGGATTCCATGCGAAGCCGACGCGGGGCGCGAAATCCCCCTTGAAGATGGGGGCGATGGTGTTGGGTACGCCCGAATCTCCTGGGAACAGGAGTCCGGTCGGCGCGTTGGGGTACACCGTAGACTGCTTTCCGGGCGCCCACGCCATAAGACGGTTGTGGATGTCGTTGAATGGCGTCGTGATCTCGTAACGCACGCCGTAGTTCAGCGTAAGCGTTGAACTGATGCGGTACTCATCCTGCACATAGGAACCCAATTCCCAACCACGCAGGTCGCGCGTAAAATCGCCGCCGGCTTGGGTGAAAATATCCGGCTTACCCAGCAAGAAGTTTGCCATTGCGTTGTTGGTGTAGCCCTGTACGGTGAAGGAAAAGGTGCCCGAGGCAAAGTTGGACTGGTAACCGTTGATCTGCGTGCGGCGAAATTGCGTGCCGATGCTGGTGACATGCTTGCCCTGTGTGTGCGCCAGATTGACACTGAATGCGTAGTCGTTCTGCACCGTATCGCGGGGGTTGATGATCGGGTCGCCGATATTGGAATAGCCCTGAGTCATGATCAGCGGCGCGCCGGTGGCCGAAGCCCAGGTGGAAGCGTATCCGAAGCCGAACGCCGAAGGCGAAAAGCCCGACATCCGCTTATCGAGAACGATGTGGCTCTGAAAGAAGCTGACATTCGCGGTCAGCACTGTATGCGGAGAAAAGGAGTGCGTCTCGGTCAATCCGCCCAGGTGCACGTTAGCATAATAGCCAACAGGAAACCCCGGAGAGTCGGCGCCGAGTTCCGAGTATGGGCTCAGGTGTTCCGTAGTGGAGTAGCTGTAGCGGGCGCTCAATGCATCGGCGTTCCGCGGCAGCCAGTCAGCCTTCACGCCGCCCTGGTCGCTGTTGTCCTGGCCCTGGTTTGACGATTGGGCCAGATGCGGATTCTCCGGCGTATTGGGAATAGGGTAATACTGAAGATATTTCGCGGTGATGGGGCTGATCTGACCGGCGAGATTGTTGCCGAAGGCGACCTGCGTTGCATTAAGCAGGATGGGCGCATCGGCGGAGAAGTCGCCGCTGCGCTCTGCAATAGTGGGCACAACCACGCCATGTGTTATGTCTTGAATATCGCGCAAGCCTTCGTAGTAGGCGAAGAAGTAGGCTCGATTGTGCACGATGGGACCGCCAGCCGTGACGCCGAACTGGTTCTGCTTGAGTTCTTCCTTTCGCGGCGCGAAGTAGTTGTTCGCGTTGAGGGCGTCGTTGCGCAGAAACTCATACAACGTTCCGTGGAACTGGTTGGTGCCGGAACGGGTGACGATGGTGGTGATACCGCCGTTGGTGCCACCGAACTCAGCCGGCGCGGTCGTGGTCAGAATGCGGAACTCTGCCATGGAGTCGGCCGGCGGCCGATAGGCAAACCCGCCGTCCAACCGGTTGATGTCCCGCATTCCGTCGACGAGGTATGTGTTGGACTCCGGGCGCTGACCGTTCACTTCGTAGTATTGGCCCACGCGCCGGAAAGAGCCCTGCACCATCAAGCCTGCGGAGGTTGGACGTACGCCGGGCTGAAGAATGCCGAGTTGAGAAAAGTTGCGGCCGTTGAGCGGCAGATTGGCGATCTCGGTTTCACTCACCACGGCGCCCTGCGCGATCTCATGGGTTTCAAGACCGGCGGCTTCGTCGCTGACCTCCACGGTCTGCTGTTCCGCAGCGGGAACCAGCTGTACAACTATCTGGGACTGGTTTCCGACATCGAGATGGATTCGCGAATTGACCCATGTGGCGAAGCCGCGCGATCGAACTTCCACCCGGTAGTCGCCGACGAATAGCTGCTGGAACGAGAACTCGCCATTGTTGTCGGATCGTTCAACGTGCTGCTGGGCCGTTCCGATGGATGTGATCACGACTTCTGCACCCGGGACTACGGCCTTGGTTGCGTCCGTGACGACGCCCCGTAACGAGGCGGTTGCGCTTTGCCCCACGGCTGCATGTGGCAGAACCGTGATGGTCAACGCAAAACATAAGAATAGAGCAATGCGTTTCATGAACAAGCCTCACTTTGTGGAACTAATGCCAATCATGGTATTTCCTCATATGCCATAAGGGAATCGACACCGAGTTGGAACTAAAGCTCATCCCATGGGCGGAGAAGGCCCGCCATTCTTGGGCAATCTACGCCATTCGATGGAGGCCGAATTGTGCCTTCAGGATGTAGAGATCGATAGAGGTCTGCTGCTAGGTTGGAGTCTCCCCCTTGTGACGGCATCATGAAGGGTGTCGCCGCAAGTTCCATTTCCTTGCACAATCAGTCCATTGCGCAAACGAAAACGATTTGATTTGAACTCACAGGAAAGGATGGACACTCGGTGCCACATATCGCACTTCCCCCTGGACTACCAGGAATCCGCGGAGCCATGGCGTTCCGGCCGGAGACGGCTCATCCCCTGAATGATCTGGCGGAGGTTCTGCTGCATGAAGCGAACAGCCTAACGCCGGCAGAAAGAGAATTGATAGCGACCTACGTTTCCTATCTCAATGACTGTCACTTCTGCCAGAGCGTCCATGGCGCCATAGCTGCGGCGCATATGGGAGGCGATGAAGAGCTGGTGCGACGGGTTAAGGCAGATTTTGCCCACGCTGCCATCTCTGACAAGCTGAAGGCGTTGCTGGTGATTGCCGGCAAGGTGCAGCGTGACGGCAAGCTGGTGACTTCAGAGGATGTAGCGCAGGCACGCGCCCACGGAGCAACCGATTTCGAGATTCACGATACGGTGCTGATCGCCGCGGCGTTCTGCATGTACAACCGCTATGTGGATGGTCTTGGAACCGTGCAGCCACAGGATGAGGCCCTCTATAGGGAGCGTGGAAAGATTACGGCCCGTGAAGGGTATGTAAGCACGAGCAAAGCCTACCTGCCGACAATTCCGGCGAAGAACTAAGGAGAAAACATGGCTCATATCGCATTGCCGGAAGGGATGCCCGGCATCAGTGGAGGATTCGCCTTTCGCCCGGAGACTGCCAAGCCGATGCGCGAGTTGGCGCATGTGCTGCTGCACGAAGCCAACAGTCTTTCGCCTGGAGAGCGCGAGTTGATAGCGACCTACGTGTCGTCGCTCAACGATTGCTACTTTTGCCAGACCAGTCACGGCGCGGCCGCGGCGTGTCATCTTGGCAGCGACGATCTGGTGCGCCGCGTGAAGTCCGATTTCGAAGCGGCGCCCATCTCACCGAAGCTGAAGGCGCTGCTGGCGATTGCAGACAAGGTGCAGCGCGACGGAAAGCTCGTAACCGCAGAAGATGTGGGGAGGGCGCGGCACGAGGGCGCCTCTGACACTGAGATCCACGACACGGTGCTCATAGCCGCCGCCTTCTGCATGTACAACCGCTATGTGGATGGCCTTGACACCTGGCAGCCCCACGATGACGGCATGTACAAGCCAATGGGACAGCATCTTGCCGAACAGGGCTATTTGACTTCTTCGCGATAGTTGCACGCATTCACGGTCACAAAAGCGCGCGGAGAAGACGGCGCGCACGTAGTTATGCGCATTTGATTCCGCACCGCTCCACCCTAGGAATGATCTTTTTTTCCATCGGTCGATGCATGACACTGCACCGACAAGATCGCTAGTGTTGACGCGTGCAGCTTGCTGGACGGTTTCCTGTGCCGTACTCAGGTAATCTCACCTGCGCGCTTCCCGCCCGATCATCATCGTGCATGCGGAGGATTAGCCCAGACTCTCATGCGGCGGGTGATCGAATGTTCGACGCTGCTCCACACTTGCTGAGAGGTCAACACATATGAACGCAGTTTGCAAAGCACTGCTGCTTGCAATTCTTTTCTGTGCCAGTATCCATGCCCAACAGATCACAGGCAACATCCGAGGAACGGTTACCGATCCCAGCGGCGCTGTGGTTCAAGGCGCCGTGGTTACAGCGCGGCAAACGGACACTGGCCTTTCGCGGATCACGACGAGCGACCGAAATGGCAACTACATCCTATTAGAAATGCCGGTCGGTCACTACCGCCTTGAGGCTGCGGCGAAGGGCTTTCGAGAATATGTGCAGGACGGAATCACGCTCAGTGTGAATGAGACGGCATCCGTCTCGCCTCATTTATTGGTAGGGTCTGAAACTGAGCAAGTCCTGGTGAGCGCGGACGCATCGTTGATTGAGCCAACCGTCACCAGCATGGGCAAGGTGGTACAGGAGCGCGAGTTGGAGGATTTGCCGCTGAACGGACGCAACTTCTCGCAGTTGGGTCTGCTGCAGCCCGGTGTGGTTCCCTTGACTCCTGGCGTGGCCGAGGCTGGCGGTTCCCTGCGCGATGGACAAGCCTACGCAGTGAATGGTCAACGCCCGGAGTCAAACAACTTTCTGATTGATGGAGCCAACAATTTCAACGGTGTGGACGGCGGATTTGTGTTGAAGCCGCCGGTGGATGCCATCAGCGAATTCCGCATCATCACGCACAGCGCGAATGCCGAGTTTGGCAATGCGCTCGGCTCGACCACAAACATTATCACGCGCTCCGGTACCAACCAGTTCCATGCGACGCTTTGGGAGTTCCTGCGCAACGACGCAGTCGATGCCAATAACTACTTTGCGCTAACCAAGGAGCCGCTGAAGCAAAATCAGTTTGGTGTCACCGCAGGTGGACCAATCAAGAAGGACAAAACCTTCCTTTTCGGATTCTATGAAGGCTTCCGCAATCGACAGGGGGAGACGGAGCTGACCACCATACCCTCAGTAAAGCAACGCGCCGGTGACTTCTCGGAACTCTGCCCTGAGGGCTTCACCGCTGGCTTCTGCAATAACCCGGAGCACCAACTTTTCAACGTCTTCGCCAATGCGCCTTACGCGAATAATATGGTGCCGTCGGGCCAATTCAACTCGGTTTCCAAAAACCTACTGAGCTTCTTTCCGCTTCCGAACGATGGCACAAATCTCTTCTCTGCAACGCAAACCCTTAGCAACAATTCGGACCAGTTTGGCTTCAAGGTGAGCCACTACCTCGATCCCCGCGACACGTTGAATTTTCGCTACATGTTCAACCAACTATCGCAGCTTGATCCACTCTCCCCTGGCGGTGCAAGCGTGCCGGGCTTCCCCGTGGGAGAGGACCAACGTGCGCAGAACTTTGTGGCAGATGAGACTCACACCTTCTCAACCGCGGTCATCGCCATTGGAAGGTTCTCCTTCCTGCGAAACAAGTTTCTCTTTGGCGAGCATGAGGACCATCAATTGCCGTCGAGCCTTGGTTTCCAGTACACGCCGAGCCTCGAAATCGCTGACGGACCTCCCTTTATTCAGGTGAACGGCTACGCCTCGGTTGGCGACCCCATCACCGGTCCGCGCGATACCTACGAAGACGTCTATGATTATTCGGGTTCGCTCAGTTGGGTGCGCGGAAAGCACGACCTGAAGTTTGGCGGAGGCTATCAGCACCAGGGGATCAACGTGCTGCAAGGCATCGCGACCAACGGCTTCTTCGTGTTCGCGCCATTTCCGGTAACAGACGCATTTGCCAGCTTCCTCACCGGCCAGCCGGTCGTTTTTTTGCAAGGGATTGGCAACTTTTCGCGCCATATTCGAGGCAACAGTGCGAACGGATATGTGCAGGACACCTTTAAGGTGAGTTCGCGATTCACCATCAATGCCGGCCTGCGCTATGAACTGCCGCAGCCATATACAGAGACTCACAACATGCTTTCGCTCTTTGAGCCGGGCAAACAGTCCACGGTCATGCCCAGCGCGCCAACGGGCTTGCTGTACCCAGGGGATTCCGGTGTGCCTGCGGGCCTCATTCCGACCAATAAGAAGGCCTTTGCCCCACGGATCGGCTTGGCATGGTCGCCGGATAATCACGGCGACATGCTGGTGACCGCCTCGTATGGAATCTTCTATGAGCCGTATTACACCGGACAGGGCGGGCCGTTGCAGGCTCCCATCAGCGCTCCGCCTTACCTCGGTACACCGCAGGTGAGCCTGCCAAACTTCGCGAATCCATTCAACGGCAATCCTCCAACCGCGGGCACCTTCTCGCCATCGCTGACCAATCTGACACTTGCACCCGCGCTGACACTGCCCTACACACAGGATTGGGACCTGAACCTCCAGCGCTCGTTTGGCCGCGACTGGTTGTTGGAAATTGGCTACATCGGCACCAAGGGTACGCGCCTGCCGCGGTTCATTGAGGCGAACCCGGCGGTCTTTGTGCCCGGCTCCAGCAACGGCCAACCTATTTCCAATTCAAGCAACGCCGATCAACGTCGCCTCTATTCGGGATGCACGCTTGCCGATTCGCCCAACAGTTGCAAATTCTCTTCAACCGGAGAGATTGCCGGCATCGCCAACTCCTCATATAACGCGCTCGAAGCCAGCCTGCACAAACGGTTCAGCCACGGTTTGTCGTTCCTCGCTTCGTACACATGGTCCAAGGCGATCGACGATGTCTCGTCGCTTAACATCACCGGATCGGCTGCCAAGCCGGTTGCCGGCGAAAACGATTTGGCGCAGGATCCGTTCAATCTCGCGGCCGAACGTGGGCTTTCTCTCTTTGATGCGCGTCATCGCTTTGTTGGGAGCTACGACTGGGCGCTGCCTTTCTGGAGCCATCCGCACAATTGGTACCAGTGGGGTCTCGGTGGCTGGCAAATGGATGGGATCGCCACGTTGATGAGCGGCACGCCGTTCACAGTCTTCGACTCAAACGACGTCGCGGCGCAGGGCAGCGCGCCGGAGATCACCGGGTTCTCGGCACAGCGTCCAAACCTGGTCGGCAAACCCAACACAGGTGCGCATCAGGTTGGCGCATGGCTAAACGCGAGCGCATTCAACCGGCTCGATCCGACGGCCAATGCCGGGCAATTCGGAACCGAAGGCAGAAACGTCAACATCGGTCCGGGCTATGCCGACTGGGACTTCGCCGCACTCAAAAACATTCGCCTCACCGAATCCAGCCGGCTTCAGTTCCGCGCCGAAATGTTTAACCTACTCAATCGCTCGAACTTCCGGTTGCCTGACTGCGACATTAGCTCTCCAACCTTCAACCACATTCTTGCTGCGCAAGCTCCGCGGCAAGTGCAATTTGCTTTGAAGTTCATGTATTGATGAGGCCTGCTTAGGCTACGACCTCAGAGCAGCGTTTGAGTAATCGGTTCGGCTATTTGCCGCGATGCGCGCTTCAACGCTGCTCGGTAGGTTCATACCAACCGTCTGAAATGCAGGCATACAGCCGGAATCGAGTGTTGATTGACTTCTACAATTCCAGCCTCGCACCCCGCAAAGGGCGCATCGGGTATAAGGCCGCGCCCGGAGCCGTCGTCCAGCAACATTCCCTTGGTTCAGGAGCTCGGCGCAAGTGTCGAAGTGCGGGCACTGTTCGCGCGATACCGCGAGCGTTTCGCCCGAACGGAGTTGCCCGGCATAGTGCTGTGCTTTGCCACGAACGCCGCTCTGCTTGAGGGCATGTTGAAGATTGCCGAGGGCCTTTTGTTCGGCCCAAGCCTCTTGAGCTGCCAGATCAAGGAAATGATCGCCACCTATCTGTCCGGGAAGAACGCCTGCTCCTACTGTGCGGAAAGTCATGGCGTAATGCTCGAAACCCAGGGTGCATCCGCACAGCAGGTTTGCGCGCTGCGGAACGGCGAACTCAAACCTCAACTGTTGAGCAGTGCCGAAATCGCGCTACTGGCCTTTGCGGAACAAATCAATCGAACCTCGTCCAGCGTTACCCGCGACGATGTGCAAAACGTCATGAATGCGGGTTGGACCGAGGCGCAGGTGGCCGAGGCGGTGCATATCGCGGCCCTCTTTGCCGCTTTCAATCGCATTGCCAACGGCTTTGGATTGGCTGCTCCATTCTCGGATGCCAAGTGAGGACTGCGATGGCTGAACAGATCAATCCGCGGCGTCCCGCGCGTGGCGATTGGAAGCCCAAACCGGAAATCTTGGCGCTAATGCAGGTCTCAGGAAATCCAATCAATGGTCTCGGTGAAACGGCCCCACGCAGGCCTTCACCCTTTTTCTGGCATCCGCCGGACCAGCATCCATGGGGTGGCTTGCAACTTCTCGCACGGGAAAACTCGCGCAAGTGCCCAGGGTCGATGGAGGCCTTTCAAGGCGCCTACGATTATCCCCAACTGCTGCCCGTCGCGGAGATGCGAAATCAGGCAAATTCCCGGCAGTTGACCGAGGCACTGAAGCACTTTGCTCTCTCCCATGAGGCCGATGACGTTGGCATCGCCGCCATGTCTCTTCAATTCGTCTTCGATGGTTACTCGGTGGAGCATCCAACAGTGATTGTACTTGCACTGGCGCACAACTACGAGCGGCTGCGCGAGGTTCCCTCCGATGAAACCAACGGCGAGGGCGTCTGCGATGTTGGCGATCAATATTCCAGAGGCACTCGAGCCTCTTATGCGCTCGCCAATTGGATTCGTTCGCAGGGATTTGATGCAGATCCGTATCCTGGCCCGATGGCCAGCGCGTTGCTGCTGATTCCTCCAGCCATCGCCGCCGGGCTCGGGGAACTCGGCAAACATGGCTCCCTAATCAGTCCTCGCTTCGGCGCCGGAGTGCGGCTGGCGGCGGTCACCACCGATATGCCGCTCCTCCTCGACTCGCCCATTCAGTTCGGCGGAGATCAGTTTTGCGCAAACTGCCAGGTGTGCACACAGAACTGCCCGCCAGGAGCCATCGAGCCTCAGAAGCAAATCGTTCGCGGCGTGGAACGGTGGTATGTCAACTTCGACCGCTGCATTCCTTACTTCGCCGAAGCTGCATCCTGCGGCATCTGCATCGCAGCGTGTCCATGGACGCGCCCATCGGTGCGTCCGAAACTTCTTGCAACCATGGCCCGAAGAATGAGAGCCGAATGAATACGCACACCCCATGTGCCGATCAGGAAAATGCGATTCGCTATCCCGGATGGGGCGTGCTGGCCGCCGCTTCTACCGGAGTCATGGTGAGCTTTGCTCCAATCGTTCCTTACACCTTCAGTCTGTTCCTCGATCCGCTCCACGAAGCTTTTGGCTGGAAAAGGGGTGCGATGGGCGGCGCGTTCGCTCTGGCCGCAATCACGGTTGCACTGGTTTCGCCGATCATCGGAATCCTGCTTGATCGGTTTGCTCCGCGCCGCATCATTCTGCCCGGAGTTTTCATCTTCGCCCTTGGCCTGGCAGCGCTCAGCAGGCTCACTCCAAACATTGTCCAGTTCTACGCCTCGTTTTTTGTGCTCGGCCTGGTGGCCAATACAACCGCGCAGTTCGCATATACGCGCACCGTGCTTACATGGTTTACCACGCACCGGGGAATGGCGCTGGCATTGCTGCTCACCGGCAGTGGTGTTGGCTCCATACTGTTCCCGCCACTCACTCAATGGATGATCCAGCATCATGGCTGGCGCAGTGCGTATCTGTTTCTGGGCTGTATCGCGCTACTTGGCATTCCGCTCACCGCAGCCCTGGTGCGCGATCGACCCGAGCGGCCAGTACTGCACGCGGACAACTCCACCGAAAGCGGTGCCACGGTTGCGGTTGCATTACGTGCCCCGGTGTTTTGGATCTTTGCTGCGATCACCATCCTGTCAGCCTTCAGTGAGAACGGTCTGGTCACCAACTTGACCGCGGTGCTGGCGCAGCGTGGAGTCCTTGCATCGAACGCCGCGCTGATTCTTTCCATGCGCGGCGGGGCCGGCATCTTGGGAAGGCTGTGTGTGGGTTATGCGCTTGATCGGTTCTCCGCTCGGCGAATCCAAACCTTCGTGCTGGCGCTCACCGCTATTGGCACTTTGATTCTCGCCTTCGCCGACACTGGAGTTACCGCCGCGGTGGGCGCGACAGCGTTGGGAGTTGGCCTTGGCAGCGAAGCCGATGTGATGCCCTACTTACTCGCCCGCTACTTCGGACGAAGAAACTTCTCAGCTCTATATGGTCTCACCTGGACCGCCTATGCCATCGGCGGTGCTACCGGTCCTCTCTGGATGGGCCATATGTACGACAGCGCTGGAGGCATTTACAAATCCGATTTCGTTGTCTTCCTTGCAGCTATTGCAAGCGGGGCAACTGTGCTTAGTCTCTTTCTACCGCGAGTAATGAATGTGTCCGAACCCGAAATGGCGATGACGGCATCTTCCTGCTGATGCATCCGCGGAATCACTTGCGCTTCCTTAGAATTATGCCGATCCAATTTGGAAGGAAACGAATAGGCGAGTCGATGCCTTGGTAACGAATGGACAGACCGCAAAGGAATATGGAGTTCTCGCTCGCCTTAATGATGCACCGCAAGCGTTTTCTGATCTAATGGCAATCGTTGCCGCTGACGCTGCGCGCCGCAGAGGAAATGCCGATGGTGTGAACGAAGCGATCAATATCTGCACCAACATCTTATTGAAGCAACTCTGGGATCGCTGGGCTGAAAGATGCCCAATAGCCACTTAAGGTGAATCGGTGTAACAGAAGGTTCAACTCATAGAGGGCATAGCTGTTCTCGGAAAACCGACACTCATAATGACGAAGACGGGTTAATCCTGCCAAGGTCCACCGGCTGGCCATGATATCTTCAAATGTGCCTTGTCCGTCATTCCGATCACGAGCGGAATGAGAAACCGCTCTATGTCGCCCCACTACGCGCTTTAACCGAACGGCTTCGATATATAAGCGAATCAGTTATGTACGGTCATCAGAACAATATCGGTACACCACCGGCATGTGGCTAATCAAGAAAAATCGATAAACAGGTCGCCCGGCTTGACGGAGAGCGCCATTGCCAGCTTGACGATGTTCTCCAGGGCAACGTTGCGCTCGCCGCGCTCAACACCGCCGACGTAGTTGCGGTGCAGACCGGCGCGCTCGGCCAGTTCTTCCTGGGAATAGCCCCGCTCGTTGCGGAGTTGCCGCAACCTTGTGCCGAATCGAGACTTAACGGAGCGTGGGGCCACATCTCCATGCTCGAAGGCTGACCACTATGCGTCTACACATGATGAGTGTGATAATGTCCTGGTTGGCGTTGCGCCCATGCGCCTCTCTTGCGCTGTGCTGTCGGAAACAGCCTCATAGACGGAAAATTCACCGGCTTGAGCCAGCATTGAGATGGAAGGGGTACGATTCTGAAGGAGGTAGAGGGAGAACCCATGAAAACCGATTTCATCGACTGTCCTGAAGTGGCGGGCAAGACGATTCAACTGCTCCGAGTTCACCGGGACACTGGCGACGGAACGCGCGTCCAGATCGAGCTGACGGACGGAACCAGCTTCACCTGCTACGTGAAGGTCCGTCCAGATGTGGAAGCAACCTTATATAAGGGCGGCGCCGGAGCACCGGAAACCATCCGCGACTACAAATTCTAGGCCAATCCTCCCCCACAAAACCCGGTCGTTATTCCCAAATGGAATAACAGTCTCCCTGGAATTCATTGGACGCGGCCCCGAAACCGACCTAACTTTGCGCTAATGCTGACGCTCAAGTCAGCGGAGGTGCAAAGTGAATCGACTCCGCAGTATTTTCCGACGCGACGCCAGTCGCAATCGGCAGACGCATTCATCCGCCAACCGGTGGATGGAGCAACCACTCAAAACCACACTCCACTCGGCCATCCGCGCGATGGCTCCAACCCTTCTTGCGCTCTCGTTTGCCGGCGTGGCCCATGCCCAGGGGACGATGGATTTCTCTGGCGCGACCACGCTGATGAACACCTTCAAAACCTTCGCCATCTATGCGGGCGCGGTCATCTGCTTCGGCGGGCTGATCTTCGCCGGAATCCGCATGATGTCGGGAAGGTTCCAGGATGCGATTCCCGGTCTCTTCGGCGCGCTGTTTGGCGCGGCCGTGCTGGGCTGGGGCGCGGGCTGGATTGGCTCGCTCACCGGGCAGACGATGCAGTAGGAGGCGGCCATGACCAAACGGGGAGAGCCGTTACCAATCAATCAGGCGCTCAATAGGCCACGAGCCAAGCTCGGATTGGACCTCAGCGCATGGATGGCGATTGTCTTCGTCTGCGTAACGGTTTTCCTCGTTGGGTTCCGCGTCGTGGCTCTGATCGCTTTCCCGTCGCTCGCCATCGGCGCGTGGCTTGTCGTCCGCAAACATCCGAAGATGTTCGAACTTTGGGGCTTGAGTCTGAGCCAGAGGTCCTACTATGACCCGCGGAAACACTGAACAACAGAAATTCACGCCGTGGTTCGCCAAAGCCGGTGCCGCGTGCAGCATCGTACCGATTGCACGCTTCGTCAACGACCGAATCTTTGCGCTGAAGGGCGGCGGCTATGGATGCCTCTTTTCACTCGCTGGAATCGATGAAGAAGGCGTGACCGATCAGGGGCTTGAAGTGCAGGTGCGCTCGATTGAAGGCGCGTTGCGGGGATTGCCGGAAGGGGCGTGCCTGTATCAATACACGCGCGTCATGTCCGGCTTCAATCTGCCCCAAAAAGAGCAGTACGGCAATCCGGTCACGCAGGTATTTGTCGATGACCGAGTGAGTTTTCTGGCCAAAACAGCGTGCTTCCGCCGTATCGACCTGCATTGGTGCTTGACCTTGGAGCCGGCCAAGGCAGCGGCGTTTTCGCGTAAGCCGAATGAGCACGGCTCCGACACAACGCGGATGCTGGCCGACCTCGAAAAGACTGCCACGCTACTCGAAGGTCATCTCAGCGGATCGTTCGGACTGCGGCTACTTGAAAAGAACGCCGTCTTCCAGTTTTTCAGTTATCTTTTCAATCTTGAAGAATGGGCAGCTGCCTATACATTGACCGCCAATGACGGCGTGGACCGCCAGATCGTGAACAGCCCGATTTCATGGCACAGCGACCATCTGACGATTGGCCGTCGTTACGTCCAGATGTTTTCTCTGAAGACGACGCCGGAGGCGTCGCGCCCCTGCCTGTTCTCGGGACTAATGGCGCTCGATTGCGACAGCATTCTCTTGACGACCTGGCGGCCAAAATCGACCTCCGCCGCGCGCAGCGAGATCGACGCACAGGAAAAGTTCATCTCGTTCTTCAAAGTTGGTGTGCTGACGCGCGTGATGAGCGGTCACGACACGGCATCGCTTGAGACCGGCGCTGGTGCCCGCGCCGCCAATAACCAGGTCGATGATCTGGGCGATGTGATCCGTTCACTCGACAAGAAGGCGCAGGGCGAGTTCTCGCTCCGCTTCCTTGTGGCCGCGCGCAGCGTGGACGAGCTGCGCGGCATCGCGCCCGCGGTGCATCGCGTCTTCGTCGATGCGCGGGCACAGGTGATGGAAGAGACGCTAGGCAATCTTTCAGCGTTCTACGCCATGTTTCCCGGCAATGGAAAGTTCAACGTCTTCCCGATGTGGCTGGCAGAGGATCATCACGCGCGACTTTCGTCGGCTTTCGCGCCCAATCTCGGTCATCCGTATTCGGAAGACCTCGACAACGAGTATTTGAACATCTTCGAGACGCGCTCACGGACGCCATTCTTTCAGGATGTGTACGTGGACGGCGTGCGCGTCATCCTGATCCTTGGACCAACGGGAACCGGCAAAAGCGTTCACGGCAACATGGCCATTGCCCATGAACAGAAGTATGGCGGCTTTACCTACATCTTCGACATCGGTGGCAGCTACGAGAGTGTCGTCGAGCTGTACGGAGGGCGCGTGGACCGCATCGGCAAAGACGGGCCGCGCGTGAATCCCTTTCGTCTGGAGCCGACCGAGAGCAACATCACCTTTCTCTATTCGTTCGTAAAGCTCCTGCTGATGAACGGCGGGGCGGAACTGGAGCCGGAAGACGATGATGTGATCCACAAAGCCGTGCGCGATATGTATCTGCTCGACGCGGAAAACCGCCGCCTCTCGAATCTCTTCCTGCCGAAGAAACTCGACCGGTATCTCTCGAAGTGGGTTGGCAAAGGCGTCTATGCCGCCATCTTCGACAACGTCGAAGACAGCCTATCGCTCTCGCGCCTGCAATGCTTCGATTTTCAGGGCGTGAACAACGAGCAGTACGCCGACCTGATTGAGCCGCTGATGGTGTGGCTGTTGCGCAGGATCAATGACGTGCTCTACAACCCGGCCAATCTCGGCGTCCCCAAGCACATTCTCATCGAAGAGATTTTCTCTTCGATGAAGAACCGGCAATTGCTCGAAGGTGCGCTCGCCTCAATCAAGACCGTGCGCAAGAATCTGGGCGGCGTCACGATGATCGGCCAGTCCGCCGAAGACCTGGGCGCGAACGCCGACAGCATCGTGAACTCCTGCACATCGTTTCTTTTCCTGAAGGATGCCACCTTCAATCGTAAACGCTATGCGGAACTCTTCAAGATGAACGAGCAACAGCTCGCTCTCTTCGAGAGCTTGCAGGACCGCGAGGGTCTCTATATGCGCCGCGACGGATTGACCAAGGTCGTCAAACTCAACCTCGATAACCGCAGCTACGCAGTCTTTTCGACCAAGCCGAAAGACCGCGTGCGCCGGTCCAGGCTTATCTCCAAGTACGGACTCACGGAGGGCATTACTCGATTCGCTCAAGGCGAGTCCGAATAACCCTAACACCACAACGCAGAAAGGACTTGAGAATATGCGCCCCACCATTTTTGTCTCATTTTCCGTGTGCATGATGCTGGCCACAAGCCTTCTTCATGCGGCAACAATCAACGAAACACATCCTCTGCAACCGAGCGCGCCGCGCACGGTCACCGTGTCGGAAGCAGACACGCCGCCGCAGATTCGCGCCGGGCTGTTGCAATCGACGCTCATCGTACTGCCCAACGAAGAGAAGGTCGCCAACGTCTTCGCCGGCGACACGGTGAACTGGATCTTTGACGGCGGCCATGTGGCTTCGCGCTTCATCAGCGTCAAGCCCAAAGCGGCGAAAGCGGCCACGGATATTCACATCGTCTCCGACCACGGCAACGAATACACCCTTGCACTGCGCGAGGTCTCCGATGATTCCGATCCACACTTCGATTCCAAAGTCTTCATCGCTCCCGGCGACCAGGCCGCCAAGGACCGGCTGGCGCAGCTTCCGGTGTTTGTACCGGTTGCCGAACTGGATAAGGCGAAACAGGAAGCTGCTGCCGCGAAGGCCGCTCAGGAAGCGGAACTCAAAGCCGAGACGACGAAGGCCGAGCAGTACCGCAGCGAGTACCCCGGCTCTTTGCACTTTGACTTCGTGTGGGATGAGCGCAAGGGCAAGGAACTCGGCCTCCAGCAAATCTGGCACGACGGCAAGTTCACCTATCTGCGTGGACAGTTCCAGGAGACGCCCGCACTCTACGAGTTGAAGGACGGCAAAGGCTCGCTCATCAACTTCGATTTCAATGGTGGACTTTACACCGTGCCCAAGCAATTGGAGCACGGGTATCTGGCCATCGGCAAACAGAAAGTCGAATTTCATCGCGAGGGAGGCGCAAAGTAGCCATGACGGAACAGACTCCAAATACGCCCGCCACAATTCCAGAGCAGCCAGACGCGAAGCCGCCACTCAAGAAGAGTATGCCGGTGGTCATCGCACTGGTAGCGATTCTTGCCATACTCGGCATCGCCAACGTAACCAGCTTGCTGCGCGGCAACAAGAAGACGGCGCCAACAAGCGCGCTGCCGATGCGCCCGACCTCGCCCAGTGCACAGCAAGTATCGAGCTTCGAGACACAGCAGCAATTGCAGGCGCAGCATGACGCTGAAGAAAAGCAGCGTCAACAAGAGTTGTTGGCAGCGATGCAACAATTCCAGAACGTCGATGGCACTCCAGGTCCCGAATCGACGAATGCCGCGCCGATGACGAAGGCGCAGCGCGATGCGATCTACGGCGGTAGCTCCAATGCGCCGCAGCACACCTCGAATGTTTCGGAGGCGCAAGCCGAAGCCAAGCAACAGATACTCGCGCGTGAAAGGCAGAAGCAGGAGGCCATCAACAGTGACACGATGGCGATTGACTTTGCGCGCTCTGGAGAAACTACAACCGGCCTATCGCCGAATGCTCCGTCGGCCACCGTGCTTGCTGAACACGCGGAAGGGCCTTCTTCCGCGAAATCGGAAGAGGCCGTGATCGCGAATGGCGCACCGTCGCAGAAAACTTCGAGTACGACGGTAGCAACGGAGCAGCCGCCGACTGCAAACACGAAAACCGACCCGATGGGGCCGTATCCGTTCGACCAGTATCAGGGGCGTCTCTATCGAATCTTCGAGGGAACGGTTCTTGAAGGCGTCGTCACCAATCATATCGACGGCGGATTCAACGGGCCGATCTTGGTCATGCTGACCACCGACTACTACTCTCACGACCATCAACAGTTGCTCATGCCGCAAGGCACGCGCCTGATCGGAACCGTGCAGAGCGTCGGCAGCGCCCAGCAACGCAAGATGTTCGTCACCTTCCATCGCGCCGTTTGCCCCGATGGATTCTCTCTCGACTTTGACAAGTACATCGGCCTTGATCCGATTGGAACGACGGGACTCGCCACCAAGGTCGATCACGGATACTTCCAGGCATTCGCCGCTGCCGCCGCCATCGGCGGTATCGGCGGCCTTGCGCAGATCGGCAACAACGGCAGTGTGCTCAATCCCTCCACCGAGATTCGCAACGGCATCTCGGAGCAGATGGCAAGCGAAGGCGAGCAGATATTGAATCACTTTCTCAATCGCCTGCCGGTCATCACCCTCAAGGAAGGCTCGCGCGCCCGTGTCTATGTGGGCCGCGACATTCTGATTCCGTCCTATGCGGAACATCGCATTGACCCAACCCTGTAGCGCCGGAGCCTGGCCATGATTGAGCAGAGCGAACGATCGCGGCATCTGATTGAGGTTTCGCGGCGCGCCATGCATCGCGGTCATGATGCGTGGGCCGCGTTCAACTTGAGCGACAAGGTGACTGTGGCGCTTGTGCTCAATCGTGCCGACTGGCTCGAAGAGTTTGGCTGCACGCTGGCCGACGCCATTGAGGAGGCGGGCGAGGAATGGATCGTCGTCATTCCTCGGATTGCTCGCGCGCTTCTCGAAGAAGGGATGTGACGCAGCGCGGCAGCCAATTTCACCAACAACGAGGAGGTAGTATGCCAATTCAACTCAAAAGGCAGCGCAAGTGGCTCGTAATCACCGCCGCTGTTCTGTTGACCGCAACGCCCAGCTTTGCGCTCTTCGGGATCGGCGACATCGTGTTTGATCCCACCAGCTACGCCAGCCTGATCCAACAACTGACCACGCTTCAAATGCAGTACAACATGGTCAAAAACAACATTACCCATTTCTCGCTCAAGCAGCAGTGGCAAACCACGCTGCACAAACTTGAAAACGCAAACGTCGCCAATATGTTTGGCGAGACGGCAGGCATCAAGATTGCGCTCAACTCGAACGCGCCTTCCACTTCGGCCACGGCTTGGAAGACGGCTACGGTCTCGATGAATAGCGGTACGAGCAGCTACCTTGCAGGGCAGTCGCTTGGCAGCGCGCGCATCTCGCAGCTCGCGATGATCGAAACGTCAGATTCCATCTCGCCCGACTGCCTTACCGCAGTGGGCCAGTACCGGACCAACAGAACCGAGAACTCAACGGCCAATTCCTCGCTTCTTTCAAGTCAGTTCGACATATCAAGCGGCACGAACAGCGAGGTCCAACAACTCAATCTCTTGAACGCCGCCGAAGCTCAGAAGTTGAGCGAGATGCAATCGCAGGGAACGCTTCAGTCCTGCCTTGCCGGGCAAATGACCGTCGCCAACATGGAACGGCGCAATGCCGCCGTCGAAGACATCAATACAGCGGCCTTCGTGCAGCAGCAGCGCTCAACGAACAATGTCACTGCTGCCAGTGAAAGCAATACCTGGAAGACCTACCTTCCGTAAGTGCAACCCACGCGGCGCAGGCTGCTTCAGCCCGCGCCGCACATTCCACTACGAGGTGACGACTATGATTTCACCGACGCTGCTGGCCCAGGCATTACCGGGCACGAGTTCCGGCGTGGACTGGCTTTACCAGTTCACCAACAATCTGACGAATCTGACCACACAAAACGGCGGCGTATTGACGCAGCTTGGATTGACCGAGCTGAGCTGCATTGCCCTTTTCTCGCTCATCAACATGGTCATCAATTGGAACACCTCCACGATGACTGCATGGCGCTTCCATGCACACCCGGTTCGCGCGGGCGATCTGACGCACTTTCTGATGCGGCTCATAATCTGCTGCCTGCTCATCAATTACTGGGTCAATCCGCTGCCCGGTGCGAGCTTCGGGCTGAATCACTTCTTCAGCTATATCGCCCAGGCTATGGTTGCCGCTTTCGACCAGAGTTCGCTCGACACTTTGCTCCAGCTCATGAAGACCGCTGGCGACAATACGCCGATGCCTTCGCTGACCGCGCCGGTGCAGATACTCTGCTACTTCTACGTCCAGGCATTAATGGGCATCGCTTCGGCGATTCTCTTCCTCATCAACTGCTCTTCGTTCATCCTCTACGGCGTCACCGCGCTCTTCGGTCCGGTTTTCATTCCGCTGCTGATGACCAGGACATTCCGAGGGAAGTTCTTTCACTTTGTCGATGTGCTACTGAGCTTCGCGATGATCCGCGCTGTGGCCGCCGCCTTCATCTTCGTGTGGTCCGGTTTTCTGAATACCTTCATTCAGCAAACCTTCAACGGAACCTACTCGATGGAGATGTGGCTGGCGAATCTGATTCCCTGCACGATGGTCTTCATCGCCTTCATCATCAATATGCTTTTCATTCCGAGCATGACGCAGGCGATCTTCGGCGGCACGGCGGGCTTGGCCGACAGCGTCTCGAAAGTTGGCGGCGCGGTTGCTTCCATCGCCATGATGGCCGGTTGAGGAGGACGTCATGTGGACCTATCTCTTCAGCTTCTTGCTCTTTCGCCGGCTCAGGCTATCGAAGCCGTTCCGATACGTGCTCGCCGTGCTCTTGATCGGCCTCTTCATCGTGGTCCTGATCTACACCGTGGACTTGTTTCTCACACTTGAAGAAAGGATAAGTGCATCCCATGCCACGACACTCGACTTCTTCTGAAGCTCCGCTTGCACCTGCGGAATCCCTGCTCGTTGACCATATCGGCAATGAGGTCTATTCGTCGCACTATGCCGAGCGGAAAGCCTACCGGCTCATCCTAGCCTGTGGCACGGTCATGCTGCTCGCTTCGCTTGGCATGAACCTGATGCTGACACGCCGTCCAGTTGCGAATCGTTACATTCGCATCGATGAGATGGGCCGCGCCCAGGCGATTCAGTATTCGGATTTGAACTACAGCCCGCGCGAGGGCGAAGTCCGCACCTATCTGACCGATTGGGCGAACTACCGCTACACGGTCAACCGGGACGTAATCGCCAAGAAATACCCGCTCAACTACTACTTTCTTTCGCAGACGTTGGCGTCGCGCCTGATGAGGGAAGACAACGCCAACCACCTCGTCTCTCAGGTCACGGCAGGGCAGATCGAAGCGAGCGACGTACAGGTCCAGAACGTGACCATTACGACGATGTCGGAGGAGATGTTACAGGGCGCACGCATTGCCCGCGGAACTGCGCTGATGGCAGTTGATCGCTTCTACTCGGCAGAGAATTCGCACGAGCCGCGCACGGAGCATTGGCTGCTCAGCATCACCTACTATCTGAACCCGAAACAGGTCAGCGATCAGGCTCGTGTTTATCCGCAGTACGAGTTCATCAATCCGCTCGGCTTGACCATCACCGAGTTCCACGAAAACCGCGTCTCTGTCGATGCGCACAATCCAGACGCAGCAGCGGGAGCAGCGCGATGAGCTTCGACCTGATCCTGCCGTTCTTTCCTGAGGAATTGCGCGAGCTTCTACTCGATCCATCGATCTCCGATCTGATGATCAATGGGACG
>Ga0326727_10009536_pt1 | contig 23804 bp, 20 predicted proteins | sample MB2enrmetagenome_FD_207643 | JGI IMG/M metagenome (GOLD analysis project Ga0326727, IMG submission 207643) | Lab enriched peat soil microbial communities from McLean, Ithaca, NY, United States - MB29MY | ecosystem: Environmental > Terrestrial > Soil > Wetlands > Peat | place: USA: New York... | reverse complement strand
TACTGCCCTTGCTGGTTCATGACCGGCAGGTGGAAAAAGCCGTGCTTCTCCATGAGCCGCACACACTCATCCAAGGGCGTCTCAGGCGGCACAACGGTGAGCGCCGAGGTCATGATTTCAGACACGCGCATCCAGGCTGGGCATTTGTTTTCCGCTGCGACCTTGTCCGAAATATCGCTTTGGGAGACGACTCCCAGAAGCTTGCCACCTGACTCGCAGACACCGACTGACCGGACCTGTTTCTCCCGCAAGTAGCGAGCGGCGTCGTGCACGGTGACGTCGTCGGCGATTGAGTAGACATCCTTCCTCGATTTGATAAGGTCCCCAACTGTCATAGCTCCCTCACGGTATGATATTTTCCAAAATGTTAGAATGACTCCGGCTCGGTTGCAACCGAAATCGTGCTTGCTCCAAAGGGTGATTTCCGATGTTTGGTAGGATAACACAGACACGTCAAGCTCCTCGACGGGCGTGACGGTAGGAATTGCCCCGGAGGGGCAAACGATGAGTAGCCGTGGGTGTAACCCACGGAAAGAAAGCGAAAAAGTGCACCGGCCCCGGTAGGGGCCGGACCGTGGGTCAACCCCGTTGGGGTTGGCGCGACACCCTCGGCCTCGTTGCCCGCAGGTTGAAACCTGCGGCTACTCAAGGTGGGCCCCTCCGGGGCCATTCCTGCCATCTCGATTTTGACTGAACCTTGGCAGCACAGCCCTGTCAAAGATAAGTGCTGACTGTTTGTGTTACGCTTGTTGCGAGGAGGGGGGGATCATGGGGCCATTTCGTTATCACGTGTTTGTCTGCGACCAGCGGAAGCCCGAGGGTATCTCGTGCTGCGCCGCGCGCGGCTCCGCGAAGGTGATCGAGGCGTTGCGCAAGGAAGTGGCCGCGCAGGGGCTTTCTAAAGACGTGCAAATCACCGCTTGCGGTTCGATCGGCCTCTGCGATCGGGGCCCCAATATGATCGTTTACCCCGAGGGCACTTGGTACTCCAGTGTGATGGCCCAAGATGTGCCGGAAATTGTGCGAACGCACTTCCAAACAGGGCGCGTGGTGGAGCGATTAGCAAATAAAGATGTCGCGGCTCTCCGTGAGGAGATTTGTGCCAACCGTGACAAGATGCTGGCCGCTCAGCGAGCCCAAGAGGCTGCCGGAGTCCTTCCCGACGATCTGAACGGCACGCTTCGAGGGTTTCAAGAAAGTCGCGTGCTACTTACGGCCGTTGAATTGGATCTCTTTACCGCCGTGGGAAGCGGGGCGAGTGCCGATGAAGTAGCCGCCCGAACCGGCAGCGACCCCCGCGCCACGGAAATGCTGATGAACGCGCTGGTGGCGCTGGGATGGTTGGCCAAGCAAGACGCAACCTTCCGCAATACTCCCCTCAGCGCAAGGTATTTCGTGGCTGAGTCCGCCGATGACGCGCGCGCTGCTACCATGCATTTGGTGCACTTGTGGCAGACTTGGTCCACGCTCACCGAATGCATCCGTGTCGGCACCTCTGTTTTTCATCGGGAAGTGGTTGACCGGGGTGAGGAGTGGACGCGAGCCTTCATCGCCGCCATGCACCGCAACGCAAGGGCGCGGGCGCCGTTGGTGGTCAGGGCCGTAGGAACCGAAGGTGTGACTCGCATGCTGGACGTGGGCGGCGGCTCGGGCGCCTATTCTATCGCCTTTGCGAGCGCGAATGAGAATCTCCAGGTCGATCTTCTGGACCTGGCCACGGTCATCCCTATCGCGCAAGGCCATATCAAAAGTGCAGGCTTGGCAGGGCGCATCAGGACCCGGCCTGGGGACCTGCGCACGGATAAGTTCGGAGAAGGGTATGACCTGGTGTTCGTGTCCGCCATTTGTCACATGTTGGGTTCCGATGAAAACAAGGACCTCTTGCAGCGTTGCTTCTCGGCCTTGGCCCCAAGGGGCCGCGTTGTGGTCCAGGACTTCATCCTCGAGCCAGGCAAGACTGCGCCCAAGTCGGCTGCGCTTTTTGCGCTGAATATGCTGGTTGGGACCCAAGCCGGAAGCACCTACACCGAAGCAGAGTACGCCACTTGGCTCGAAGAGGTGGGTTTTCAAGAGGTGCGGCATGTCCGCCTGCCCGGTCCCTCGGGGTTGATCGTCGGCACGCACGGGTAAGCGGGTCATTGCCGATTGCTGATTGCCGATTGACGATTGAAGAAGTGGTGTGGCAATTCGTTCATATGTCCATCAGCAATCAGCAATCGGCAATCGAAAATCGGCAATTCCAGTACAGCGAAGTGGGGAGTTTTGGTAACATAAAGAAGATGTTTGATGAAATTGTGAAAGTCGCCGAAAACCGCCCCCTCAGCGGCAGCCATTTCCTGTTGAGTGTCGAATCTCCCCGCCAAGCACAGGCCGCGCGTCCCGGCCAGTTTGCCATGCTGCGAATTCTCGGCCGGTCGGATGTGTTGTTGCGCCGGCCGATGAGCATCTATGACCTCAAGGCCGACGATTCCGAGGGCGAGAATGACCGCAAGCCGGGTTCTCCCCGCATCCTTCAATTCCTCTACAAGGTTGTGGGGCACGGGACCCGGCTAATGTCCGAACTCAAGCCGGGAGACCAGGTTGGGTTGTTGGGGCCGCTGGGCCACGGCTTTTTCGAGGAGGAGTATCTGCCTCGAGCGCACCAGGCGAATGAGATTCTCCACGTGGCGGGAGGTATCGGAATAGCGGCCCTGCTTTTGCCGGCGAAGCGCCTGGCGGAGGCGGGGTTTCATCAACGCCTCTTCTTCGGCGGGCGAAGCAAGGCTGACTTCGTCGGTGTGGAAGATTTCAGGCCGTTGGTGCGCGGCATGCTGCTGGCCACCGAGAATGGCTCAGCGGGCTATCGCGGCTTCGTGACGAGGCCGCTGGAAGAATACCTGGCGCGTCACAGCAAGAAGAAATACCTGCTGATGGTGTGCGGCCCCTGGGCCATGTTGCGCGCCTCAGTGGAGTTGGCAAGAAGGTATGGCCACCCGTGCCTGGTTTCGATGGAAAACCGCATGGGATGTGGCCTCGGCGTTTGCCTGGGATGCTGCATCCGCGTCCAGGGCGCCGGCCATGAGGCTTATCAGAGAGTCTGCACCGAGGGACCGGTGTTTTGGTCGGACAGAGTAGTTTGGGACATTGGTGAAGGGCCTGACGAGTCGAGGAGTCGAGAGTCGAAGGTCGAAAGTCGAGATGCCCGTGAGGGCTGAAAGCGGCTGCTGCTGAAGGTCGAAATGCGCGCAAGAACCAAGACTGGGAAACGCCAACATCGGTCCATCGAAGGTCCGCCGGCGAGCCGCCCATTCTCTCCCGACGACGGCCATGCGTCCGCCGGCGAGCCATTCATCCCGCAGATCGAAACCGAAATCGCCGGAGTGCGTTTCCAGAATCCCATCTGGACGGCAAGCGGCACTTTTGGATACGGCAAGGAATTCTCTTCTCTCATCGACTTGAACGAATTGGGGGCGATCGTCGTCAAGGGCATCTCTCCCGAGCCGATGGAGGGAAATCCGCCGCCGCGCATCTACGAGACGGAGTCCGGGATGCTCAATGCCATCGGCCTTCAGAACGTCGGTGCAAGGCGCTTCCTCACTGAGAAGCTCCCCTTTCTTCGTACCCTCAGGGCGCACTGCATCGTAAACGTATTTGCCTATTCCACTGAAGATTATGTTCGGTGTCTCGAGATCCTCAACGAGGGGGAGGGCATCGCCGCTTACGAACTCAACATCTCCTGTCCCAATACGCGTTGTGGCGGCATGGTCTATGGCAGCGACCCAAAGCTGACCGAAGAGGTGGTGGCAGCGTCCAAGAAGGCAGCTCGCTTTCCACTCTTCGTGAAACTTTCTCCAAACGTCACCGACATCACGGTTTTTGCGCGGGCCGCCGAATCGGCCGGGGCGGACGCGCTCTCGCTCGTAAACACTTTCGTGGGCATGGCCATTGATATCGAAACGCGGAGGCCTCGTCTCTGGAATGTAACCGGAGGGCTATCGGGCCCGTCTATCAAACCGGTAGCCTTGCGCATGGTGTATCAGGCCGCGCAGGCAGTGAAAATCCCGATCATTGGACTGGGAGGTATATCCACCACGGAGGACGCTCTGGAGTACTTCATCGCCGGAGCCAGGGCCGTGCAGGTGGGCACAGCAAATTTCTACGACCCGGGAACTTCGGTGCGCCTTGTGCGAGGTTTGAGCGACTACTGCCAGAGGAAACGGCTTCACCTTTCTGAAATTATCGGTTCGCTGAAGACTTCCGAGCACGCAACCCGAAGAGGCGCTGAAAATTGACCCCTCCGCGGCCTATTTACTTTGGCCACTTTCTTGTCGGGAAACAGTTCAAACATGGCAGGTTAGGCTGCCTTAGGGGCGTTTGTTGACAGGGGTCGAACCGTCTGCTAGATTGGGCCAATGCTTGTTTGGGGAGAGCACATCTGATTGAAACAGGGAGGTTCTTGGTCGGGCTGGCGGTTGCGACAGCACTTTTGCCGGTCTCTGCGTGCATGGTGCGGCGGGAGACACGAATTCAGCCCTCACAGTTGGCCCCACCGGCGCTCGAAGCTTCGCTGGCCGATCTGGTTGCCGGGCTCAATTCCAAAAGCCAAAGCATCCGCACGCTGAACGCGACGGTGGATCTGGAACCGACGGCTGGGTCCATTTACTCCGGAGTTGTCAAGGAATACCATGACGTTAAGGGTTTCATTCTGGTTGAAAGTCCCGCCCTGATCCGAATGCAGGGGCAGGCTCCCGTGGTGAGGACAAATATCTTCGATATGGCTTCCAACGGCGAGGAATTCCGCTTGTACATCCCATCTAAGCAAAAGTTTATTATAGGGAAGACGGCGTTCCGCCGCCCGGCGAAAAACTCCCTCGAGAACATGCGACCTCAACACATTCTGGAAGCCTTGCTGGTCCCGCAGTTCGATGCTTCTCACGAGAAGTGGTTCTTGGAGGAGGCTGAGGAGGGCGGACGCCGATTCTACGTGGTGAGCGTCGTGGAGCCCGCCGATAACGGAGAATTGCGCCTGAAACGCAAGGCCTGGTTCGACCGAGCCAATCTCGAGCTGGCACGCCTGCAATTCTACGAGTCGAATGGAGTTTATGTCGAAGACGTCCATTACTCTGACTCGAAGGATTTTCAAGGAACCAGCTACCCGTCTCACATCGAGGTGGCGAGGCCGATTGAGGACTACCGCCTGGCGATCACTATTCTGAAGGCGACTTTCAACCAGGCCATAGAACCTGAAAAGTTCATCCTCAACCAACCCGAAGGCGCACAACTGGTGGACCTGAGCGCGAAGGCCCAGCAGGAGAACCTGCGTGATCAATAAGCTGATCATCTCAAACATCCTGCACCGTCCGATCCGCACGGCGGTGAGCGCCCTGGCGGTGGCGATTGAAGTCGCCATGGTGATGCTTTTCGTGGGGCTGGCTCATGGGCTGGTTGACGAGTCAGCCCAGCGACTGGAGGGTGTGGGCGCAGACGTTCTCGTGCAACCGCCGAGTGCGTCGTTCCTTCTTGCTCTTTCTCAGGCGCCTATGCCCATCAAGATTGGAGACCGCCTCAAACAGATCCCACACGTGCTGGCGGTGGCTCCGGTGCTCTTCAACTTCAATTCCATCGGAGGCTTGAACATTATCTACGGGATCGATATGCCCACTTTCGACCGGGTTACCGGGGGCTTCGCTTATCACGATGGCGGGCCGTTCCAGAATCCCTATGACATCCTGGTGGACGATCTGTATGCCCGGGCGAACCACGTCAAGGTGGGGCAGACGATTTCCCTGTTGAACCACGATTTTCACGTGTGTGGCATCGTCGAACATGGCAAAGGGGCGCGGCTCTTTATTCCCCTGGACACGGCAGAGGACCTTCTTCAAGTCCAGGATAAAGCCTCCATCTTTTTCGTCAAGTGCACCGAACCCGGTTACACCGATGACGTTTCCGATGCTATCCACCAGTTGCTTCCCAAGTATCAGGTCCTTCCCGTGAAGGAATACATGTCTTTGATGACATCCAACAATTTGCCGGCTCTGAACGCCTTCATTACGGTCATAATCGCCATCGCGGTGGGGATCGGATTCCTGGTCATTTTCCTGTCCATGTACACCACCATTACCGAGCGCACCCGGGAGATTGGGATTTTGAAGTCGCTTGGGGCTTCAAAAGGGTATATCATTACATTGATTCTGCGAGAAGCAGGTCTTCTCAGTGCGGTTGGAATCATCGTTGGGTACGGAATCGCGGCGGTAGCCCGCAAGGTCATCCTCGCAAAGTTCCCGACCCTTTCCATAGAGCTGACCCTGGAATGGGCCCTTTACGCCGCCATTCTCGCGCTGGCCGGAAGCACGCTGGGGGCGTTCTATCCCGCGTTGCGTGCCGCACAACTTGACCCTGTGGACGCGCTGGCGTACGAATAGAGCGCGTGTGTGGCTGGTGGGCGGTCGTCCGCAGTTGTCATTGGGTCGTTGCCCAAGATGGATTTGGAGAAGCGGGAGATCCCGATGACACTCGGCATGTCAAAACCCGCTGCCAAGCACGGACGCTGGTTTTAATGGAACCCATAATCGCCACTCGCGACCTGAAGAAAGTTTACCGCCTCGGCAAAGTCGATGTGCAGGCATTGCGAGGTGTGGATTGCATTGTCCATGAGGGTGAACTGGTGGCGGTGGTTGGGCCGTCCGGCTGCGGGAAGTCCACCCTGCTCCACATTCTGGGCGGCTTGACCGGCCCCACCAGCGGCCACGTGTTGGTGGATGGCAATGATTTCAGCAGGATGACGGACGCTGACCGCACGCGCTTTAGGCGGCACACGATCGGGTTCGTCTTTCAGCGCTTCAATTTGCTGCCCACCCTGACGGCACGAAACAACATCGCCATCGCCCAGGACATCCAGGGTAACGGGTTCAATCCGCACCGCTTCCAGGCGGTCGTCGAGATGCTCGGCATCCAGGATAAACTCGATCACCGACCCTATGCGCTGTCCGGCGGTGAACAACAGCGCGTGGCTATTGCCCGCGCCGTCATTTGTGACCCCAAGATACTCCTGGCGGATGAGCCGACAGGCAATCTGGATACCGAGAATTCGCAGGCCGTTCTCAACATGATTAGAAACCTGAACAAAACCTTTGGACAAACGATCCTGATGATCACCCACAACCCCGAGGCGGCTGCGGTGGCGGACCGGCTTATCCACATGCGGGATGGGCGGATTATTTCTGATTGATTCTTCCCGCATTTCCCAATTATTTTTTGGTTGCTGCTTGTTTATGGCTCAGAGCACGGAATTCCGCAACCATACCTTGCCGCAAGCCCAGACCGGCCCGGTGGAGGGTGGGTTCAGGAGGGCCTGGGAAAAGACCAAGCTTGGCATCGTGCGCACCATCTTCTGGGCGTATGAGCGCGGGACTTGGCAGTACGATTTACTCGTCTTAGCCATCCTGGCCTTCATTTTCCTTTCACCTCGCGGCTGGTTCAACGACCGTCCCACTTTGGAATTAACCGACCTTCGGCATCAGCAAGGCTTCGTCGAAATGGGACATGGGAAGCAAGGATGGCGCTACCTTGTGGACGCCAGGCTGGTGGAATCATACACGGCTGCGAAACCTGAGGACGCCATCCAGATTATCTTGAGCCGGCAACTGCATCAGCCTTTCACCGTGATATCCATTGTGCCTATCACCGACAAGAACAAGGTCGTGCTCGGCTACACGGTGCTGGTAAGCCGCTAAGGCAGTGACGAGTGACAAGTGACGAGCAAGAAAAAGGCAGTGGCGGAGCAAGGAGAAAGGAACAAGGGGAGTGAAGAGTGAGCAGAGAAGGCCAAAATCCGCTGCCTGAACTCGTCACGCATCACCCATCACTTGTCGCTGCTCTTAGGGCGCTCGTCACTCGGCACTCGTCACTTGTCACTGCTCTTATCTTGGCCGCCGGGCTTCTCTCGCCCATGCGCACCGGCGCGGTGGCTCCATTCCCCCGCAAGGGAAAACTCCCCCCCGATCTCTCCGAAATCCTTTCGCGGATGAACGACGCCGCGAAACGCTTAAGGACCCTTTCCGCAAACCTCACGTACACCAAGGTTACTGTGCTCGTGAACGACAAGTCGACAGAGGAAGGGCGCCTCTTTTTCCGCAAGGGCAAGCCTCCCGAGATCCGCATAGAAATGCAACAGCCCGAGTCCAAGGTCATCCTGCTTAAGAAGAACAAGGCGGAAATCTACCTGCCGAAGATCAATCAACTCCAGGAATACAGCCTCGAGCAAAAGTCAGGACTTGTGGAGGAGTTCTTGCTCCTTGGCTTCGGGTCGGAAACAGGAGAATTGAAGAAGTCCTACAGCCTGAAATACATAAAGGAAGAGGACATCGAAGGTGATACGACGGCAGTGCTTGAACTGACACCACGAAAGGAGAGCCTCGCCTCCCAGCTCACGAAAATCCAGATGTGGGTCAGTGAGGAATCGTGGCTACCCAGCCAGCAGCAATTCTTCGAGCCGGGCGGCGACTATCTGATTGCCCGATACCGGGAAGTCAAGGTAAACCTCAGAATACTCCCTTCCACCTTCGAGATCCACCCCGCCGAGGGAGCCAAGCGCGTCAAAATGAATTAGTTCGTACTTCACACCCCTCTCCGAGGAGGGGTGAGGGGGTGGTGCGTGCGTCGCTGCTGACAATGCGGTACGCGCTGCCCAGGAGTCGTGACTCCACTCGGGACGTTGGTTTAGCAAGTGAGAGTGTGGGCCGGCAAGGAGGGCGACAGGAGTCAGAACGGCCTGAATCAGCAACCACCTGCGGCCCTACCGTCTGACAGCCAATCCGGTTGCCCTCCCTACATTGTTTCTTTGCGGCAAGGCGCCACAAGTCCCAACGCGGCCTGTTCGCTTACCTCGGAGGGAGCGGCCAGGCTGCGAAAAGCGGTACCTTCGTGGCGTGGAACGTTCCTGTAACGTTTGGGTTGCTGCTCAAAATGTTCCCCACAATTTCGCCAGCGATTGGGTCGACAATGGTGCCATAAGCGTACACTGTTACGGAGCCGCCGAACTCCCCGGCAACTTGTAGGGTGACAGCGCAATCTGGACTAACGGTGTAGGTTGCGGTAGCATCGCCGGTAGGGATGTAATAGGGGTTGTCGGGAAGCCCGCTCCCGTTAGCGACGATGTTCAAGTTGCTGCCGGTGAAGGTTCCCTTTCCATTAAAGGTAACTAACCCGGAGACGTCCCCGGGCACATTCGTCTCTGCATCGCGGTAGAATCCCGATCCCACTAATCCATAGGTGCCGAACAGAGTTTTATTCGTGCAGCCGAAGGTGGGGGCGGCGGCCGTCGCCTTCGGTACTGGCCGTAGTACGAGCACAGAGAAGACGGCCACGAAAACAACGAGCAAGGTCAAGAGTACGAGAATGGTTCGTTTCATCAACATCCTCCTGGATTTTTCTTTTTCGGGGCAGGAGACTACGCACATTCGGATTGGCGCAAACCTCACGCGCGTGTCACACGCGCCCGCAGCAACCGTGCAGATGGGGTGCCGCAATCGGCAAATTCCACTTGGTTTCTCCATCATCTTGATTCGCAAGAGGAAGGCGATGGGACGCAGGGAAAAAGTGTCTTTGCAAGGGGTGATTGTGGAATCCACTCCGTAGAACCTAGGCCCTAGATGCGAGGCATGTAATCCCCAACTTGTTCTCCCCGCCCGCCGGGACGGGCGCGGCTTGTGGCTCTTGATCTTCCTCCCCTATGAAGCAGGGAGCTTGCGGCGAACCCGCGTCCTGAGTTACCATAAAGGTCCACCCCGACCGCAAGAAAGGCTCGGGGTCAGGGCGCAATACCACAAAGGAGAAAACCATGGTCATTCCGGGTCTGAGTGTACGTCCGCTCCTCACCCTTCTGCTGGCGTCTGTAACTTTCGCTGTCCCTGCGTTTGCGGGTGGAAGCGTCTACAATTTCACCCTTCCTTCCATCGATGGCGAGCCCACTTCGCTCGCGAGTTACAAGGGCAAGGTTATTCTGCTGGTGAATGTCGCCAGCCGATGCGGTTTCACGCCGCAGTATTCGGCTCTGGAATCGCTTTATGAAAAATACAAGGACCAGGGCTTTGTGATCCTGGGGTTTCCTGCCAACAATTTCGGTGGGCAGGAGCCAGGCACGAATGCGGAGATCAAGAGCTTCTGCACGCTCAAGTACAACGTCACTTTTCCCATGTTTGCCAAGGTTTCGGTGAAAGGCGCCGATACCACTCCCCTCTATCAATATCTTACCCAGCAGGCGAATCCCAGCGTCGTGGGGGATATTAAGTGGAACTTCACCAAGTTTCTGGTTGATCGGCAGGGAAAAGTTGTAGCACGGTTCGAATCGCCGGTGAAGCCGGACTCTCTCGACGTTGTAGAAGCCATCGAAAAGCTGCTGAAGGAGTAGGTGGTAGATAGTATGTGGTAGGTGGGGGGAGCGAACTGCAGCTTGGCTGCTACCCTGCGACAGGAAAACTCCTTTAGGGCTGCGGAGGCCTCATGAAAGGTAGAACAAGGGCCTCCGCCCTTGCTGAGGCGCTCAACTGCCAAAACCCGACCGGACTGTTGCACTCAGAGGCGGTCGCGTGTATGCCACAAGTCAGGCGAAGTGGCTGAATTGACACCCCCTTTCTTTGCGGCTATGCTGAGCAATGGCTCCCCTGCGCGCATCCAAATCTCATGCCGCCCATTGCGCGTCGCGAGCGCTTCTCCGGGGGATTGGACTTGCCTCTACACCAAGGGTTTCAAGGGTGGAAGATGCGCCGGGGTGAGGAGTCGGAAGGTTTATGGGATTGTTTTTGACCAGCGTCGGTTCACGCTTTCGCACCTTGTGCCGTCTCGCTATGCTGCCGCTTCTCCAGGCGCCGGAAGAGGCGTTGATGGGAGGCCAGGCGGTCATAGAAGGGGTCATGATGCGCTCCCCGCACAGCTATGCCGTGGCGGTGCGCCAGCCCAGCGGCGGGATAGTGGTGGCAAAAGACTACCTGGAAAAGCCTTCTGAAAAGCACCCCTGGCTGAAATATCCGCTCCTGCGCGGGTTGGGGGGCCTGGGGCAGGCAATGGTGCTGGGAATCCGAGCCTTGCGCTACTCCGCTGAACAAGCGCTCGAGGAAGCGGGGAAGCCGGACGAAAAAGAGAAGAAAGTCGAGTTGAGCAACTGGCTCCTGGCGTTGAACCTGGCGTTCTCTCTGAGCTTCTTCATTTTTTTCTACAAGTTTGTGCCGCTTTCTCTGGCCACAGCCATCAGCCGCCGTTACCCGGCAACAGGCAACCTGGTGATGTTTAATCTGCTGGACGGAACAATTCGCATCCTTTTGTTCCTTGGGTTCCTCTTTTTCATGTCGCAATGGAAGGAAGTCCGGCGCATATTTGAGTACCACGGGGCGGAGCATAAGGTGGTGTGGGCGTTTGAGCAGCGCGGGGCCATTGACGTGGCAACGGCGCGCGCGTGTACCCGCTTTCATCCGCGTTGCGGGACCAGCTTTCTACTGGTGGTGATGGCCATCGCCATGGTCCTTTACATGTTCCTGCCCTTTCGCTCCTTCACTATGCGATTCGTGGGCCGGCTCGCGCTCCTGCCGGTGATTGCCGGCGTCTCCTACGAATTAATCCGCTTCGCAGCGAAATCGCAGGGAAAGCTCTGGCGCTGGGCGGCGCAGCCCGGGCTGTGGTTGCAACGTGTCACCACGCGCGAGCCCGACGACCGCCAACTCGAAACCGCCATCCAGGCCATCGAGACCACCATGGAGCTCGAGAAGGCGCGGGGTGGGGAGTTGGTGGTAGCCTAGCTAGAACCGGCCGTGGGGGCGGTTCGCGAACCGCCCCTACAGGCTTTTCGGTGAACCATGCATTTCTCAGAGAAACTGGAAGAAATCGAAAGCAAGTATGACGCGTTGACGGCACAGCTCGGGGATCCTGCCGTATTAGCAGACCAAGCCCTGTACCAGAAGACCGCCAAAGCACACTCCGAGCTCAGCGAGATTGTCGAGAAGTACCGCGAGTGGAAAAGTCTCCGGAAGTCGCTCGAAGAAACCAAGGCGCTGCTCGAGGAGGCCGCCACCGACGCCGAGATGAAAGCCCTGGCGCACGAGGAACTCGCAGACTTGGAAAAGGGGCAGACGAAGGTGGAAGAAGAACTCAGAATCCTGTTGCTGCCCAGAGATCCGAACGACGAGAAGAACGTGGTGTTGGAAATCCGCGCTGGCACGGGTGGGGATGAGGCGACACTCTTTGCGCAGGAAATCTTCCGCATGTATGACCGCTACGCTGAATCACAGGGCTGGCGGGTAGAAGTGCTCTCGACGAGCCTCTCAGGTATCGGCGGCCTGAAGGAAGTCATCGCCCTGATCGAGGGGCAAAGGGTTTATAGCAAGCTCAAATATGAAAGCGGCGTGCACCGCGTGCAGCGTGTCCCAGCCACCGAGCAGCAGGGACGCATCCATACCTCGGCCATCACGGTAGCGGTGCTGCCGGAAGCCGACGAAGTGGAAATCGAGATTGACCCCAAAGATATTCGCATCGATACGTTCTGCTCTTCGGGGCCGGGCGGCCAATCGGTGAATACGACCTACTCCGCCGTGCGCATCACGCACTTGGCGACCGGCATGGTCGTTTCCTGCCAGGATGAGAAGTCGCAGATCAAGAATCGCGCTAAAGCGCTTCGTGTGCTCCGCTCCAGGCTCTACGAAATGAAGCTTGAGGAGCAGCAGAGACAGATCACGGAAGAGCGCCGCTCCATGGTCGGCAGCGGCGACCGCAGTGAGAAAATCCGAACCTACAACTTCCCTCAGAATCGCCTCACCGACCACCGCATCGGCCTGACCATTCACCAGCTTGACCGAGTCATGGACGGAAAGCTCGACGACATCATCGAGGCGCTGAGCGCCCACTACCAGGCCGAGAAGTTGAAGCAAGTGACCGTGGCAGCGTGAAGAACAGTCGTCAGTAGTCAGTTGTCAGTGGTCAGTTGACTGGACGGGGCGGGAGTCTGGGGCAATTTCGAATTCGGAATTTTGAATTTCTTTCTTCTCTCTCGCCACTGCCGGCTGCTTGCTGACTACTGCTTACTGCCTACTGACTACTGACTACTGACCACTGCTTTCCGCCATGCAACTCCGCACAGCTCTCAAGACCGGTCTCGAGACCCTCCTCCAACACCAGGTCCCTTCCGCACAGCTTGGCGCTGAACTGTTGCTGATGCACATCCTCCATTGCGACCGCGCTTTTCTTCACTCCAACGCCGAGATGAACTTGCCGCGGGAAAAAACCGAGCGCTACTTCCTGCTGATTGACGAGCGAACCACCGGCAAGCCCACGCAACACATCACCGGCCACCAGGAGTTCTGGGGGCTCGATTTCGAGGTCACCCCCGACGTCCTGATTCCTCGCCCTGAAACTGAGCGCGCCGTGGAGCGAGTGCTTGAACTGGCGCGCCGAAGTGGATTGGCGAAAGAAGCTCGACTGCGCATCGTGGACGTAGGGACAGGCTCCGGGTGCGTTGCCCTGGCGCTCGCTTCCGAGCTTCCCCGCGCCATCCTCTTCGGCGCAGACATCTCCAGGCCGGCTCTGGTGGTAGCGTCGCGGAACGCAGTTCGCTTGGGAATGCCGGAACGCGTCAAGTTCCTGGAGAGCGACCTCCTGGCTCGATTTCTCGATAGAGATTTCCTGGGTACGATTGATTTTGTGGTTTCGAATCCACCCTATGTTGGGAAGGAGGACGTCGAAATGGTGCAACGGGAGGTGCGGCAATTTGAGCCGCGCATCGCTTGGGGTGGCGACCTTGAGCGCGGCGACGAAATCTATGCTCGCCTTTTTCCGCAAGCCCTCGAAGCACTTAAGCCCGGCGGCTTCGTGGTGGTAGAGATTGGCTACAATATGCGCGCCAAAGTGCTCGCCCGGCTCGGGCAGGAGTGGACAGAAATCGAAGTCATGCCCGATTTAGCCGGCATTCCGCGGGTAGTTAGCGCGCGGAAGAAGGAGACAGGAGTCAGAAGTCAGGAGTCAGGAGAAGAGTAGGGGGGCAGAATTATGAATAGTGAATAGTGAATGGTGAATTGGGGATGCAGAACTTGCTTTGCGCGCCTAGGGCCTCTGACCGCTGCACTTCTTCAATTCACCATTCAGAATTCATAATTCAGAATTGCCCCAGCCCCCAGCCCCTGTGTGTTCCCAAATGCTAAACCAAATCCTGCACGTTGACATGGACGCCTTCTTCGTTTCTGTCGAGGAGCTGGAAGACCCTTCCCTGAGAGGCAAGGCTGTAATCGTGGGCGCAGCCCCGGAGGGGCGCGGCGTAGTGGCTGCGGCCAGTTATGAGGCGCGCAAGTTCGGAGTGCACTCCGCCATGCCGATCGGAACCGCCAAGAAACTCTGCCCGCACGCCATCTTCCTGCGCGGCCAACACCACAAGTACAGCGACTATTCCCACCAGCTCTGCCAGATCTTCGGCGAATTCACGCCCCTGGTCGAGATGGTGTCAATCGACGAAGCCTACCTCGACCTCAGCGGCTGCGAGCGTCTGCACGGCTCGGCATTTCGGGCTGCGGATAAGCTGATTCGCACGGTGAAGGAGCGTACCGGACTCAACTGCTCGATTGGCCTTTCCACTTCCCACTTGGTTTCCAAGATCGCCTCCGACCAGGCCAAACCGCACGGCCTGCTTTACATCTTTCCCGGCTATGAAGCAACGTTTCTTGCCCCCCTCCCCATCCGCCGCATGCCCGGCATCGGAAAGGTGACGGAGCCGGAACTGCGCTCGCTCGGCATCACCACCATCGGCGACCTCCAGCAAATGGGCGAGGACAAGTTGCGGGAACAGTTCGGCAAATTCGGCGAATGGCTTTACACGAAGTCATGCGGGCGGGACATTGACGCCTATGCTTACGGGGAAGAGCCCAAATCCATCAGCCACGAAACCACTTTTGACGAAGATATCGACGATCTCGAGGAATTGGAGCGGACGCTTTCTTATCTGGCCCAACTCGTGGCGCGGCGTTTGCGGGACCACGGCCTGTTTGCGCACACGCTGGGGTTGAAACTTCGCTACGCCCCTTTCAAGACCCTCACCCGAGACATCACCATCGACGAGCCCACAAACCTCGATTCGGTCATCTTTGAAAACGTTTTGCATCTCTTTAAAAGCTCATACCAAGCGAAGAAGGAAGTCCGCCTCGTGGGCGTCCGCGCCTCGAACCTTGAACGCGCCGTGTTCCAACGCAATTTGCTCGAGGCGCCCCAGCGCGATAAACTTGATAAGATTCTCAAAACCGCCGATAAGCTGCGCGAAAGGTTTGGCTTCGAAACAGTGCAATTGGCGCGCTCCATCGAGACCGGCAAGCAGCGGAAACCCCGCAAGCGGCGGGATTTCCTGGGGCGGGAGTGAGAGGCGGCGAGCAGAAGTCAGAAGTCAGGAGACAGAATGTTGATGGTGGCTGGGGAAGAACGCCAGCCCCCAACCCCGTTTCTTCAACTGACCACTGACGACTGACACCTCCGCCTTAATCAAGAGGCTGCTCGAAAATGGAGAATGTGAAAACCGCCTACCTCGATATCGAAACCAACTACGTTGGAACATTTACCGACCAGCGCCTCTTCAGGGACTGCAAAAATCACAAGATCACGGTGATCGGGGTGAGGATCGTGGAGGGCGAGAAGGACGCCTTTGTCCAGCTTGTGGGTGAGGAAGCCACCCGCGAAGCGCTGATGGCGGTGCTGGCGGGAGTGGAGCGCATTGTCACTTACAACGGGCGCTCGATTCCCGACAATGTGAAGGGTTACACAGGGTTCGACTTCCCGGTGATTGCAGCGCAACTGGGTGTGGTGCTGGACATGACGTTCAAGCACCTGGACCTCTGCCCGGCCTGCTGGAAGGCTGGCCTGTGGGGAGGCCAGAAGGCCATCGAGGAGATACTGGGCCTGAAACGCGAGCTCGCTGGTAAGGACGGAAAGTGGGCCGGCGAGACGTGGAAGAAATATGTCGCCACCCGAACAGAGCGCTTCCTGGAAGAACTGTTGACCTACAACCGGGAAGACGTCTTCATGCTGCAGAGGATTGAAGAGGCGTTGGAGAGAAGAAGTCAGAAGTCAGAAAGCAGAAGTCAGAATCCAGGAGTCAGAAGCCAGAAGTAGGAAACAAGCTTTGCCACCTCGGAGTTTCAGCCCTCAACCCTCCACCTCCGGTCTGCAGCGTTTATCAGGCCACACATCCGACGGTTCCAGATTTATGGATTTGCAGGTGGCGGGCACGCAAAGTCTGGAATCCAGAACGCGCGGTCACCGTTTCTGACCGTCTTGAGCCCGAGGGATGGAAGCAGTTGTTTCTTGACGCCCAGGTAAGTAAAGTGGGGCAAGTCAGACCTTACGGTTTGAAACCAGCCATGGTGTTCCAGGATTAAACGGACGACAGGGTTATCGTGTTCTTTGACATCGAAGGCGAGCATGGAAAGATGCTGTGAGGCGCCAGGAGGCGCTACGGACAGGAGAACTGACTTGGAGAAATCTTTGCTGAAATACAGCCCTCTCTTCTCGAGCTCAAGGATCTCGGGTGCCTGCTCACGGGCTGGTAATTTCCTGATCCTTCCTGCTTCGGCGGCACTCAGTAAACCCTTATCGACCCAATGTTGAAGACCCGGATTGACACGGCTCCTCCATAGTTCGAGGGTCTGGGCATAGCTGCGCTGTGCTGCATCAGGGCCGCGGGGCGAAATGTCAACGTGAGCTTGAAATGCTTCTTCGCGGGCTTTCATCAAGGCTCGCATCGCGGCGCTCTGAAGTCTCACAGGGATGCCGGCAAAATCAGCTTGCTCGATGCTCAGGTTTGATTGCCAGTGCGCGACGGCATTTTGATCTGGAAATATCACAACGGGGGGAAGCACAACTCCTCCACGAGCGACGAAGACCGCCCCATATTCCTCGAGCACGCGCAAGCTCAGCGCGTCGCCAGGGTCCGGCCAGCGGAAGCCCGTTGGTAGACTTTTGAAAAACGGCGATTCAGTGGTGCATTCGGGCAATTGATCTGAAATCGAATTCTCCAAGGCACTGGCGTGTCTACCATGGGAAATTGTAACGCCCAGATTTGTTGTCGGTAGTGGGCCGGCGGAGAGCGAGCAAATCACGGCCCCCATGCACACCCTGTTACCGGCCGCCAAGGCTTTGTTCCAGCACTTCGGTTTGTCGGCTCTGGTCATTGCTTGTGATGCGCAATTGTATCCGCGTGGATGGACCTTTCCTACCTCTATTTTTGAGCCCAAGGCATCATTGACTCTGTGAGCGTCGGCTGGATACAATCTGCCTGCAACTTTCGCGGAGCGGGGTGCGGCCTTGGCATCAAGAAGCATGGTTGCCACCTCTATCAATGGATGGTCAGCGGCCTCATCTCATCGACAGGCAGAGGTTGGGGTGAGTGCCGGGGCGGAAGTGCAGGAGGGAGAAAATGTATTGGCAGAAATGGTCAGAACGGTTGAAAAAGGAACTGAAGCTCGACACGGACCCCGTCGCCGTGACTTTCGCGGGTGCGCCGGCGTCAGGGACTGCCTCTCCTCAGGGAAAGGTTTCCGTGTGCCAGGCCTTGAAGGAAGCCAGCGAAGGCGAAGCCGTCACTATTACGGCGGAGACCTGTGGTTGCCCCGGGGGCCTCACCAGTCTGGGGCTCGGGCAGATGCCACCACAAGGGCGAGAAAGGCTTGTGGACTTCCTCGTTAAAAAGGAGAAGGTCTACTGCTCTCGTGTTGCGATCTATCGCGGCCAACAGAGCGTTCCTGCACCCCTGGGCATGGCGAGTCATGTCTTTTTCTCGCCTCTATCAAGCGCGGCGACCCTACCTGACATCGTGGTGTTCATTGGCAAGCCCGACTCTCTCCAGCGTCTCGTCAGTTTCGCAGGCTACTGGGAAGGTGGTTCCCTGAAGGCCGAGCTTTCCGGGCCTATGTGCAGGACCGGGATAGCGTATCCAGTTGTCACGGGTGAGATAGGGCTTTCTCTCCTCGATTTCGGGGCGAGGAGATTGGCTGGCTTTGCCGAAGACCACCTCCTATTCGCCGTCCCACTTCATAGGATGATAGGCATCCTCGAGGCCCTCGATCAGGGGGTCAGCCGAGAGGAGGTGGAGGTGAGCGAGAACATCGAGCGACAGATCGATGAACTTGGGAAGGTGAAACCTGTGTGAGGAGGGGAGTCTCGCCTGGCCCCAAGCACTCCTCGGGGCGGATCCGCTCAGGCCCCAGCGTTCTTGGGCTGTGCTCCCCCTGCGAGGCTGAACGCGCCTTGAGCGTCCAATGGCTCTGCGCCTAGTGGAGGGATGGACGGCTGGAGCGGAAGGATGACCAGCACGGGATCACTGATCTTTGAATTCAGCGCGAGATTCCTGATCCGCTCGATCAGGCTAGGCGTAACCTCTTGACCGCGCGCAATCAGCGGCAGGCCAGAGTGGTCTTTGACATCTTCAGCGAAGATCATTCCCGGCTGCACCGCGTGGAGGGGGACCTTCATGACCGTCGCGCCGCGGGGTTCGTCTCCTCGCAGTTTTTCTAGGGCTTTCAGCATGGCGGGGTCATACCACCCGGTGCGAACTCGCATGGTATCTAGCGCTGCTTCCACCGAGTAGCCCTGGGACTCCAGGACGTCGAAATCCGAGACGGCTTTGAGCGCGCGTGCCCCCCAGGGGATGGCGTCGCCGCAGGTCTTGTTGTGAGGTGGTCCCTGTCCGTCGTAGTGCTTATCTTGGTAATGCAGAATCTCCTGGACGGGCTCCAGGTGGGGAATGTTGGCCAGGAGTTGTTCGGTCAGGGTGGGCAGGTTATCCACGATGGCTTGTTCGGATAGAGAGAGTGCTGCGCCATGATAGAGCTTGCTCGCGGTCTCAGCGGGAAGCGTCACCCATCCGATGGGTGACAACATGGCTGCGATTTCGGCCTGCCAAGGGTCCGATACCTTCTCGAGAGAAGCCAATTCACTTATCAACTTACGGGCGCGGATGGCGCGCCCAAAAGCTACGGGGTTGACAAGCGCTAGGATGTCGGTAAGGGTTTTAAGGCTGGTGCGCAGCGTCTGCTCCAGAAGCACGCGCTGGGTGGTGAGCAGCCGGTGCTGTTCGATGGAAGCTTCCAGCGCTCGGATGAGCGTCCCGGTCGGGCAAGGTTTGCTGAGGAAGCGAAAGATATTTCCTTCGTTGACCGCCGAGATCGCTGCTTCGACGTCCGCGTAACCGGTCAGTAGAACACGCACCGTATCCGGCGACAACTTCCGAATGCAATACAGCAGGGCGACACCATCCATGCCGGGCATGCGCAGGTCGGAGACGACTGCGGCATACGGTCCATTGGACACAACCAGTTTCAAAGCTTCCTTAGGCACGGAGGCAACGGTCACGTCAAACTGCGTCCGCAACTGGCGTTGCAGCGCATCGAGCACCAGCACCTCGTCGTCCACAATCAGAATTCGCGGTCGATTCACCTCGGCCATATCATTCCCCCGACAGAAGTGCCGGTGTCTCTGCCGCCAGGGCACGCCAACCGGCAAGATTTTCCTGGACCCCCAGCGCTGCCAGCTCCTCTACAAAAAACATGCGCCTCACGCCACTCTCGTCTTCTCGGAATATTCCTCGGATTCGACAGGTAAACGGACATAGAAGCTCGTTCCCCTGCCCACTTCGCTCTCAAAGGTCAGAGTTCCTTTGTGGCGCTCGACAACTACTGACCGCGCAATCGCCAAACCCTGTCCCGTTCCGCGTCCCACTCTTTTGGTGGTGAAAAAGGGATCGAAAACCTTGGTGCGGATGCTCTCGGGAATGCCGCACCCGGTGTCCGCGATGGTGACTAGAACCGTCTTGCCTTCCGCCACCGTGCGAACCTGGATCTTGCCTTTCTTCCCAGTGTCTTTTACCACGTCGCCTATGGCGTGGGCGGCATTCACCAGCAGGTTCAGGAAAACCTGGTTCAAATCACTGATATTGCAGACCACCGGCGGTAGGTCGCCGAGATCGGTCTCGACATCGGCAACACACTTCAGCTCGTTTCGCGCCACGACAAGGGTGCTAAGCAGCGCCTTGTTGAGGTCGGCGGCAGCCTTCTCCTTGCTCTCTGGGTGAGCGAAATCTTTCATGGCGCACACGAGGGTCGCCACCCTAGTCACACCATCGAGCGTCTGCGTGAGTGCTTTGGGAATCTCCTCCAGCAAGTAGGCACAGTCCGATTCCTCTTCGACTCGGCGCACCGCGGCCAGGAGGTCCGGGCTGACGGCGCCGGAGGCCGCGGCGTCTCGGAGTTCCTGGTACTTGCTGAGGAGGGTTTGCAAACCCCTGAAAGAATCCTGCATGAAGCGCGTATTGTCGCCCACGAATTGTATGGGGGTATTGATTTCGTGGGCAATTCCGGATGCCAGGCGACCTACGGACTCCAGTTTCTGAGCGTGGCGCAACTCCATTTCTCTCTCGTCCCGGCCCGTGATGTCGCGCCCAATACCTTGCGTCCCGACGGGCTTCCCGCCTTCGTAGATCAGGCGGGGGTTTACTTCCAGCATCACCCGGCGGCCATCCTTTGCCGTGATTTCCAGCTCGAGAGTGACAGCGGAATCACCCGCCAGGAGCCGCTCGCGGGTCTGTTCAACCCGCTGCCAGTGCCTGGGGTCGACCAGTTGCCGGAGGTCCATCTGGGCAGCTTCCTCCCGAGAGTACCCGAGGGTCTGCTCCGCCACTCTGTTGAGAGAGGTTAAACGGCCCTCGAGATCGGTGGTGTAAACGAGGTCGCTGGCATTCTCGAACAGTTCACGGTAGCGCTCTTCCGAGGTCCGGAGCGCCTCCTCGGCCTGCTTGCGCTCGGTGATGTCGCGAGAGACGCCAAACGTTCCGACAATGGCTCCGTTGGCGTCGCGGAAAGGCATTTTGGTGGTGGAGACCCAGGTCACCCGCCCGTCGGGCCAAGTATGCTTCTCCTCCTTGCCCACCAGCGGCTGGCCCCTCCTGATTATTTCCTGCTCATTCCTGTAGTACTCTTTGGCATCTTCTGCGGTATGGAAGTCCAAGTCACTCTTGCCGACCGCTTGGGCAGGGTCGCTTAGCCCAAACAGTTCCGCGTGCGCCTTATTGATCCGGGTAAAGCGGCTCTCCCGATCCTTGAAGTAGATCACGTCGGGGAGATTGTCCATGAGGGTGCCCAGCAGATCGCGCTCCTGTGCCAAGGCTTCCTCCGCTTGTTTCCGCTCGGTGATGTCTTGGTAAAGGCCCAAGAGCCCCAGCGGCTTGTCGTCTATCACCAGTGGCACAGCGTAGATCTCCACATCCACAAGGGTGCCGTCTTTGCGACGCCGGCGGCTGGTGGCGTGCACGCTGGCGCCACCCAGGGTCTGCCTGGTTAAACTCTCAGCTTCGGAGGCCCATTCCGTGGGTATAATGAGCTCATCCAGATTGAAGCCGCGCATTTCTTGACGCGAGTAGAGAAAGAGTCTCTCAAACGCTGGGTTGCACATCTGGATGCGTCCGTCTTTGTCCAGAACCGCGATGCCCACGGGGCTGACCTCAATGAGGGTGTTGAGGTAGGCGGTTCGCTCTTCTAGGGCTTTCTCCGCTCGCTTGCGCTCGGTGATGTCCCGAGAGACGCCAAAAGTTCCGATAATAGCTCCGTTGGCATGTCGGAAAGGCATTTTGGTGGTGGAGGCCCAGGTCACCCGCCCGTCGGGCCAAGTTTCCTTCTCCTCTTTGGCTGTCATCGGCTTCCCGGTGATGATGACTTCCTGCTCATCGTTATAGGCTTGTTGGGCGTGTTCGGCGGTAAAGAAATCGAAGTCCGTCTTGCCGACGGCTTGGCCTGGGTCGCTTAACCCAAACGCTTTGGCGAGCGCCCTATTGATGCGAAGAAAGCGGCTTTGGCGATCCTTAAAGTAGATGTAGTCTGGAAGGTTATCCATGAGGGTGCCCAGCAGATCGCGCTCCTGTGCCAAGGCTTGCTCGGCTTGTTTGCGCTCGGTAATGTCGATGAGCGTCCCCGCCACAAGGGGTTCTTCTGCTTCTCCGGCCTCGATCAGGCTCACATTTTCGAGAGCCCACACGGGGGTCTGATCCTTGCGGCGGAAACGGACCTCGAAATTGGCCAAGGTTTTTTCATTGAGGAGACGGGCTTTGGCGGTCTCAAACTCTGCCGCTTCATAAAAGTCATGGAGCTTCCCGAGGCTCAGAACCTCTCGCCGCGAGTCATATCCGAGGATGCGGGCGTAGGCGGCATTGCAGTCGAGGATGTGTCGGCTGAGCAGGGTACCGCGAAATACCCCGGCAAGGTTGCGTTCGAACAGCAGGCGGTAACGTTTTTCGGATTCACGCAAGGCCTGTTCGACACGCTTACGGCCCGTGATGTCTCTGTACAGGTTGACGATACGGCCCTCCCCCGCCGTCGGCACGACCGTGGCGTTCATCCCCCTGGGTGTGCACTTTCCATTTCCGTTCACATACTCGATCTCGAGATTGCGGACGAGGTCCAGCTCTGCACACCGGTGGACCGCCTCAGCGTTTCGCGCCAGGTGGTATTGCGCTGTCCACTCGGTGACCCTGCGACCGAGGATTCCCTGCCACGCCCGGCGCCCCATCACCTTCTGGGTTAAGGATTGGGTTGCGTGTACAAGGGAAAGCAGTATCTGGCGCGCTGACTTCATGGCATCACTCCAATCGTCTCTATCGGCAAATGCCAAGCACTGCATAAAGTTTGCTGTCCGCCCTTCGGCCCCCACCAGAAGCAGATTCTTCTCCCGCAAGACGGAATCAGAATGACATGTCGTCGTGGGCCAGTTGCAGAGTTTGGAATTCGATTTTGGTTGACACATGAAGCTGCGAAGTATAATGAGCCGTTCTTATGCCTAGAGGGACTCTTTTCTGGAGAGCCTTGGTCAACCGGGAACTCTCTCCCTTCGGAAACAATGCGAGACAACCAAGCCCACATCATGAAGAAGTCCAAAGCGCTAGTTCGGGGCAGACGGCCACAGTGCGGCACAGCGCATGCCGGTACGGACCGCCGTGATGGTTGATATGCTCGCCGAAACGGTCATCAAGAGGTGTGGTTATTGTCGAAGAGGAGGTAAGCGACGCGTAAACTTCCCAGGGATCGAATGACGGCGCGGCAGCGCATTGAATGCACTTTGCGGGGTGAACTCCCTGACCGGGTTCCCGTCTTTGATCTCATCCAGCATATACCTCTCATTGAATATACTACGGGTGAGAAGGTCACCTTGCAGAACGGATTGGACTTGCTGTGCAAAACCATTGGCGAGCGGCTTGATATTACGCGGGGGATAGCGCCGCCCGTGGAAGAGAAGCTCATCCGGCACCAAGACGGCTTCGTTTACAAACAGGAATGGTGGACCAGTTGGCTCATCGAGCGTCCCTTCAACGATGTGGAGGGGTTGCTCGATTACATTCCCCGCAACATCGAGGAAATCCACCGTCGCCGGTTTGGCGACATGTTCACCTTCGCCGGGAAGAGTAATGTCTGGGGAGCGTCTTCAAAGTCGCCCCGTGAGCAGTTTCTGGAGTTGCAGGAAAAGGTTGGCGAGAACACCGTGATTTTCCCCAACGAGAGCCCCGTGGGGTTGGACACCGCTCACGTGCGGGCGGGACTGGACCTGCTGACCTATGCCTACGCGGAGAATCCTCAGCTCGTATCGGATTGGCTGGAAGCGCTTGGTGTCTTAGTGTCTTGGTGGTGAAAGGCCCTGAAGAAGTCCTGGGCTACACTTGTGAACATATTGTCTCTTGACAGTACCTCTTCGCTGTGGTAGCCTACTTATGTGAAAAGCCTAACCCGCGGGGAAGTCCTTTCCTCGCTATCCTAACATCCCGTCCGAGGAGG
>Ga0326727_10009535_pt1 | contig 23806 bp, 20 predicted proteins | sample MB2enrmetagenome_FD_207643 | JGI IMG/M metagenome (GOLD analysis project Ga0326727, IMG submission 207643) | Lab enriched peat soil microbial communities from McLean, Ithaca, NY, United States - MB29MY | ecosystem: Environmental > Terrestrial > Soil > Wetlands > Peat | place: USA: New York... | reverse complement strand
TAGCAACCCGAATCTCGATCCGTTTCCGAAGCGCAGGTCAAACGGAACTAGCCAGGTCCGCATCAGCCAGCCGAGACCACGGTCCCTGGCCGCACTGCTCGCCACCGAGACGCCCGGGACAAACGGCAATACTAATGCCGTCGCCAAGACCCTAGAGACGCCAGTCCATCGAGTCACGACGCTCATTGCCGCTACACCAACTCACGACTCCGAGACTGTAGTCGCACACGAAGAGCAAGAAACCCCCGAGTACGTCCAGCAAACGCACGAGCCTGTTGATACGGCGACAGATAATTCGCCGGCAATCGCCCACAACGCGAACGATGCGGTGGACTATCAACACGAGCAAGCGATCGAACTAGATGACCATGACGATGCGCGTCAGGCTATCCACGAGATCGCAACCAACCCTTTGTGCGACCTTCCTGCAGTCGAACCGAAGACCGCAGTACAGCCCACGAGGGAGGTACAAGAGAACACTCCTCAATACGCCTTTCGCAGTGCTCCAGATTATCATAACGGCGATGCTCTGGTTCATAACGAGGCTTCTCCCGTAACTATTTCGCAGGTCGACCAACGCATGATCGACCGATTCCTCGTATTACCAAGCTCGCGCGCGGTCCACGCCTACATCGTGCAACTCCTAACCGATGCTAATTCCAATCTTGGCAAACGCCTTCGCATCAACGCGAAAACGGCACTCGCGCAGGCCACCACCAGCCCCGATTCGATTGCCCACGTCTGGCAGATCGTTCCTCCCGACGTTTTCCCGCTCCTCAACGCAAAGAACGAGGCAGAAGCGATCGTCCATATTGCGGAGCACGAAATGCCGGAAACCGGCGATACCGACTTCGACGAATACATCGAGGCCATCGCGAGGTCGTTCAGTTCTTTCGCCGTCCTACCATCAAACGCCATTCGGGATCGAATTTTCGCTCCAAGCGACGCGCTCGATGCCAAACTTAACGCTTGGTATCACTCTGCGGAGTAAAGTCGACAATGCTATGCCTCACCCGAACCGCAAGCGAAATCGAAGCGAGCTACAAGAAAGACAAGACCAAGCGCAAAGAAGGCACGCAGGCTCAAGTAGTCGGGCCGACGCCGGTCCTCGCACACCCACCTGAAGAGGTCGCACCTAACGCAGCTCCAGCCACTCAGGTTGAAGCAACCAACGCTCCTACGCCAACACAGCCATTGCAAGCCGGATCCAAAGCCCCCGAGATCGCTCGTCGAACGCCTTTGGACCCCGTTAAGGACGCACCAGAACTTTCCCGGCAGCAGTCTCGTCGATCGCCATGGCAATGGCCGACCTTCAAGCGTTCGAAACCAGCTGCAGACCGCAAGCAGCTCGCATCCGCATCGCAAAACGTATCCTCTGAACGGCCTGAAGAGCAGATCGACGGGCAAAGACCCGTAGACGCTCAGTCAACACAGCCAGAAACGGCCGGAACGGCCACAAAAGTGACCTCAGAGTCGGCTCCCCGCGCCAACGCCGCGTCGCTCACGTTACCACAGCCAGGCGCCCCAGGTAAGCCAGAAACCGCCATCGCGACAACCCGGTCCTTCGAGTCGAAGCCATCAGAAGAAGCAGCCGAGCCGGAATTCCATGCGGCCTCACCTGACGTCGAAGTGAAAACACCCGCGCAAATCGGCGAAATTCCTCGACTCGGACTCGGCTGCATCTTCACGACCCCCAGTCCCGACGATCTCAAGGCGAATGCGCCGAGCGCCGCCGAACGCTTCGAACGCGACATGGCCGGCCTGAAATGGGTCAAGTCCCTCGTCGAAGTCGCTCCATTGGACGGCTCAAAGCGGATCGAACTGCTCAACCTCGCTCGCGACTTCGAAGACTTCACCGCGATTTCGACCGCCAGCAAAGAAGACCCAGACGCTGCCGTCCGAAGCGCCGCGCACGCCATCCTGAGCGAACTCAACATCGAGCAGCTGACCGCAACGGCCGTGGCCGCTGAGAACATTGAAGCACTCACACCTCAGGTTGCACCGATCGTCGAAGCATCGATCGAATCACGCGAAGTCGCCGCCGCTCCAGAGGCCCATAATACCGCCGCGACCCCTTTGCCGGAAATCCGGTGGACCGATGATCTCGGCCTCCAGCAGGCACCGAGCGACGCTAAGAAACGCGTCGAGCTCTTGGGACTTGCACGCGACCTCGATCAGATCGAGGTGCTGATTCGCGCAATGAGCGAAGACCCGGACGAAACGGTACGCAACACGGCAAGGAGCTACGCGGCAGCAGCTTAAGGGAACGCTCCGAGAGCTTCTGCTATCATAGGGCAAATGGAGGAAAGCATTTGACTTCGCTCTTCGCCCTAAGCAACCGGATCGCGACCCACGTCTCCCACATCGGCAAGATCATCCTCGAACAGATCGACATGCCAGTCAACGCCAACGTGATGAGCACTCTCGACCCTGCCTGCTCAGCACTCAGTTTGCAACAGTGCTTCACTTCGGACGAAACCGAGGTGCTTGCGCTCTGCATCAAAGACGAACCTTCCGTCGGCTTCGATTTCGTTCTCGCGACGAACATCACGTTCGAGCAGCGCGAATCTCTGCACGACGTCAGCGGCGCGCATATCCCCTGGGCATCCCCTTCGACTGCGGCGGACGCCTACGGTGCGCTCGAAGCCCTTCTGCTGAATCTACCCAAGCTCCAGGAGCGACTGAGCGACCGTTTCACAGTAGCATCCGAGCGGCTCGAGACCGCCTTGACAACCTACCTACGCTCGGCACCCATCAACGAGGGTATCAATCCCACAGACGTCTTGATCGAGCTCGACGGCATCGTAGCCGCACAAACCCAGAAGTAAACCTACACCGCGCCGGCAACCGGCGTCACCAACGGACCCTCCTCGAGGCCGCCTGTTCCCGCGCTAAGGTCGAATCGGAGAGACCTTATCGTAAGACAGAGCGGCCTTCTCCTCTGCGCTCATCTCATCGCCCGGCTCCCTAACGACCATGAACAACATGGCTGGTGATTACGCGCACCCGACAAACCGAGCCCTCTCTAACAACATCGATCACTCGATGAGGCGACCTGCCCGCTTAGCGCTCTGCAGACCTGGCTCGAGCGCACCGAGATCGTCGAGGGGCGCGTCTTTCGGCGGATCGATCGGCACCGCAACCTCGAGCCCCCGCTCTCGGCGTCGGCAATCGGCGAGATCGTGGAGCGTTGAGCACGGTGTCACCCCAGCCCTTGGCTTGAAGTCGTCCGCGGCGGTGATGTTGTATATCGCGGCTGTGCGAAGTCGCCGGTAACGTCGGCCTATATTACAAGTAGTCGCAATCAGCCTCAACGTGCTTGATAATGTCGCTAACGTCGCCATTGCGCGGAAGGAGGATGACGGTGGTGACAAACTCGTTACCTCTGTATCGCGAGTCGCCTGTGTTCAACTTAAGAGACTGATATATAGCGTCGCCTTTGCTGCATAGATTCTTAGCAAGTGCGTCGTACGGTGCGCCTTCGATGACGTCGTAAGCTGGATCTTCTGAATCAACCGTGAAGTAATATTCGACCCCTTCACTATTAAATGGAATGGACGATAGTGGATTGAGTGAGTCGATAAGGTAGATGCTGCGAAAAGAAACGTAGCGTGCGTTGTGGCGGCTGTTGATTTCGGTGACATACCGCTTCATCTGGCGTTCAAGCGTAAGTTTTGCCCGCTGTAGCGTCTTGCTAGAGTTAAGCGTTGCTGGCGCTGGCTGGTCCTGAGCGCCTCGATTGTCTGCACTACAGTAGACAAGAATACCTAGGAGGCTCAAGCACGCGAGCCTTGTTGTTATGTTTATGGTCATTACTCGGGGGTATCAGGCCTTTCCGACGCGGAGTAGCGGATCCTGGAATATGTATCGGGACGAATCCAACGTAAAGCAGGTCACGAGGTCGTGGGTGTTGCGGCGGTCACAGATCTGGCCAGCAGGGGCGCGCAGACGACGAGGCCGTCCGCAACCAGAAGCCTTCATCCCCTGAACTAAAGGCTGATCCCCTAGGAACGCGCCCATATCGCTCCCACGCGCGCTTCCGGCCAAACCTACTTCATTTCAGCGGCCGCACGCGGCGGCCGCAACGAAGAGGGTTCATTGGCCCGGCGGCGGCGGCGCCACCTCGATGCCCGCCGCCGTCGTCGTCAACGTGTCTTGTTCCTCGCCACGCCCCGGCAGCCTGGATGCATTTGGCGAGACGTCGAGAGAGCAGGAGAGAGGCTCGTCCTTTAGGCGAGCCTCTCTCCTAGCCTAGCGACACGCGAGGCTCACGCCACCTTGGTAATGCTCGTTCCCATGCGCCGCGACTGGAAGCGCGCCGCCGGCCGAGAGCGACGGTTGAAACGCTGCCGGCCAACGCGATCGCGCAGATCGGTAGGATCGCTCTCCCCCCGCGGATCCAAGCTCGCCCGCATCCTCGAAATGGCACTGGCGTGCTTCATTGAGATCCAACTCTGCGAGTATCCCGTCAGATCGGCGATTTCCTCGAAGGTCAAGCCGTCGTAGTAGTACAGCACGACAACGCGCTGCTCCAGCGCGCTCAATAAATTGAACGCTGCTGGAAGACCAGCGATCATCATCCTTGACTCGACAAGGGAAAGCACCGATGCATCCTGACTTGCGACCGAGTCCGCAATTGACGGCCCAGAATCTTCACTCGACCGGAATAACTCAGACTCAAGCGACATGACACAACGTGACGCGCACTCGGAAAGATGCCCCCGGCATTCACGCTCCGAGACACCCAGCACGTCCGCGATTTCTCCCACGTCGGGCGCCCGCCCAAGCTCGTGCTCGAGACGCTCCTTGACCGCCGCGATCGCTCTCTGACGCTCACGCACCGAACGTGGCACCCAATCCAGCTTCCGCAACCCATCGAGCATCGCGCCTTGGATCCGGTAGTAAACGAACGTCTCGAGCTTGATACCACGAGAAGGATCGAATTTGGGAAGCGCATCCAGCAGACCGACATAGCCGTCATTCACCAATACAGAAAGCTCAACGCTAGGCGGACATTTCACAGCCAGCTTGAGGGCGATATCACGCACGAGACTTCCGTACCGCTTCACGATCGGATCGTCGACGTCGTTCAACATAACGTCAGTATCGTAGACGAGATTCGGCATACAACTCCCCACAAACTCAGCCCACGGGTAATGCGCCCAATCCCTCGGCATCGTGAACATCCCCAAACACAACGATTCGCTGCTTGCGATCCTCAGTTACCGTTTTGTTGCAGTTGCGAAACGCAATGACGATACGCTGATTTCTCATGTACGGAGGTAGCGCGGCAAGCTCCGGAACCCGTCGCCCGATCTCATCTGCAATCTCCGGGTGGTCCGAAAGACGCAGAGACCGAAGGCCTCGCTCCTTGCACAGATCCTCCATCTCGTCTCGAACTCGGGCCGAAATAGTCGGCCCACCCTCCTCACGCGACTGCCGCACCGCGGCCCGTGACATGAGCGACGGAAAAGTTCCCTCGCGATCGATGACCACAATTACACGCTTCCCACCACGACGCACGATTCGATTGCGGTACGTCAGATTGCGATAAGCATCCACGATCCGCCGATTCTGACCGTTCGGCGCCAACGGTGCCAGCTCCGGAACCGCAGCCGCTAGCAGCTTTCGGACCTCCGGATGATCGGGCAGATGTACCTCGCTAAGGCCGCGCTCACCGCAAATTCGCTCGAGGTGGAAACGGATACGAGCTGCCTCGCAAGAAATCCGCGACCCCCGCTGCGCGCCATTTGGGCGCTTGAGAATCTGCGCGATATGCGCTGGTAGATTCAACGCCCCTCGCGCGACTTTCCCGTTCAACGACACCGACGACTCGACGGCACGCGCCATCTCCTCGGCAGAAATCCCAAAGCTCCCCAACTGACGTAAGAGATCTTCGTTCTGACGCAAAATATGCTTAACGAAACAAGCAGCCAGATCTCGCTGGACCACCGCGTTCACTTTGAGCCGCATACCCCCCATATTGGCGAATTCCACCCATGATTCCCTGCCCAGCCGAGATTGTGGGGGGAGTCCCAAATGGGTGCTATAATATAACCACAATCACACGTGACTCGAGCTCATATCCGTCCGAGCGGCTCCAAAGAGGCCGCCTCGATCGGCCGAAATAAGGACTGAAGTCGCGCAACAACCCAACCGAAAGAAGGCCCCGTGAACCGTCGACTCCTTTACGCTACCCTTGCTCTCGTCCTCGGCTCAAGCCTCGCGGCCTGCGGCGGCGGGAGCAGCCCTACCCCAACCGTCTCCGCGACGCCGACGGCAACAGCCACCGCGACAGCGTCGCCCATCGCCTCCACTGCCAATCTCAGCGGTACCGTCGTCGATTTCGATACCAATACGGGTCTCGCCGGCGTTCCGGTCAAGCTCGCACCCTGGACGCACGGCGCAGCACCAACCACCATCGCAACCACCGCCCCGAACGGTAGCTTCGCCTTCTCGACAGCACCGGGCCACTATCTGCTCGTGATCGGCAACGACAGCCCGACCGACACACGCGCTTCGATCCACGCCGAAATCACCCCCGGACCCGGCAACGATTCGCTCGTCCAAGGCGTTCCGTCGACGCAGACCAACGTCACACTGACCCCGGCGCAACTCAGCGGCAACTTCCGCCTCGCCACACTATCGAACACAGCAACATCGCAAGAACTGCAATGCCTTACCGAAGAAAATGCTCTCCGAGCCACCGCCGGCGTCATCCCCGTCACGGAAGATGAAACCATTCTCGAGTTCGCGCGAGATGATGTACAACAAATGACCGCCCTGGACGCGCTCAGCACGCCGATCCTCAGCACCTATGCCTACAACGCGCTCGGCTACGCTGCCAGTGACAACCGTGGCGGGTCTCTCAACTGCACCGATGCCGAAACAACCACGATCGGCGGAGCCCGCCCCGCAGCGTTCCTGTCCCCGTCAGCGACATGGTTCGCGGCGAGCTGGCAGCAGCCAACCTATCCGCCGACCACGTTCTTCGGAGAAGGCGTCGCCGCGGATCCACGCTAGATTCAAGCAACAACGCAAGTCCCAGGATCGAGAAAAGGGGCATCCGCTTAGCGGGTGCCCCTTTTCTCTTATCCGATTTACCTACATTTTGAAAGCTTCTATCATCACTGGCCCCAATCCGAGCCTGACGACGGCGTCGGCGCCGGCGTCGCTTGAGGAGTCAACTGCCAGGACGCCGGCGTCAAGAATAGCTTGTTCGTCGAATCAGGCCATGCCGGATTCCCATTCGTCGTCAACGATGGAGCAGACCCATCGGGGCCCCACGTTGCCGGACACGGAACGGCTCCGCAATTGGTCCCCGTAAGGAGACCATAAAAGATACCGTACTCGAAGTCATTCCAAATCAAAGCCTGATACCACGGATCGCTCGCACACGGCGAAAACCATCCACACGGCCCACCGGGTGGCACCCCACCCGCATACCACGTTACGAGCGACGAAGCTGAAGTATCAGGGATCGCCTGTTCCTGTGCCAGGTACACATACTGAACGCCTTCCTGCTGCATCTGCTCAAGTGCAGTCACTATCCCGAAGCCAACACCTTGCATCGCCCCACCCAGCGTGTAGCCGTAAGAAGGCGTGTCCTGAGTGTTCGTCGCCTGCCATGACATCTGACTATAGCCATCGATGATCGTTGCAACTTGAGGCGGCAAGCCTGTTATCGCAGCCCAATCGTAGCCATACGGCTCTTCTTGAGTCCCATCGCTCACGTTGAAGTTTCCGTATCCATTGCCACCACTCGTATTGATTCCCGAAGTGTGAGGCAATCCCGCACACGCCGCCGAATTGAAACCATTAGAGGCAGCCGCAGCCGGACACTGAGCCGCTACCGCAGGCTCCATAATCGACGTCGCAGACTGGCAGAACAAGCACACTTCACCAGCGCCACCCGAGAAGTTATTTACATACCAGCTGTATGCTCTCAGCAAGTCCGCAACCTTATACGGCCCGGAAGAAAAGCCACGACTGTTCGAAGGGAGCGGAAACACGACATCCGTGTAGTGCGTCGCTTCGAGAAACACCATATCGCCGAGTGGCCCGTTCGCGTTCCAATATAGCGTTCCACCCAATTGCAGACTATCGGTTGCCCCGTCCGCCGCTCCATGAATGTACGGCCCACCTGCAGTCGTCTCCGTATATGACGCGCCCGTGAACCAATTGTCCCAATCCGGATCGACCGTTTGCGAGACGGCGAATTCATCGGCCGTGTATTCGGGCGGATTCACAATCAACGCCCCGCAGTTCGATAAGCCGCTGCAGGGATTACCACCTGGACTCGGTGACGGGGAGGGACCAGGAACATCTGGGTCCAAATGAAGGCTGATCGTCGCTTGTTGCCCATGACCATCGATCACAGAAAACGAACACGTTACCCCAGCATCAGTACTCGTGATACTCAACGCACTGCCCGACAAGGTGACTGTCGCGTTCGGCAAGCAAGCTCCAGCACTCAACGTAAACGCCACCGGATCGTTCGCCTCGACCACGGTACCAGTTAGCGTCGTCCCGGCTGGACCTTCTGGATTAGTAGCTGTGCAGCTAGGATTTCCCGGCAAACTCGTCGAGCAACCAACGCCATCGCTAAGCGTAACCGTCATTCCGTTATAGTTGCCGACGGTTACAGGAATGACCATTTGTGAGCCGAGCGCACCGGTAACCGTGATCGCGCAACTTCCGGGAGCAATCGCTGTCACCGTCAGAGGCATCGCATCATTGGCCGTAGCCCCCGCCGCAACGCTTGCGATTCCCGCGCAATCAGAAGTCGCTGAAAACGACTGACCACCTTCCGTGATGTACGACTGACTGACCGACACCGTTTGTACCGAGCCAGCTACACCGGCAGAGATCTCCAACGGGTTCTGAAACGTAACCGACGCAGGCCCGTCGAGCGGTCCAAACACGATCACGTTATCCGTCACCGTCATGTCGTCGCCTGGGTTGGATGCACTCGCCGCGATCGTCCAAGAGCAAGCCCCCGGAGCCGCATCAGCAACCGTCATCGCAAGAGCAGACGTCACACCGGAGCCGCCAGCATAGCCTGGATCCGGCGAGTCGCTAAAGCTCAGCTTGCCAACAGAACCGCAATTCACATTTCGTGACCCATTCGCCGGCACACCCGATGCGCCCGAACCCTGCGGCGTGATCGAGAAACCGCCATTGTAACGATCCACGTAGTACGTCACGCTCTGCGGGTCAGTACCCTGCGGAATCGCCAACGCGGGTGAACCCTGGACGAACTCGAACGTCTCTCCACCACCTACAATCGACCGCGGCGCCGGCAACGACAACTCGCCGAGCTCCGCAACCCGCCGGCCCAAAATTCCCGGCAAGAGGTCGACCTCGACCTGAGACTTCACGGTGGCCATCCGAACCGCGTAGACTACGTTCCGAGACACTACATTAGCCGCATCCGGATCTCCACCGTTCGCATAGACCTGCGTTGCATGCACCTCTGGCGACAAACCACTAAGAGGGCCGCCCACCGCAGCGACGATCGCTGACGGATCGACCGTATCGGACCGAAAGGCTACCAGGCTCGTCCACTGAGGAGTCGTAGGAGTCGCCGCCGTGCAAGGTCCGTCCGACGCCGCGCTGTACGGGCAGCGTATCATCGTCACGCCGACACGAGTGTAGCCCCACATCGACCAAGACCCTTCCGGCATCCGCTTCGCAAACCGAAGGTCGTCGCAGCTGCCATTCTGAGCGCATTCCGGCCCGTAGTAGATCGCATCTGCCTGTGCCGCGTCACGTTCGAGCTGCTGGGCCAGATCCTCGAGACTAGCAAGTCCCTGCGACCGCACCGAGGCCTGCCCCGTCATGTGCGTCTCCTGCGTCATGGCTTGGGCGACTCCGCCCAACACCAGGGCAAGCAAAAACAGCCCTATGAGCACCCCGAGAGTCTCAAACGCCCCCCGCTCACCCGGCTGCCCTAAACGCAGTCGCATCCAATTCTCCTCATCGAAGCGGAGCCGACGGTTTTTCCCCCGGTCTCGCATGGGGAGGTTTTCGGCTAGTAATGCCCCCCACCCTATGCACAGCGAAAAGAAATGGCTCCCACACAACCCCTGCATGAAAGCCAACTCGCGCTCCCGCTCTTCAACTGCCCCGCGAGGCTCACCTTAGATGTCTTTTTGCGCCTCTCCATCTCCCACATCCGCCACGCCGGCTCCGTAGCCGTTTTGCCTTCGTAAGCCAGCTGCACGTGCCCGCAAGAGTCGTGCCCGCTTGCCCTTGGGCCACGAAGCCAAGTGCCCAATCGCCGCTTCAATGATGACCGAACGAGATGCCCGGTTCTCTACGTGCATGCCGTCAAGCTGTTCAAGCGTCTCCTCCGAAAGAAAGTACCCCCGCTTTTTCATCGATGGGCGCTTTCGTCACCCATCTCGGCCACTCTTTCCTCCCATAGCGTCTTTTTTACGCCCGGGCGCAGGAGGACTTGGGGGGAAGTGTGGGGGATTTCTTGGCAAAGAAATGGCAATCTCCACCAACACACCTTGAAGCGCAGCCGTCAGCCGTCTGCCCTCGCGCCGTTCATACCGGCCGCCTCGACAAGGCAGTCGAGCTCGTGAACGTGCCCATCCCGCTGCACGTCCACAGCGACTATTCACTCTTGGACGGCCTTTCGTCCATCGCGCAGATCGTCGCCGCTGGCCACGCCAACGGCATGACCCACCTGGCCATTACGGACCACGGCACCATGGCGGCTGCGATCCCCTTTGCCCGTGCCGCCCGAAAAGCCGGCATCGTTCCGATCATCGGCTCAGAGATGTACCTCGCCCCCCTCGGCCGACACGATCGATCCGCCGACAAACGCGCCCATATCACGCTGCTCGCCGCCGACGAGGAGGGCTACCACACTCTAGTCCGCCTTTCAAGCCGCGCCACCTTAGAGGGATACTACTACAAGCCACGCATCGATTTAGAGCTCCTAGCGGAAGAGAACGCGGGACTCATCTGCCTCTCGGGCTGCCTCTCCGGGATCGTGGCTGAACCGATTGCGCACGGCAGACCAGCAGAAGGAGAAGCCAACGTCCTCAAGCTGCACAGCATCTTCGGTAACCGCTTCTACCTCGAAATCATGCGTCACGGCATTCCCGAGGAAGACATCGTTCTTCAACGCCTAGCCGTACTCTCACAAAAGCACCAGATCCCGCTCGTTGCAACGCCCGATTCCCACTACCCTACCCCGGACGATGCCACCGCCCACAAAGTCCTGCTTTGTGTCGGAACCCGCTCAACGCTGCAAAAACCTGCCTTCGCCTTCGACGGGACGGGCTACCACATCCCAACGGCAGACGAATTTCGAGCCACCTTTGCTGACGTCCCACACGCCGTCGACGAAACGCTTCGCATCGCAGAACGCTGTTCTGATCCTATCCCCAAGACACGTTTTGCGTTTCCGCGACCGCTCAACCAAGAAGAAGGCGTCTCTGACGACGAAGCCCTCCGTCGACGAGCCGTCGCCGGAGTCGCCCGACGCTACGGCCCGCGCAATACGGATCCCGTCGTCCAACAACGCCTAGCTCACGAACTCGACGTGATCAAGAAAACCGGCTTCGCCGGCTACTTTCTCGTCGTTGCCGACCTCATCGCCCTCGCCCGCAGCCATGACATCCCCATCGGCCCCGGCCGCGGCTCCGCTGTCGGATCGCTCGTCGCCTACGCCCTACACATCACGAATCTTTGCCCGCTCGAGCACGGTCTGCTCTTCGAACGATTCCTCACCGAAGACCGCATCTCGCCCCCCGACATTGACACCGACGTTTGCCAAGAACGCCGCGATGAACTTCTCACCCTCATCGAACAACGATACGGCAAGGACCGAATCACACGCATCGCCACCTACGGCTCGATGCAGGCCAAGAACGCCATTCGCGACGCAGGCCGCGTCCTCGAAACCCCTCTTCCGATCGTCAACCAGCTTTGCTCCATCGTTGCCGATACCGACAACCTCGACGACGTCGATCCCGAAAAGCTCTCGCCGGGGCAGCTCACACTGCTCCGTCACGCTCAGAGCATCGTCGGCCGCAAACGCCACGCAAGCATCCATCCCGCCGGCATCGTCATCGCCCCGCAACCCGTCTGGACCATGGTCCCGCTGCAGCGTCTCAAAGACGGCACCATCGCCAGTCACTACGAGATGAACGAAGTCGAGGAATCGGGCCTACCGAAGATGGACCTCCTCGGCCTACGCAATCTCAGCGTCATCAAACGGACCGTCGACGAGATTCGCAAGACACAGCCGAACTTTTGTATCGACGATATTCCGACTGACGACGCGGCGACTTACAAAACAATCGCAAGCGGCCAAACTACCGGAATCTTTCAATTCGAATCGGAGGGCATGCGCGCGCTCCTTTCCAGCATCGTACCAACGAATCTCGCCGACCTCACCGCCGCCGTCGCCATTTACCGCCCAGGCCCCCTCGATTGGGCGAACACCTTCATTGCCCGTAAGCACGGCAGAGAACCAACACCTTCGCTCCATCCAGAACTCGACCACATCCTCGCCAGCACCTACTCCATCGCGATCTATCAGGAACAAATCATGGCGCTCTCGCGAGAAATGGCCGGCTTTGATGCCACCAAAGCTGATGCGTTTCGCAAAGCTCTCGCGAAGAAGCAACCGGAGAAGGTCGCCGCTATGCGAAACGCCTTCATCGAAGGCGCCATTGCAAAAGGCTTCCCCCGAAACCTCGCGGAGCGTGTCTTTGCCTTTGTCGAGCCATTCGCTGGTTATGGATTTAACCGCAGCCACGCCGCAGCATATGCCTATCTGGCCTATCAGACTGCGTACCTGCGAACGCACTATCCCATCGCCTTCCTCGCCGCACTTCTGGCCTCTACGGTTGAAGCACCAGACCGCCGCATTATCTATCTTACAGCGGCGAAAAAAGACGGTATTCGCCTCTTACCGCCTCATATCGACCGCTCCAGCATCTACGATGCTCCCGAAGGCGGCGCAATCAGAATTGGATTGCGCGGAGTCCACGGCGTAGGCCAGGCCGCTGCCCAGGCCATCGCTGAGGGTCGGGTTGGCGGGCCATTTCGCGACCTGCCCGAGCTTGTGGAGCGCCTGTCGGGTCTGCCGCAGCGCGTGCCTGCGCTTACGAGTCTTGCGCGCGTGGGCGCCCTCGATCATCTCGGCGCGCGCGAGGCGATCGTCGCCGTTCTGCCGGAAATGCCCGCCTACGTCGACCGACTTGCCGCCGCGCGCACGACCCTTAGCCTCTTCGCCGATGCGCCTCCTCCGCCGGCGCCGCCCAAGGACCTTACCTTCGATCGAACGCAGCGCCTGCGCGACGAGCGCGAACTGCTGGGGGTCGCAATCAGCGGACACCTTCTCGACGGCCGTGGCAAGGATCTCGCCAATCGCTTTGGTATCGTCGCAATCGCGAAAGCCCGCGACAGCAAACGCCGCATCTCCGTCGCTGGAGTTACACAATCGCTGATGAGAACGCGCACGCGCGACGAGACACCCGTCGTCAAAGGCATCCTCGACGATCCGACGGGAGCCCTAGCCTTCGTCGCCTACGGTCCGAACCACCCGATTCTCGATGGCAGCGCGTATGTGATGCGTGGCACGATTTCGATGCCTGCCGAATCCGAGAAGCTGCCGCTCCTGCACGTCGACGACATCGCGCCGATCGAACCAGACCTCGAGCCAACGCATACGCGGAGCGCGGACGACTCGTGCGTCGCGTCGCCGGCGCCTGACTTCGCTTTTGCTGAACCGACGCTCGGACTTTTCGGGCATGCCGGTACTGCGGCGGCCGGTCCGCCGAGACGAGACGCTCGGCGGACCGCCGCCGCTATCCAGGTCACGTCCGCCTAAGCGTGAGGAGGATTCGCGGCGCTCCAACGGGCCCCGACACATTTGAGCCGAGAGCTAGCACACGATGAACACGATGACAAAGGCTCCCACGCCTACCCCAGCTCCCAAAGCGCGGCGCCGCGCGAAAGCTCCTGCAAAGCAGCTTGACTTCTTGCGCAACCTCGGCGTGCGTTTACGCCGCCGTCGCAGCGCGAACAACGGCAAGCCAACGGGCGCGGCATGCGGCGGCTGCGGAAAACGCCTTTCGCTGGACCGGCGCAACCACGGCGAACCCGCTTTTTCCCAATCCCCCCATCGGAAGAATCCTACCTACTACTGCAAAGATTGCACCCTCGCAATGTACTAGGGGGTAAAGGTCTTTGCCGCCATTGGGGGAAAATCCCCACTCGGAGGCCGAAACATCACCCATGAGCGTCCGATCCACGTCAAGCGACCAACTGATTAGCCCCAACGACGACGCCCTCTCGCTGCGTCGAACCGTGCTCACCTCAGCCGTCTGGCCGATGCTGGAACAATATGGCGCCAGGTTCGATAAGGACTCGGACACGTTCAGCTTCGACTCGGCCGAGAACTACCGCACGGTCGTCTCAGCCCTCGAGCGCATGGAACGCGACCGCGTACTCCCGCGGACCTTCCACTCGCATTCGCTCGAATCGTGGCTGCCGAGCCTCGGCGCAACCGCCGTTTACAAGCCATTCGTCGAAGGCGCGCAGCCAACCAGCGCGCTCCACTTCGAGAAGGACACCGGTTTCCTCAGCGCTCTCAACGCCCTCGATGCGATCGAAAGCACGGTTCGACTCGCGCCCGAGGAGATGATTACCGATCCGAACGTCGTCTTCGCAAAGGACCAACTTCGTCGCCTTGGCCTTCTCACGGTTGAGGCGCACGAAGGACGTTCCGGCGGATATCTCCCGGCAAATGAAACCGCGCGCGTGAAGATCGAGCAAGTCCTCGCGCAGGCCGGCACGATCACTCCCATGCAGATCAAAACCCTCGACGTCGCACGCGAGCTGCTGGGGGACGAGCGGGCAGCGCAGATCGTCGGGGAGCCGCAGGACCGGTTCAAAGCAACAATCGCCGTAGCGCAGGCGCAACAGGTTCTCGGCGAAGCGCTTGGGACGGCCCTTCGAGCGAAGTACCCCGAGGTCATTGAAGAACAGGAGCGCCAGAACGTGGCGCTCCGCCAACGCGCCCCCGAAATCAACACACGCGACATCGACACGCGCGACCCGCGCGCCCAGCGCGACTCCAACATCGCCAAGGCCTACTTCTGGAACGTTCCCCCCGTTGGCAAGGACAGTCGCAAGCACGACGCTGCTCTGGCAATCGGTAAGGTCCTGGCCGACATCGACCATGCGGGCGAGTACAAGCTCTCTCGCTGGCGCATGGCCGAACCGGGCGAGATGATCACAGGCCCAATCCTGGCAATCAACGCCGAATGGATCGCGCAGTCCAACGGTAAGCAGAAGCCGGGCGAAGTCGTCCTGCATGACCGATATTGGTTCAAGCGAAGCAAGCTTACGCCGATGCAAGATGGCAAGCCCGTCACGATGGGCATGCAGACGAATCGTAAGCCGTTTGTGGACCGCATCGAGCCCGTCAGGACCAGCACGAGGCCCTATCAGAGCACGCGCGAGACGATTCGCATCGAACGAGCCGCTCGTAACGCCGAGCGCGAGATGTTCCGAACTTGGAAGAACGACGCACGGCAGGCAGCCCTAGCAGACGCGCGAGAAACGCTCGCGAATCTTCCCAACGTCAATCCCAACCTCATGACCGACCGCGTTCCGTCACCCAAGCCCAGTACGCTGCCTTACCGCGGTACGGTCATCGGCGCAAGCCCGAATGGCGAAGCCCTCGTCATCCACTACGCCGACGCCTCCAATCGGGCCCCCCAGGTCCACGTCATCGAAGGCGCCTCGCTCCAGCCGGCCGCGATCGAACGCGACCCGATTCGCAAGGGCGATACGGTCGAATACTTCGTCGAAGGAGGCTACGGCACGACCTCACGCGCCGTCAACAACCAGGTGGTCACGACCGACCCGGGCTTCCGCTACGGCATGCACGAGCGTGCCGAAGAGCTGATCTTCACGAACGTTCGTCGCATCCCAAGCAACGAAGCGACGATCGAGACAGAAATCGCTCGCGCCACCGCCTCCCTCGACGCCTCAGGCGAACACGTCCCACACGAGAACACCGTCGCTCACTTCGCCGACCGCTATCACGAATGGATGCTCAGCCGCTGCGGCTGGGCACCCAACGAACGGCCGCATATCATGGAGGCCGCGTACGGGCAAACCTACACCGGACCGATCTACGCCATTCGTGGAAACTACGCGGCGCAGTTCGCCGGACTAGATCACCTGGGCGTCCCGCAGATCGTCGTCCATCCAACGACCATCTTCGGGAACGACGAGCGCCACCTGCGTACCAACCAGGACCTGTCGATCGTCTACGATCGTACGCTCCAAAGCTCGCCCGTCGGCCGCGTTCTGAGCTCGCAACCGCTGATCGACGCCGGCATCGTCGCCGAAGACACGCTGATCAAAGCCCTCGAACGCGAAGACCCGATCCGCGCGAGTGCCATCAAAAAGATGATGGCGCAAGGCCCCGGGGAGATGTCGCAGGCCGAATGGGCAAACGCCGTGCTCCAATACGCTGCAGCCACGCCTGGCTTTGCCGGCCGCGGCAACTCGCGCGGCGTCGAATCCCAGGTCGGGACGCTCTCGACGACAACGCCACCCGTCGCACCGGCGACCGTAACCGCGCCGCCGGTCCGCAGCACGGCTCGCAGCCGCTAACCTCCAACTCATGAGAAGCCCGAAGTCCGGTCACTGCTACCGGACTTCGCCTTTTCATGTCGCCTAGGGGCCCCAGCCGATGCCACATTACGACCTCAATTCCAAACTCGATTTCACGAACGCTGAGAATGGCCTGATCTTCCGTGCTTACGAATGGATCATGGGATACAGCGCCTTCGGCTTCAAGCTGCACAACGGCGCGCGCATGGTCCGCTGCCCTAGCCTCACGCACCCGCCCAAAGGCCTAGATGGATCCCGGGACCGACACCCGAGCTGCAAACTCGAGCCAGCGAAGAATGTCTTCTACTGCTTCGCCTGCGGAGCCAATGGCGGCATCAAGGACATGATCATCGTCGCTGGAGCGCACAAGGCCATCAGCGACGCAAAGAACGACAACGACGCAGCCGTCCTCTGGCTCAAGGACCGCTTGCAGAAACCCCGGCCGGCCGTTCTGATTCCGCAGCCGCCGATGAAGCACCATCGAGACGCAACCGTATTCCTCGAGAACGAGCGAATCACAGGGGAATACCCCTACGTCAACCAGTACGGCACCGTCCTATTCAAGGTCGTGCGGTTCGACGGAACCGGCACGAATGGCATGCGTGACAAACGGTTCGAGGCATGGCAGCCGACCGATCGCGAACGCTGGTGCCGAATCTGTAAGAAGCGCTGCGGCTGGCGTCACGACACGAGAGGCGTTCGCATCGTACCTTACCGGCTCCCTGAAGTCACTGAAGCGGCTCGCAACCATCGCGTGATCTTCGTCGTCGAAGGAGAGAAAAAAGCCGACGCGCTAGCCGAATATGGATTCACGGCGACCTCAGCCCCGTTCGGTTCAGCCTTTGCTTTTCCGACGCGATGGAAACCATACTTCGCCGGCGCCGATATCCTCGTCGTCATCCCCGATTGCGACGCGGTCGGGCGCGCTGCCGCGGCTGCTCGCGCACACGTTCTCGAAGGCGCAGCAAAACGCACGATCGTGATGGACCTTTGGCCGGAAAAAAACGACGGCTACGACATCTACGACTACGTCTACTCGCTTCAACTGCTCTCACGGTCGGCCGAATATATCGCTTGGGACCTTCGCTCGCTCTTCACGCCGTATCTGCGGCCGGTCAAAGCCGCGCCGACCCCATCGGAACTCCTTACCGCGACCGAGATCCCCTCGATCGAGCAACGAGAGAGCGCATGAACCCTTGCGACCGAAAGCGCGCCGCGGGGCAGCCTCCGCCAAACCCTGCTATCATGACAGTTCGAACGCCATGATGATCGACACCACCCTCGCCTTCGCAGCAGACCTGCTTGCGGTAATCGTGCAATACCGGGCGTTTCCAACCGAGGAAAACCCGGACGGTACCGTTCTCTTCTCGGTTGGCACGTCGCTTGGTCTGACACGCAAGGATAGCTCTCCACTCTTGGCGTTTGCCAAGCGCGCGAAAGCAGACTTCGCCGGCGGCCGCGGTTTCGGCGACAAGCGTGAGATCTTCTTTTCGGCAGCGCTCGACGACGTCATCACGCTCGCAACATCCGTCATCTATTGGGCCGAGCGCTCGCCCGGCTCACGCCTCGTCACCTCGCATCGATTCGTGCGCGGCACCGGCCATGCCACCCCACGAATCGGATGCAGCGAATACTCCAATCGCCCATTGCTCGTTGAGTTCTTCGCGAAACCGCCACGCGCGCAGGACGGCCTGCGGGCCCTTCTGACCCGGCTTGGTGGCGAGATCGAATCCATCCACGTCCATCAGGGCCTCGGGCACGCGCAGGTCAGAGTCAGCCACGAGTACGCCGAGGAGATTTGCAAGCATCCCCTAGTGCGGTCCGTTGACGTCGTAGCTGCGCTCTCTCGTTCGCCGCTGCGCAATCCCGCCCGCTCCGTCGCCCAGACTGCATAGCGTCCCCCACCATGTTTTCTGAAAGGCCCACTCGAGGAACACCGTGCTAGACGAGAAGCGCCGCGACAACTTCCTGCGATACTGGCGCGCGTCGCTCGTGTCGCGCATGTTCAACTCCGTCAGCCGGCCCAAGGACTTCCCCAACCACGGCCACGGCGTTGCCTACGACGCTGAATCGCACGAATGGTCGCTGCTCGAGCTGGAATCGTTTCTCGCGGGCGACGCGCCAATAGCCTTCGTTCAAGCCGTCTTCGATCGGCTCGATCGCGAGGAGGACGAGCGCGCTCGAAAGAAGGGCCGCACCCCGGTCTATGCGACCTCATTCCAAGCCGAGCTCGCCGCCCTCGCCGTCAAGATCCAAGGCGAGGGCTTCGGGAAGGCAACGGATTGGGAAATGCCGATCTTTGCCATCGTCGCAGTCGGCCGGACCGGGAAGCTTGCGCCGTTCTCGCTCGACGACAAGCATTTCCCGCCGCCCCTTTGGTTTCCACGACGATTCTTCAGCGATAGCGACCACCGCCCGGCGTCGGTGCGCTTCGGCCCCTTTGCCGACTATCTCACTTACGTCGAGCGCGATGCGCCGCCTTCTGACGACTGGAACGAGCTGACCCGATTCCTATTCTCTTGCTGGGAGCACGCCTCCGGCAATTCGTTCATGCACTGGCGCGCAAACCTCCCCAAGCAACGGCTCACCCTTGCACCGGGCTGGATTCGTGTCGGCATTTCGGACCAGGCCTCGCTTGCGATTGTGCGAATGTATTCCGACCTGATCTTCAACGACGACTCCACGCCGCTGCTCGACCACGTCATCGAAGGCCGCGACCGCCGCGACTTGCCGAAGAACGCTGCGTTGAGCGCCTATCCCTACGGGCACATGGGAGCTACGGCGCTTTCGGACTCCCAGCGCGACTGCGCAGCGGCGTTCATCATGACCGATAAACACGAGGCCGAGGCCATCAACGGTCCGCCCGGGAGCGGCAAGACGACCCTACTTCGCAGCCTCGTGGCTGATCTCGTCGTACGCTCCGTCATCGATGACCGAACGCCCCCGATTATCTTCGGCTGCGCGGCCACCAACCAGGCCATTACCAACCTCATCGACGCCTTCGGAAGTGGCTGCAAGTCTGACGGCGAGGATTCGGCATTCGATGGCCTCGCGCAACGCTGGATCGACGGCCTGGTATCGTACGGATCGTACTGCAAGGCTCGCTATCGGCAGGCGGAAAGCAAAGGGCAACTGATCATCCTCGACCCGATTGCGGACTTCGGCCGCGATCGGGACGGCGCCGGTCAGCAGATTCCGCGGCAGTCGACGAAGGCGCACGAGAAGCTCATTCGCTCAAGCGCCGGCGGACCCATCGAGTTCGGTCACATTCTGACTCATTGCTGCACCGAAAAGGCCCGCCGTCACTGGCTCGAATGCGCCGACGCCTATCTCGAAGGCGCACAACTCTTCGCCCCACCGCACGTCGACACGGGCTCAGCCGTCATCCGCCGCCGGATGGGCGCCCTCGCCAAGCAACTTCGCGCGATCGTCGCGCAAATCGATGAAATCCAGGCGCATATTCGCGTCGTCTCGACCGATCGCGAAGACGCCCTCGACACGACGTCCCTACGCGAAGAGCTCAACCGCTTGCTTCTCGAGTATTGCTTCGGCGGGGATACGAAACTGCGGCACGAGACGCTGAAGCGGCTTTTGGCTACCCAAGATTTCACCGAAGACGGAGTGCCGAGCGCCGTCGTTCGCACCTACCAGATGGCGATCGACGTAACGCTACGCCGCAAGGCGTTCCATCTCGCCGCGCGATACCGCGAAGGCGACCTTCTGGTCAAGCTCCTCAAGGCCGGCAGCGGCCGGCGAACGCGATCGCGGGTCGAAGACTTCGAGCTAGCCGCCTGCCTCACGCCGGTCTTCGTCTCCACCTTCGATCGGCTCGGCTCGGTCTGGCGGGACTGGAATCGGATCCTCTGGGGCCACGCCGACCTCCTGATCCTCGATGAGGCCGGCCAGGCTTCGCCCGACAAGGGTATGGTATCCCTGGGTATCGCGCGCCGCGCGATCGCCGTCGGCGACGTCAAGCAGCTACCGCCGGTCGAAGGCCAAGACGCGCCCATGTACGCCTTCCACATGGCCAGCAAGTACGGCGTCAATGACGACGACGCTCAAGCCCGCGGACTCCTTTGCGGCATCTCCGACGGCGTCGCAGACCTCGACCGGTTCGGCAACCTCTCGAGCATCGAAGGTAGCATGCTGCGCGCCATCTCCGCCGCGTCTTCATACAGCACGACGCGCCGCGGCCGCAACGGAGAGGACCTCGGCCCAGGCATGGGCCTCTTTGAGCACTTCCGCTGCGTCCCAGAAATCATCGCCTTCTCGAACGACCGCTGGTACTTCGGCTCACTCAACGTTCGAACCAGATCCCACCCTGAGACGCACCTACCGGCGCTCACGCACATCGACGTGCGCGATCCGCTCTTGTCGCGCTCAAGCCGCGAGAACAAAGCCGAAGCTAACGCCATCATCGAATGGCTGACACACGAGCAAAGAATCCTCCTCGAGCCCGGCCGGTACCATCCCGATCCACAAGGGCTCAGCGACGTGGTCGCCATTCTTACGCCCTTCAAACTCCAAGCCTACCTGCTCAAGCGACATCTCAAAGCCGTCGAGTTTCGCCTCCCGCTCGGGGATCAGTTCGTCTGCGGCACCGTTCACTCGCTTCAAGGCGCCGAGCGCCCTGTCGTGATCTTCTCGACGACCTACAGTGGCCAGTTCTTCGCGGGGCTCGTCGGCAACAACGAATACTTCTTCGACCGCCAGTCTTCGATCCTCAACGTCGCCATCACCCGAGCGCAGAAGCTCTTCGTGTGCTTTGGCGATTGGCGCGTCTTCGCCCAAGCGAAGCCCGGCAGCCCCACCTCAGAGCTCGCAAAGCATCTGACACGCCACGACGTCCACACGTCGCTTCCCCTCGCGCAATGAGTCGACCCACCCAGCAAGACCCCACAACCCGCCTGGGCACGGCAGCCGAAATCGCAGCCGGCGCCTTCGCCTTGCAAACCTTGGTCCGAACGATCCTCCTGCTCGCCTTCGTCGGCTTCGTTATCTGGGCGTTCCTGCACCCCGCAGACGTCGTACGCTACCTCTTTTGGGCCTCTCAGCAGATGATCCATACGGCATCGACGCTTTTCTTTCAATCCACACATGGGCACACCTGAGCCTGAATGCAGTTATGCATTCTCGCTACGCACTCACACTTTGCCTTAACCCTGATGAACACATTGAACATCACCACCAAATCGCGACGGACGCCCTCAGTCCCTGATCTCTCAAGCTGGTTTACTATTCGCTCCAGCAAGGGCCTCATGCATGGCGCAATGTCCTGGTGGAACCGCGATCGCGATCCTCGACTCTACGTCAAGACGTTTTGCGCCAAGAACTTAGCCCAAGGAGAGAGGGGTCCAGCCGATTCGTCGATCCTAACGTGCTCACAGTGTCTTAGAGCCATATCATCGAGTCAAGGGCACATCCAGTGAACGCCGCCATTGATATCCTCGTGATCGTCTCGCTCAACGCCTTCCTATACGCAATGTTAGTAAAGGCCGAGTCGGAGCGTCACATTGAATGCCGATACCACCACAGTTCGATCGACGTCGGCGAGCGACGCTCTACGATGCGAGCCCATAGACCGCACTCGATCGAAATCAACATGCGACACGGCGAAATCATGAGCGTTCAGATCACCTGCATTGACCGCATCGGCTGCATCGACGCCATCGCGGGAGCACGTGATCCGATCCACGCCCTGATCAACAGCGCGTTGCGCTCAGCTCGCGACGTTCTATCCACGACCTCCACAAAGCAACCGCGCGCCGGCAAAGGATAGAAATACAAGATGCCATTGGAAATCGTGCGTGGAGATCTGTTCGATGCGAAGGTTGATGCGCTCATCCACCCATCGAATTGCGTCGCGACCTTCGGCGGCGGCCTTTCACGGCAATTCCGCAATCGGTTCCCCGAGATCGTTCTCCCCTATCAACGCGCCTGCAAGAGCGGAAGCATACGGCCCGGGCACATCCACGTCTACGATCGCGAGACCGACTCGCCACGCTTCATCATCAGCCTCCCAACGAAGCGCCATTGGCGCGATCCTTCAAAGATCGAAGACATCGCCACCGGCCTAGATGCCCTCGTCGACGCCGTCGCTGCCTTGCACATCATTTCCGTCGCGATTCCTCCACTCGGCTGCGGTCTTGGCGGCCTAGATTGGCTAGACGTCGAGCCGCTAATCACAGCCGCTGCCGCTCGTATGGACGCTCGAGTCGTCGTTTACTCCCCAGACGCCTCGCAAAGCCGTCGCGCCACCGACTCCCGTAAAGCCCGTGTCCGTGTCCCAAAGCCGATTTGATGCAACAGGCAACGCCATGTGCAACCGAACGCCAACTCATTTCCAAGGACAAGCTCTGCGCTGTCGACGTTCACCGCACTCCCACGATGGAGCCGCCCAACTGCCCCTTCCACATCGGAGAACCCGGGCAAAAGTGTCGCCGCTGCGGGGCCGCATGGCTCGAACACAACGGCATCGCCTTGCCGAAATGAGCCTAGCAACAACACTCTAACCCCAGCCAAAAGCCAACGCACGGTATCCAATCGCAGGCTACCCTGAAGGAAAGCCAAAGACCGTACAGTGACCACCGTTCTTAGAGACTCTCGCCTCGCGCCACCAACTCCAGACTACATGCGTGGCCGCTCCCGCATTTGCGGCCAGTGCCACCACCGCGCCCGCAAACATCGCCGCGGCAGCGGCACCGGCTCCTTCGGACGTTACCATGCCCAAGAAACCTGTGCCGAACAGCTTTTCGGCGGCCCTTGCTCATGCCCACGACGCCGCAACGACATCCTTGCGGCTCTTGCTGCTCGAGAGACGTAGGCTCGACGAAGCCGCCCCATGAACGCCCGCGGATCTATTGCGTCGACCAGCGGCGCTCGCACTGGCTCGCATCGTGAGTCCCGATAGTATCACCGCGTGCGTCGCGCACGCGCGGCCGCGGCCGATGGCGCGCATGACTGACGCGCCCCCCCCCGCGATCGGCACCTGGTCTAGCACTCGCACCGACAACTCACGAAGAAACCATCCATAGCAACCATTCCAACCAGCGGGGAATAGGGTGCCCAATCCACGCGCACTCGCCGTGAACGCACACATCGCAGCGACGCTCGAGTAGAGGCACGAGCGACGGAGCAACGCACGAAT
>Ga0326727_10009534_pt1 | contig 23809 bp, 25 predicted proteins | sample MB2enrmetagenome_FD_207643 | JGI IMG/M metagenome (GOLD analysis project Ga0326727, IMG submission 207643) | Lab enriched peat soil microbial communities from McLean, Ithaca, NY, United States - MB29MY | ecosystem: Environmental > Terrestrial > Soil > Wetlands > Peat | place: USA: New York... | reverse complement strand
TGCCGCGCCCCCGTAGCTCAGTGGATAGAGCAGAGGTTTCCTAAACCTTGTGCGCTGGTTCGATTCCGGCCGGGGGTACTTGGCCGGCGCTAGGCGGCCCGCCCCGCGCACAATCCCCGCCCATGAGCGTCGAGGTCCGCCCCGCGGTCGCCGCCGACGTCCCCGCCCTGCTCGACCTCTACGAGCAGCTCGCCGAGGGGTTCGGCTCCGGGCCGGAGCTGACCCTGGCCGAGGCCGAGGCCAACTTCGCCGGCATCGCCGCCGACCCGGACCGCACCGTGCTGGCCGCGACCGTGGACGGCGTGGTCGCCGGCACCGTCGACCTGCTCGTGGTCCGGCCCAGCCTCACCCACGGCGGCCACCCCTGGTCCGCGGTCGAGAACGTGGTGACCAGCTCCCGATTCCGCCGCCAGGGGGTGGGCCGCGCCCTCATGGAGGAGGCGGCCCGGCGGTCGCGGGAGGCGGGGTGCCACCGCCTCCAACTGCTGTCCCGAGTGCAGCGCACCGAGGCCCACGCCTTCTACCGGGCGATCGGGATGGAGCCGAGCGCCCAGGGATTTCGCCTCTACTTCGATTGACCGCCGGTTCGTCACCCCTCGCAGGCCGGTTACCTGCGAGAATCTTCACCCTCCCCCACCTCGAATCAGAGCGAATCGGGTCGCTCCTCTGGAGGTTCCTCGGGCCATGGCCACTGACGACAAGCAGCGCATCCTCGATTGGTGCAGCACCGATAGCCACGTTCGGTGCGTCGGCGAGGAAAGTGATCCCGGCGCCGACTTCACCCTGGTACTGGACAGCGCGGGCGCCGAGCTGACCGCCGGCGTCCCGACGGGGGCGGACCGGCTCGTGGTGCGCAGCATCGTCGACCTTGGTGAGGCCGTCCGGCCCGCGGGCGGCGACCTGGCGGCCGACCTGGCCGACCTTGAGGAGCATCGTCCGGGGTCGGTGACGATCGGCCAGGGCGGCGCCGACGACCAGGTGAAGGTGGCCACCTGGGTCGTGCTCGACGGGCTCACCAAGCACAGCTTCCTGACCGCCGTGAGCGAGGTCATCCGCACCCGGCGGGCGGTGCTCCGTCTCGCCGGCCTGCCCGCCGACGCCCCGGCTGCGGCCGCGACCGATCTCGCCAGCATGGCCGCCGCATCCCCGGCGGCCGGCAACGCCAGCGCCCAGGGCGGGGCCGCCGCATCCGGCGCCCCGGCCGACCTCACCCCCGCCGCGGCGGCCGGATCCGCGGCGGCTCCGGCGCCCGTCCCGGCGCCGTGGGAATGGCCCCCCGTCTCCGCACAGCCGGCCGTCCCGGCGGGGGAGCCGGTGCCGGCTGCCCAGCCGGACGAGCCGGCCTCCGATGCCTTCGCCTTCCGCACCGAGGAACGCGCCGGCGCCCCCAGCTCCTGGGCATCGCCGGAGGCGACGGTGTTCGAGCCCGGCCCCACCCCGGCTCAGGGCGTCGCGTCGGGGGGCACAGCTCCCGGATACGGGGCCACCCCAGGAGGCGCAGGCCAGGACTACGGCCGCGTTTTCACGCCCGCGCCCGAGCCGGCGCCGGCTCCGGCTGCTGGGCAGCAGCCCTGGACGCCCAGCCACCGGGTCCCGCCCCAGGGGATGCAGGCGTGGGCAGCACCGGACCCCGCTGGCGCCGTGATCGCCACTCTGGGCGGTCACCTGCCGGTCCAGGTCACCGAGGTGCGCGGGGCATGGGCGCACATCGTCTGCTCCAACGGCTGGACCAGCTGGGTCGACGACCGCCTGCTAGTCGTCGGGGCGTGAGCCGAGGCCGATCGGCGGCGGTGCGGGACACCCGGCGGGGGCGCACCCGGCGGGGTGGGTGCGAGCGCGGGTTCGAGGTGCGCTGACCATCTCATGGAGGTCAGGGCCGAGGTGATCGGAAGCCTCTGGAGGATCGTGGCCGAGGTGGGCCAGCGGGTCGAGGAGGACGAGACGATCATGGTCCTGGAGTCCATGAAGATGGAGATCCCGGTGACCAGCCCGATCTCCGGGACCGTCACCGCGATCCTGGTCACGCCGGGCGAGGTGGTCCAGGAGGGACAGACGCTCGCCATCGTCGAGTAAGGGCGCGCGGCAAGGCATGGGAGGTGACAGCATCACGGACGTCTCGTCAAGCGCTATACACCCCCCCGGGCGGCGGGTGCCCTAGAGTCGGTCGAGCCCTTTTGCGGCGGTAGCGCTGCCGTGCAGGGAACTCATCACGGCGTAGCCTCCAAACGGTTGACCACCGCTTGACCGAGTGGGGTCCAACGGAACTCGCTAAAGGACGGATCTCGGTGGAGAAGCGAAGACATATAGACGCTCGCGCCGCTTTGGGGCTGTGGCGGCGGAGCCGTCTGTCTGATCTCTTCGACAAGGCCACGTGACTTGAGTGGGCCTAGAACCTGGGACAGTGACACTCGTTGGAGCGCCTTCTCGGGCGGGCACGGAAAGGCAGCGACCAGCGCGGCGCTTATGGCGATATCGCGTTTCCACAAGGGCAGGATGGGGGCGAGCACTCGGCATACCTGATCAAGTCCGATGGCCTCGTCGCTGCCACACATGGCGATGCGTTGCTGGGTGAGCCATTCAAGGTGGCTCGGCACGTCGCCCACTGCAGCGGTTAGCTCCCTGTCGACGCGCTTGTCTGCGGCGATACTCCTTAGCTGCTGCTCGCGTGCTTTTGCCTTCAGGCGCGCCACCATGTCGTCGGCGGTGAGTTTCGTGCGGTGGGTAAGCCCGTGGATGGCCCACCAAGGAAGAAGGACGAGCGTCGCCAGTCCGAAGAGAACGAATACAACCACCGCAAGGGTGTGGACGTCTCCGCCATTGAAGCCACCAGCCGTGTGAAACGACGCAGTTGCGATGATGAAGTAGAAACCGAGGGAACTCGCGGCGGTGGCTATCCATTCTCCCAAGGACGGATGGAACCGATCCTCTTCCCGCTGCATGTCATCGAAAGCCCGTGCTAGGGCATCCTCGTTCAAGGTGATTTCCGCGCTAGAGATGGTGAAATGGTCTGGATCGCTCCCGGAGCTGTACGGGTCAGGCATCGTTCGGCATCTGGGCTAGCTCTTCTCGGGTGAATCCGAGAGCTAGCAAACTGACTAAGAGCACGTTCCCGCACGTCATGCACATCACGGTAACGCAGGGCATCGACCGTCCCAACTGCGCCACGCTGGCGTCGGACGAGACGGCTAGGTGCACGTATGCTCCGATCGCGAACACTTTTTGGTGGCAGATCGGGCACTGAGGATCGCGGCCACCCTTCTCGATCAGGCGCTCGATGATCCGCTGTCGAGTGGCCTGCTGGGGAGTCACATAGTCGGACGGATTGGTGGGGACGGGAGGTTCTTCGGTCATCCTGCAGGGCAGAGTAGCGTGGTCGGGAACCCTGCGCCAAGTGCATCATCCCGGGTTCCCTTGACTTGAACTGGCAACGAAACTCGGTACGGACAACGGGATGGCCGGGGGTCCGCAGCTAAGGCCAGAAGCGGTCCGCAGCTCGGGTTCGACGGCCGCATCCCGAGGAAGGGTCGAACTGCAGGGTTGAAACTCTGCCCTCTAGGGGACGTTGTAGTCGCGAGGGTCTTGCATAGCCTGGAATGCGGCCAGATCTAAGTAGTGGCACCAAAGGGGATGAGGAGGGGTGCGGAGGCGACCGGTCCCCACGCGACCGGACGCCCACGTCGCGACCTCGCAAGCAACGGTATTCCCAAGCGCCTGAACCTCTTCCAAGGCGGGGACAAGGTCTGTGTCACGAGAGATCAAAATCCCGATGTCGTAGTCGCGCCGAATCGCCATTCCCAGGAAGTGAACCGCGAGCCAGACATCGACGCCTTTCTGCCGGGCTGGTTCCCGAGGCCATCCCGGCGGGTACCGGAGCGGTCGTGCAAAGACGCGCACGCATGGGTCGCTCCCCCACTTGCCGATCTGGCGGGAAGTGGCTGCGTAGCCTTGGCCCTGCTTGACGGGGTCGGGTAATCCGCAGTAGATCCGCAGCTCCTTGAGCTGGCGCGGCTCGCCAGGAAAGGACGAAGTCTGCTTGGAGGCAAGTGCGTGGGCCAGGGCCAACGGGTCGAACTGCCCAACTATTGCAGGGTCGTTCTCGTCGTCAAAGAACGCGCGCCGCGCTTCTCGGTAGGCATTCTGGTAGTCAATGAAGACCACCACTCGCCGGTTTGGCATCTAAAAAATGCCCCGCCAATCGAAACCGAAGCTCCGATGGCGGGGAAGGTTTACTTCCCAGAGTGTACCCAGTCCGGCACGGTATCCGCACGCCCCATCGGCAACGAATTCCGTAACAGAACTGTTACAAGGCCCGCCGCGGCGGTGACCTCTGGCACGGGGGTCATATTAGAGATCTATGAGAGAAGTGACGCCATCCCCTCATCCCGAGCGCGGGCGCACGCGACGCCCCACGGTCGGACCCCGACCATGAGTGCCGGCTACGACACGCAGCGGGTGACCACCGCCGACAACGTCGGCATCTCGTTCCGGGTCGCCGGCCTGGCCACCCGCCTGACGGCCGCGATCTTCGACGGGCTGATCCTCGCCTGCATCCTAGTCGTGACCACGGTGCTCATCGTCGCCATCGCCGACGCCGCGGGCGCCAACGGAAACGGCAGCTCCGCCATCGAGATCTTCAGCCTCGCCGGCTACCTGCTCGCGGCCGCCTGGCTTCTGATCATCGTTCTGTACTTCACGGTGGCCCAGGCGGTGAGCGGGGGGAAGACACCGGGCAAGACCGTGATGGGCCTCCGGGCCATTCGCGTCGACGGCGGGACGGCGAGCCTCGGCGCGTACTTCCTGCGCAGCGCCGCTCTCATCGTCGACGGACTCCTCGGGGTGGGCCCGGTGCTGATGTTCTTCCACCCCCAGTCACGGCGGCTCGGTGACCTCCTCGCCGGCACGGTGGTGGTGCGGGAGCGGACCCCGGTGACGCTGCTCGCAGCAACGGCGCCGTCCCCCGTCTACCTGCGCAGCATCGACCCCGGTCCGGCCATCGACGGCCTCGGCAACCTCGGCGAGCACGAGCTGCTGGCGGTGCGCACCTTCCTCAGCCGGCCCGGGCTGCAGCCCGACCAGCGGATCGAGCTGGCCGGCCGGCTGGCGGGCCGGCTGCTCGACCGGATGGAGCTGCCGGCCGGTGCTCCGGAGCGGATGTGGCCGCCCGAGCTCCTCCTCGAACGCCTCTACCTGCAGCTGGCGCCGCGCTTCGAGACCGCGGGACCCTACCCGGTGTACCGGCTCGACCTCCGCGCTCCCCAGGGAGCGCGCCCCCCGTCGGTCACGTGAACCTGGAGGCGTTCATCGCGGGCCGGCAGGCTCGCTGGGCCGAGCTGGAGGCGCGGACGTCCACGCTCGCCCAGAGCCGGCTGCGCGGACTGCGGGCCGACGACGTCGAGCGCTTCGCGATCCTCTACCGGCGCGCCGCCAGCGACCTCGCCATCGCCCGGCGCGACTACCCCGATCAGCCGATCACCGAGTACCTGAACTCCCTCTGCGGGCGCGCCCACGTGCTGCTCAACCGGGGCTCGCCGCCACGGATCCACAACGCGCTGAGCTTCTTCGCGACCGGCGCGCCCCGGGCCTTCCGGGCCAACGCCGGCTACTTCCTGGCCTCGCTCGCCTGCCTGCTGAGCGGGACGGTGGCGGGCTGGCTCGCCTACCTGCTGCGGCCCGACCTGCGCGGGGTCCTGGTGCCCGATTCGCTCTTTGCCGAGATGGCCCAGGGCAGCCCGGGGATCGGCGTGCCCCAGCCCTTCCTGGCCGCGCCCAGCATCTTCCTGCACAACATCGAGGTGGCGGTCGTCGTCTTCGTCCTCGGGCTCTGCCTGGGGCTGCCCACCGCCCTCCTGATCTTCCTGCAGGGGTGGAGCCTGGGCACGCTGGGCGCCGCCGTCCACGCCGGCGGCTACGACTACGCCTTCTGGTCCCTGATCGCCGCCCACGGGGTGCTGGAGCTGAGCGTCATCGTCACCGCCGGCGCGGCCGGACTGCGCCTCGGCGACGCGCTGCTCCGGCCCGGGCTGCGCACCCGGGCCGACGCCCTTGCCGAGGCCGGCCGGGAGACGGTCGGGCTGCTGGTGGCCACCGTGCTCCTCCTGGTCATCGCCGGGACCCTGGAGGCCTTCGTCTCGCCGAGCAGCCTGCCCGGCGGCGCCAAGATCGCGATCGGCCTCGGCGTCGGGACCTGCTTCTACGCCTGGCTGCTGCTCGCCGGCCGCAGCCCGCGGGCACGGCCCGGCCTGGTCCTCGACGCCACCCCGCCGGCCGGGCCCGGCGCGCCGACAGCGCTCCCGCTCGGCGCCTGAACGGCCGCCGACGGGGCCGCGCGGGGCCCTCGCGTAGACTGGCTCCGATGGAGGTCGTGCGGATCCGCCCCCGCGGGTACTGCCACGGGGTGGTCGAGGCGATCCGGCTGGCCAAGCAGGTCGGCGCCGAGAAGCGCGGCGAACCAGTGGCCATGCTCGGCTACCTGGTCCACAACGAGCACGCCACCCGCGAGCTGGAGGAGGCCGGGGTCCGCCTGGTGGCCGAATCCGACCGGATGAAGGGCCTCGCCCAGATCACCGAGGGCACGGTCATCTTCACCGCCCACGGCATCTCGCCGCAGGTGGTCGAGGCCGCCCGGGCGCGGGGCCTCACCATCGTCGACGCGACCTGCAGCGACGTGACCCGCACCCACGACCTGGTGCGGGAGCTGACCCAGCGCGGCGTCCACGTCATCTACATCGGCAAGCGCGGCCATCCCGAGCCGGACGGGGTCATGGGCGTGGCGCCGGCCCAGACGACTTTGATTGAATCAATCGAGGAGGCTGACGCCCTGGAGTTCCCCCCGGGCACCCGCCTGGCGGTGACCTGCCAGACCACCCTCTCGATGTGGGACACCCAGGCGATCATCGACCGCCTGGCCGCACGCTTCCCCGAGATCGAGGTCCACAACGAGATCTGCCGGGCCACCCAGGAGCGGCAGGAGGCGGCGGTGCTGGCCGCCGACGACGTCGACTGCGTGGTGGTGGTGGGAAGCCGGCGGAGCAGCAACAGCCGGCGCCTGGCCCAGGTCGTCGAGGAGCTGGGACACAAGCCCGCCCACCTGGTCGACACCGCCGCGGAGTTGAGGCCGGAGTGGTTCGAGGGCGTGCGCCGGGTGGGGGTCACCTCGGGAGCGTCGACCCCGACTCATCTGACCCGCGAGGTCGTCGCCGCGCTGGAGGCCATGCCCGACCGGGAGGCCGCGCCCGCCCCGCTCTGAGCCATCGGGGCGTTCCCGGGCGGGTCCGCGGGCGGCGGCCGGCGCCTCGCCGCAGTTCGGCTACGACTTGACCACGAGTGGGCCTCGACAGGGCGCCGCGGCCTAATCTGCGCCCATGGACTTCGGCACCCGGCAGCTTTCCGGGTACCTCCGCGTGGTGCGGGTGATCGTCTACTGCCAGGCGGCGATCATGGTGCTGACCGCCATCTTCGCCTTCGGTCTCATGGCGATGGGTGGCAGCGCGGGATTCACCCTGACCGGCATCGTGTCCCACACCACGGTCAGCGGGGGGGCGGTGACCACCTTCGCCTTCGTCTATCTGGTCGTGGCGGTTGCGCTCGTCGCCGTGGAGCGCGAAGCAGCCAGGCGCGGCGGGGGTGCGCGATTGGTCCTGGTCGCGGCGGAGGTCGCGCTCGCCGTCTACCTGATCGGCTTCGTGGACGCCGCCCCGGGGGGCTGGATCTTCGGACCGGTGGCCGGAGCCGCCGTCTTCCTCCTCGAATACTGGCCACAGCTGAGGTCGAGATCCCCCATGAGGGGCAGCGCCACCCCCGCGCCGGCCGCGTCCGAGCTGCATGGGCCGGCCGGCCACGGGCCGGACGCGGCGGCCCCGCCCCCTCTATAGTCGCTGGGTGCGTGCGGCCCACCCGGCCGCCGATCCGACCACCAGCGGGGGAGCGACTGCGATGCAACGACCACCAGTTCCCGGATCGGTCACCCTGGGCCGAGTCCTGCTGATCGTCGAGGCCGCGCTCTGGCTGCTCGGGGGACTCGCGATCGCGGCGGTCGGCGTCATCTTCCTCAGCGCCGGGTCGTTGATCAACAACCGCCTGGCCCAGATCGGCTACTCCGGCTCCAACGTGGCCTCGACCGCAGCCGGCGTCGTCGGCGGAACCGTGCTCGCCTTCGCGGTGGTGATCGTCATCCTCGCCATCCTCGGCATCTGGGCGGGGGTGGCGCTCGGCCGCCTCACCAGCGGACCTCGGGTGACCGGGTTGGTGCTCGCCACCCTGGGACTGATCCTCGGCATCCTCAGCGCGATCGGAGGGGCGCAGCGGGCGTCCGCCGGCGGGACCACCCTCCACAGCAGCCCGATCCCCGGGATCGTGCTCATCGTCGTCAACCTCCTGATCATCTACGTCCTGGGCTTCGCCGGCAGCGCCCGCGCGGCGTTCCGCGCCCTGCCCCCTCCCGCCTACCCGATGGGCGGGGGATACGGCCCGCCTCCGGGCGGCTACCCGCCCGCCTTCGGCCAGCCGGCCGCGCCGTTCGGACAGCCGGGCGTCCAGTACGGCCAGCCGCAGGCGCCGGCCGGACAGCCGGACACCGCCGAGGGCTATGCCGCTCCGCCTCCGCCTCCACCGCCCCCGCCGCCCCCGGACCCGTCCGGAGCATACCCGCCGCCGCCGCCCGCACCCGAGTAGCGCGCCCGGGCGGACCGGGGACACCGCTCAGAGCCGGGAGCGGCGCTTCAGCTCCAGGTAGCGGTTGACCAGGCGCGGGGAGAGCGTCCGGGCGTCGGCGTCCAGGGTCTCGACGCCGCTGCGCCGGAGCAGGGTCAGGGTCTGCTCGCGGTCGGCGATCAGCCCGTCGGCGACCGCCCGCGCGTAGGTCGAGGCGGCGTCGGTGGGCCGAGCCCGGGCGGTGTCCTCCAGCGCGGGGTCGCGGACGGTAACGACGAGGGGCAGGTGCTGGCGGCTCAGCCGGGCGCACTGGCGCACCAGGGCCTGGCCCTGGTCGGGGTCGAGCACATCGGTGAAGAGGACGATGAGCGCCCGCCGCCTCTGCCAGCGGCTCAGCTCGGCCAGCGCCTCGTCGTAGTCGGCCTCCACCTCCCCGGCGCGCAGCGGGCGCACCGCGTCCAGGAAGCGCCGCATCTGGAGCCGCCCGGGACGGGCGGGCAGGGTGGCCGTCACCCGGTCGGCGAAGGTGAAGAGGCCGACCCGGTCGCCGGTCGCCAGGGCCACGTGGATGAGCAGGAGGGCCGCGTTGATGGCGTGGTCGAGCTTGGTCAGCTCCCCCGCCCCCACCCCCATGAGCCGGCCGTGGTCGAGGCAGACGATGACCGGCTGGGCGCGCTCGGGGATCAGCTCGCTCGCCATCAGCCGGCCGGTGCGCGCTGTCGCCTTCCAGTTGATGGAGCGGAGGGGGTCGTCGGGAACCGCCTCCCGGATGCGCTCGAACTCGCTGCCCTCCCCGGGCCGGCGCTGGGTCCGCACCCCCAGCTCGGCGAGCTGGCCGCGCCGGGCCAGCGCCTCGTAGAGATGGATCGCGGCCAGGTCGGCGTCGACGCGGACCGCCTCCCCCTCTCCGACCGAGGTCTGGCGCAGCCCGAGGCGCCAGGGGCCGGGGCAGCGCACCACGGTGGCGCCGAAGCGCTCCTCGCCCCGGCCCGCGGGAGTCAGGGTGTAGCGGAGGGTGCCGGGGATGCGCAGGCGCGCCACCGCGCCGTCCGCCGCCAGCCGGGGCGGGGTCTCGTCGCGGACGACGGCTGGCAGGAGCCGGACCGGGCGCAGGAGCGGGTGGGTGCGGAGCCGAGAACGAGGAGGCGGCGGCGGATGCCGGCCCAGCAGGCGCGTGGGCTGGATCCTGTATCCGTGCTTCCGCGGAGGCCCCACGCGGACGTGCACGGCCACCGCATTGGCCCGCCCGGCGGAGAGGATCTCCTCGTGCTCCCGGCTCACGCCGAGACGCTCGGGGCCGGGCGCGCGGCGGGAGTCGACGACGACGGCGACCCCGGCGAGCACGAAGACGGCGACCCCGGGAAGGAGGAGCCCCGGATACGCCGTGCTCGCGGCCAGGGGGACCAGGGCGACCAAGAGGAGCGCCGCCCCCCACCGGGTCATTGGCGCCGCTCAACTCCGTCGATCTCGGCGTCAGCTCCACTGCTCAGTCGGTCACGCACCCCAGTGCGCTCCCTCCCTGCGCTGCTCGCTTCCTGGATCTCGACGGCCTGAGCGGCGCCGATCATCGGGGGATCGGTACGCGGTTGACCGCCCGCTCCACCGCCGACACCTCGCTGATGCCCTGGATCTCCGCCTCCGGACGCCGGATGAGGCGGTGGCGGAGCGCCGGGACACAGATGTCCTTGACGTCCTCGGGGGCCACGTAGTCCCGGCCCCGCAGCGCCGCCATCGCCTTGCCGCCGCGCAGCAGCGCGATGGCACCGCGCGGGCTCGCCCCCAGGCTGAGGTCGGGGCTGGTCCGCGTCGTGGCGACGATCTGTCCGATGTAGCCGACCATGGCATCGCTCACCGTCACCGCCGCGATCTCGGCGCGGGACGCGGCCAGCGCCGCCTGGCTCACCACCGCGGCGATGCCGGCCGCCGCCAGGTCGTGGGGGTCGAAGCCGCGGTCGAAGCGGCGCAGCATCTCGGCTTCGGCGGCCGCGGCCGGGACCGGGACCTCGAGTTTGAGGAAGAAGCGGTCGAGCTGCGCCTCGGGGAGCGGGTACGTCCCCTCGTACTCGATCGGGTTCTGGGTGGCGACCACCAGGAAGCGGGGCCCCAGCGGCATGGTCCGGCCGTCGCTCGTGACCTGGCGCTCCTCCATCGCCTCGAGCAGCGCCGCCTGGGTCTTGGCGGGGGCGCGGTTGATCTCGTCGGCGAGCAGCGTGTCGGTGAAGATCGGCCCGGGCCGAAACTCGAAGCTGCCGCTGTCGGGACGGTAGACGTTGGTGCCGATGATGTCCGAGGGGAGCAGGTCGGGGGTGAACTGCACCCGGACGAAGCGGGCGTCCATGGACGCGGCCAGGCAGCGGGCCATCAGGGTCTTGGCGGTGCCGGGCACGCCCTCCAGCAGCACGTGCCCGCCGGTGAGCACCGCGAGCAGCAGCCCGTCGATCACCTGCTCCTGGCCGACCACGGCGCGGCCGATCGTCGCCTGGAGGGAGGCGCGGAGGTCGGTGGTGGCGGGCATGGGGGGGATTGTCGCAGGCCCGCGGAGCCCCGGCCCACCCGATCAGCGCAGGGCGGCAACGCCCCACTCCGCTTCGAGCGCATCGACGCGACGGGCCAGACCGAGCAGCTCCGCCTCGGTCGGCCGCCCGGCGGCCAGCTTGCGGGCCTGGTCGAGGAGCACGCCCGCCGCGTGTGCCCGCTCCTCGCCGAAGCCGGAGAGCGCGCTGACGAAGTCGGGGTCGGGCAGGCGCGGCTCCACCCCGGTCACCCGGCCCACCCGAAGCTTGAGCTCGTCCGCGTAACGCGCGGCCACCGCCCCCCGCTCGCGGCTGCGCGTGAGCAGCTGGCCGACCGCCCCGATGTGCTCGAGGACGCTCGGCACCCGCGCCGGGTCCCGCCCCGGCAGGGGCCGTCCCAGGCGCCGGCCGCTGGTCGCCAGGTAGAGGAGGAGGACCACCGCCGCGAGCACGGCGGCGGCGAGCAGCGGGCCCCGGAAGACGGCGCTCAGGCCCTGGTCGGAGGCCCCGGCCACGCCGAGGTGGTGGACCTCGTCGAAGCCGACCCGCTGGCCGCGGGCGCTCTGGAGGAGGCCGAGCAGGAACGCCGCCGAGTCCCCACGGCGGAGCCCGTCGTTGCTGAGCGGGTACTCGCTGCCAAGGAGGTAGAGGCGGCCGGCGCCGACCTGGACGGCGGCGGCCACCGGCTGGGCGGCGTCGCCGAGGAGCGGTACGAGGCTGCCGTCACCGCCGGAGAACGACCAGACGCTCCCCGCGGCGGAGGCTCCCGGCGCCACCAGCGGCACGCTGGCGACGGCACTGCTCCCGGGGAAGGGCTGGGTCGGAGTGGCACTGGTGAGGTCGGAGGGCTCCGCCTCGATGCCGAGCGGCTGGAGCACCGCTTCCAGCGCGCCGGGGTCAGAGGCGGATGAGGTGTAGATGGCCAGGATCGCCACCCCGCCGCCCCTCAGGAAGCGGGTCAGGGTGGCGTCGTCGGCGGCCGTGTAGGCGTACTCGTCGAGGGGCCCGGCGGAGATCAGCACATCCGTCCCCCCCAGGTCGAACTCGGAATCAATGCGGCTGACACTGGCGCCGGTGGCGGGGAGCCAGTCGTAGAGGGCCAGGGTCCCGGCCTTGCCGTTGGCGGTGCTGGAGGGGTCCTGGTCCGAGCTGGGCGCCGGGGCGACGATGGCAACCGCCACCAGGGCGGCGAGGACGGCGACCAGGATCGCGACCGGGGTGACCGTGCTCCGCCTCACGCCGGGGGGCGGCCTCGACCGGAGAGCGCGCGGATCGCCTGGCAGTGCCCGCGGACCTCCTCCCAGCGACCGGCGTCGACCGGCGCACCCGAGTACCAGGCGCGGTCGAACCCGGCGGCAGCCGGGGCCAGCTGCGCCGCCAGCTCGGGGTCGCCCCGGGCGTGGGCGACCAGCTCCGGCGTGGTCCAGGCCGGCTGCACCGGCAGGCGGCCGCGCTGGACCAGGCTCACCAGGGCGCTGCGGAAGGCGTGGCGGATCGCCGCGCGGAAGTCGCCGCGCTGTGCGGCGTCGAGCGCCCGCGCCCACTCCGCCTCCGCGTCGGCCCCGGCCGGGACCCCGCCGGGCGCGGCCCGGGGCTCACGGCCCGAGGCCACCACCTGGCGGAGGCGCCAGACGGCGAAGGCCGCCACGAGCGCGAGCAGGAGCGCCGCCAGGGCGATGGCGCCGAGGGGGCCCAGGGTGCCCACCGCCCCGCTCACGAAGTTGCCGATGGCGTTGAGAAGCTGCTGGGCCCGGTTGGGGGAGGCCGGCTGATCGAGATGGGCGAAGGTCGGGGAGCTGTAGACACGGGAGAGCGCCTGGCGCTCGGCGCCCGTCTCGGCGCCACACCCGGAGCCATGCGCGAGCTGGAGCGTGCCCACCGTCGCGCTGAGCAGCCGCTCGGCGCCGGCGAGGTCGCCCTCCTGGAGGTCCGCGATCACCGGGTCGAGAGCCGCGGCCGCCTGGTCCGCGGCGGCGAGCGCCTGGAGCTGCTGGGCCGCCAGCGGGATCGATCCACCGGCCTCCAGGTCGGTGCGGACCTGGACGAGCTGGGCGACGTAGTCCGCGCTGCAGCCGGAGGCCGCCGCCGGGATCGTGCCGCCCCAGAGCGCCACCGCGGCGGCCAGGAGCGGGAGCACGAGGAGGGGACGGCGCAGCCCTGCCATCACAGCTCAGAGCGACTGGGCGAGCATCTCGATGTCGAAGGCCTCACGCCGGATCCGGATGTCGTAGTAGATGAGGGTGAGCAGGATGAGGATGAAGGGCGAGGTGAAGATGTCGATGATGCCGGAGGTGACCACCTGCACCGATGCCTGGGTGATGGTCGGTGCGCTGCTGACGAAGATCCCGGCCAGCCCGTTGAGGATGCCGCTCAGGACGGCGCTGGCGATGCCGATCACCAGGTAGGCGAGCACGATCCTCCAGAAGGATCCGGCGGTCAGCTGCCAGCTCCGCCGCAACGCTGCCGCCGGCGTGGCGTGCTCGAGGATGATGGTCTGGATCCCCAGGCTCATCTTGATGAAGACGAAGATGGCATAAACCAGCCAGGCCAGGAAGAACACCACCAGCAGGCCGGCCCCGGCGTCGCCACCGACCAGCGCCGCCAGGGCGACGGCGAAGATCAGCGGGCCCAGGGCGATGGCCAGCTCGAGGAGGACGTAGCCGATCAGACCTCCGATGCGGTGCAGCGCCGTGCCCAGACCCGCGCCCACACTGGTGGAGCGGTCCAGGTAGTCGTCACCGACCACGCGGATCACCGCCCCCTGGGCGAGCGGCATGATCAGGATGTAGTAGCCGAGGGTGATGGCGAGCACCACCATCAGGGCCGCGAGCAGGGTCCCCAGGTCGTTCTGGATCTCGGTCTGGGTGAGCGTCTGGCTCTGCGCGGAGATGTTGAGGATGGTCGCCAGTGAGTACCGCTCGCCGAAGAACTGCAACGCCAGGTAGGGCAGCTCGAAGAGGGCCATGATCGCCAGGATGGGCAGGAACTTGCGGCGGTAGACGGTGAAGGTCGAGTCCAGCAGCTCGCCGAACGACTGGGCGCGGAACCGTCCCGACCCGGTGACCGGGGGCGTCCACGCCCAGCTGGGGACCCCGGGGTAGGGGCCGAAGCCGGGGGGCGGGCCGTAGCCGGGAGGCGGGCCGTAGCCGGGAGGCGGGCCGTAGCCGGGCGGTGGTCCGTAGCTGGGAGGCGGGCCATAGCCGGGCGGCGGGCCATAGCCGGGCGGCGGCACGTAGCCGGGAGGCGGGCCATAGCCGGGCGGCGGCACGTAGCCGGGCGGTGGTCCGTATCCGGGGGGCGGCACGTAGCCGGGGGGCGGGTCGGCGCTCGGGGGCGGACCCGAACCCGCGGGGGGAGACTGCGGGTTGCCGGGGTCGGCCATCGGCCCCATTGTGGGATACGCCGATGGCACCCGGGCAGCCGAAGGGGTGTCCTGTTGCAGCCTCACGTAGGCAAGGGCCCGCAGCTCAGGACGGGGGCGAGCCCTCCGCCGGGTCCGCATCGGGCCGGTGCCGCCGCAGGGCGAGCGCCTGGAGCACGCGCCTCACGCCGGCGTTGTCCATGACCATGCGGGGCCGCTGCTTGCGGTCGCGCCGGCGGTTGCGCGCTCGCTCGCGGTCATCGAGGGTGTCGGGCAGGTCATCGGCGGCCACCCTCGGACTGTAACGCGGAGTGGCCGGCCCGTCCGCACCGGTGGGGTCCTGATGGGGGGCGCTCGCCGGAGGCCGGTGCCATCATGTGCCGGCCGTGCTCGAACTCCTTCGCGCGCTCCTGACGCGCCGGCTCGGACCCGCCCATCGACTCCTGCTCGGCCAGCTGGTGATGTTCACGGGCATCGCCGCCCTCTTCCCGGTGGTGCCCCTCTATGTCCGCGCCCACGGCGGCAGCTCCGCGGACATCGCCCTCTTCGTCGCCGGTCCGCTGGTGGCCAGCACCCTGGTCCAGGTGCCCGCGGGACACCTGGTGGACCGCGTCGGGCGCAAGCCGGTGCTGATCGGGAGCCGGCTCCTGTACGCGGCTCTGTCCGGCGGCCTCTTCCTGAATTGGGGGCCGCTCTGGCTGCTGGCCCTGCTTCGGATCGGGCAGGGCGCGAGCGGCGGCGCCTATGTCCCGGCCATCCGGGCGGCGCTCGCCGACCTCACCCCCGCCGGGCAACGCGGGCAGCGCTACGCGCAGCTCCAGGCTTGCGAGATGGTGGGGCTGCTCCTCGGGCCGGCGATTGGCGGTGCCATCGCCCTCTGGCGGTACTCGGGGATCTTCGCGGCGTCCGGCGTGGCCGTCCTCATCGGCATCGGCGCCATCGCTCGGATGCCCGAGACCCGCGGCGCGCATCCCGACAACGTCCCCGGGAGCCGGGCCGCAGCTCCGGCTCCGGCGAGGTGGTGGCTGCGCCCCAGCCTTCTGGTTCCCGGCGCGGCCCTGGCGGCGGCGGGGGTGATGTTCAACATGTACGACGTCGTCTGGCCCCAGTACCTGAGTGCCCGCGGCTACAGCAGCCTGGTCATCGGACTCTCGATCTCGTTCTTCGCCGTGCCCATCCTCCTCCTCGCCCGCCCGGGGGGCAGGCTGAGCGATCGTTCTGACCGACGGCTTCTCGTCCCCGTTGCGCTGACCCTGGTCGCCGCATGCGCCGCCACCTACCCATGGCTCCGGAGCATCTACCCGATCCTGGCCGTGGGGACGGTCGAGTCACTCGCCGTCATGGTGGTCGAGCCGACGCTCTTCGCCGTCATCAGTGAGTCCACGGACGCCTCGCTCCGGGGCAGGGCGATGGGTGTCGGTGGGCTCTTCGAGGCCGGTGGCGGCGCCTTCGGTGCCGGCGTCCTGGGGGCCCTCTACGGGATCGCCGAGCCGCTCCCCTTTCTCGGCGGTGCCACCGCGTGCCTCCTGGCGGCGGTGGTGTGCGCCCGCGCCCTGCCCCGGCACCCCGCGATCGGGGCGCCGCACGGGCTCCGGCCACCCGGCATCGCCCGGGCCGAGGTGGACGTGGTCTGAACCCCTCACCGAGGTGGAGACCCGGGCTCCTATCTCAGCCGGTCAGGTCGTGGCCAGGTGGAGGCCGTGTCCGCGGCGCCCGATGATCACCCGGACCCCGATCGCCGCCGCCACCGCGGTCACTGCCGCGGCACCACCGATCACCACCACACCGCGTCCGTCGAGCCGCTGCCAGAGGTGGCGGCGGAGGGTGGCGGCCTCCAGGCGGAGCATCGACTCCTCGTAGATGCGCTCGCGGTCGGCGGCGGTGAGGCTGAGGGCGTGATAGGCGTCACCGATCTCCACGGCCAGCTCGACGAGGCCGCGCAGTGGTGGCGAGAGGTCCTCCACGCTGGCGCCGATCCGCTGGCGGTTGAGCGCGGCATCTAGCCGTTCGACGTCGTCGATCATGCCTGGCCCTCGGCGTGCTCGGATGGGAAGTTCGGGGCTCGCTGCCCGGGCGAGCCGCCGGTGGGCGATCCCGCTCCCCGGCTCTCGTTGGGGAGCGGTGCCCCGAATCGCTTGCGCAGGGTGGTCAGGGCACGAAAGGTGAGCAGCTTCACCGCTCCCTCGCTGCGCCCCATGATCTCGGCGATCTCTCGGTTGTGCATCTCGCCGGCGAAGCGGAGTGCGACCGCCTGGCGCTGGTCGGCGGGAAGGGCGCGGACCGCGGACCGGACCTCGGCGGCGCGGTCGCTCCTCTCGACCTCCTCCAGCGGCGAGGCGCCGTCGCTCGCCACCGCCGGGCCGAGCTCGATCCACCCCGGCCGGCGCCGCTGGCGGGCCACCAGGTTGGAGGCAACCCGGTAGAGCCAGGACGAGTAGGGGACGCCGCGCCACTCGAAGCGCGGCAGCTCCTCCAGTCCCTTGGCGAAGGTGGCGGCGGTCACGTCCTCGGCGAGCTCCCGATCCCTGGTGAGGGTGTAGGCGTAGGCGAAGATCTGGTCGACGTAGCGCTCATAGAGCGGCGCGAATGCCGCCCGGTCCTGCTGCGCGGCCAGGATGAGGTGACGCTCCTCCTCGAGCTCGGCGTCGGTGCGGCGTGCGATCTCAGCGCCTCCCTCGGCGAGGTGTCAGCAAGCAGAAGCCCATCGGTTCGGGCCCGTTACGAACGCGACGCACGGGTCCGCTCGCGGAGGTGACGGCGCGGGACAGTCGCGGCGCCATCACTTGGTGCCGGCTCACCCCCGGACCAGTCCGAGCCGCCGGCCGGCATCGGCGAAGGCCTCCAGCGCCCGATCCAGCTCGCCAGCCGAGTGGGTGGCGGCGACGATGGTCCGCACCCGGGCCCGGCCCCGGGGCACGGTGGGGAATCCGATCCCCTGGGCAAAGACTCCCCGCTCCATGAGCAGGTCGGAGAGCTGCATCGCCACCTGGGCCTCGCCGCACATCACCGGCGTGATCGGGGTCTCGCTCGTCCCGATGTCGAAGCCCAGCGTGGAGAGCCCGCTCTTGAAGTGCCGGGTGTTCTCCCAGAGCCGCTCGATCAGCTCCGGCTCCGACTCCAGGACGTCCACGGCGGCGGTGCAGGCGAGCGCGACCGCCGGCGGATGGCTGGAGGAGAAGAGGAAGGGGCGGGCGTGGTGGATGAGGTAGTCGCGGACGGTCTGGCTGGCCGCCACATAGCCGCCCACCACGCCCACCGCCTTGGAGAGGGTGCCGATGTTGAGCGCCACCCGCCCATGCAGGCCGAAGTGATCGGTGGTTCCCCGGCCGTGGTCGCCGAGCACGCCGGTGGCGTGGGCGTCGTCGACCATGACCGCGGCGCCGTGGTGCTCCGCCCGCTCCACCAGCCCGGGGAGCGGGGCGATGTCGCCGTCCATGGAGAAGACGCCGTCGGTGACCAGCAGGATGCGCCGGTATCCCTTGGCCTGCGCCTCGGTGAGGGCGCGCTCGGCGTCGTCCAGGTCGCAGTGCTCGTAGAGGATGCGATCGGCCTTGGTGAGCCGGATGCCGTCGATGATCGAGGCGTGGTTGAGCTTGTCGCTCACCACCACGTCGCCCTCCTCCAGCAGCGCGCTGAGGACGCCGACGTTGACCGTGTAGCCGCTCTGGAAGACGAGCGCAGCCTCGGTCCGCTTGAAGGCGGCCAGCCGCGCCTCGAGCTGCTCGTGCACCGACTGGGTGCCGGCGATGGTGCGCACCGCCCCGGTTCCGGCGCCCCAGGTCCGCGCCCCCTCGATGAACGCCTCGATGAGGCGGGGATGGGTGTTGAGGCCGAGGTAATTGTTGCTGCTCAGGTTGATCAGCTTCCGGCCGGCGATCACCACCTCGTGCCCCTGCGGGGACTCGAGGACGCGCAGCGGCCGGAACAGGCCCTCGGCGCGGAGCCGGTCCAGGTCCCCGGCGAGCGACCGGTCCAGGGCCTGGACGGCGTCGGAGGGGGGCGGGATCGCGGTCATGGTCTGAGCGACACCTTGCCACAGCGCCCCGACTTGATGAGCCGGATCGCCTCCTCGATGTCGTCCATGGCGTAGTGGTGGGTGATCAGCGCCGAGGCGTCGATGGCACCGCTGTGCAGGTACGCGGAGGTCTCCCCCCAGGTGGCGTAGAGGCGCCGCCCGGTGACGCCGTGGAGGGTGACGCCACGCATCACCACGTCCTGGGAGAGGTCGAGCGTCGTGGGCGCGTCGCCGATGCCGAGCAGCGAGACCCATCCCCCGGAGCGGACCAATCGGGTGGCCGCGACCACCGCCACCGGCGCCCCGCTCATCTCCAGGGCGCAGTCGACGTCGCCGCGGGCGGCGCGGCGCGCCGCTGCCTCGGCGCTCTCCGCCCCGGCCTGGACCAGGGCGTCCGCCCCCATCCTTCCGGCCAGCTCCAGCCGGTAGCGGTTGGGCTCGACGGCGACGACCCAGGCCGCCCCGCGCGCCTTGGCCACCGCCACCGCGGCGCAGCCGATCGGGCCGCAGCCGAAGACGGCGACGGTGGCACCTGTCATCTCCCGGTAGGAGCAGGCGTGGACCGCGTTGCCGAAGGGTTCCATCGCCGCGGCCACCTCCGGCGCCACCTCGGGGCCGACCGGCCAGGCGTTCTCGGCGGGGATCGCCACCCGGGCGGCGAAGCCGCCGTCGGCGTCGACGCCCAGGATCCTGGTGGCGGCGCAGACGTGGAAGTCGCCGCGCCGGCAGGCGGGGCAGTGGTGGCAGACGAGGTGGGATTCGACCGCGACCCGGTCCCCCAGCCGCACGCGCTCGTCCACGCCCTCGCCGAGGCCGACCACCTCGCCGCAGATCTCGTGGCCCATGACCCGGGGCAGGTGGACCCGGGCCTGGGCCCAGGGGTTCCAGTCGTAGAGGTGGATGTCGGTGCCGCAGATCGAGGCGGCGGCCACCTGGAGCAGCAGCTCGCCGGGGCCGGCCGTGGGCTCGTCCACGTCGGTGATGGCGATGCCGGGCCGGGGGGACTCCTTGATGACGGCACGCACGGCCAGCCGATTATGGGACCCGGGGCACCCCTGACCCCCGTGGCACCCCTGATCCCCTCGCCACCCGGGGCGCGGCGGCGACCCGCTGGGCCAGGGCCCGGAAGTGGAGCAGGGCGGTGGGCACCAGGAGGGGCAGGCCGACCGCGGCGTTGACCAGGGTCTCCGGCCCGCCCGCCACCTTGACCAGCATGCAGACGAAGAGGACCAGCCCGGTGAGCATGGTGTTGTAGCGGCCCCACGGGGTCCGCACCAGCTCCGGCCGGCGGCGGAGCAGGAAGACCAGCGGGGTGAGCAGCAGCGGGGCGAGGTAGCGCACGACGATCAGCGCCATCAGCCACCAGGTGAAGATGCCCAACCAGAGGCTGCTGATCGCCCCGACGGTGAAGTACAGGGCGTCGGTGGCCGGGTCGATCGCCTTGCCAAGCTGGGTCACCGGGCCGAAGCGGCGCGCCACCCAGCCGTCCACCGCGTCGAGCATCCCGACCGAGCCGCCGACGAAGATCCAGAGGAGGAGGCCGTCCCGGCCGGGGAGCGACCAGCCGGTGCAGAAGAGGAGCGGCGGACAGAGCCAGGCACGCAGCGCCGAGAGCCCGTTGGGGACGCCGTAGGCGTCGACCGGGGTCCCGTCGGGGTGGACGAGCATGGCCGCCCCGCCCGCCATCACCAGCCCCACCAGCAGCCAGAACGCGAGGGTCAGGAGGCCGGCGGTCGCCTGGCCGCCGCCGTGGAGGTGGGCCACGGAGAGGCTGAACGCCTCGCTGAGGACGAGCCCGGTGGTGAGCCAGCCGAGCAGGGAGTGGCGCAGCCGCGCGCTGCCGCGCAAGCGGGCCGCCGCCTCCGCCATCAGGCCCGCGAAGCCGGATGCTCCCGAGCCGGGTGCCGCCCTCTCCCCTATTGGATCACCAGGCAGGTGATGGTCTTGAACACGCCCTCGGCGGCCTGGACCTTCTCGACGATCAGCTTGCCGATGCCCGCGACGTCGGAGGCCTCCACCTCGGCGATGACGTCGTACTCGCCGGTGATGGCGTCGGCCTTGACGATCCCCTCCTGGCCCTGAAGCTTCCTGGCCACCTCCAGCGTCTTGCCGGCGGTGGCACCGATGAGGACATAGGCGCGGACCATCTGCTACCTCCCTTCCAGCTGAGCGCCGAATGTACCACGCCGCCGCGGGGCTCTCCGGCCGGGAGGTGAGGGTGGGCAGGCTCCCTGATCCGCCGGCTCCGTACCATGGAGAGGTGCCCTGGAGCTGGCTCACCAAGATCCTCCTGCTCTGGGTCGCCTCGCGAGGCGCCGGCTCTCGCCAGGCCGGCCGGCCGGCGGTCGACGTCGAGGCGGTGCGGACCCGGGTCGCGTCCGCCCGGGAGCCGGCGATGATCGCGGGCCGCATCGCCGTGGTCGCCGTCCTCGCCTGCATCTGCGCCGGCTTGCTCGCCGCCGGCACCCCGGCGCTGGTGCTCGGCCCCAGCTGGCTCGGCTGGGCAGCCTTCGGGGTCGCGCTCGTCGTCGCGGCGGTCGGCGTGCCCCAGGTGACTGGGCTCCGGCGCGCGCTGCGCACCCGGCGGCTGCGCCTCCGCGACCGCGAGGTGGGCCGCGAGCTGGACAGGACGCGGCCGGCGTAGTCGGCGTGCTCGCCGGCGGGGAGCCCACAATCGCACCCATGCCGAGCCACGGTCGCGGCCTCATCACGAGGGTCGCCGGGACGGCGGGGGCGATCGGCGGGCCCATCGCCATCACCGCCGTGCTCAGCCTTGTCGGCCCCTCCACGGCGCGCGACTACGTCTTCCTCTACGTCGCCCTGGTGGCGGTGCTCGGCACCGTCAGCGGCCTCCGCGCCGCACTCGCCGGGGCGGCGCTGAGCTTCCTGCTGGTCGACTACTTCTTCGTCCCACCGCTGCACACCCTGACCATCGCCGACCCCAGTGACCTGGTCGACCTGGTGGTGCTGGTCGCCGTCGCGTCGGTGGCCGGAGGCGTGGGCTCGGGCCGCCGCCACGCCCAGCTCGAGGCGGAGCGGCTGGCGTCGCAGCTGCGCCGCAGCAACGATCAGCTGGAGCGTCTGGAGCGCGAGCAGGCGGAGGCGGCCGCCGTGGCGGTCCGTCTGGCCCAGACCCAGCAGCAGGTGCGGGTGCTGGAGGCGGCCGACCGGTTGCGCTCCGACCTGCTCGCCAACGTCTCCCACGAGCTGCGCACCCCACTCGCCAGCATCCTGACCGGCGCCACCGATCTGCTCGAGCACCCCCAGCTGCCGGACCCGGTGCGCGGCGAGGTGGGCGCCATCATCGGGGAGGCCCGGCGCCTGGAGCGGCTGGTCTCCGACCTGCTCGACATGGCGCGGATCGAGGCGCACGCCCTGGCCCTGGATGCGGTGGAAATCGATCTCGGGGAGGCCGTCGAGGCGGCGGCGGGCCGGCTCCGCCTTGCCTCGCCCGGCCGGCAGGTGGAGATCACGCTCCCGCCCGAGGGGCTGGAGGTGCTGGCCGATTGGGACCGGCTCGGCCAGATCCTGGACAACCTGCTGCTGAACGCCGACCGTCATGCTCCCCCGGGGACGCCGATCAGGGTCACGGCCGCGCCGGGCAAGCGCTCGATGGTCGTCGTCCGGGTCATCGACCACGGGCCCGGGGTGCCGGTGGATCAGCGCGAGCGGATCTTCGAGCGCTTCGTCCGCGGGGTCACCGACGGTGCCGCCCCCGAGGAGGGCGCCGGGCGGCCGGCCCCGGGCGGCACCGGCCTGGGGCTGGCGATCGTCCGCGGCCTGGTCGAGGCCCATGCCGGCCGGGTGTGGATAGAGGACCCCGAGGAGAGCGAGGGGGCGCGCTTCGCCTTCACCCTCCCCGCGGCCTGAGCCCGCTGGGCAGGGTGCTGAGAAGCCCCCGGCCAGGTCAGTCGCTGGCAGCGACCACGTGCACGTCGACGTTGGCCACCAGCCGGATCAGCTGGCGCAGGGTCTTGGAGCTGCTGTTGCGGGGGCTCCGCATCACCAGGATCTCGTTGATCCGGTGGCCGCGAGCGTAGGCGGCGACGGTGGCCGCCACGTCCAGGCCGTCGATGGTGACGAACTCCCCGCCCAGCTGATGGGTGAGGGTGGCGTAGCCGCCGAGCAGCCGCTTCTCGTCGTCGCTGCGCGGCCGCCGGCGCACCGATACCGCGGTGAGGGCGTCGTCACGCCGCACCGCGTGGGCGGCGGCCCGGCGGATCACCGCCTCCTGGCCGGGTTGGGGCGGGACCAGGACCAGCACCCGGGGTCTTGCCTCCCAGGGCTCGTTGATCCGGGCGGTGCTCATGTAGGCGACCAGGCGCCGGTCGCAGTGCTCGGCCACCCGGCGCAGCGCCATCTCGCGCAGCGCGGTGAGCACCTCGGGGCGAAACTCGCCCTGCAGAGCCTGGATGGCCTCGGCAGGCGGCATGATCTCACCCTGGCGCAGCCGCTCCTCGAGCTCGGCGGGCGGGACGTCAACCAGCTCGACCTCATCGGCGGGGTCGACCGAGGAGTCGTCGAGGATCGGGCGGTCCTTGGGACGGTTGAGCAGCCCTCCCATCAGGCTCACCGTGCTGCGCAGGTCGGTGAGGTGGACGGTGCCGATCACGTTGATGCCGGCGGCGCGGATCCGAGGCAGCACATGAGCGACCAGCCGGCCGGTCGTGGTCAGGCCGGCGAGGTCGTCGATGGCCACCACATCGGGGTTGCGGCTGAGCAGCGCCTCCACATCGAGGACCCCCCGGGCGGCCGGCGAGGCCGGACCGCCGAGCAGGGGGAGGCTGCCGACCCTTGCGGCGCCGCCTCCGCTCACCGCACCCACCACCACGTCGGTTCCGCGGCCGGCGCGCCGGCGCGCCTCCTCGAGCATCCGCGTGGTGGCGCCCGCCCCCCGGGCATAGCTCATGTAGAGGCGCAGCCCGCCCCGGGGCCGGGTGGTGCTCAGGTCGCGGAGCAGGGAGTCGGGGTTGGGCCGGTCCTGGGGAGCGTAGGGGGTGACCGCGTAGCGCGAGATGACGTGGACGTCGACGTCGGGGAGGCCCTCGATGACGCGGTCGACCACCGTCTTGTGCATCCGGCTGAAGAATCCGCGCGGGCGCGGCTCCCCCATCACCACGTGGCGGACGCCCCGCTCGTGGGCCATGGCGATCAGGGTCGCCGCGATGTCCGTCCCCTCCGGTTCCACCACCGACGTCTGCAGCTCGGTGGCGAGCCGGCGCCAGCCCTCGTCGGCGCCCGCCCCGGGAGCGGGATCCTCCACGGTGCGGA
>Ga0326727_10009533_pt1 | contig 23811 bp, 11 predicted proteins | sample MB2enrmetagenome_FD_207643 | JGI IMG/M metagenome (GOLD analysis project Ga0326727, IMG submission 207643) | Lab enriched peat soil microbial communities from McLean, Ithaca, NY, United States - MB29MY | ecosystem: Environmental > Terrestrial > Soil > Wetlands > Peat | place: USA: New York... | reverse complement strand
CATTGTTCGGGGCCATGTCGTGCTGAATGCGGCGGTCGCGGCGTACAAAGGCAGGACGCTGGCCGTTCTGGAGCCGGTGACGATGGAGAATTTGAAGGCCGGCAATGGATTGGGCGGAGGCAAGGCGCTGGTGGCCATCGATGAGCTGGGCGCGGCCGAGGGACAGATGGTGGCGTTCACCGAAGGCCGGGAGGCGGCAAATCCATTTTGGCCGGATGCTGTGCCGGTGGACGCGTATTGCGCCCTGATCGTCGATTCCATTGACGTTCGTGTTTCTTGAGGATCAGAGGTGGGGAAGTGAAGAGTGTGGATATTTCAAGTAAGAAGCTCCTATCGATGCGCGATGCGCAGAGTGCCCAGGCGGCGGGCGCCAGCCGCGTTCTTATCGGAGAGAAGTGCGTAGTGACCCCATCGGCTCGCGACTACTTGGCACAATACGATATTGCTCTTGTTGTGAATGGTGGGGCAAAGACCGCGGCGCAAGCAGCCTATGGCGAGATTCCCGCGGCTCCTTCTTCGGGTCAGCAATCCGGCAACAGCGGCGCGGCGCAGAACCGGCCTGCTCCAAATCCAAGATTGTTTTTCACGCGCGAAGCGGAAGAGATCAAAAAGGAAATCTGCGCTGTGGGGCGCAAGCTGTGGATGCGCCAATTCGTGGATGGCAACGGCGGCAACATTTCTTATCGGATCGGTCCCAACGAGGTCATCTGCACACCGACGCTGGTGAGCAAGTTCGACCTGACGCCCGAGGTGCTGTCGCTTGTGGATCTCGACGGAAAACAGATTGCGGGAACGCAGCCTCGGACCAGCGAGATCTTTCTGCATCTTGAAATCTACAAGGAAGTGCCGGAGGCCAAGTCGGTGGTTCACTGTCATCCTCCGCATGCAACCGCGTATGCGATCACGGGGCGCGTTCCGCCGAACCTGGTCATTCCCGAATTTGAAGTGTTTGTAGGCAAGGTGGCCATCGCGCCCTACAAGACGCCGGGCTCGGTGGAGTTTGCCCAGACCGTGTTGCCCTTCGTCAAGCAACACAACACGGTGCTGCTTGCAAATCACGGAATTGTCTGCTGGGCTGACACAGTAACTCACGCCGAGTGGTATGCCGAAGTGCTTGAGACATACTGCTGGACGCTGATGCTGGCCGCGCAACTGGGCGTTCCCATCTCTCACATCTCGGAGCAGCAAGGATCCGACTTGTTGGCCATCAAGAAGAAGCTCGGTCTGCCCGACATCCGCTTCGATACGTCGCGGATGAAAGAATGTCAGCTATCCGACCTTGAAGTGCCGGGTTCGATCGCACTGACACCGACCGCGTGCGACGGCTCCGCAAGCAAGCCACAGGAAGCGGATCTGGAGGCGCTGGTCAAGTCGGTTACGGATGCGGTGATGGGAGCGATAGCCGGCAAGTGAATGGGTTGTAGAAGGATTCTTAGGTGATTGCCCGATGGTGCTTTTGCAGATATGAACCAAGTCGAGCGGCTCCGATACATTCAGGAAGCCCTGTCACGGCAAGACTTCGTGAGCCTGGAGGATCTGTGCGCCGGACTTGGCGCTTCCAGGGCAACGGTTCGCCGCGACTTGATTGAACTGGAGCACAGCCATAACATCCGGCGCGTTCACGGGGGAGCCATGTCCACCTCCTCGCGCGAAGAGGCGCTCGACTTCAAAAGGCTGTCGGTCAGTTGCCGCGAAGAAAAGATGCTCATCGGGCGTGCCGCGGCGGACCTGGTTCAAGATGGGCAAACGATTATCCTGGGAGGCGGATCGACTGTGGCTGAGGTCGCCAGGTGTCTTCTGGATCGACCGATTCAGATCATTACCAACTCGATCCCGGTGGCGCAGATATTTTGGGAGTGCAGGCAGACCGAGGTTACATTGACCGGCGGATACCTGTATCCGCGCCTTGGGATTCAGTTCGGCCCGATTTGCGAGCGGATGCTTCACAGCGTTTCGGCTGACGTTGCCATCCTAGGAATCCGCGGGATCACGGCGGAGGGCATCAGCGACACGAGCGCGCTTGTGGTTGAATCGATCCGCGCCATGATGCGGTGTGCGCATCGCGTGGCGATCGTTGCGGATCACACGAAGTTCGGCAGAAAAGCGATGATTCACGTTGCGGATTTGTCCGAGATCGATCAGATTATTTCCGACCGCGGCCTCGCGCCGGAGCAGGTTGAATGGCTGGATGAGCGCGGCGTCAGGTATTTGCTGGTTTAGGAATTGCTATCCGGAATTCGGTTATTGAATTGGCTGCATAAATGGGATTCGGCTAACGCAAAATTTCCCTCAGGGGCTAAAGCCCAGGTTTTATGCGGTTATTGTGGCACGACTGAAGTCGTGCCCTTTCAAAGCCTAGCGGTGGCGGCGATTACTCTCCGTACGGCACCCAGATATTTTTCACCTGTGTGGCGTGTTGAAGGAACCAGCGGCCTTCAGCCTGAGCCGGATTGAACCAATCGTACTCGTGGCCGTCGTTTGTCCACACCTGCTTCATGTTGCCGATGGACGCGGCGCGCACCATCGCGGCTTCCTCGTTGCTGCGGAAGCACCAGATGGCTTCGATGCCATCGTGTTCTGCCAGCGTCTTGCCAAGTTCCGCCTGCTTGCCCGCCACAAGATTGACAACCCCGCCAGGCAGATCGCTGGTGTCGAACACTTGATACAAGTCGCCGACGATGAGCGGGTAACGCTCCGAGGGCACTGCAACGACGGTGTTGCCCACCGCAATGGCGGGCAGCACCAAGGAAAGCAGACCGAGCAGCGGCGCTTCAGAGGGCGCAAGAATGCCGATGGCTCCGACCGGCTCAGGCATGGCGATGGTGATATTGCGCCCCGGCGGATGATGCACGACTCCATCGTATTTGTCAGCCCATGCGGCATACGTGAAGATGCGCTCGATGGAGAGATCGGTCTCGACCGCAGCTTGTTCTTTTCCGACGGCCGCTGCGAGCCGATGCGCAATCTCATCGCGCCGCTGGATCATGTTTTCGGCGATGTAGTAGATCACTTGTGCGCGCGTATGCGCGGCCGCTTTCGCCCAGCCGGAGGCGGCGCGCGCTGCTTCGACGGCGTTGCGGATATCCTTGCGATTACCGAGCGGCGCTTCGCCGAGCAACTGGCCTTCGCTGCCGTAAACCGGGAAGGAATATCCAGAGTCGGGCCGCGCCTGTTTTCCGCCGATGTATTGCTTCACTGTGCGGTCAATGGGGGCGCCGGTCGTTGCCGGGCTATCGTTGTCGTCGGAGGAGGGCAAAGAACTCGCGGTAGATTTTGCGTGCGGCAATGTGTGCAGCCATTTCGGCGTGAGATATTCGAGCATGCCCTCGCGTCCGCCTTCGCGGCCATAGCCGGACTCGCGATAGCCGCCGAATCCGCAAGCTGCGTCGAACTGATTGGTGCAGTTGACCCAGACCACGCCCGCCTTTACCCGCGCGGCCAGATCGAGTGCAACGTTTATGTTCTCGCTCCAGACGCTGGCGGCCAATCCATAGACAGTATTGTTGGCGAGTTCAGCGGCTTCCGCAGGCGTGCGGAAGGTCATGGCGGCGAGCACTGGGCCAAAGATTTCTTCCTGCGCCACCATTGCAGCAGGCTGCACATCGGTCAGCAGCGTGGGCGGGAAGTAGCAGCCTTTTTCGGGCAGCGGATTGTGCGGCTGCCAGCACCGCGCGCCCTCTGCAACGCCCGCGTCGACCATGCGGCGAATGGTTTCAAGCTGCACCGGCGAAACGATTGCGCCGATGTCAATCGACTTGTCCAGCGGATGCCCAACGCGCAGGGTTTCCATGCGGGCGCGGAGTTTCGTGTAGAGTGTTTCTGCAACACGCTCTTGCACCAGAAGGCGCGAGCCCGCGCAGCAGACTTGTCCTTGATTAAACCAGATCGCGTCAACCAGGCCTTCAACCGCGGAGTCGAGATCGGCGTCGTCGAAAACGACAAACGGCGATTTGCCGCCGAGCTCAAGCGATAGCTTTTTGTGCGATTGCGCGGTGGCTTTGCGGATGATGCGGCCCACTTCAGTCGAGCCGGTGAAGGCGATCTTATCGATGCCGGGATGCTCGATCAACTTTTGACCGGTCTGCGCGTCGCAGGTGAGCACGTTGAGCACGCCGGCGGGCAGGCCAACCTCCATGGCTAGCTCGGCGAACGCGAGAGCGGTGAGGGGCGTGTATTTCGCGGGCTTGATGACGACGGTGTTGCCTGCAGCCAGCGCCGGGGCCACCTTCCAGGCAAACATCAACAGCGGGAAATTCCACGGGATGATCTGGCCGACAACGCCACATGCGGTGTAGTTGGGAAACTCGGATTCAAGCAACTGCGCCCAGCCGGCGTGATGATAAAAGTGACGCGCAACGAGGGGAATGTCGATGTCGCGGCTTTCGCGAATGGGCTTTCCGTTGTCCATCGACTCGAGCACGGCGAGACGGCGCGAATGCTTTTGAACTTGGCGGGCGAGGGCATAAAGATAGCGCGCCCGCTCGTGGCCGCTGAGCGCCCGCCAGCCGGGGAGGGCCTTGCGCGCGGCTGCCACGGCGGCTTCAACGTCATCGGCATTGCCCTTTGCAACCTCGGCAAGAGTGTCGCCACTGGAAGGATCGCTGGTGATCTGATATTCGCCGCTGGCCGGCCGAACCCATGCGCCGCCGATGAATTCTTCAAAGCGGCGATGATGGCGATCGAGCCATTGCACGGCTTCTTTCGGATCCTCCGGCGCGGCTCCGTACTCCATGGTGTAGAACTTCTCCGCTATGCTCACAGCGTCTCCTTCCAATGGTCAAACACCTCAACAAGCTCTAGGCGATGGGATGCCGGTATGCCGCCGAATAGCGGCCGGTCAGATGATGCTCCAGTTGGCGCTCGATATCGCCCAACATGCCGCTGGCGCCGAATCTGAAAAGTGACGGCTCGAGCCATGGACGGCCGAGTTCGTCCTTCATCAACGCCAGCCAGTCAAGCGATTGCTTTGCGGTGCGGATGCCGCCTGCTGCTTTGAATCCCACAGCCATGCCGGTCCGCTCGGCGTAGTCGCGGATGGCGCGGACCATGGTGAGCGATACGGGCAGCGTGGCGTTGACCGCTTCTTTGCCCGTGGATGTCTTGATGAAGTCGGCGCCGGCCATCATGGCTACCCAACTGGCGCGCGCCACATTGCGCAACGTCATCAGGTCGCCGGTGGCGAGAATCGCTTTCATGTGCACGGGTCCGCAGGCTTGCTTGAATGCGGCAATTTCGTCGTAGAGCGCCTGCCATTCTCCGTTGAAGACATGCGCGCGCGTAATCACGATATCGATCTCTTGCGCGCCCGCTTCAACGGAGCGATGAATCTCGTCGACGCGCTCGGCCAGCGGCGATAAGCCGGCGGGAAACCCGGCCGAGACTGCGGCTACTGGAATGCCCGATCCCTCCAACGCCTTGACCGCCGTTTCAACAAATGCGTGATAGACGCAGACAGCGCCGACGGTCAGATGCAGCTCCGCAATGCCGAGACCCTCGACAAGATGCCGCTGGAGTGGGTTACGCGCCTTGGCGCAGAGGCGCCGCACGCGGTCGGCCGTGTCGTCGCCGCTCAACGTGGTGAGGTCCATGCACGCGATGGCGCGCAGCAGCCACGCGGCCTGATTTTCTTTTTTGACGGTGCGCCGCGCTACGTGGGTCGCCGTGCGCCGCTCCACCGCACCGGTGTTGACGCGGACTTTCTCGACCCAGTCGAGATTGAGCGGAATGCCCCGGTTCGATTCCAGTGTGCGTCCGTTCAGCACTACCGGGATTGGTGCGCCTGGCGCGCTGTGCGCAGATTCTGTTGGTTGGAGAGCCATATGCCTGTCTCCGCATGGAACTAGAACGTGTTTTAAAAATGGTCGCCAAACCTCGGTTGCAGTCCCTCAGGGGTTAAAACCCCTTCGTTTTCCTGCGCTTTTCGGCACGACTGAAGTCGTGCCCTGACACAAAACGGCCTTTTGAAACATGCTGACACAAAACGGTCTTTTGAAACATGCTGACACAAAACGGTCTTTTGAAACATGCTCTAAGAAGTCGATTCAAAAAAAACCGGCTCTCCGCCTTGGGCGCGGGAGCCTCGATCAACAGGTCCGAAACTGAAGGATAAATCTCCAGCAGCACTAAATCAACCGTGGAATCGAGGGCCTTTTCGTGAAGGGCCCTCGAGCCAGGCTTTGAAATCCGGAAGCGGCTGAACGCTGCGGCGCGACTGTCGCAGCGCGTTATGCGGTGATTTCATCCATTCGCACGGGGCGGTGTTCATCGTAGGATTTGCGCGCTGCCAGCGCCATCTGCACGGGAATTCGTCCATCGATGCCGGTGACTTCGGTGGGCCGGTTCTCGCGCACTGCATTCACAAATGAACGCAACTCCGCCACAAAACTCTCCGTGTAGCGCTCCATGAAGAAGTGGAGCGGCAGGTCTTTATAGACCGTATCGCCGCTGCTGACGACAGCCTGATTCGGATAGCAGTTTTCCGTGGCGATTCTACCTTTGCTGCCGAGAATCTCGACGCGCTGGTCATAGCCGTAGACGGCCCTGCGGCTGTTGTCGATGGAGCCTATGACGCCGTTGCGGAAGCGCAGCACCACCAGCGCGGTGTCAAGATCGCCGGCCAGTCCAATCTCCGGATCGACCATGACGCCGGCCGCTGTGTAGATCTCTTCGACCTCGTCGCCGATGAGAAAGCGAGCCATATCGAAGTCGTGAATGGTCATGTCGGCGAAGATGCCGCCGGAGGCGAGAATGTAGCTGATGGGCGGAGGCGCGGGGTCGCGGCTAATTAAGTGCATCAGGCTGGGTACGCCGATTTCGCCCGTCGCTACAGCCTTGCGGACGCGGGCAAAGTTCGAATCGAAGCGGCGGTTGAATCCAATTTGCAATTTGACGCCGGCCGCTTCAACCGCAGCAAGGGCGCGATCGATCTCTCCGAGGCTATGAGCGATGGGTTTCTCGCAGAAGATGTGTTTGCCGGCCGCTGCGGCTGCGACGATGAGATCGGCGTGGGTTGGAGTGGGCGAGCAGATTAGCACCGCCTCGATCTCAGGGTCAACGATAATCTTCGCGCTGGACGCGGCTAAATTGGAAACATTGCAGCGGGCAGCTACCGCTTGCGCGGCCTCGCGGTCGATGTCGGTGACGGCGGCAATCTGCGCTTCGGGCAAGCGAAAGGCCAGTGTTTCAGCATGCACGCGGCCAATGCGGCCGGCGCCGATGATTCCGATGTTAAGCTTTTGCGTGCTCACGGTACCCTCAAAGTGAATGACTGAATAAGGTTGATTCTTGCGTAGTCTTGGTTGAACTCACGCGGCGTTGATGGCAACGACTCTGCTGTCTCGCAGAGCTTTTATATCGCGCATGGGCGGCTGTCCGAAGACACGGCTGTACTCGCGGTTGAACTGGCTCACGCTCTCGTAGCCCACTTCGTACGCCGCGCTTGTGGCATCCATTCCGTCCATGAGCATGCGTTGCCTTGCGGTTTGCAAGCGGAGCTGCTTCTGGTATTGCAGCGGGCTCATGGCCGTCAATCCGCGGAATTGGTGGTGGAGCGTCGACACTCCCATCCGTGCAACGCCCGCCAGCTCCTCGATGCGCAGCGGCTTGGCATAGTTGGCCCTGAGCCAGGCGATCGCTCTTGCCGTTCTGTTGCTCAAGTCGCCTGTGGTGGCGATGGCGCGAAGGCGCTCGCCTTGCGGGGTTCGGAGGATGCGGTAGACGATTTCACGCTGGATCAGGTGGCTGAGAAACGGAATATCCTCGGGAGTTTCGAGAAGATCGATGAGCCGGGAGCAGGCGCCTATCAGGCCGGCCGTCGTCTCACCGACAGCAAGCCCGCGCGATTGAACATGGGATTCCGGTTCGGGCAGATCTTCTCGGCCAATGACCTCGCGCACCGTATGCATATCGAGGCGGAGAAACATCGAGAGCAGCGGAACCTGCTCCGAGGCTTCGACGATCTGACCTTCGGCGGGAACATCGATGGACGACAGGAGAAAGGACGATCCGTCGCAGAGGTAGACATTTCCACCGAGGTTGACGCGCTTTCGTCCCTGTAGGAAAACAGAGAGGCTGGGCTCGTAGGTAGCCAGATAGCATGCCGTTGGCGTAGCTCGACGGTAAAGCGCCAGGCCGGGAATGGCGGTAGGATTTTCTCCCAGCGCCTTCGCATGCGCCGCAATCTTCGCGGCCAACTGCTTCCGCATTTCGATTAATGCTGCGTTCGGCTCCTTGCGTTTATCCGCCGGTTTGGCCATGCTGGTTCGCTATGCCTCCCAATTCAAGCGTACTGCGGAAGTGCCGCTCGCGTGCACAAAATCTGCGATCCAAACAGGATTAGGCAAAAGATTGGCAGGATCGGGAAAGCGCCGGGGCAGCCTCTCTCTTAACTCTCTCGATTGAACGGGGTGGGACGCGTGCTTGGGACACGCGGCGGCAGCCATCCACGCGTTGCCACACCGGAAACCAAACCCGTCCTTCAATAAGGTGTGACCTCAACAGGAACCGCGCTGTTGTTAAACGCCCCGTTTCCCAGCTCCCCGCTTGTTCCCGAACCCCACGACCACAACGTTCCATCGGTGCACAGAGCTTGGTTGTGAAAGTCGCGCGTCATGATGTAGACCGCGCTGCACAATCCCTGCACCTGGACTGGGACCAGGCTTTGGTAAATGCTGGGAATGCCGAGTTGCCCAGCGCCGTTGGAGCCAAACGTCCAGACGGTTCCATCCTTGAGGAGCACCGATGTGGACGCATCGCCTCCCAGCGCCATGATCGCCCCGCTCAAACCCGTCACCTGCTCCGGCGTGTAATGGTCGGCCGTGGTGCCGTCGCCCAGCATGCCGTATCCGCAAAAGAAACCGAGGTTATTATTGTCGTAAGTGTCTTCGCAGTCGAAAGCGCCCAGCCAATTATTCGCGCCCCACGTCCACACCGTGCCATCCGCGCGAATCGCCACCATGTGCGTCCATCCCGCGGAGATCCACACCACCTGATCGATACCCGGCACCGCGACCGGTGTGAGCCTGTCGGTCGTCGTCCCATCGCCGATCTCGCCTTCTTCGTTGTTTCCCCACGCCATCAAGGTGTGATCCTGCATCAGCGCGACGCTGAACCCGAATCCCGTCGTCACCATGATGGGGTTGGTCACGCCCTGGACCTCGACCGGAACCGGGTAGTCGTAATTCGCGTCTGCAACGCCGATGCCGAGAGCCCCGTATTCGTCCCAGCCCCAAGCCCACAGTGTCCCGTCGGACTTCACGGCGACGGAATGATACCCGCGCGAGGCCAGCTTCACGACGGAGGTCAAGCCGTTCACTTGGATCGGCGTGGAACTGTTGGTCGCGTTGTCGTCGCCGAGTTGATCCTCCTGGTTCAGGCCCCAAGCCCATACAGTGCCGTCCGACTTCAGCGCGAGGTTATGCTGCTCGCCGCCCATCACGGCGACGATCCCGGTCAAATATCCCGTTCCGCCGGGCCCCGCAACCTGCACCGGCAACGAGGCGTTCGTCGTCGTGCCATTCCCCAATTGCCCACGCGCGTTCAGACCCCACGTCCAAACAGTGCCGTCGGGTTTCAGGGTGATCACTTCGCGCGCTCCACCCCAGATGGAAGCGGGCGGCCAGTCGGCTGCGTTCCATTGCGCGTAGAGAGTGACGTTGCTATTGCCCATGGTGAAGGTTTCGCCAACGGCGCGGTCCGCTCCCGACCCGTTGGCGGAGGTATTCCATCCTGCAAAGGAGTAGTCCGGATTGAAGAAAAAACCGAGGTTGCCATGAACAGTGACTGTTGATCCCGCCGTGTATTGATTTGGATCCGGCAGCCCGAAACCGCTGGTGTTGCCATTGCCTGCGTAGGTCACAGTAAATGTTGCACCGGAGGCGGTCCACTGTGCATAGAGCACGACATTCGCGCTTCCCATTGCAAATGTCGAGCCTCCTGAGTAGGCTGTTCCTGCGCCGTTAGCCGCCGTGTTCCAGCCGGAGAATGTGTATCCTGTGTTGACCAAAGTGCCGGAGTCGCTTAGGACCGTGACCGCGGCTCCGGCCGCGTACTTGTTGCCATCAACAGGAATCGCGCCGCTTGTCGCGCCGTTGCCGTTGTAAGTCACGGTGTAAGTCGGGACCGGCGTCCACTGCGCATAGAGCGCCACGTTGCTGCTGCCCATCGCGAAGGTTACGCCCCCGGCGTAGGCTGTTCCGGTACCATTAGCCGCCGTGTTCCAGCCGGAGAACGTGAATCCTGTGTCGGCCAAAGTGCCGGAGTTACCCAGCACCGTGACCGTGGCTCCGGCCGCATACTTGTTGCCGTCCAGGGGCACAGCGCCGCCTGTCGCGCCGTTGCCGCTATAAGTCACGGAGTAAGTCGGAATTTGCGTCCACTGCGCATAGAGCACCACGTTGCTGCTTCCCATCGCGAAGGTTGCGCCCCCGGCGTAAGCCGTGCCGGCGCCGTTGGCCGCTATGTTCCAGCCCGCAAACGAGTTGCCGCTCTCGGTTAAGCTTCCGGTATTTTCCGAAATGGTCACGATCGCGCCGGCCGCATAGGTATTTCCGTCTACCGGCACCGTGCCGGTTGTTGCGCCGTTGCCGTTGTAAGTCACCGAGTAGGTGGCCGCTCCCGGCTGAGGTGGAGAGGGAGACATACCGGCCCCTCCGCTGCAACCTGCAAGGCCCGCCATCAGGCAAGCAAGACAAAGCTCAGATAGGAGTATCCTTTTGGTCTTCATCCATCCCTCCACCTCGCCTATCGGCAAAAGCGGAAAGATAAGGAGAGGATTTCAAGACACTCACGTTACCCCAGTATGTGCCCATGGATCGATATGAATTCTGCACTGGAGGAGAGTCGCCGGGAGGCAACTTGAGAGTGTGCGACCGGCTCGTTCGATCTACATGCTTGCATCGCACCGGTAGCGGATCGGCGTAAATGACGCCCTGGAATGGATTGGTATTTCCTGCCCCAGCTTTTCAGGAGTTTTTTGAGAGGTGCCTTGATCAATTGACGGTTACATCGACTGTTGCGCTGGCGGTGAGTTTTCCGGTGACGACATCGGTTCCCGTGACCGTTACGGTATAAGCTCCGGCAGTAGTGCCGCCTCCACCTTGATTCTGCAAGTTATTTCCGCCGCCGCAGCCGAGCCCGGCACAAAAGCCGGCCATAGCGAGCAGGCCGGCCATGGTCAACCATCTGCGCCGCCGCGTGGGTATGCCTGCAAAGACCATGATGCAGAGCGCAATTCCCCCGCCGGAAATAAACAGGCCCTTGGGCAAAGCTTTGACTGCGCTCGATGGCGCCGTGGTATTCACCGTCAGTTGCGTGGATGCGCCGGAAGTGCCGCTCTGGATATTGACCGAAGATGAGATGCCGCATGTTGGCTGATCGACGGGATTGACGATCGAGGTGGTTACTGCGCAGGTCAGATTGACTTGTCCTGTGAAGCCGTTGATTGAACCGACTGTGACGGTTGAATTGCCGCTGCTTCCGGGATTGACGACGATGTTGCCACTGCTGACGAGGGTGAAGCCGCTGGTCCCGCCGGTCACGGTCACCTGGACGTACGTATATGCGGGCACGCCGGTGGCGCTATCGATGCTGGCGATAGTTACAGTGTAAGTCCTCGTGGTTGTCGTCGAATTGGTTGTCATGGTCAGAGCAGCCGTGGCGGGAGCGCTGCCGGTGATTGTCACCGAAGAGGGAGTGATGCAAATAGGGGCGTTGACCTCGTATGAAAGGCCGCTGACCACGGAGCAAGTCAACTCCGCTTGCCCGGTAAAGCCGCCGAAGGGCGTGGCCGTAATCGTTGACGTGGCAACTGCGCTGAGACCCATCGCGATGTTGCCGCTGTTGGTTAGCGTGTAGCCGGCGCTGTCCGGCACTATTGTCACATTTACGGCGGTGCTCGCTGTGACTTTGCCCGTCGCAGCATCTGTTCCTGTAACGGTGTAGAGATAGTTGCCGGGAGTCGTGGTAGAAGTCGTATTCACTAACATGGCAGTGGAAATGACCGTGCCTGCGCTAATGTACTCCGTGGCTGGAAACGTGCATGTGGGTGGAGCGGCGGGATTGGAATTGCCCGCGGTCACGGTGCAGGTGTTGTTGATGGAACCTCCGAAGCCGCCGAAAGCCGTGAACGCAATCATCGCGTAGTTCGTAATCGTATCGCCGTCTGTAACTGTCAGGTTTCCGCTGTTGTTCAATGCGAATCCGTAGGCCGGGCCGACCGTAACATTCAGGCTGTTATTCGCCATAACTTGGCCATTAGAGGCGTTGGCGCCGCTGATAGTAACAACATAAGCTCCAGCCGTGGTGTTAGTCGGCGCAGTTACGGTTAAGGGAGTCGTGACCGCGCTTGCGGAACTTATTGCTACCTGGTTCGCAAGATTGCATGAAATGGGGACCAGCACCCCGGTTGAGTTACCGGGCGTGGAGGTGATTGCGCAGGCCAGATTCACCTGGCCGGTAAAACCTCCGGCAGGAGTAACGGTAATCGTCGAAGTGCCGGTGGTTGAGCCGGGAGTGATGGCGATGTCGCCACTATTGCCGAGTGTGATTCCAGCGCCCGATGTGCCGGTGACGGTAATGGTGACCGTGGCGCTGGAGGAAGCGTAGTTACTGTCACCGCTGTATGTTGCGGTAATGGTGTTAGGACCGGCGGCGAGCTGGCTGCCCTGTATGGTGGCTGCGCCCTGAATGGTGGCGTAGGGAATTTGCGTGAAGCTGGTGATTGTGGCCAGGGTGCTGCCGTTGGCTGTGAGCATGACAGTTCCCGTGGGGTATGCAGCGATCGGGCTGCCGACCTGCACGGTGATGATGACCGATCCAGATGCTGGAATGGAACTGCTGCTGACCGAAAAGATACTTGTGTTGGCGGTGCCCTTGGAGACGATGAGGGCGATGGCGGGGCTGATGCTTGGATTGAAGCTCGCGTCGCCCGAATACTGCGCGGTGATGTTGTAAGTACCAACCGGGAGGTAGGGATTTGTGGTGGAAAGGCTAGGCCAGGAGACTTGGTTGGTCACGCCAAGGGGAACCGTTCCGAGGATGGTATTTCCGCTGGCGAAGGTTACGGTTCCGGTAGCCGCTCCCTCGGTGCCGTTCTTGACCTCATCGGCGCTGGTTCCGGCTATCTGGGCTTCGAAGCCGACGCTCGAGCCATAAGTAACGGGCAAATTGCTCCCTCCGGCACCTCCGCTGCCTAGGCTGAAGCAGAGAGTGTCTAATGGCGGGGGAAAGCATCCGCCGCCGGAAATGGTGACAGCGCTGTTTTCCGGCGTGACGGTTACGTTAATGGGAGTCGATGTGCTCACCGCATCCGAAGTATCGCCGCTGTATCGGGCAGAGACCGTGTAGCTTCCGCCGGGCATTCCGTTATAAGTGGCCGAGCCGGCGCCGTTTGAAAGTGGAATGGCAAACTGACCGTTGTTGAGCGTGCCGCCGGCGTTTTCGCTTGCCGTGTCGACGATGCCAACGACACCGGTGGCCGAGGCTGGCGTAACTGCAACGTTGAAGGTGAGCGGGGTTCCGTGCCGTTGACTCAATTCCGCGGTCGAGCCGTTGATGTTCAGCGTGGTGGAGGTGGAAGCCGGCGAGACACTGCTCCAGTTCGCCACCAATGCCGCAACATCTACACTGCCCAAGCCTGAAGCCTCGTCGAAGCCTGTTGAGGAATTATACCCGGTCATAAAGCCGTTGCTGCCGCAGTTAGGCGACGCGCTCACGCAGGGCACGGAGTTATCGCCGGTGATAGTGTCGTGAATTACATTGCCGTACTTTGACTTAGCCAACTGATAGAGGACGAAATCTGCCTGGCCCAGCCGCGCCCCGCCCTGCGCTTGCGAAACCAGCGCCAGCATCCCGGCAAATGCCGGCGCGGATGTCGATGTACCCCCGTAGCCGCTGAAGGTGGAGTTGGCGGTAAGTTGTCCATTGGTGGTTTGGCAGTCGGTGTAAGTCGACGTTGCATCTTGGTTGGCTACATTGTCCGAGCACACCGTCCACACCGCTTGGTAGAAACCGTTCCCAGAGAAGAGCGAAACATCGGGCAGGTCGCGGGCGCTGTCGGTTGGAGTTAGCGAGGTCTGGAATGAAGGCTTGGCGTAGCCGCCCGTGCAGCTCCCGCTTGCGTTCTCGGTAACACAACTGCTTGCGCCTCCGCCGGCGGCAATGATGTTAGTGTTCCCGCTGTTGTTCTTATAGGCAACGTTATCTACGATGCTGGTGTTGACGGTAGTCGAGTCATTCCATGGTTCTTCAGGGATATAACTCTTGGCTGTGCGGTAATAAGGAGGAGATCCCGATGAGGCGGTGTTGACATAGGTTGAGAAATTGGCCGGGAGGCTGTCGAAGTCAGTACCGCCCACGGCGATCGTCCAGGGCGTGGACGCAATGCCGTTGACCGCAAGTCCGAATTGAGCAACAGGAAAAGGGACGCCGCTGTCGCAGCCGGCTGAACCGGAATCGCCCGTGGATACGGTTACGCTGATGCCTTGCGCGGCTGCCTGCTCAGCCCATTCCAGCATGAACGCATTCCCGCTCATTCCCTCGCCAGCCTCGCAACCGCTGAAGCTGATGTTAAGAATGCTCACGATGTTGTCATCCAAGGCGCGCAGCACCGAGGCGAACAGACCACTGTCAGAGGTGTAGAGGTAGACGTTCGCTTTGGGCGCGATCCCTCCGGCAATTTCGGTGTCGATCAGCGCCTCAACCTCATCGCCATTGAGGCCAGGATCGTTGCCATCGACAACAACAGTGGGCAGATTCGCGGTGCTTGCCGTTTCACCGAGAAACGCAATGCGGTAGTTCTCGATGTCCTGCATGGACACGTTCGAATCGCCGGCGATGCCGATCTTCACGCCCGTCCCGTCGTAGGCCGGGCCACTGTAATTGGGATTCAATGCGGCGTTGGGCGTGTCGTAGACGGTAGCGGCGTCCGCCGGAACGAGGTAAAGGTAGGGCGTGTTGTTGCTGCCGAACAGGGTCATCTGCGGCCGGATGCTCTGCGTGGCGGGGTCAAAACGGCCGGCCCCGCCAAACGTGGCCTGCGGCTTGGGCCGAAAGTCGTTGAGCGGCCACACTCCGGCAACCAGCGGCGTCAGGGCCGCCGGGATCTGCGGATCGCGGATGTTGGCGTAGTGCTGCTCGCCGTTCACAAGAAACGAATGCAGGCTGGTGTGAAAGGCCGCCTGCACCTGGTCGACCGAACCCGAGAACGCGATTGCGTTTCGCGCCTGGGGAACTTTCTCGACCTTCAAGCCATGGGCCTCAAGCCAGCCTTCGACGGCCTGCATGTCTTCGTCAGTCAAACCATATGTGGCGCCGAATTGCGCGGGCGTAAGCCATTTGCGAAAAATAGGCGAACTAGGATTCTCGACCTCGGCCAGATACTGTTCGAGCGCCTGCTGCTGGGCCGCGCTTCGTTTTAGCACCAGCCAAGTGCGGCCCGTGCTCATGGAACCCGGCGCCGGACCCAGGTCAAACTGCGGCTGCGCCAGGGGATGAATATTCCCTTGAAGGGTGACCAGCCGGCTTTCGTCGATTGCTTCCTTGATGCGCGTAGCGGCGAGCGGCTTGGGCGGGGCCTGTGCGAATACCGGGATAGATCGATTGGCGCCAACCAGCACCGCGACTGCAAGCAAGGTACGCAATATTCGAGAGATCATGACTATCCCATTCTGCCCGGCGACCTCCTGAGGAAGCAGGAGCCGCCTTCCGCCCTGGGCAGGCAGAATCACGGCGGGAAGATTGAAAGATTGCTATAAAAATGAGCACAGCGAAGGTGCGTTGCGTTTCAAGACCGTTCTTGATCGTTTCATCGTTAGCTGGATTCGAAGCAATCAAGTCACTTGCCTCATGGGGAATCTGAATCGGGTTATATCTTCACACGAATCAAGCGCGCGCGACAATCAGCGGCGCAGGCACGCCATTATTGTAGACGCGCGTACTTTGAAAATGATTACATTCCTCGGGCAAGCGTTCTTGGCGCTCACAGCAAAGACAAGCAATTCAATAGGACATTAAAGGGCTTGACCGCACCGACGGCGGATTCCGCGGAGCGCGCCTCGATGATTGAATCGAGCACTCCAAGCGAACTCTCGCAATACTTCGGCATGTTTCAAGAACGGTCGCTCGCCACGGCGAGTTGCAGTTCCGCAGGGGTTAAAACCCCTTATTCTTTCGACACTTTTCGGCACGCGACCCAGAGGGTGCCCCGGTCGTGCCCTGATGCAAAGCAGATTTTTGAAACACGCTGTAGCAAATTGAGTCTTACTGCGGTGCTCTCACAATGCTACTCAGCTCTCAGAGCTTCTACAGGATCGACCGCGGCAGCGCGTCGAGCGGGAAGGTAGCTTGCAAGTATCGCGGACACAGCCAGCATCAGCGGCACGGCAAAGTAGGTAAACGGATCGAGCGGGCCGATGCCGAAGAGAAGCGACTTCATCAGGTGCATCAGTGCGGCTGCGGCGCCAAGGCCGATCGCGATGCCAACTGCTGTAACGGCCAGCGCGGAGCGGACAAACATCCACTTGAGCTGGCTCTTCTGCGCGCCAAGGGCCAGGCGGATTCCGATCTCGCGGGTGCGCTGCGAAACAGCATAAGAAATGACGCCGTAGATACCGATGATGCCGAGCAGCAGCGCCATCGAGCCTGCAATGGCGAGCATAACCAGCGTGAAAGAAGTGCGGGCCATGGAGTCCGAGTAGATATCCTGCATGGTGCTGATATCCGCGACCGGCAGATTGGGATTAACCGACCAGACGGCCTGCTGCATTTCGTTGATGAAGGTTTCAGTCCCGGCGCGATTGGTGCGCATTGCGAAATAGACGGTACGCCATGCTCGCAGCTTTTCGGGGACGGAGGGATCGCCTATCAACAAAGGCCAGTAGACGGTTGCGGGCGACACCTGATCCACGCCATTTTCACGGACATCCTCGACCACCCCGACAACTTCATGCCAGGGCGCGCTGGGAAACTCCTGGAAGCGCTTGCCGATGGCTGCCTGCGGCGATCCCCACAGCTCGCGGGCGAGGCCCTCGGATACGATACCGATGGGCCTGACGCTGTAGATCTCAGCCCAGGTGAAGTCGCGGCCGGCGACGAACCTTGTTCCGGCGGTGCGAAAGTATCCCGGCGAGACAAAATTGAAAAGGCGCATAGGGGCAACCCCGTCTTTGTACGGAATGCCTTCGGGGAATATATTGTCCCAGTCCGGTTCGCCGCCGCTCATGGGTACAGAAGCGGCAAAGCCGGTGGAAGAGACGCCGGGAATGGCAGCCAGCTTGTCGAGAATATTGTTCTGCATGCGCACCACTGTGGCGGAATCGCGCACCAGTGTCTCCGGCATGGAGAGGCGCATGACCTGGAGGGATGGGGGATCGGAGAAGCCGGGATCGGCATCGCGCATCGCCATGAAGGTGCGGATCATCAGCACCGCGCAGATCAGCAGCACCAGCGCCATGGCTACCTGCGCCATCACCAGCAGGTTGCGGCCGCGCTGCCGTTCGCGGCTTACGCTTGCCGTCCGCATGGTTCCAAGCACGGTGAGGCGCTGCCGCGATGGGACGTAACGCAATGCCGGGATGGCACCCAAGAAGAGGCCGGAAAGCACGGAGAGAATGAGTGTAAAGGCTACGGACCAAGCGTCGAGCGAGATCTCGTTCAGGCGCGGAAGTTCGCCCGGCCCGATCGCCGTCAACAAGCGGAGTCCGGCGTATGCGACTGCCATGCCCGCGGCCCCGCCCATCAAGCCCAGCGTCACGCTCTCAATTAAGAGTTCACGCGCAATCCGCCATCGTCCCGCGCCCAGCGCCGAGCGGACCGCAAGCTCTTGCCGGCGTGCATCGGCGCGGACCAGCAGCAGGTTGGCCACGTTGGTGCAGGCGATCAGCATCACCACGCCGATGGTCCCCATCACCACCCAAAGCACCGTTTGAACGCTGCCCACCACGGTATCTTTCAGAGGCTGCAGCGCCGGGGCGATCCTCCAGTTGAGATACCAGTGCGGATCGCCGCCGAGCGGGTTTGTCCACGAGTCCATCCATACATTGAGCAGGCGCGCTACATCGGCATTCGCCTCTGCAATGCCAACCCCCGGCCGGAGCCGCCCGATGCCGCGAAAAGCGAAGCCGGCCAGCTGCTGATGCGTCGGGTCGAAGGCCAGCGGAACCAGCAGATCGAAGTCGTAATTGACGACCTTGAATCCGCGCGGCATCACTCCGGCGATCACGCGCGATTGGGAGTTCACCATGATTGTGTGTCCTACAATGCCAGGGTCGCCGCCGAATCGACGCTGCCAGTAGCCATAGCTCAACATCACGCGCCCCAGGCTGTGGGAGTCCTGATCGGCCGCCGTAAGCCATTGGCCGGCGACGGCAGGAACATTCAGCGTCTCAAGAACGCCGCCGGAGATCTCCGCGGTGTTTACCTGTTCAGGTTGGGCGAGGCCGGTGATGCTTGCCGTCCCCGGCAACCACACGCCCACGGACTGAAAGGTACGGTTGTGTGCCGCGAAGGTGAGATACATCGAGGCCGACAGGCGCAGTTCACTGCGAAACTGAGCGAGCCCGGGCGCGCCCGGCGCGTTGAGATGGAGCGATACCAACTGTTGCGGCTCCGGATAGGCGAGTGGCCGCAGCAGCACGCTGTTCAATACGCTGAAGACGGCCGTGTTGGCGCCGATGCCGATGGCCAGCGTCAGCACCACGGTGATGGCGAACCCCGGCGACCGCCTCAGCCGGCGAAATACGTGTTTCAGGTCCGCCAGCAGCAATTCGAGTCTCTGCCACTGCCACACTTCACGGCTACGCTCCTTGACCAGAGTCACATTGCCGAACTCGCGCCGCGCCGTTTGTTCAGCCTGCGCGCGCGGCATCCCGGCTTCCATCAGCTCTTCGATCTTTTCTTCGAGGTGCTCTTCAATTGAGGCCGAGAGATCGTCATAGCGGCGGCGGCGGGAGAAAAGCTGTTTGAGCCATCGCATAGCGGTCTCCTAAGCTTGAGCGAGTGCGAGAACACGGGTGATGCCGGCGAACATCTTCTCGAAGCTGACCACTTCCTCTTCAAGATGACGAAGGCCTGCATCCGTGAGCCGGTAAATTCGAGTGGGACGGCCCTTGGCAGACGTTCCAACCTCAGATTCGAGCCAGCCTTCTCTCAGCATCCGCTGCAGGGCGGGATAGAGCGAACCTTCCTCCACCTGAAGCAAATTGTCGGAGACTTGCTTGATGTGCTTCACGAGAGCGTATCCGTGCATCGGTTTCAGCCGCAACGACTGCAGGATCATGACCTCCAGCGCGCCGGGGAAAAGATCGCGGTGTTCAGGGTTCTTTGCCATAAAGCAAGTGTAGCTTAAAAATACCTATTTGTAAAATAGTATTTTAATGCAAGGTCTGAACACTCTGGGATCGGCTGACAATAGCGTTGTCGACTGACGCCCGACGCGGGGTTCAAGATGATGCTGGTTGCCCGAAATCCAGGCACGCATTGACCGGTCCGCTGAGACCTTGTTCCGATCCCAACCATGCTTGATGTCGCTTTGCTTGAATGCCCAGCCGCAATCTGAATGCGTTCATTTCGCTTTCAATCCCGGCAGAATCGGATTGACCGCGTGTGGAACGCGCCAAAGTGGAACACCGGGATTGGTTGCCGGCCCAGTGCCGAACCAGGCGTGAATGCCAGCTCGCGCTTGCGGCTGACCCTGGCGGACGATTCCGCTTACGCCAACCGCGTGGGTTGTATAGGGCAGGGGCGCGGGCTCGCTCAGACTGCTGAGGTCCAAAACCGCAACCCCATCCCCGCTAACGTCTGTAATGGCCACCAGAATGTTATCCGCGCCGTCGCTTACCAGCGCGTCGTAGTTTTCCGAGAGCGCAACCGGCAGGGAAATTCTGGCGCGCAGCGTGCCCAGCCTTCCGTCGAAGACATCGATCCCATTGGTCGATGGCTGAAACATCAGGCTGCCGTCTGAATTCATCTTGACGCCATACACATAAGCAATGTTGAGCGAATCGCGATCGTTCAACACCAGATAGGATTCAGCATTGAGATCGGCGTCATAGAGATAGCTGGTCGCCTCCAACTGCGTCTGGTTGCTCGACAGGCTGAGGTCGTAATCTCCGTAGCAGCAACCCGGTGCGCTGAGCGCGTAGAAAACAGCGTCGCTAGCCGTGTCGACGGTGAACGGCGAACCGTCGTTGTTAAAGAACACGCGAACGTTGTCGCTGCTGATGGCGTCGCGGAGCATGGCATCTCCGAAGGAGACGATGCCATAGTCGGTCACGGCGCCGGAACCGGTGTCAAGTTTGAAGAAGCCGTCGAAGCCGTCTCCGCCGTAGATGAAGGCGGTGTAGTAGACCATTCCCGTGTTGCTGATGGCCAGGCCGGCGGGATATGTAACGACTCCGCTGACAGGCACGAGATTTCCCGCGGCATAGGGGCCCGGCACAGGAAACGACTGAATTGACGCTGGGGTATCGGGATCGAGCACATAGATCATCGCGGCGCTGGCGTCGGAGACTGCAAGCTTGCTGCCATCCTGCGAAAGCGCGATTCCCCATAACCGGTGCGTGGTACCGGCGGGCGCCGCGGGGACTGAGATTGGCGCCTGCCATTGGTCCTCGTTTCGCGAGAAGACTTGAATCTTGGACGCATCGGTGAAGTAATACAAATTGCGCTTTGAATCGTAGACGCCTTGCGCCAACTGCGCGCCGGGAAGCGGATAACTCCGCACAGAAGGCAGGTAACTCATGCCACCGGTCAGCGTTGTCGAGCCGGAAGGGGATGTGACCACGATATCCGCGGACTGTCCGGAAACACCCGCAGGAATGGTGTACGCAATCGCCTCAAGCGGAAACGGCGGGCTGAGCAAGCCATAGGCATCGCCGGCGTAGGCGGTGATGGTCGCAGGCTTGCCTCCGACAGAGACTTCGAGGCCGGCAGGGATCGGGGCATTGGCGGCCGTGCTCCCAAAGCCATATCCATACAGAATGCCTGTGCCTCCGCCTTCGCTGGTGGCTGTGTTTGGAGCGGCCTCAACGATGGCCGGCCCGTAGCTGAATCCCTCCGGCACAATTTGCTCGCCGCCATCCTTCATGAGCGTGTAAACATCCGCGAGCCCGGGGTTTCCGGCGGGCGTTGTGGCGTTGAACATTGCGCCTGTCGATGCGGAGAGGTCCGAAGCTTGATTGGAGCCGAGGTACACGGCCGCAATCGTCCCTGAATTTGAGCCGTTCCACTGGATCTGTGTGCCGCCTGCCGCGGGACCGGTAGCAGGCGTCACGTATGCGTTCGCAAACTGCGTACCCAACGAACCAGTCTGCAACGCCGCCGTATCGAGGAAACCAACGCCCTCGTCCATTGGGCCGACGATGAGTCCGGTTGCATCCACCGCTCCCAACTGCGGTCCGCCACTGGAGGCATCTGCCGGACCTCCCCAAACCGGCGCCAACATCAGGCCGGGCAACCACCCGATTAGTTGGCCGGTGGCGATGTTATAGGCGTAGATAAATCCTCCGCCCGCGATGTAGAGAGTCTTCGAGTCCGCGCTGGCCATCATGCTCACAGTCGAAGACACGTCACCGGCGACAGGGAAGCTTGAAGTTTGGGTGAGCGTCTTGGCGTTGAAAACCAAGATCGTCCCGCCGCTTATGTAATCCGGAACGAGGAGCAAGTTTCCGTCCGGCGTTGGGGTCACATTATGCAGGAATCCCACATCGCTCGACACCTGGATCTCCTCGCCCGTGGCGGGATTGACGGTACACAACGTGTCGTCGCTGTCGATACTCCCCTCCACAATCAACGAATGGTCGCCGGTAACCCCGAAGAATCCAATGTTTCTTACGCAATTGGCCTGCGACGAGCCGCTATTGCTCGACCCATAGGCGACAATCGAGTTGGCCGCGGGATTCCAGATGGCAAAGCCGCCGTAACCGTCCACGCTGGGAATTCCGCCCTGGCCGCCTAGCAGCGCGAGCTGTCCGGTAGCCAACGCGCGCACCGCATACGCCTGATATCCATAAGGCCCGATCTGCGAGGCCAGATAACGGTGGGTCACCTTCATGCCTACCGGGTCGATCGTGTAGACATCTCCGATCTCGGTTCCCGCATAGATAAGGCTCTGACCGGGTGCTTCGTCGATCCCATATGCGCCCGGAACCGGAATGGACGCAATCTGTGTTTCAGTCTTCGCATCGAGCACCACGATCTGGTTTCCGGATGGGTCGCTTACAAAAAATCTCTTAGTGTTTGAATCGAAGACGGTCCAACCAAGGTTCAGAATTTCGGAGTACGCTGTCGGCGCATCGGTGCGCACATAGCGGGTGCGCGAAAGCGATGGAGGCGGCACTGCCTTCACGATCAGGCTAAGCGTCTGGCTATGGCTCAGCGAACCGGATGCGCCCGTAACCGTCAGGTTCACCGTCGCGGCAGTCACCGTGGATGCGGCAGTGAAAGCGATTTGCAGGGGAGTGCCGGGAGTGACTTGCGGATTGGCCGGCGAGATGGAAACTCCGGTTGGCAAACCGGCGATGGCGAGCGAAACCTGTGCGTCAAATCCGTTGATTCCAGTCACTGACGCTGTGGTTGACGCTGTTCCGCCGCCGGTGACGGTAAGGCTGGATGGTGAGAGCGACAAACTGAAGTCGGGAGTCAGGTTGCCGCCCCCGCCTCCGCCAGTACCGCCGCCTCCACCGCCGCCTCCACACCCAGAAAGACCTCCGGCCAGGACGGCAACGGCTAGGCAGAAGGTCATTCGGCCAGCTGACAAGAGAGCTCCGATGAGGGCAGGTTTCATGGGTCGAGCGAATCGCTCACTCTTTCGAGGCAAAATAATATGGATGAATGCTTCGAGAGCAGTATCGTCAATTGGCCGGGACGAGTCAATCAAGGTACTTAATCGATGTTGGCGCGGTCGCAGAAGCGGCTCCGATCTCTTGCTCCCATCCCGTTGCTGGCCGGCATGTGCTATTCTTGCGCCAATTCAGAGGCTGCACTTCCGGCAGAGGTAAGTCTTGCTGCTCATGCGCTGGTTTAGGTTCGGTATCTCGTTGGTGATTCTCCTGGGAGTCGCCAGGGCTCAAACCTTCCGGAATCCCCCTTTGGTTCCCACCGCATTCGATCCCGCTTCCATTGCCACAGGCGATTTCAATCACGATGGCATCCCCGACTTGGTTTACACAGACAGCGGCAATGGCACTACATACCAAGGTACGCTTCATGTACTTCTGGGCAAGGGTGACGGGACCTATACGGATATACAGGACATAAGCCTGCAAACCGGATTTTGCGGCTGCACCATCAACGTGGCCGACGTGACCGGCGGCGGCAAGCTCGATCTTGTGATCGGGTCGAACGACACCCCAACGGCCACCATCACGACTCTTGTCGGCAATGGCGACGGAACCTTTGCCCCGCCGGTGGTCTCGACCTTTACACCTCAGGGTGGAGGCGCCTATCCCATGATCGGGTCCAAGATGGGGATTGCAGACATCAATGGCGACGGCGCAGCCGACCTGGTCGTTCCCGACGGTCAGAACGGCCAACTCTACATCCTGAAGGGTAACAAAACTGGCAGCTTCCAATACGTGGGCAGTATTCAGAACGGATCCGGTCCCACGGAGGCATTTCTTACCGACCTGAACGGCGACGGAAATCCCGATCTCGTCGTCTTTGGCGTGCTTGGAGGAAACGTAACTGTCTATTTGGGCAAGGGCAACGCAGCCTTCTCGGCCGGAACCACTTACAACCTCGGGCCTGGCCCAACTAACATGCTGCTCACCGATCTCGATGGCGACGGTCACCCGGATATCGTCTCCAGTGTTTATC
>Ga0326727_10009531_pt1 | contig 23820 bp, 19 predicted proteins | sample MB2enrmetagenome_FD_207643 | JGI IMG/M metagenome (GOLD analysis project Ga0326727, IMG submission 207643) | Lab enriched peat soil microbial communities from McLean, Ithaca, NY, United States - MB29MY | ecosystem: Environmental > Terrestrial > Soil > Wetlands > Peat | place: USA: New York... | reverse complement strand
CGCTACTCGCTCGCGACCCATGGGAGCGATTGGACCTACAACGACGCGCACCACTTCGGCTGGAGCGCCCTCAGCCCGCTGCGCGCGTACACCATCGAGGGCGCCCAGGAAGGAAAATGGCGAAAGGCGGCGCGAAGCTTTCTGGAAGTTCGGCCGGAGAACGTTTACGTGGCGGGCTTCAAAACCGCGGAGGACGGCAAGGGCGTCATCCTGCGCCTCTACGAGGGGGCAGGGCTGGCCACCAACGCCGTCATCAATTTCAATCTACCTGGGGTAAGTCTCAAATCGGCCGCGCTGTGCGACGGGCGCGAGCGAATACTTTCCCCCGTTCCGCCCGAGAACAACTCCCTGCGAATTCCCTTGAAGCCCTGGGAGACGAGTACGGTACGCGTGCAAGTAGACTGAGGAGGAAGTAAGGCTTAAGAGCGTTTCACACAGAGATCACAGAGGTTAAATTATCTCACCACAGAGAACAAAGAGAAGATCTGGGGTTTTCTCCGTGCTCTCTGTGAGCCAACCTCTGTGCCCTCGTGCTAACAACTCAGCGTCTTGCACGTCAAAGATGAGCAGAGGTATTTTGCATCGCACGCATGGCCCCCATGCGTGATTAGTGCTCGAATTGGAGACTTAGCGCCGGCTTCCCGTCGGCCTTGAGCTGCCAGGATGGCGGCGCCACTCGCCAAATGGGCCCTGCCTGTGATTTCAACGACTCGCCAATTCCACGTGTCTCGGAGGAACATCGTGCTAAAAGAGAATTCCAGCCAAGAAAATTTCATCCTATTAAGCCATCGATGGTTGATGGCCGGACTATTAATTATGACGCTGGCGGTGTCGGCGTTGCCAGCCGCCGAACACGGCCAAATCGGTTTTTTGGACAACATGCAGAAAGTGATTGATCGAACTGGGGATTTTATCCCTCCGCTACAGAATGCCAGGCTGGTGAAGGACGTGCCGACTGCACTTGAGAGCTTACCGGCAAGGTTGCGCAATTCGGGAATCGAGGTTGATGCCGTGACCCCGGGCGCCCAAGTCCGTCTCGGCGCCAAAATGGTTCCGGTGGACGGATATGTCTGGTGGAAACATTTCGAGGGAGCGAAGCAGCGCCCTTGGGTTGACGTAATCGAGTTCAAAGACGACACGTCGGCAAAACGCGTCTTCGATCTACGTCGACAGATGTACAGCGGGAACGCGTTCGCGAACCACACTTCGTTAGTCAGCCTGGAAGCCCAAAATGGGCTCGACGCGGTTGCCACCATCGTCCTGCGCGGGCGCTACCTGTTTAATTTCGGAATGGGAATTCCGTTTCGCATCAGGTCAAGCATCAGGGAGACCAACTCACCGGAAGAAATGAAATACATCAATGATTCGATTGACCCTCTACCTCTGGTTATGGAAGCTGTCGCCAGAAACGTGATTGACCCTTCTTACGTCACGTGGATTCCCCCCGCGAACCCCAGTGTCGATGACCGGCAAATGCTGCGGATGGCGGCGTTTGCGCGGCTGTGGAGCGAGGTGAAATACAACTTTGTGTTCCTCGACCGCCGCCCCGACCTAGATTGGGACAGTGTCTTGGAGCTTTACCTCCCGCGCATTGCCGCCGCGCGCACCCAGGAGGAATACGCCCGGGTCCTCGAAGAAGTGGTAGCACTGCTCAAGGATGGCCACACCGGTGTTAGCGTATCCATTCCCAGGGACAAGCCTGGTCTGAATATCGAGCCGATCGAGGGCAGGCCCGTGGTCATCGATGTTGCCGACACGCCCGAAATGCGTGGCTCAGGCGTGACGCCGGGAATGGAGTTAGTCGCTGTGAATGGCGTACCGCTCGATCAGGTACTCAAGGAAAAAATCTACCCCTATGTTGCAGCGTCGACTCCCCAGGACCGGGATGACCGCGCGTTCGGGCGGCTTCTCGAGGGGGAACCGGGCAGCAAATTGTCGGCGACGTTTCGCGACCTTCAGGGCAATACGCAAAACGTAGAGCTAACTTGTGACCTGAGTGAGCATCCCCCGGCGAAGAAGTGGTGGCAAAGGCCGCCTGTCGAATTCCGCCAGTTGGCGAACGGGGTCACCTACGTTGCCCTGAACACCTTCGGAAACGACGAAGTGCTCAAGGAATTTGACTCGCATTTTAGCGATATCCTCAACTCGAAAGGCTTAATTCTGGATGTGCGCGAAAATGGCGGGGGCTCTACCGGAATCGGCTTTGCCATCATCGCACGCCTCATTGATAAAGCTACTAGCCAGACCTCAAAATGGCGCACGCGGGACTACAGGCCCACCTTTCGCGCTTGGGGCAAGCCCGAGGAGTGGTACGAGGGGGATGCAGGACCGATCGAGCCGCGGGGCGATAAACCCTATCTGGGGCCAGTCGTGGTCCTGATTGGGCCCAAGACTTTCAGCGCCGCTGAAGACTTTGTGGTGCCGCTGAAAGCGACCAAGCGTGCGACCCTGATTGGAACCCCTACCGGCGGCTCAACCGGGCAGCCCCTCTTCATAAATATCTATGGTGCAAGCGCCAGGATCTGCACCAAATGGGACCGTTTTCCAGACGGAACCGAGTTTGTGGGTGTGGGAATCCCTCCGGATATCCTGGTGCAACAAACGCGACGCGATGTGGCAGAAGGCCGGGATCCGGCCTTGGAAAGGGCCGTTGCAGTCTTGAGGGGTGGGAAGTAGCAGACAACACAGACGCGTGAGTCCGGAAAGGCATTTTCGGAGGCGACTGTTGCCAATTTGTTCGCCAGACCTCCGCCCGCACGGCGAGGGAAAAAAGCGCGCGGCGGACCTCCTGGTTCGCCGCGCGCGTGCCATGACGTGCAGCCTACCTACCATCGCGTCGGGCGTGTGCCCCACGGCCCGGCGCGACCTGACAACGCCACGGCCGACTGTGCCCGTCGCGTCCGCCCGCCGCGGGCCTGCCGGTGCCTACGGAGGTAGACGCGATGAGGGTCACAGCCGAACTCGATTTCCCTTAAATCAGCATGTGGGCGGGCTCTTCCTCCCGGGGTGTTTCCGGCGCCAAATAGGGCATCCACGGCTCTTCGTAAACCACTTGATAGCCCTGAACGTGGGCTTGGATATCGTGATAGTAATGAACGTGCAGAATGCTGGCCGGCCGGGTTTCCTCCGCCCAGTTGTTAAATGCCGCTTCCAAAACCAGCCGATTGCCGACATCCGGGGCTACGATCGTTGTGGCCTTGAACGATTTATCCTGCATTGAAGATACTCCTTGACCAGAAGGTTTTCGCCGCGCGCCCCGGGGGATGCTCCACCCCCTCCTACCCCCCTGCCGGCGCACTCGGGCACATTTTGTTCAAACTCTTCTATCGGCAGAGATGGAAAGAACTTGAATTAAATGTTTCTCATGCAGGAGGGACAATTTGTGGGGTGAAGAACCCGCGCGTATCCCGTCGCGCCGGGTTCAGCAAACGGTTCTTACCCAAACCTCAGGCGGCACAATCATGCACGGCCTCATACAGCGCCAGGATGTTGGCCGTGGGGGTGTTGGGCTGGATATTATGGCAAGGGGCCACGATGTACCCTTTGCCCTGTCGGAAGATGCGGATGTTATCGGCCACCTCGCGCTTCACGTCGTCCGGGGTGCCGAAGGGCAGGGTCTGCTGATTGTCCACGCCGCCGTGAAACACCAAGGACTTGCCGAAATCTCGCGCCAACTCCTCGCGGCCCATTCCGGCGCAGCGCCACTGGATGGGATTGAGGACGTCGATGCCGATCTCGATCAGTTCCGGCAGGAGGGGCCGGATGGCGCCGTCATCGTGGTGCATCACCTTGACGCCCCGGGAGTGCGCAAGGTCAATCATCTTCCGCATCGCGGGTTTCAGGAAGCGCCGGAACGATGCCGGGCTCATCAGCAGGGTGGCTTGCGTGCCCAGGTCTTCGGCGACGTAGATGAAATCGATCATCCCTTTGGCCGCCTCCAGGGTGCGGCGAATCACCGACTCGTGGATGTCATCGATGCGCTCCAGGGCGGCTTCCGCCACGGCGGGATTTACGGCGAGGTCGGTGAGGGCCTGTTCCATGCCGCGCAGCCGGCAATAAAGGTAGAACGGCTCATAGCACCCGCCCAGGATGGGGTAGCCGTGCCACGCTGCGCACTTGGCGCGCATGCCGTCCACATCGAACAGCGCGGGGTCCGGCCAGTCGAAGCGCTCCACATCGGCGGCGGTTTCAGCTTTCCCCAGCGGGTTGGAGACGGCCTCTTCGTAGGTGCCCAGACCCTCGCCGTAGGAAATGTTCGTGACTTCCACGTGCCAGATGCTCCACAGCGATTGGATGTGCCACGTATCTTCTTTGGCCTGCGGGTGGGTGGGGCCGAGGAGCACCAGCTTGTCGACTCCCAACCTCTCCCACAGCGCGCGTTCGGAAGCGCATCCCAATTCCTTGCACAGCCGGTCCGTGACTTCTCCCGTCCCCCAGTAGTCGCAAAGCACGCGACCGGGATTTTCTCCTGCTAAAAGAGCCAGCCAACGATCTCGAGGTGTCGACATTGCAATCTCCGATCACTGCATCAATTCTGACCAGATTGGGTCGTCCGGATCTCCGAAAGCGCGATAGTGGAAGCCCTCCAGGTGGGGCGCGACGACCCGCATCCAATCGGTGGGGTCGGTCCAGAGCACGGAGCGCGGCGCCATGGCCTTCACCAAATCGCTCAGGTCCCAATGCAGCGCGAAACCCGGAATCACCGCGTCGTGCAAATCGCGGGTGATGGAGACTTCCAGCGCCGCGCGCAAGCTGTAGGGGGTGCGGTCAAGCCAGATTTTGCCGATGCGCGGGTCGATGGTGGCGGCCATGAGCAGCCACACCCCGCGCCCGTCACGCGCCGCGGCACGCAGGCGGCCGGCATCGACGTCGGGGCGCCCGGCCAGCAGGTCGACTCCGCGCAGGATATCGCCCGCGCGCAGGCCCGCCATATTCTTTCCGATCACCCAGGCGCGAATGTTCTGCTTGGCGGCGGATTGGTCTTCCGGCGTCCTGGGCAGCGGCACGCCACGTGGTTCGAGATTCAGCACCACCAGGTTGCGCACGGCCAGCCCCTCCGCCACGGCGGCCGGCAGATCGACCAGCAAAACCGCGGGCTTCCGGCCCGGCGTGTTGGGAGCATACAAAGTGGCGATGATTTCCAGCGTCGGTTCCACTTGCAGGGCCAGTTGCTGGGTGCGGAAGATTTCGCCGGGAGTGTCTTTCACCACCCGCACGGAGGGTGGATGGCCAACGGGGCTGCCGGCCCACTGGCGAATTTCCGCTTGCAACTGTTCCGTGCTGCCCTGATTCATCCTCTGGTGGAAGCCTTCCGAGATCACCTGGTAAATTTGGCGGCCCCCCACCTGTCCGGTCTCCGAGGCGAGCAGATCGGAATCCGGCGCCGGCTCAAAGGGTTCTTCGCGGAAGTTGCCTTTGCCGTCTTTCAACCAACGGATCATCCACTCGTAGATATCCTCGCGAACTTCCCGCGGAATTCCATGCGGCCCCGGACCGACGGCCCAGGCGATCTTGTTTTCCGCGTTGAAAATCCGGTACCAGTCCAGCGCTTCCTGATAGGCATGCCGAACGCCGTCGAGGGGAAAGAAATCGCCGACCGTGGAAACCACCAGCCAGGGCTTGGGCGCGAAGAGCTCCATGTAATCGGCCACGTCCAGGCCGGAGGAAAGGAAATAGGGGAAGCTTTGTTCGGAATCGCCGATGGGTCCCGGGAAAAGGTAGTGCCAGGTGTTGGTGTAGCAGGCCGGCGCCGCCACCTTCACGCGCGGGTCAAGCGCCGAGATGTAAGTGGTCAGCGTCCCGCCCCCCGAGCAGCCGGTAACGCCCAGCTTGTCCGCATCCACCTCCGGAAGGCTTGCCAGGTAATCCAGCGCGCGCTTGGCGTCCCAGATGCAATAGCGCGCAAAGTTCTCGCCCGCCAGAATGCTCTGCGCGCCGGCTTGAAAATGCTGATCGGTGGCGCCGCCGATCAGGGAGGCCTCCGTCCGCGCATCGTACGCCTGCTGGCGTTCGCCCTGGCCGATGGGGTCGTAGGTGAGCACCACAAAACCTTTCATGGCCAGATTCGCGTCCATCACCTGCTCGCGAACTTTGCCTTCTCCCCAATGGCCCATCGGCCGGAGCACGCCCGGGTGCTTGCCGCCCTCTTTGGGCAGGTACAGGTTGGCCGAAACGTAAAATTGGGGGAGGCTCTCGAAGATGACCTTCTCGATGGTGTAGCGCGGACGGTCGATCCGCCCCGTCACGCGCGCATTCAGCGGCCCCGTGTAGTTGGGGAGGCCGCCCAGCAACTCCAGGATTTTGGCGCGCACCTGCGCCTGGCGAGCCTCGGCTTCACGCACCGTGTGGATTTTCTCGAGCCCCGCCTCGCGAGCCGCCAACTGCTGCTGCGCAATGCCGTCCATCCAGCTCAGCAGGCTGTCATCCGCGGCGTATAACGGCGCCAGGCTGAGGGCGTAAAACAACAAGAGCTTCGTCAGCAGGTAAATCCCTTTTCCACATCTTCGGGATGTCATAAGCCGCCCTCCTTCCCGATCGCCGTCATTTGCTCCGCCCGTGGACCCATAAACTCGCCGCCACAATTTCAAATTGACCCGCTGTCGTTTCTTAGATCGCGGTCTCTTTCCCGGCAGTAGTATCGCAAACCGTCCCGCCTCCGTCGAGACAAGAATGGTGAAAAAGAAAGGGTAAAGGGTAAAGGGTCAATAAAGGTTCACAGTTGACAGTTGACAGTCCGTGCGTTCTCGATTGCTACTTTTAACTGTAAACTCTGGACTGTGAACTGTTCGCTTCAATTCCGAATGATGAACCGAAATCGGGCAGGGTGACACAGCCACTCCTGGCTGTGATGGTGTGAAAAAATAGGCAGTTTCACGCAAAGGCGCAAAGACCCCAAGATCGCCAAGAGTAATTGCTTTGTTCTCTTTGCGCCTTCACGCCTTGGCGCCTTGGCGTGAGATGTTCTTGCTCTTTCCGGAATTCTTTTACGCCTTCTGTGTGAAAGGCAGCCTCGCCCCGGGCGGTGCAATCAGACACAGGCAGGAGTGCCTGTGTCACGGCGGTGGCACAGCCACACCTGGTTATTGGCGCTGCCTCAAAATTTCGGCTACATCACGGCTGGCGTGCAGAATGCTGACGATTTCGAGCGGCTTGGTTTCAGGACGGTACACAATCGCGGGCTTTAAGGTGTACTTCCAGCTTGTCCTCGGGAATGCCTTCCCCCCGGTCCAGCTCTTCGATGCCGCGACGGATTTTCGCGTCCACCGCCTGGCGGTTGGCCATCAGCCATTCGTCCCGTTCGTGCAATACCTCCAGGGCCCGCTGGATGACATCGTCAGGGCTTTGATAAGCGCCGGAGCGCACGGCCTCTGCGATGCGGTGCTCTTGTTCAGGCTTGAGTTGAATGGTCATGCGAATCCTCCGGGCGGCCGCCGTCCTTTCATCACTCCCTTAGTGTAAGAGCCAGTCGGCGGTATGTCAAAGGACCCTTCCGCGCGGAGTCATGGTAGGGGCGCTTCGCGAAGCGCCCTACCGGCCATCGCGGGCGATGGCGAATGCGGGCGGTTCGCGAACCGCCCCTACATGTCGGGTTGCGGCGGCCCTACGCTCTGAGGCCGCGCAACAACCGTTCGAACGATTTCTGGTACTGGTCGTGATCTTTCCACGCCCGGAAGTCGCCGATGTGCCGCGTGCGGCGGAGACTGGCGGCCCAAGCTTGATCGGTTTCCATTACGGCGTCATCAAGCGTGATGGGAAACAACACAGTGCTACTCGGCTTGCGCTGGTTCGCCAGCGCTCCTGGGCCTTCCCCGTGTCCCGTGTCCCGAATCCCGTCTCCCGGCTTTTTCCGTTCTTTCTCGAACGCCGCCTCCACCTCTTCTTCCACCCAGCGGCTGCGAATCGAGTTCTCCGATAAGACCACCATGAGCTTGTCATAAATGCGAATGGATTCATCGATGCGCATGCGGAACTTGTCGCCAATCTTCAAGTCTTCGGGCGCAAACCAGCAGCGCACGCCTTTCTGCTGAAGGTCGGCGTGCAGCCGCTGGGCGAAGTCGTCGTCTTGGCTCGAATAGCTGATGAAGCAGGAGTAGAAGTCGATGGCTTTGCCGACCAGCGACCGCATGTAGGTGATGAAATCCTCGGGCACGCCGCATCCACGCAGAAAGACTTCGGGAATGTCACCATTGGATCTGTAGATTGTGTCAATGCCGATGGTTGAAGGGCCGAGGTGATCTACTGTCTCAAGCCCTTTGACTGTGCTTAGGTCATTGTCTCCGAACACAGTGCTGTACACCCGAGCATCCGTGAAATCTGATTTTTCTAGATTCGCCTCTTTGAGGTTCGCCCCTTGGAGGTCCGTTCCACTGAGGTTCACCCACTCGAGGTCCGCCGCCGTGAGGTTCGCCCCCATTAGGTTCGCACCTGTAAGATTCGCACCGGCGAGGTCCGCGATGCGGAAGTCCACCCGGGAGAGGTACGCGCCGCGGAGGTCCGCCCCGCCAAGGTCTGGGAATACAGCCGGTTTCTCCGCCCTCCAATGGTTCCAAGCGGCGACTCCTTGCGCGAGAATCTTGACGTGTTCTGGGTTGGCCATGGTTTGAACCTCGGTAATGGCAGTTGGAAGGGAATACTCGCATGGACGGAGAGAATTGTGAAGAGTGAATGATGAAAGGTGAATTCTGGGTGATGAATAGAAGTCGGGCCAAACCGGGTTTGCGTCCAGTAGACCGCAATAAAAGCCGCGGACTTAGACCCTCACGTCCGCGGTCAGCTCGCTCTTGACTCGGAAGCACAGAGGCGTAACATCTAATCCATCTATGGACTCGCTTTTTCGAAGTCTTAAGGAAATGGACCCGAACACCTTTCAGCGGTTCTGTTTTCAGCTGATGGCGGAAAAATACCCTTCTGCAAACGTCCGTTATGTCGAGGGCGCATCCGGCGACGAGGGATTGGATCTATTTTGTGGTGATCTGACATGCGGGCCAACAATTTGGCAGTGCAAGTGTTTTCAAGTGACGCTCATTGGCAAATCGCAAAAAGAACAGATTAAGAAGTCTCTTCGCGACGCCTACAAGAGCTCATCGCCGCGTCGTTGGGTGCTATGCCTCAATATAGACTTCGACACAAAGGCACATCGATGGTTCCAGCGGATGCAGTCGTCGTATGCGGTGAAGGGGCTAACAATAGAACTTGTCCAAGGGTCAGACATCGTCCGGGAGCTGATTTTCCGCCATAATCTCAGGAACCACTTCTTTCCGGAAGCCCAACTTCTGGATGTGGTGCGCAAATTGGCCGGGACTTCCGACAAGATCACTGAAAACGAACTAGAAATGATTCCCGGTGAGCAGGTAGAACAATACATAGAGCGCTTAAGGTTGAAGGACCCTAGATTTGATTACGATGTGACTTTCGGTGGCGACAGGGGCCCTGATGTTTTCCCACCCCCACCAGAACCGGGGCTCGTCGCTGCCATCACGGACGGGCGAAAGACGATAAAGGCGTATGCGCGGGACGGCAATGCTCTTTCGTTAGACCCTGTTGGATTCTCGATCACTTTAGGTGGGGCTGGTGTTGATAAAATGGATTCCCTAATCCGTAGGGGGCACTCGCAGCAATTTGATGCCAAAGAGATTCGCGATTTCAAGGCGACTGTCCCCTTGCTTTCGCATCTGGGGCTGGTACCCGGGGAATTTGGTATCGGATTTCGCTCGGCGTCGGCGAGCCAGCCTCTACCCCTACGGCTTTCTTTTGTTCGCGAGAAAGAACGAGTGGTTTATGAGATGCTCGACTTTTATATATTGCGAGCGGGTACAGACGAAGTGGAGATTTCGACCAGGAACGATGACCTACCATTCGAAATTCGATTTATATTTCCGACCCAGAGCACACAAACCACAAAGTGGACGGCGCACATCAAGAAGCGGTTCGCCGGGAAGGACGTTCAACAAGTGCGGAAAGCTGTCGGCGCACTCCGATTTCTGGAAGCTGGGTGTGAGATTGAGCTCTACTCGCTGAGGCACGGAAAACCAGTGGCCGTACTCGGATCGCCACCATTTAGGTTTGATATTCCTCACCAAAGCGTTGTCTGGCTTGACATGCTTGCTTCTATATCCGAGAAGTTCGGAGTGAACATCAGGCTGCCTGAAAGTGGAATGATTGTTCAGCAAGACTATGAATCCGTCAACCTCCTTTATGCACTCGCCACTGGTGGAACGCTGTCGGTGGACAACATTTCGATGAAGTTAGTGAAGAGCGTGGAAAACTCAAAAACAACCCCCGAGCTTCTTCGTAGCCCCCCTTCCCTCACGATGGTGTACCCAAGTGCGAAGTTTAAGCTCTTTGGAACTGAAATCTATCAAGGCGGCTGTGGAATGCACTTAGACAAGGCGGAATTTAGAAGCCTCGATCAAACCCTTCGTGATTTTGAGAAAGCAGAAGTCGGAGAAGGGGTTGCACTATCAATTCGGCCATTGGAGCCGGTGAGATTGTTTCTTACGCAGCAGGTAGAATTGCCCAGCAAAGTCTAGTTGTCATGGGTCAAGCTCCACGGTCAATCACATTAAGTTTGAACGTGGCCAGCTGCCCTAAGACCTAGGCCCCGGAGGCACGCCAAATGGGACTCAAGGGTCTTCGCGAATGGCCAGCTTGGAAATCGTTTGCCTGGGGGGCAGTAATTACAATTGCGGTAACAGTCGCGCTCTTCATTTTGTGGAAAGGCCCGAAGTGGCAGATCGCGTACCTAAAGAACCTCACCCCTGAACAGCGACTGGACCGCGAGAATGAGGCTCGAAAGACTCTCGCACAGATAATTGGCGGATTATTCGTGCTTGTCGGGGCCGGGCTGACGCTAAGAAGCCTGCAACTTGCTGAGCGGAGTCAGAGCCAGAATCAACAGAACGCGGAGGCGACCCTCAGAATCACTCAAGAAGGTCAGATCACAGACCGGTTTACAAATGCTATTACGCAGCTCGGAGACAAGAACCTGATCATTTGTCTAGGTGGAATCTATGCCCTCGAAAGAATCGCGAGAGATTCCCAAAAGGACTACTGGCCCATCATGGAGATTCTAACCACCTATGTTCGCGAAAACGCCAAGGTGAAGCCAGGTCAGCCAGCTGAATTATTGGAAGATCGCCCTGTCCCCAAGCCGGAAATTCAAGCCGCCATAACCGTCCTAGGTAGGCGGGAGAAAAGGTATGAAAAGGCCAACCAAATTCTTGATTTGCATCTTACCGACCTCAGAGGCGCATCGATGGACGGAGGAGACTTCAGCAGGGCTGACTTCACAGGAGCCAATCTCGACTACGTGATGGGTGACAATGCCAACTTCAGCGAGGCCGTCTTCCAGCATGGCACATTGCGCCGCGCGAGCCTGATCCAGGCTAATCTCGCTGGTGCCCGACTCAATCATGCCAACCTGTTCGAATGTAACCTGGGCCTCGCCAACCTCGGTAGAGCGATGTTTATTAATGCTGTACTAACCGGAGCGGCGTTCGACAGCGCCAAATTCTCAGGGACCTACCTTAACCGCGCCATCGGCCTGACTCGAGAGCAAGTTAACTCTGCCGAGCAGGGTGAAAAAAGTTGGCTTCCCCCTTATTTCCAACAAGACTGAGTGAGTGAAGTCAATCATCCTGTCACGATTTTGCAAAGGGACGCGTTGAGTCCGACGACGCTCACGGCGAGCCAAGCTGCAAAACACTATTAATGTGGCATTTGATCGTTCCCGCGCGGTGGGTTGAGGTGCGAGGGAATTATCGTCTAGGTACCCTGCAAGCTGTGGGATCTCAAAATGGCCAGCCGTTCTCGAATGGCCTGCGCCAGTTGCCTCTCGCGCACTATTACTCCGAACACTGCGTGTTGGCAATCCTCATTTAGGTCAGCGGCGTACGATTCGAGCATTGAAGCCTGGTCCTCGCAGTGGCGCTGCTCCTGCTCAAGCATCTGGATTGTTGCTTGGAGTCGTAAGTTCATATTAAGACGACCATATTGTCAGACGCAATTTTATGGGCGGGCCACGAAATAAGTCAAGAAACTTCCCGGGGGAAACAAGCAGCGCCGCTGCCTGCCAGCGCAATCTGCTTGCCTCGGCGGCTCGTAAAATCTGGATCTCGACTTGTTCATTTCCGCGGAATGACAAACGGCCGCAGAGTAATCCGGCTCGGAGCCGGATAACCCTGCGGCTAACCCGCTGCACCCGCCAGCCGATCCGCGCGATGCTTGCTTTTGTTGTATTGAAATTGGCCACAAGTTCATCTAGAATAACAGAGTGAAACAGGTCATTTCTGGCTAGTACGCGGGGAAGAGTCCCTCCACAAAATCCAATCGAATGCCATATTTCCGCCGGGGTGTCACTGAGGTAGCCCTCTCCCCGCAAGCTCTACTGCAGAGCAAAGGTCGCCGGCGGGGCCGTTTTGCAGTGGAGATATGCATGAGCAATCCGTCAGATTTCTTTCCTGTTTTTGAAGGGCTGGTTGTTCGCCTGCTTCTAGCGGTCTTGGTTTTGACCGGGGCGGTGAAGATTATCGCGTCTGAAATCAGGTCCGTCGCCCGACTGCTTTTTCGGAGGCGTTCTCCAGCTAGGCGCGCTAACAATGGAGAATCTCGTTGATACCTATCCGGTGGAAGCGCGGTAGCCAAGAGGCAAGCGCAATTCGCTTTCCTCTGCGGCTCGTAAAATCGGGATCTCGACTTGTTAATTGCCGCGCCATGAGAAACGGCCGCAGAGTCGTCCGGCTCGGTGCCGGATAATTCTGCCCCGCTTATGAAAATCGTAGCGCACCAGGAGGGTTATGCAAGTGGGAGGGGGCGTTTTGCTACCTTACCGTCGCCCCGGAAAGGTGTGAGAACTAACCCATGCTGTCGTGTTGTTGCTCCCGCTCGCTGACATCACCGAAACATTCAGTGAGTCGCTGGACACGTTTACGTCCGAGTGGATGTGCGGCTGGTCGAACGGATGGGACCCAATCTCCGCGATAAATAGCGCGCCAACACAAAAGTACACTAATGGTCGTGGTGGTTCCATACCTCCATTATATCGCGCTGGGCAATTCCCCTGCCACCCTATTTCTTCGTCCGCTTCCAAGCCGTAGCGGCGTAGTGCAGAGGCAAGCGCAATTTGCTTTCCTCTGCGGCTCGTAAAATCGGGATCTCGACTTGTTTATTGCCGCGCCATGAGGAACGGCAGAAGAGTAATCCGGCTCGGAGCCGGATAACTCAGCGCTACGCCGCTTGTAAGGGCGCTCAGCCGCGGGTGGCGCGAACGGGCTTGGGCTTCTTGGCGCGGCGCGGGACGCGATTGGCCGGCGGCGCCGTCTTGGCAGGTTGTCTGTCTAAAGAAACGTTCGTGCGGGCAAGCTGCAAGAGCAGGCGCAAGGCTTGATTGACCGAGGCGGAATCGGCGAACGCTTTGGCCACGTCGGGATCGAGAAACACCACATTCGTGCCGGCGCGGTAAGCCGCATAATGTTTCCCACGAACGCCGTGGGAGAAGTCGTACTCAGGCCGCATTTCGTCCTTATTGCTTTGGTGAATGTGCTGATTCATGTCGAGGAATGTGACGCCGTGCTTCGCGGCGTTTGACTCTGCTTTCTTGGCATCCCACTCAAATTCCATGGTTCGATTCGTGTAACCATGAGCACTAATCCAGCCATCTCAATCTCTAGTGTACAGCAACTGGAAGTCGGATGCTCTGCAAGAACAGTGGCTAGTGGCAAGTGGCGAGAAAGAAGAAGCTGGTGTCAGGTGCCAGGCGCGAGGGATTCAAGATGCAATATTCAAGATTCAAGAACTGACCGGTACCAAACTGACGGCAACTTGCCATGCCGGATATTTTCCCGTATTCTGAGGGCGTAGGAAGTGAAAATGGAGAACCGCCGATGCAATTAAACGTCCCACCGGACCTTGAGACGCTCATCCACAAACGCCTTTCCAGCGGCGGGTATACGAGCGTTGAAGACGTGCTGCGCCGCGCCCTGGAAGCGCAGGACGCCGAGGAAAACTGGACCGACGAGGAACGCCGGGCGCTCGCCGCGCATATCGAGAAAGGCTATCTCCAGGCCGAGCGGGGCGAACTGATCGACGGCGCTCAGGCCCGCCGCGAAATTCAGGCGATGAAAGACGACTGGCGTTTGTCCAAACGATGAGCGCCTATGCCCTCACGCCGCTTGCCAAAGCGGATATTTTTGACATCTGGCGTTACATTGCCGATGACAGCCAGGATGCCGCCGACCGCGTAGAAGAAGCAATTTACGACGCTTGCGCGCTGATTGCCCAAGGGCCCATGCGCGGCCATTCCCGTCCCGACCTCACCTCCCGTTCGCTGCGTTTCTGGACGCTGACCCGTTATCCCAACTACACCGTCGTCTACCGGCCAGAGACGGTCCCCCTTCAGATTGTCGCCGTTATCCACGGGAAAAGAAATATACAACGCATCCTGAAACAGCGGCCGTAACGGCGCGCTTAATTGGACGTGGCAGATTCAAAATTCAAGATTCAAGATCGAATCCCCAACCCCGAGAGCCGATTCAAGATTCAAAATTCAAGCGTGGCGTGGTCCCGATGAAATCGGGATGAATTCCCTCGCCGCTACGACACCCGATCGCCCCTACCCGGCCGACCTCATAAATAAATCTGTGGAAAAAGTATCAATCGGACACAATGTCTCTTGACAATTTAGGCTATAGGTATATACTAGTGGTATAGGTAGGATCAGGTAGCATCATGTCCCTGCTTAAGCCTCGCATCATGACTCCGGCGCGTTTGGCCGCCAACCGCTGCAACGCTTTGAAGTCAACCGGTCCGCGCACGGCGCGGGGCAAGGCCCAATCCTGCCTGAACCGGCTCAAGACCGGCGGGCGCTACAAAAAGCAAAAACATCTCACGCCAAGTCCGATTGCCGGTCCGATTTTAATCGGACCATCGGACTCCAGATGTCGGAGGCGCAAAGGCGTGGTAACGCAAAGAAAAAAAAGCACCTACACCTTCGATCACGGGAAAACGCAAATAAAAAGATGTTAGAAATCGACGTTGGAAGCGGGAATGTTATTGAAAACAAAGGAAACGACGACATTTTGTCATGCTATCTATCGGACATTTTAGGCAATTCGAAGCCTGTTTTGACGGAAAGTGCACACTTCGGCGCGACAAAAAGTACCTTTCGACGCGATTCAACCGTCAATGCACAGCGCTGGCGACGCCAAGGTGCGAGTCCCCCAGGTCCCGGATCTCGTTAGTTCCCGGGCTGGCTTGAGGGCGGGGTGGCGCCAGGACGAGTTCGGCGCGGCGTCGGGGTCCGGGGGGGAGGGCGCAGAATGATCGGAGGGGTGCTGGGGACCACTCTCTGGTCGACATATTCCAACAAACTTTTCTTGAGGTTCTGCACCTCGGCCGAAAGCAAAACGTCGTTGGGGAGATCCTGAAAGCGCCTTTCGATGGTCGCTTTGAGGTCACGGCTGAGCTCCTGCGCTTGTTTGTCGAGGTTATCCTGGGTGGCGCGGCTCAGACGATCCATCGTGTCGTTCAGCCTCACCAGTTCATCGTGATTGAGTTTGGCGTGCAGGGCCGCGTAGTCATACGAATTGTAAATCGGACCGGAGCACTGGACCATTTCGTAGGTCCAATCTTCGGTGGCGTCAATAGGAGTGTGCGTAAGCCTGCCTTCGCAGACGTACCCGCCCCGGCCCATGCGGATCGACTGGTTCGGCTCCGCGACCACCCGGATTTCCTGTGCGCGCAGAGCTCCGGCATTCAGTAAACAGCATAGGGCAAGAAGCGCTGACCATATGGCGATACGGGCCGTGTTCCTGATTTCACTCATTGAGGTGTCTCCTTTACTCGACTTTCTTGCTGGCCGTAGCGCTGGCGCAGGCGCTGGGCGGCGGCGCTGAGGCGGCAGAGTTTTTCGAATGCCTCGTCGATGGACGGGGGTTCTCCGAAGTCCGGAGCGAACCCGCAGTCGGGGTTCAGGGCAATGCGCTCCGGGCTGATCAGTTCGGCGCCGGCGGCGGCAATCGAGGCGATTTCATCAATCTCCTGGAGGCGCGCGCTGCGCACGTCCACCACTCCCATACCCACCCCGATGCCGTCGGGCAAAAGCTTGAGGTCGCTCGGGACGCCGACATCGTGGTAGGCGAATTCCAGGTTCAGGCGGTCGATCTGCGCATTCCGGAGGCGGGGAAGAAGCGGCTCATAGTTTCCCGTGACGTCGCTCCGGCGCTTGTAGACGCTGTGGCAGCAGTGCAGATGCGTTTCCGCCTCCAGACCGGAGAAAATGGTATTGATGTAACTGACCGCCTCGGCCACCTGGCGGTCCGTGTCCCATGCGCGGCGCAAGCGCTCATCGTGCGTTTCGCCCTGATCCATCAGTCGGCGATCGCAGAAATACGTCAGCGCCGGGTCGTCGAGTTGGACAATGTCGATGCCGGCGCCTGCCAGGGCTTTGGCCTCGGCCGCCAGGATGGTGGTGAGGTGCTCCATGAAATGCTGCACCGTCGGGTACGCCTGCCGCGAATAGTCCTCGTGCCAGTAACGGATACCTATCAAGAACGGACTGGGCAGGGCGAACTTGCAAACGCGGTCGGTGTGTCCCGCCAGAAACTGCGCGTCCCGGACGAATACCGGCTCCGGCGCTTGCATTCTGCCGGTAGAGACCAGGAGGAGCTTTTTCTCCCCGGCGTGCTCGTAACGGCGGATTTTTTCGAACCCTCCCACGCGCTGCAGAAATTCCTCCACGTAGTGGACGCGGCGCCATTCCCCGTCGCTGATGACGTCCAGGCCCGCCTGCTCCTGCAAGCGGATGGCGAAGATCACCATCTCGTCCATCAACGATTGGAAGCGCTGCTCGGATATATGCGCGCGCCGGTTGATGAGATCGACGACCAGCTTGGGCCGGGGGAGAGATCCGATGACCTGGGTAAAGAACAATGGAAGCTTTTTGGTTCTTTCAGTTCTCATTCGGCGGCCCCCCCAATTCGCGGCATTCCAAAGCTGTAATCCCGGCGAGGTTTGAGTTTACACCAACGCGGTTCACCACGGAGGCACAGAGGCACAGAGAGAAATCCTTCTTCCTTCTTTGAACTCTGCGCCTCAGTGCCTCTGCGGTGAGAAGGATTTCACGGGATTGCCACATTATCGTAATCGGCAAAACGCGACAAGCGGCGGGTCTGTCTGTTAGACTTCCGGACTTACTTCCAGGAGGAACCAAGGTGCTCAAGAGAACCGTTCTCTCTTCGCTCGTCGCCATCATTCTGCTCGTATGGAGCGCGCCGCTGCGGCCGCAGGCGAACCCCCGCTTCCCCAACCGGCCCAAGCTCGTGCTGGTGCTGGTGATTGACCAGTTCCGCTACGACTACCTGATGCGCTTTCGGCCATACTTTGGAAAAGGCGGCTTCAACCGGCTGCTGGAGGGCGGCGCGGTGTTTACCGACTGCCGGTACGATTACGCCACCACTATGACCGGCCCCGGGCACGCAAGTCTGCTGACGGGCGCTTACCCCTCCTCGCATGGGATCATTGAGAATAATTGGTACGACCGGGACTTGAAACGGGAGGTCTATTGCGTGGAAGACCTGCACACGCGCACCGTGGCAAACCGTGAGAAGGCCAGCGGCACGCCGGGTTTTTCACCCCGCTACCTGACCGCTTCGACGCTGGGCGACGAGTTGCGCATGGCCACCGATTTTCGCGCCAAGGTGGTTTCAATATCGCTCAAGGATCGCGCCGCGGTGCTGATGGGCGGGCATGCTCCCTCCGCCGCGTATTGGTACGACGTGGGCTCGGGCCGCTTTGTGACCAGCACCTATTACATGCCGACGCTGCCGGCGTGGGTGGACGACTTCAATCAGCAGCCGCCTACCAAACCGTTTTGCGGCCAAAATTGGCAGGCGCTGGCGGAGACTCCCGGCGGGAGCGGCAAAGTCCTGTCGGAATTCGAATCCTCTCCCGGCGAAACTTGCCCTGACCCCAAGTTTCTGGGTTGGCTTGAGGATACACCTTTCATGAACCAGATCGAACTGGCTTTTGCCACCGATGCCATCCGCAGCGAGCGCTTGGGCCAGGGCCTGGAAACCGATCTGTTGACCCTTTCCCTGAGCGTTAATGACTACATCGGGCACGAGTTTGGGCCGTATAGCGAAGAGGTGGCGGATACCACGATCCGGACCGACCGCTACCTGGCGGCGTTCTTCGACGACCTCGACAAACAGGTGGGGCTGGATAATGTTTGGATCGCATTTTCCGCCGACCACGGCGTGGCGCCCTCGCCGGATTTCATTCAGGAGCACAAACTGGGCATCGGGATGGCTCAGCCGGCGGCCATCCGCGTCGCTGCGGAGAGTGCCTTGACGCGCGCCTTCGGGCCCGGGCCGTGGATCGAAGACGAGGATGAAACTTACCTCTTCCTGAACCGGGACACGCTGAAGAAGCGGAACGTCCCGGAGTCGAAAGCGGAGGAAATCGCTGCCGAGGCGGCAGCCGCGCAAGCCGATGTGGCGGCGGCGTTTACCCGCACGCAGTTTCTCACGGGCACCTTACCGAACTCACCCATTGCCCGAAAGGCCGCCAACAGCTTTAACTCCAAGCGAAGCGGCGATGTCTTCCTCGTCCTCATGCCCTTCGCGGTTCCGTCGTCAACCGCCAGCGGCACCACGCATGGGACTCCTTGGAACTATGACGCCCAGGTCCCGCTGATCTTTTGGGGAAGCGCCTTTAAGCCGGGCGTCTACCCGAATGCATGCCAACCTATTGATTTAGCAGCAACTCTGGCGGCGGTATTAGGGCTCACTCAGCCCTCCGGAGCGCAGGGAACGCCCCTTGTCATGTCATTGAAATAAGCCGGGGCAGCCCGCCGAGGCCCGGCGGACGGGGAAAGGCTTGACAACCTATTGAAAGGTGATGATGGGCAACATAAGCCGACGCTTCGTCCTGCCTGCTTGTGGGATGTCGCCCACCGATTTGGTTATTAGTCTAATTGGACTCTAAACTTTTTCGTGATGATTTCACCCCCACGAAATTATGCTATCTTATTGGTTTATAAAACCTTAAAAACATGATGTTATCCCAAAATAAAAACCTAAATCGGCGATCGCGGCTGTTAGTCGTCGGGATTTTTCCCCCGGTCGACAGGAGGCTTTCACCCGATTGCGACAAAATGTTCGGCCGAATACCCTTTCCGATGAAAATCTTGATTTGGGGGCACCGCCGCGTTGGCGATGTAGAAGGGGGAGGGGAATTCGAATGCAAGTTTCATGCAGGTCGTTCAATTCACAGTCCAGCCAGTCTAATTTACGGGATTTCGTCCCGCCCAAAAGCGCAAATTCACTTCACATTGCGAGCCTAGGTTCCCTCGGCAATAAAGCCAAGTTGATCGAGGGGGGTGCCGAACATGAGGGCAATCTTAGGCGCGCAGGTCGGCCTTGACAAATTCTCCATAAAATTGTAGGATGCTTGGGCTCCTACCCCTCACGTGTCTATACCTTCCTACACCAGCTTTTGCTGGGTGAGGGAAATTCGTTAGTCGGAGGTTGAATGAGGAAAATGGTTATGGGCTGTGCGGTGGCGGGATTAATTATTCTGTCACCGAGGTCCGAAGCAAGGCCGCTGGTTCCCCCGGGGCGGTTATGCACGGTTCGTCAGGCGCCCAAGGGGGAAGTCGGGATGGCAAGCTGGTACGGAATCGAGCGCCAGGGGATGCCCACTGCTAGCGGCGAACTCTTTGATAAGGATAGGCTTACAGCCGCCCACCGGAAGCTTCCGTTGGGCACAACGGTCCGAGTAACAAACCTCAAGAACCTCGTATCCACAACGCTGAAGATCAATGATCGAGGCCCCGGAATCCCCGGGCGAGTGATCGACCTGTCATGGGCCGCCGCTAAACAGCTTGGTTTCCTGGAAGCGGGCCTGGCACGCGTTGAGATCGATGTGGTTAGTTTCCCCAAAAGCAGCATTCGACAATTGACCAGCACTCAATCTCCCAAGGTCAACTGACTCCAGGCATAAAGATATAAGGTAGATAGCAGCTCTCGGCAGGAATTGGTCAATCGCACCTGACAACCTGTCGTAGACCGGAAGGTGGACCGTCCGGCCGGGGGTGACGTGTGCCTTGGTGCCCCGGGCTAGGGCATTGCGGCCTTTCGTGCCACGGGCATCTTGCCCGTGCCGGCCACGGCCAGGATGGCCGTGGTACGAAAGGCCACGGGCAAGATGCCCGTGCCACGAAAGGTCACGGCCAGGATGGCCGTGCTACTTGGCCGTCATCAAAGCTTCCACGAGGCGATAGACGCGCAACTCCGGCAACTCGAAGGAGAGGCGGCCGTCGCGGACTTCCCCGTGAAGCTCGAGTACCTCGCTGGAATCGGGCGCGAAGGCGGAAAGTTTGCCCAGAGTGGCGTGCTGAAAGGCAGCGGGCAGGGCGACGGAAACCGGGAGGTCGTGCACCGGCTCGGGCTCGTGGGTGGCGTCGAGATCGTAGTTGAGCAGGTGAATGGTGACGCGCGCATGGCGGCCCTCCTGCTTCCCATAGGCATAGCCGCGCAATCCGGGCAGGCCTTCGCGCCCGGTCCATTGGAACTGCGGCGAGCGGAGCGCCGAGACATCCGCCGGTGCAGAGCCAAAGGCAGGCCCGGGACGCGGCTTGGCCTCCTCGTAGAAGGTGGGATGGTCACCGGGAACGATGAGCTGGCCACCACGGTCCATCCACTGCTGAATCGCCCGTTCCTGAGCGCGCGACAGATAAGCCACTGACGGAAGGATGAAGAGTCGGTAGCCCGGCACCAGGTGCAGCGTCTCTTCGGTGAGAAAATCGAACAAGACGTGCCCCGAGGCAAGGGCGGAATTGAGGGAGTAGATCTGGCGCAGATGGTCCGGGTTTTCCATGTGCGTCTGATTGTAGAAAAAGGCCAGCGCCACCTGCGCGATGGATTGATAGCCCGTAAACAGGTCGGGATGGGTCTCATAGAAACGGCGATAAAGGCGGCGGACATCGCCGAACTGACTGGAGTTCTCTACGAAGCACCCGCCCCCGCCCGCCGCCGCTTCGGCGTGGGCGAGTTCCACGTTGGCGCGGCTGCGAGGCCCACCGAATAGGACCACGGGGCGCACGCCATTGGCCAGCGCGAACTTGTACTGGATATCGTGAACGGTGAAACCGCCGGCAGCGGCACGCCCCGGAATGCCGTGGCGGTAGTCCTCCTCAAACATCATGTAATCGGAACCGCGCGCCCACTCCGCAACGTTCTTGCCTTGAATCCGGCGGCCCTCGACCCCGCCCACTGTCTGCATGGAGCCCCAATTGGGGACGAAGACGAAGCCCTGGCGGTAAGGGGTGACGGCGCGCCGCAAATCCACCAGCAGGTCGCCGATACTCCAGGCCCAAAAGCGCTGGGTTTCGAACCAGCGGAGGCGATCTTCCGGGCGTTCAATGCCCAAGCGGCTCAAGTCGGCGGTGCCAAACTGACGGCGACGCTCCTCAGGGGAGTACTTTTGCTCGAGGGAGGCGATGAACTCGCGGGCGGGCCGCTCCAGGAAGTTGTAACCCACGCGGTCGAGGTTGGAAGGCGTAGTGAGGTCCGCGATCTGGAAGCGCTTCTCCAGTTCGCCGCGCCCGTAGCGGGAAATGAGGTATTCGATAAATGCGGGCTGGGCTTTGGCCCACGCGGTCTTGTCCGCCGGCGAGCACAGTTCGATCTTGTCCGCCTCGCTTGTGCCGAAGCCGGAGCGCAGCTCGCGCGGAGTGTACCGGGAGCGCAGATAATGCCTAAAGCTCTCCCGGCAGTATCGGCAGTAGCAGTGGATGATGTTGTCATCCACGAACACGCCGTCGAAACCGGCCTGCGCGATCGAGACCACCACAAAACGCAGCCAGGTGCGCCAGTACGCGTTGTTCGGGCAGGGTGAGTAGAAGAACTGCGGAGCATATCCCGGGTAAGCGGCGGGGTTGTTGAAGAGAATGCGTCCGGCGGGGTCGCGCTGCAGCCACTCGGCGGGGTCGGCGGAGGGCCGCGGCGGCAGGCCGAACGAAAGGTATTCATCCCAGTGATCGTAGAACTCCCAGAAGCCCAGGCGTTTTTCGATGTCGCCGCCCATCTGCTGGCTGTTGATGTAAGGGAAGATGATCTGGACGCCGGTGCCATGCAACTCCCGCACCATCGTCTTGATCGCCAGGCTGCGGGCGGAAGTTTCCGAGGGGGTAAGGAGTCGGTATTGGGAAATGTCCGGGACGGGTAAAGGGATGGCTCGCGGACCCCAATGCGCGGTGAAAGGACAGTCGTGGCCGAGGTGGAGCAGGTTGGGAGGGGCTTCGGCCAACCGCGCAATGAATTGGGGATCCGAGAGGTGGTTGCGGCCATAGTCGATGACATAGGTGGCCGGCAGCGTGGTGCCGCTACGAACCGCCGGAAGCAACCGCCGGTGCTTGGCCGCCGCGACAGAACCAAATGCGCCGGCCAGCGTAAGTTTCAGGAGATCTCGACGGTTCATCATCGGCATGCTCCCCTCGCGGCCATAAAATCAAACTATACCGCGATGCAGATGAGCGCACACGGGTCTTATATCAGAAATCGAGCAGCAGAGCAGCGGAGTGTCGCTGGCGGGGAAGTAGCGCGGCAGCCTGCCCCTACAAAAGACGGTCGGCTGTGGCCTACCGGATCGGACTCTCAGAGAGGCCGGCGCGGAGCGCCTCTACGGATTGGCGACTATCAGGCACTGACAGCGACTTCGGTGTAGAATCGGCGATATGAGGCGCTCTGACCTGTTCGGTGGAAGTAGCAAGAAAGCCTATTTGCTCTGCTTCTCTCTTCTTTGCTTCGTCAACCCCGCCCTTCCTGAGACTCAAGAGGCAACCGCGCTTCATGCTAAGTCAAGTGCCATTCCTTCCTGCGTGTACACGCAAGTCTCTTTGGCATGTTCCTGTAAAGCACCATGCACGCGAACGGGCATGCGCACGCTTGCCACCAGCATTTTGTTTGCGCCCTACGGTGCGCTCGCAGCAAATTCGACACCTAACTTCGCGAATTTGCCGGCTGCACAACTTATCGACGACCTTGTCAACATCGACGCCGAAGCTCCCGGTCTTCATAGCACGGCTTGGGTTCGCGCATTCATCGCGGACAATTCGCCTGCCGAGTTTGCTGGTGGCGTGATTGGGTCTGTTGCTCCCCAGAATTTCCCACAGATGACAGAACTGGTTCGTCGCGGTGTTGGCTCCCTCCCACTACTCATCATGCACCTCGATGACAAGCGACCGACCAAGCTCACAGTTGGCGGAAATTTCTTCATGTTCGCATATTTCAGTGATGAGTACGACCCAAAGGCACAGGCTCGCCGCAAGCGGCATGCTCGACTGGAAAAGAATTTTGACGGGAAGTACACGGTCAGGGTGGGCGATGTCTGCTACGCGCTCATCGGCCAGATTGTTAATCGCAATCTGTTTGCAATTCGTTACCAGCCCACTGGAGGCCTCGTCGTCAACTCTCCCATCGAAGCTCCCGTTCTCATCAAGGAAGTGAAAAGGGACTGGGGCGACATTGACGCCAAGGAACACATGGCGTCATTGCTTGCAGATGCGCGCGCAGGGAGCACTTTGTGGGAATACGGGCCTGCCCTTCGGCGTCTCCGGTTTTATTACCCAGACGAATATCGTAAGCAGACGGTCGAAGCGCTGGGAAAGAAGATCAGAAACTTTGAGTCAAGTGAGAAGAAACAAGAATAGGCGGCCTGACAAATCGCTGCGGGCAACGGGTCATCGTGTGCGCTGAAGTGACCCCTCATCCGGCCCGCGACGGCTGGTGAGAACGCCTGTCGCGGTCCACCTTCTCCCCTGGG
>Ga0326727_10009530_pt1 | contig 23822 bp, 20 predicted proteins | sample MB2enrmetagenome_FD_207643 | JGI IMG/M metagenome (GOLD analysis project Ga0326727, IMG submission 207643) | Lab enriched peat soil microbial communities from McLean, Ithaca, NY, United States - MB29MY | ecosystem: Environmental > Terrestrial > Soil > Wetlands > Peat | place: USA: New York... | reverse complement strand
TGGCGCATCCCGTAGGCCGTGACCTCGACTTCCACGCGCGGAGGAATGCGCGCGAACAGGTCGGCGAGGCGCGGCGTGACAAGACGCGCGTTCGTGAACACTAAAACCCTCAGGCCCGATCGCCGCGCGAAAGTGTACAGTTCCTCGAAATCGGGACGCAGGAGCGGTTCGCCGCCGGTAAAACGCACCTGCAAACAGCCGAGGTCGGCCGCCTGTTGCAAAATATCTTTGACCTGCCCGGTCGTCATCTCGCGCGCTTCGGTTTCCGTGTCCCCCGCAGGGCGGTTGATGCAGCAGTGGATGCAATCGTTGTTGCAGCGCTCGGTCAGCTCAAGATCGAGCTGCCCGAGGCGCGAGGCGATAACTTTCGCTTGTTGTTTGAGGTGACGGACGTATTCATTCACAGAGATGCACCAGCTTTTCCGTAATCGCGCCGCTTCGGTCAAAATGCATCGTGTAGCACGGCACCTCGTTCACAATTTGCTCCAACACATTCATTTCTTTTTGCCACCACTCGACGGTCACCATCGGCTTGATGAGGGTCACGAGCAGCCGTTTCCAAATATGCTTGCGGTCTACGAGCGGCACGATCTTGTTGTCCGTGTCCTGTTGCAGGAACAGGATGGCCCGTAGCGGCGCGGACGCGGACGATACGTCCGCCACGTCGCCATGGCTCCACGTCCCGTGGACCCGCCAGATGCCGCTCCGGCGTACGATGTTACGGTCGTCGCAGAGGATTTCGGCACGTACCGGCGGCCGGCCGTTCGCTTCCCTGGCCGCGTTCCGCAGCATCGTTACCGTCGTGGATTTGCCCGCCTCCGAATGCCCGGCAAACAGTAGCCCCTGCCCGTTCAGAATCACCGCAGCCGAATGGAGTAAAACCGCATTGCGGTCCGCCAAAAGAGGCGCAAGCCAAATCTGGTCGGTGGGGAAGAGCGAAAGTGAAGGCCACGCTTCAGTGCGGACATAGTCCGCGTCGCTCTCCGGGCTGTAGATCGTGCCGTGCCGGTAGTCGGAGGCAAAGACCGCCATGCGGTGCAATCCGGGATCGCTTTCGTCCGGCGAAATGCCGCGATAAAACCACGAGCCGTCCTGGCGCGAAATCGCCCACGGAGCTTTGCGGTAGAGCTCCACACCCAGGTTTTTCCCCTTCAGGTCGGGCATTTCGAAATAGTGACGAAGGGTCACATTGTCGTCGCCGGGACCGTCCACCGCGAACGACGCGAATTTTTCATCGAATTTGACCGCGCCGAGATCCAGATCGCTCTCCACGCGCACGGTGATGCCGGCGATGCGGAAATACCGGCGGTGCTTGTCCCGCCACCCGGCTTTGAATCTCTCCGTCTCCTCGGCGAGGGCGCACAGATAGGGGACGGGCGCCGAATAACGGCCGCTTTCGAGATAGCTGTGGGCCGCGCACCAGTAACAGTCGGCGCGCTTGGAGCAGGAACCGCAGCCGGTGCGCCACTCCTTCCCGCCCCGCACCCTGTCTGAGACGGACGGGATGAACTCTTCCCAGGCCTCGCGGAAGGTGCCGCCCCGCAGATCGTAACGCAGCGTACGGTCCACGACAAACGAGCACCAGGACATCGTTCCGCAGGCGTCAATATGGAAATCGCGCCGGCCCGCAATGCATCCGGCAAACAAGCGATCATCCCCGCTTGCCACGGCACAGCAGGCGCCAGCGCCCGGTTCGCGGCCCGAGTCGAGCTCCTCCATCCGCTCCTCATAAGACGGATTCGGCGGATCGAGCGCGACGACATCCTTGGGGGCGAGCCTCTGGCGCACGATTTCCGCATTTCGCCCGGGCGAGCCGCAGGCCGAGAGATAAAGCCAGGGCGCCCCGACCCGGTAATGCGGGCTCAACCTTATCGCCAGCCCCAGCATTTCCTTCCACTGATGGTAATTGGCGCGCATCGGGATGAGCTGAACCGTAAAGCCGGCGCCGGCTTCCTTGAGATACTCGAAGCCCTGCATCGCTTGGGCGAAACCGCCCGGATTGCCGGTGACGCTATGGTAGACTTCCGCGTTTGCGCCGTAGAGCGCGACGATCTTGTTGCCCTCGCGCTTGAGCAGTCTGGCTATGGCCGGCGTGATCAAAGTCCCATTGGTGTTCAGACTGTAGGGGGCCGATTTGCGGGTGAGGTAATCGAATATCTCCGAGAAGTCTGCTCGCAGCATCGGTTCGCCGCCCGACAGGTTCCACCTGCGGCAGCCCAGGGCACGGGCTTCGTCGGCAATGCGGCGAATCTCGTCAAATGAAAGCTCCTGCTCTTTCTCGGCGGCATTTTCCGGGAGCCAGAGCCAGCAGTGCCGGCACTGGTTGTTGCAGCGGTAGGTCAGGTCGATGTTGCCTTCAAGAGGGAGGCGCGGCAGCGACTGGGCTTTCTTCACTGACAAGTATTCGGACATTTCCCGGTTATCCATCCAATACGCGCAAGCGGGTCAGGCGTTGAGGCCCGGGGCTATCGAGCTCGAACAGTTCAGGTTCCCGGAATTCCAACACCCCAATGAATACATATCGGCTGGACGTATTCCGAGGCTTAAGCCTCCCGGGTTCGGCCAGAGAGTTGCCGCAGACGGGCCGGCTTAGCCGGTTTTAGCCTCAACCAACATATTCCGCTTCAGAAGTTCGCCGACCAAACCGAGCACGTCCTTTTCAACTTCGCCGGCAGCGGAATCAAAGTCCGCCTCGAGATCATGGATCACGGCGCGCAAAGTCGCCTTTCCATCCAAACGGGCCCAGATAGCCCGGCCGGTCTCGTTGAGGGTGTAAAGCTCATCTTCCCTGTCGCCGATCCCGGCCCCCAGCGGCACGATGATCAGCTCATCTTCGATCAGGCGCGCGACCACATCCTCCGAAGGCGCGTATACGGAATCCAATTTGGCATCCATCGTCACTCCTGGGCATTTTCCTCTGATTATGAAGGACTGAATCCCCCCCGTTGGCGCCGGGCACGAATCTGCGGAGGGCGCGCTTATGCTCCCGGCGTGGAAAAGTCATTTTTCCAATATTGGCCCGCCCTGTCAATTCGGGAAAGAGGTTTATGGCTCCCACGGGCCCAATAAAATGATCGGCAGGGCTAAGACCGGGTTATTTCCGGAAAGAGGGCGGGTCGCACCCCGGGGAGAGAATCTTGAGGGATCTCCAAACCAGGGCATGAGGCCGCGCACGCAGCCGACTTTGCGACTTGGGATGCTATCCATTCGTAAGTTTTTTCAAGACCTTCGCCAAGAGGTCTCGATGGTGCCCAACCCAGAGTCTCCCTTAAAAGACGATTGTCCGAATTCCGGCCGCGCACGCCCAGGGGCCCGTCGATGTGTTTGATCCTGAGTTTTTTGAAGGCTATGGTCATGATGATCGAGGCCATTTCATTGATGGTCACCATCTCATCGGAACCGATATTGACGGGGCCCATGAAATCCGAATCCATCAAACGCCGAACCCCCTCGATGCATTCGTCGATATAGAGAAAAGACCGGGTTTGACAGCCATCGCCCCAGATCGTTATCTCCCCACCATCAAGAGCCTCGGCGACCTTGCGGCATATGGCCGCCGGAGCCTTTTCCCGGCCGTCCTTCCAGGTCCCTTCCGGCCCGAAGATGTTATGAAAACGCGCAATCCGGACCTGGGCCCCCAGGTTTCTCGAGTAGGCCTGGTACAGCCTCTCGCTGAAGAGTTTTTCCCAGCCGTATTCGCTATCCGGCGCGGCGGGATAGGCCGAATCCTCGGAGCACTTCGGATTTTGCGGATCGCGCTGGTTGTACTCGGGATAAATGCATGCGGACGAGGAGTAGAAAAATTTCTTGATTCCCGCCGTAAGGCCGATTTCCAGGCAATTCAGGTTGATCAGTGCCGAGTTATGCATCACGGCCGCATCGTGCTCCTTGGTGAATACGTAGCCTGCGCCGCCCATGTCCGCGGCCAGTTGATAGAGCTCGTCGATGTCCTGGACCGCCTCCTCCACCAAGCGCGGATCCCTCAAGTCCCCGATGATAAATTCATCGGCCGGCGAATCGGAAAACTCGTGGTGCTTCAGATCGACCCCTCGAACCCATGCCCCTTCAGTCTTGAGCCTTTTGACCAAATGACCGCCAATAAACCCGCCGGCACCATTAACCAGAACTCGTTTCATACCCTGATCCTCACCGAAGGCCTTGAGAACTTGTGTTCATGCTGTCTTTCACGAACCCGAACATGATTTGCGTGAGTTCGTCCTCGGAATAACTGTTGCTCAGGCCGACCTCCTGCTCGTAACGCTTTGGTCCAGTTTCCTTCGCTTCCAGGATTTGCGACACAACTCTGCCTGTTTCGCCATGCTGCGAGAGGCGGGCCCAACCGGCCCCTTCCCGCGGGACCATGTCCGTGACATGACTTTCAGGCGGCCCGATATACAAAAACGGGATCCCCAGTTTCAGTATGTTGTAAACCTTGCAGGGGTGCACGATTCCCACAAAAGAATTTCCCATCGCGACGACGTGCAGATCCGCGGCCGAGAGCGACGATGACAGGTTCGCCAGCGGCTGGTAGGGGAGGCACAACACGTTTTCGAGCCCATGCTCAAAAACAAAGCTCTTGATGCCGGCAAATTCACTGCCTCCCCCGATGAAGCAAAACGCGATATCCGTGTGCTCGGCAAGCGCCAGGGCCGCCTCCAACAGGGTAGTGAGAGGATGGCAGGGGCTGTGGTTCCCCGAATACATCACTACGAATTTGCCTTCCAACCCGTGTTCCCGCCTGAAACCAAGACGCCCCTCTGCGTCATAATGGACCGCAGAATCGTGGGTCCAGGGAGGCACGATCGCGACTTTGCTGCCGCCGCTATGGGCGAGAACGCGATCGCGCATGAAGCGATCCAGTACGACAATCAGCTCGGAACTTTCGAACGAATAGCGCAGCGACCTTTCGAGAACCCTGGTCAAAAAGGACTTGGGCTGAATCCATCCTGCGGCAATGGCCTCGTCCGGGTTCAGGTCCATCATCCAGAGAAACAATTTCCCGCGCCGTAATTTCGCAAAAACCGCCGACAGGAATGAAATCAGGGGCGGCGAAGTCATTGCGATCACCGCATCAAAGGAGCCTATCCACATCAGGCGCCACGTGCAGGCGATATAGAAACTTGCGAAATCCGCAGCCCGCCGCCACTTCGACCCCTTCCCCAAGTTAGTGTGGCGCACCCGTCGAATCTCGACTCCGCACCACCGCTCTCGAACCGGGAACCGGACCCTGGGGTCGTCATAGCCATGGCTGCTTGCCAGGACCGTGACCTCGAACCCTCTGGCGGCCAGCTTCCTGGCCAGGTCCGAGGCATGCTGCGCAGACGAAACCACATCAGGATGAAAGGCTTGGTTGAGAATCAGGACACGCATAACTTTATCGGCTGCTCGTGAGATTCATGGCTGCGCCCTCATCAGCCCCAGAACTTCGTCCGCTCCAACCGCCATGGCCGAGATTACGGTCCCGTCTTCGTCGATAAGGAGGGCGGAGGGGGTCTGTTCAGTTCCAATGCCGTGAACGATTGCCGACCGGAATCCCTGAGCCTGAGTCTGCTCGATAGTCCCGCTGGAGACGATGACGAGCCTGGCACCAAGTTTCGGCTGCGCGCTTTCCCAGGCCTTGACCTTGTCGAGCAGCTTGAAGCAGAAGCCGCAATCCGGGTTCCAGAACAGGAACAGGGTCTTCTGCCCTTTGAAATTCCCGACCGGGAGCCCGGGTTTCGGCGCCAGCTGGTTTTCGAGCGCCTCGATGCGCGAGTGCATGCGCCCGTTCTGCCGCACCAGGCTCACGAACATCGAGACAACGGCAATGAGCAGAAACAAAGGCACAGTCACGCCGGCAATCTTGAGCTTCATCCCGGCAAGCGACGGCTGCTCCGCCCCGTGCCGGATGATCACCGTCGCGATGGCGCAGCAGACGGCGTTGCAGGCGATGGCCTTGAGCCCGACCGGCGCGACATGGAGCTGCCCGCACAAGTAAAAGTCCGGTGCGCGCCCGAGTGCCAGGTTACTGACGATTCCCGCGATAAAAACCACGAGCAGCACGAGCGCGCCGATTCCTGCCGGCCACGCCGTTACGCTCGGGAAAAGCGCAACCCCGAGCGCCATTTCCCATAAAGGCAGACATAACCCCAACGGCCGGGCAAACCTCGGCGGGACTCCTGAGTCGGCCAAGAACTTGCGCGCTCCGGAAAGATCCGCAAGCTTAGCCGACCCGGCGGCAAGAAAGACGAGTGCGAGCAGCACTCGAGCTAGTACATCGGCGGTCTCCATAGATCTCTCAAGTCAAGGCTGCCCGGTTACGGCTTCGGGATCCCCAACGCGTAACCGGCAGCTATCGTTGGGACGGCGATGGCGGACGCGAGGCTCCCGGCAAGGCAGTCAAGCGGCCCGCCGCGTCAGATTGCCGGCCAGGGCCTTTACTGCCGCGTCAATCAGGAGTCTTGCCATCATATCCTCTATCGGTAATAATCCGTGAAATCTGCGGCCTATCCTTATGAAAAAGATCGCCCTTGTTCTTGGCCTGATCCTGATCCTCTGCTCTTTCGGCGCCATCCTGCTCGAAACCCGCTACCGCAACGACATCGGCCTTCAGCGCCTGTTCGCCCGTTTTTCAATTCCTGCGGACCGGCGGGGCCTTGACGCCGCCGACGATCTTCGCCGTCGCGCCACGCCCGAGGCATTGAAGCAGGCTACCGTGCTCTACCGGGAAGCCCTCTCGCGGGACCCTGAAAATCCCTACCGGTGGTGCGATTTGGGCATGGCCCTGCTCGATTGCAGGCAAATTCCCGAAGCCCGCCGGTGCTACGAGCGCGCCGCCCTGCTCGGTCCCAACAATATCCAGACTCTTTTGCGCGTCGCCAAGTTCTACGACGAAGTCAACGAACCCAGGGAATTCTTCCGCTACGGATCACGCATCCTGGAGAAAAACCCGGAAGCCGCAAAAGACGTCTTCCCTCTCTATTCACGCTTCGATTTCCGGGAAACCCTGACGTGCGGCCTGCCTCAAAACCGGGTTGTGGCAGAATCGTATCTGCGCTATGTCATGGGAAATAACGAAACCGCAAAGGCCGAGCAGTGCTGGTCCTGGCTGGCTGCCCGCCAGCTGGCGGACGACGGTTTGGCCGGCGAATACCTTTCTTTCCTCATGCGCTCATCGGAACCGGCGAAAGCCCGCGAAACCTGGGTTGCGTACACCGGTGACGACGGCCTCGTCTACAACCCCGGCTTCGAATCGGAGCCGAAGCCGTCCCCGTTTGACTGGAACATCTCGAAACTGGACTGCGCGGAAGTTTCCCGCGACGCTGCCGTCCGGCACGGGGGGAAGTGGTCGCTGCGCATCGAATTCGACGGCAGAGAGAACGTCTCGTACCGGCACGTAGCCCAGTTCATATTCCTGGACCCGGGGAAATACGTGCTCCGAGGCTTTCTGCGCACGGAAGGGATTACAACCGATAAAGGGATAGGCATCAGGACCGCCTCGGCCGCAACCAGGCAATTGACGGGCACCAATGACTGGACCGAGGTCGAGCAGGCTTTCGATCTCACGCAACCCACGGTGGACCGCGTCGAAATATTCCGCCTGCCGTCGGAGCGTTTCGCGAACAAGCTGGCGGGGACGGCCTGGATCGACGACGTCAGCATAACGCGCCGCTAGCAAGGCTACAGACCGGAAAGTCCTGTAACCCAGGCCAGCACCATCGCGTTCGCCGGTATGTAAAGATTGAAATCGAAGAAGCTGTGCAGCAGGATCGCCGCCAACGAGGCTATGCAGGCGATATGCTCAGCCCGGACGGCCTCCCTCAGCGCACTTCCGATCAGCACGGCCACAATCAGGAAACCTGTCACCCCCAGTTCGATGAGCGCCTGCAGGTAATCGTCGTGCGCGTACTCGACGGTGCCGCCCGGCATGATGTCTTTGATCCGGTAAAACGCCGACTCGAACCCGCCCAGTCCGCAGCCCAGCACGGCATACTTTTCAACGAGCTGGGGAGCCGGCTTCAGAAACTGCAGCCTGCCCCCAAGCGTGGAGACCTGCTCCAGGGAATCCTCGGCAAATCTCCTGAAGAACTGATCCGGCGGCAAATACAAAAAAAGCAAAAAAGCGCCCGCCAGTATCGGGACCGCCGCAAGCCATTTTCGCCTGCCGGTCACCCTCGATCCGGCCAGCATGATGCCCGCGAGCGAGAGGGCGCACAAAGTCGAGAGGAAGCCGCCGCGCGAGTAGGAGCAGACGATCCCGGCGAAGATGAGTCCTGCCGGGACCCACAGCCAGCGGGACCGTAGCGCTCCGACTGCGGCAAACGGCAGGGCCATTTCGAGCAGTCCCGCGAAGTGATTGCGGTTAACGTAGGTCCCGTGCGCGCCCCCCTCTGGAGTCATGCCGCACAGTCCAATCACAGCCTCGAGCGCCGCCACGACGATGATCGGGATGGCCGCCGCCCGGCTCTTCATATCCCGTATGGTCAAAAAGACAAGCGTGAATGCCAGGATGCGGAGCAGGTGCTCGAACGTGGCGGGGGGCTTCAGGCTCACGGTAAAAAATTGCAGCAGCGCGTAGCCTGGCAGCAGAATGGCCATCCACCAGGCTTTCAGCGGATCAGAGCGTCGCGCGAAAACCCAATATGCCGTCGAGACTAAGCCGAATCCCAGCAGGCAATAGTGCCAGGGTTCCGCAGGCATGCCTCCCTGTTCGAGCACGGCGTACCCGAGCACGGCCCCCAATCCCGTCAAGGTCAGCGCCTGCCGGGCGAGGTCAGCGTCCACGCGCATCTTCAACCCGTAACCTGAAACCCGGGACTTGCTTCTCCCACGACTCCGAGTACAATCCGTTCATTTCGATGAGTTGCGCATGCGTCCCCGACTCGACAATCCTCCCATCCATCATGACATGGATGTTGTCTGCCCACATGGCGGTCGTGAACCGGTGCGTGATCATCATGACGGTGCGCCCGCGCGCATTCTCGCGCAGCCGCTCAACCCAATCCGCCTCCGCCCAGGAATCCATTGCGCTCGTCGGCTCGTCCAGCAATAGGACAGGCGATTTCCGCAGAAACGCCCTTGCCAGCGCAATCCTCTGCCATTCCCCGACACTCATTTCCTCCCCGTTCTCGAACCACTTCCCGAGCAGCGTATCGTATCCCTGCTTCAGTCCCATGATCGGCGCCACGGCGCCGGCTGCCGCCGCGGCTTCATGGATTTCCTCGAGCGAAGCCCTTTGCGCGAGCGCAATATTTTCTGCGACAGTGCTATTGTAGTGCACCGGGTCCTGGAACAGGACCGTCACGGCTTTCCGCAACTCTTCGACCTTCACTTCCCGCAGGTCTATTCCATCCAGCGAGACGCTGCCTTCAACGGGATCGTAGAACCTGCAGATCAGCTTGATGAGGGTGCTCTTGCCGGCCCCATTGGCCCCGACGATGGCCGTGATGCGTCCCGCCGGCAGATGGAGATTGAAGTCCGAGAGCGCGAACCGGCTGCTCCCGGGGTACTGGAAGCTGACGTTGTCAAACCTGATCCCCTTGCGTATGAAAAAAGGGAGGCGCACCGGGTGAACCGGGTCGGCCACGCTCGGTTCGAGCGCCAGGAATTTGAACAGGTCGCCGAGAAACAGGCTGTTAGTGTAGATCTGGCCGATGCCCTCGAGCAGCGTCCGCATGAGCCCCTGCCCCTGGCTGAAGGCCTGGTAAAAAAGGGCGAGGTCGCCGAGCGTGGCCTGCCCGCGAAGCGCGCGCAGGCCGATCCAAACCATAGCCCCGCCGGCCACCACGAGAGCGGCGGCGGCGGCGATCAATTGGGCCAGCGCCTGTTCGCGGGCCATGCGCATGCGCTGGCCGCGAAGGCCGGCGCGCAGCTCCTGGAAGGCGATGCGGAATGCCCTGCCGAGATCGAACAGGCGCAGCTCGGCCGCGCTTTCCTGCCCCGTGAGCAGCCAGTCGTAATACCAGGTGCGGCGCTCGTCGGCGGTGGTGCGCTGACGGAAGGCGTGCCGGATCTGCGTGTAACGGACAACGACGTACAGGGCGGGCAGAGTGCCGGCCAAGAGGGCCAAGGGAAGCCACAGGCCGTAGGGGGCGAGGATCCCCACCATGGCCGCGAGAGTGATCCCGTTTGCTAGCACGCTGCCCATGTTTTCGAGCAGCTCGACCGGCCGGTAGCTCGCATCCCCCCTGGCGCGGTGCAGGTGATCGTAATATTCGGGCAGGTCGTAGAACGCGAGGTCCACGGCCACCGATTTTTCGTGGATCAGGGAGTAGATGTGATCCTGCACCAGCTCCGACTGCACGGTGCGGATCCAGCCGATGGCGCCCCGCAGGAGTTCGGTGAGAAGCAGAACGCTCCCGATCGCCGCCGCCAGTGTAACGGTCGTGTGCAGCTCGCGTCCGGCAAGCGCATTCACCAGCCCCCGGCTGAGGTAAACGGTTGCCGCGGGCAGAATCCCCTGGATGATAAGAAGCGCGCCCCAGGCAATGGTGAAGCCCCGCGCCGCGTCCCACACCAATCGAAGCGCTTTCCCCAACTGCTTAAATGTTTTTAGTTGAAGCTTCCTGAGGATCACTTATCGGCTCACAACAGGACAGTCTATAAGCTTTGGTCCAGGCCTCTTGCGTGGATGTCGTCAAAACTCTTGCGTATTGTTCAAGCATGCTACGGTATGGCTGGCAGTTCCGTCTTTCAACGAGGTAACCGTAGGCTTTCTGCGCCGGCCAGCCGCGGGATTTCATCAGGTAGGCGGCAGCGACGGTCGGGCTGCGCTGCACACCGGCGGTGCAGTGCAGGTAAACTTTAGCCCAGCCGGGCGCCATGAGGAGCTCCAGGGTTTCAACACACGCGGATAGCTCCTTTGACAGGGCTTGTTCGTTGAAATCCGCGAGCGGCACCCGCACAAGATCGATGTCCGCCTCTGCCAGCGATTTAACCAGCTTTTTTAAGGAGATTCCCCCGCTCTTAAGATCCACGTCGGTTTGCAAGCTCACGACGGTCGTGATGCCCATGCGATGCAGTTGTTTCGAATCACTGGGTGAACAGAAAGCACCGACCCACAGCTTGCCCGGTATGACTTCGTTGTAATCAACTAGCATTCATCAAGCCTTTCAAATCAGTGTCTGACTTCAACGGTTTACCTATCGGCACATAGCCTCCCGCGCTACAGCGCCATCGCTGGCTTTGACGGATTGAATTACTGCCGGCATGGGCGATCCGCGAAACGAGGCATTTAAAGCAATATGGTAAATCCGGTCTGCGATGTATTATTTTGAAACCGGCAGCCAAATTCGACCCGCAAATTCGGGACTAGCGGAAAATTGTGATAGGTTACCGTATCCTATGGAGCGTCCAGAACATAAGATATTGCTTGCTTGCGCACAAGTCCCGAAAGACCTCGGGAGCAGGGATCGGATTGTCTCCGCCCTCCGGGAACCCATCGACTGGGACTATCTGACGAAGACTGCAGGCCTGCACCGGGTGACCTCCCTGCTTTACTGGCACCTGAAAGCCTGCTGCCCGGACGCTGCGCCGCAAGCCGTTTTAGAAAAACTCCATGCGCATTTCCTGGAGAGCGCGGCCAACAACCTTTTTTTGACCGCGGAGCTTCTTAACATTCTCAAGCTCTTCGACGAAAACGGGATTCCGGCGATTCCATTCAAAGGGCCGGTTCTGGCCCACACGTTGTACGAAAATCTGGCCCTGCGCGAATCCAGCGACTTGGATATCCTCGTCGAGGAGCAAAACGTTTTTAGAGCGTTACAGCTTTTGCCGGCCATCGGCTACAAAAAGATTCCAACCTACGCGCCCCGGGTGGAGGCCGAGATTCTTAAGCGCGAGTATCATTTCCAGACCGGGAAAAAGGATAAGATCGACCTCGTCGAAATTCATTGGGACGTTGTGCCCCGATATCTGGCGTTGCCTCTTTCGATCGAGCACTGGTGGGAAAGGGCGGTCACGGTTTCAATACCGCCGCGCGCGGCGGCAAATCTCTCCGGGGAAGATCTCCTGATGGCCCTTTCGGCCCACGGAAGCCGGCACATGTGGGAATCCCTCGGATGGATCAGCGATGTGGCCCGGCTGCTACATTCCTACCCTCGGCTTGATTGGGATTACGTTTTTAGTAAATACAGTCACCCTGATCTCAGACGGGTGCTGGCGCTCGCGCTTAATGTCGCCCACGAGGTGCTGGATGCCGAGGTCCCCCGGGAAATATTGCCTGTCATAAAACGGGATCACGCCGTCAGTGAACTCACGCAAGAAATCAGGCAAAACCTTTTTACTAAACCGGACAAACAGGGGGGGTTGCGTTCTATTGTCTTTCAGCTCAAATTAAAATCGAGCTGCCTTAACCGGATGCGCCTGTGCTCCAGGGTTTTTTCCACGCCCACGATGCTTGAGTGGGGGCTTTCCTTGCCCCGCATCCTGTTTCCCTTGTACTTTGTCGCGCGCCCCTTCAGGCTCCTCCGCAAGCATCTCCGGAGAAAAAACCGCTGAATCCGGAAGCCTCAGCCCCGGTCTCCGATGACCAGCCGCCGGGCAGCGATTGGAATGGCAAACCTGCGTTCCCATTTCGGCATTTCCAACTCTGCAGCATTCAGCCATGAAGAAATCTCGGGGAAAATCTGCGCCGCAAGGGCCAGCCCCTTCTCCACATTTTGTTTCTGAGACAGCTTGCTTCCTATTTCCAATACCTGATTGGCATCGACTCTGTCTTTCCACAGAAGAACCGCGAGGCCGAGATGGTGCCATACAGGCGGATCCGGGTTTGTGGCCGGATCTCCGACGTGGCGCGCCAGGAGAGCGATCATCAAAACCGGCTTTGGCCTTCTCCAGTCCGAATCGCCCAAATAAACCTCCTCGGACCATTCTTTGGCAAAGGGCAACATATCCCGCGGCTCATCGCCGTTGACGCAGGTCCCATCCTGCAAAAAGGCCGCCCAGTGCGCCACCGGATACGCCCCCATATCCTCGTACAACCCGAGCAATGCCGTGGCATGTTCGGCAAGCACGGCCTCCTCCGGCTTTGCCCTGAACTGTTCCCGGATCCTTGCGGCCAAATTTCCCAGGGCAATCAGGTTCTCGCTGCGGTATTGCTGATTCTTATTGAAAAGGGATGCGATGGAAACCGGCAGGGCCGAGGTATCGAACCTCGAGCTTTCGATCGCCTTGCGGAGGCTGGAGCTGAACGGCAGGAGAAAGTATTCCGGCACCTCGGCTTCCTGGGCTTCAATGATGGAGTTGATCCTGTGAAAAAGCCGCTGGTGATCCGTGTGCATCGACCGGACGGTTTTTCGGACCAAATCGACGATGATGTCGCCCTGCTCGACGCTAAGCATTTCTCACCGATTCCGTGTGATACAACTCTTCCGAAGCAAGGGCGGTCATAACTGCCGTGACGTTTCCAACCAGCGCTTTTGTCGCTCCTCTCCGTTTTTGCAGGGAAATCCTGACGGCGCTTGCGTGCATGCCGAGCTTGCGCATGGTGACAACGACCAGGATCTCGAGGCCGACCAGAACCATGCCCAGGGTTATCGTCCTTGAAGCCGCGGCCACAAGAGCCATGGCACAAAACGCAACCGCCACCAAATAGAGGGTGATGACAATCCGCCTCCGGCTCACCCCGAGGCCCAGCAGCAAATGGTGGACGTGACTGTGGTCCGCATAAAACATCCGCCGCGCGCGGCTCACCAGCGAAGCCGGTGCCGAACTTTGAGTGAATCTGAATATCATGACAAGCAGGGTGTCGATCACAGGCAATCCCAGCGCCAGGACGGGAACCATGATGACAACGGCAGCCGGCGCCTTGATCGAGGAATGAATGCTGACTACGGCCAGAATGAAACCAAGGGTAAGAGAACCGGCATCCCCCAGATAGATCTGTGCCGGAGCCCAATTCTTGCGCAAAAAGCCGATGCAGGCTCCCACGATGGTTCCCATGATGATTGCCGTGACGGAGTCATGGTGCCAGACGGAAAAAGCCAGGAGGGTGGAGGCAATGATGGCAACGACCCCTCCCGCGAGGCCGTCCAATCCATCCAGAAAGTTGATGGCATTGGTTACTCCGACAATCCACACGAGGGAAATCAGCTTGGTCAACATGCCTAATTTCACGTTTCCGACGAAAGGCAGGTAAATCACACTGAAGGACCAGCCCACGCTGATGACCAGGATGCCGGATACGACCTGGATGAAAAGTCTTATGATGGAGGGGACCCCGACAGTATCTTCCACGAGACCGCACACGAATGTGAGAATCATCGCCAGGGGTATCACCACCAGCTGGACAAAGGTATTCTGGGCTTTCCACGGCCCCCAGCGGAGGAGAACCACAATGAGTTGGGCAACGAACAGACCCAGGACAACCGCCACGCCTCCCAGCCGGGGAACCGCTTCAGCTTGAACGCGCCTGCCGCCGGGATAATCCAGGGCGCGCACAGCTATAGCAATCCGCTTGACGGGTGGAATGGCTGCGACACTCACCAGGAAGGCAATTCCGCAGCCCAGAAAGCTGTAAGCCAGAGCTTCAAAAATCAAGTTCAAGCCTTTTGCCTCTTTTATGCGTGCGGTTGACGATTGAACTGAAAGCCCGAAGCCGGCGCCACGACGCGCTACGCGCCGGGGAAGAAGGGCCGCAGTCCCGGGCAAAGAATCCTCTCTGCATACAACTCCCTCACCCAATCTTATCGGCGGAAACGGGCGAGAAATGCCATCAAATGCCAGACTTTTTAAGTGATTTTCGCTCAGCCAGCCTTGCCCATTCGGCCAACCAGCGAGTCATGGGAAGTTCGTTTGTTCCAGGTTTTCCCGCAGCACCCTTGCCGGGCGATCGCCAGGGTTCCCTATCTTAAGTAATACCATGCACTTAGGGGCATTCCCCCAATCCGGCGCGGGCGTGCCCGCCTGCCGCAAACCCATCACAATAATGGCTTTAGCGAAATCGCCGTCCTGACCGGCCTACATTATTAATGTCCGGGACTCCCCGGCAAAAAGGACTATAGCCGCCGGTTCCGGCCGGAAACCCTTGGCCCTCTGGTTAACCCGCATTAATGATTAATCTTTTCAATCCGCGGCTGAGACAGCTCCATTTTTTTGAGCAGGATCAAACACTCGTAGATCCGGAGGAGCCGGCAAAAAGCATACCCCTCCCTGCCGTCCAGGAACCCGCGCTTCAATACGTAACTGTGAATGAACCTCAGGGTCGGACGAAACGGCAATTTCCTGGACCACTCTTTCAGTCTGCGGCGGCGGGAGAGTTCGCTGCCGATGCCATGAGCCGGCAGGCCCGTGCCTTCAAGCTCGACCCGAGCCTCCCAATTGGAGTAACGATTATGTTTTTCGACCCAAGTCTGGATATCGGGGTAGGCGAAATGAAGCATATCGTTTGTGAGGTGCGCCGACGTGCCCTCGAGAACCACATGCTCATGCACCTCGTTGTCTCCCGACCCTGTGTCCCCGGAGTGAAGCCTCTCGTAACGGCCCAAGCTGTGGCGGAAGAGACGCAGGTTCCAGCTTGGATAATAACCGCAGTGACGGATCCACTTCCCCATGAACATGAATTTGCGATTGATGTAGTACCCGTCGGCCTGCGGGTTTTCCAATACCTTCGTGATCTCTTCCCCGAGCTCCGGCGTGACGCGTTCATCCGCATCCAGTATGAGAACCCACTCATGCCGCCAGTCGACATTTTCCAGCGCCCAGTTCTTTTTCTTGGGGAACTTCCCGTTCCATTTGAAATCGACGATGCGGGCGCCAAGGCTCTTCGCCAATTCCCTCGTGTCGTCCGTGGAGCCCGAGTCGACCAGGGTAATGTCGTCGGCCCACTGAACCGACCGAAGGCAATCGGCAATGTTGCGGCTTTCATTCAGAGTTGGCACTAGAACCGATATCACTTGACCGCCATCTCTCGCCTGGAAAGGAATCGCGCCGGATTTCCGGCCACAACCGTCCAGGGTTCGACATTTTTTACGACCACGGCCCTGGCCCCCACCACCGCTCCTGCGCCGACAACCGTCTCGGGACCCACAAACGCATCCGCGCAAATCCACGCCTCGTCATGAATCGTTACTGGAAGCTTCAAAAGAGGAAGGTCCGGCCGGCGATAATCGTGGGACCCTGCGCACAGGTGCGCCCTTTGTGAAATCGTGACGCTCTGCCCAATGGTCACGAGGCCCAGGTTATAGATCAGAGCGCCCTCTCCTATCGAGCTCCAGTCGCCAATTTTTAGGTTCCAGGGGAAATAGATGAGAGCGGAATTATAGATATGGACCTCTTTGCCTATCTCGGCGCCAAAAAAGCGCAGCAGGCAGCGCCGCAATGAAAAACACGGCCGCGGCGTGAGCCTGAAGCATAGCTTCCCGAATCCCCATAACATACGGCGCAGCATCTCCAGGCGCGTATATTTACGCGCGCGGCGGTTCGCCCGGGTATTTATGGCGCAAGCGCCCGGCATGATCTCGTCGAAGCGGTCAGTTCCCGGCACAGCCTTCCCTCGCCTCCCATTGGGTCCTGACTTTTTCATACAGTGACACCAGGGCCTGTCCCATAGCTTCCAGGGAAAACTGGTCATGAACCAGACGCCGGCCGTTGTTGCCGCATCGCGACCTTAGCTCCGGGTCGCCGAGCAGTTCCATCATTGCGCGCGCGATGGCGCCGGCATCGGGCTGGACCACGAGCCCAGCTTCCCGTTCCTGGACATCGGCTGAGACAGCCACGCCTTCGCCCAGGATGACAGGCAAGCCGGCCGCAAGCGCCTCAACTGCCGCGATGCCAAAATTCTCCGAATGCGACGGCAATACGAAAACACTGGCCGCGCTGAATGCAGCCAGTTTCTCATCGCCCTGGAGCCACCCGGTCCAGACGACCGAGCCCTCAATCTGAAGCCGTTGGGCCAGCCCGTGCAGATTCTCCAGATAAGATTTGTCGCCCTCCCCGGCAATGGCAAGCAGCGCATCAGGCCTGGCTTTCAGCACCTGCTGGAATGCCTCGAACAGCAGGTCAAGCCCCTTCTTCGGGTTGATTCTGGAAAGGAAAAGAACCAGAGGCCGATGAGCGACGAAGGGAAAACGTTCCCAAAAACGCGACGGGTCGGGGAGTTTTTGAAAAGGCGCGAGGTCAATCCCCAGCGGGAGGATCACGCCCCAGGACGCGGCGCCGCTTTGCTCCGCCTCCTTTCTCTCCTGCCCGCTCGTGTAGTGAATGGCGGCAGCGCGCTCGAGTATAGGTTCTTCGATGAAACGCAGCGAGAGGGATTTCAACAGGGGCCTGCGGTTTTGGATGCCCCATCGATTCAATACGCCGAGAGGGCGAACCACGTAGGGGACATTCGATCGTTGAGCTGCGCGCGCCGCGCAGTTGCTCACGTACGAGAACACGGCATGGATATGAACGACGTCGTAGTCGCTCACGTGCCGCCTGATCCAGCGCCTGAAGGGGAGGGAGACCTTGTAAAAATCGCTCTGCTTCCGGAAATAGCGGATCCCGTATCCGCTCGCTTCGACTCTTTTGCCGTGTTCGACATCGAGCCGAAGGCCGGGACCGTCGTCATCCGTGGTTGCGACGTCCACATCGACCCCCAGGGCGGCGAGAGTCCGCGCAATCAGCGGCATGGCATAACTTGGGCCTCCATCTACCGGAGACACGGATGGGATAACGTGGAGCACCTTCATATCAATCCACTTTGGGCCGCAAGCGTGGTTTTGAGTCCTCCCGCCACAGGATCATCCGCCAAAAGGGATGGCCAAAATATCTGAGGAAAAAAGCCATGACGATAAAGCCCAAAAAATTGCCGCCAATGAGTTTGACGTTCGAGGTTTCTATCGTGTAGGCGCCAAACAAGAGGATCGAGGTTGCCATGGCGCAGCCGAGCAACGTGAGCCGCTGGTAATCAACGAGGACCCTGTAGATCAGGCCGTAAAAGAGCCCGAGCAGCAGGATGGGGACAAACATGCCGATGCGGCCGAAATCGATGTAGCTTTCCCCCATATAGCCAATGCTGATCGATGTGCCGAATTCGGCTCCCGCCAGGGCCTGTCCGGTGTAATAAGCGGTTCGTTCAGAGTCGTCAATCGACTCCTTTTGCGGGAAAAGGATGCGGGGCCTGAATATGCGCGTGGTGGCATCAAACCAGAGACGCCCATTCGTGTGGGGGACGTTTTCGGGGACATTTTCCAGTGTCTGGGCAAAAAACTCGACATAGCTTATGCGCAAAAGCAGGTTGTCAAAGGCGTCTCCCAATTGAGCCCAATCCTGCTCGCCGACCAGCCTGACCAACTCTCCAAAACCCTGCTGACGGGAAACCGATACGACCTGTTCATGGCTGCCCTGATTCACAAAATCCCGGTAGTCCTTCTTGACCGCGGTCCAAATCACCCCAAATCCAAGCGCCAGCACCGCCAGCAAACAGAAATAGATGATCCGCCGGCCTCGGAAAATATAGCGCGCCGTGGGCAGCGCAACGGCCAGCATGAAGAAAATGCTCTTAAAATCGCTGAAATACGCAAACAAACTGGAAAAGAACTCAATGCAGACCGCGCTGACGAGCAGCGTGAAGTGCCGTCTTTCCTTCAGCACCGACTGCATGAGGAGAAAAAGCAAAACCCATTTAAAAAGGACCGTCGTGAGCAGGACCTGGGTCAGGCCCGGGACGCCAAAGGCCGCCAATTCGACGACGGCAAAAAAAGGGAAGCTGATCAGGTACATTTTGAAGATTCGAACGGGGTCGATGACATGGGATTGCCAATCCAAATGCCTGGGGATCCCCGGACGGCGCCCTATCAATGCCAGACGCATCCCGATAGTCACAACCCCTACTCCCGCCAGGCTGAGCCAGCTCGCTTCCACAACCGTCGAGCCCCCCAGCTCCAGGGCATTCGCCAGCGGAATTCCTTTCAGGTTGGCGTAAAACACGGCTGCGGAGGCCTGCAGCAACTGCATGAAGGCGGCAAACAGCAAAACCGGCGGCTCGCCATCGATCCAAAGCAAGCGCACCATGACCGGCAAGAGCAGTCCCGTTACGGCGGTGAAGAGGGCGTTCGGGGTCGTCAGCGCCCAAATCACAACAACGAGTGCGACACCCCAGACCCACAAAGGCAGATCAAGGAAGCCGCTTCCCTGCCGGACCATTCGCGCAGGGTTCGCCCAGGCGCCGTCTCCTGACGGAGTACGGAAACGGGCATCATCCATGCGCCCGCGATCTTCCGAAGTGATGTGACTACTCTCCATGGGCAAGTGTGACCCGTGCGATCAACGGTTGTTTTTGACTTTCATGAAGGACTGGATTCTTTTGTCCTTCCGAGCGAAGAGACGGCTTCACGAATCCCCTCCAGTGAAGTTTCGAGCGAGTAAACGGACATCGTTTTTTGAAGCTCTTCCCGGGATCCCGGGGTTTCACGCATCCCTGCGGTTTTGGCTATAGCCAGCGCAAGCCGAGGGAGGTCTCCCATAGGGTAGATCTCCCCGGTCTTCCCGCTTACGATCAGGTCTTCGGAACACCCGGCGGCATCGGAAACAACGGCCGGAACCCCGCAGGCCATGGCTTCGTTGACGACAAGCCCCCAGGTCTCTTCCGCGCAACTGCTTAAAACAAAAATGTCGGCTGCGGCATAAATCCGCGGCAACTCGCTCTGATTCCTAAAGCCGGCGAGCGTTACCGGAACGCCTAAGGTCTGCGCCTTGAAGCGGATCTCTTTTTCCAAAGGCCCGGCGCCGACAAAAGCGACGCGCGCGGCCGGCCCCGTGCTTTTCAAAATATAGGCGGCCCTTATGATATCGAGAGGGCGTTTCATGTCCACAAGCCGGCCAACGGAAAGGATCAATAGTTCACCATGTGAAGCGCCCAGAGAGGAGCGGACCTCCTGCCGCTCTATCGCCGTCATGGCCGACTGTTCTCTAAATCGGCCGTTGTCAACGAAATGAGGCGTAAAAAAGCACTTCTCGCGCGGGGCGCCGTAATGGCGCAGATACTCAAGATTGCGCTTCCCGACATACAAAAAGCCGTCAAACTGCCTCATGACCCAGCGGTAAACGAGCTCCTTGGCTGCGCGCAGGGGCAGCGAACGCTTCGTATTCAGCTGGGAATCGCCCCGGACGAAGACGGGGACCCCGTGCCGGCGGCACGCGCGGATCGCCTGCCAATAAGGCCTGAGATGCCAACCCAGGACGAGGAAGGCGTCAAATTGGCCGGCTCGAATCATGCCTGCAATTTCGGGGGTATCGCAGCCCCAGAAGCTCCGGACGTTTGGATTTTTCGTCCGGCTTTGCAAAAAGCGATAGGCATATCCTGACAATAGGTCGACGTCCCACTCGAATTCGACGCCATACCCGGCTCGAGCCTGGTCCCCGGAGGTCTGACGGTAGGCGTAGAACACCTCGAGGTCAACCTCTGCGGCCAGCGCCTGGAACAGGGGGGCCTGATATTGAATGGGGTGGCTGGTAAGAATCCCTATTTTCATTCAGGCGCAGCCAGCCATCTTGTCAAACGTTGAACAGAGGATCCGGGTCATTTCCTTTGCAGTGTACGGGGCAAAAGCGGCCCAATCCGTTTCGGGAGGGCGGGAGTGGCCGCCGTTGAACCATTTCTCAGCGATGACTTGACTGACTCTGTCCGATTCCGCCTTCGTGGTCTCGGCAAACGGGACCGCGATCCCTGCATGAGTTTTTTCAAGGAGCGGCAAAACGCTGCTACGCTCATGAAAGATCCCGAGCAGCGGCTTTTTTGACTGGACATAGGGATAGATTTTTGACGCCGTATATCCCGGATCGTCCGACCCCGGCACAACGAGAGCATCGGCGGCCTGAAGGACCGCGAGCGCCTGGAAATAAGGGATGCGTTCGGCCTCTTCGATAACAAGATCCGAAACGCCGCAGGACTCGGCAACGGGCAGAATCGACCGGCGCGCTCTCGCGCCCGGAGCGTAATCCGTCCCGATGAAATAAATGCGCAGCCTGTTCCAGCGCTCCGGTTCGCTTCGGCGGGCTCGCGCAAGAGCCGTCATAAAAGCCCTTACGCTAAATGCCATATCCTCCCCCCCGCGTCCCACATAAACCCAACGGGTCCCCTTCCAGGCTGAAACGCAGTCGGGCAGCATAACCGTGCTTTCGGCCAGCAGGGCGAAATCATTTTCAGAGGCGGCGAAAGGGAGAACGGCGCACTTGTTTTTGTCAAACCACCCGTAGCGCTGCGCCAGCATTTCAGGATAGGACGGTGAAACCGTGACGACGCCCGCGCACGCCCTGAGGGTCCTTGGCTCCAGATATTTGGCCAAGGCCTGCATACTTTCGTATTTGAGCCGGCCTCCGGGCGGCATCGCCTTACCCTTCGAATGGTAATCGCTCACCCAGGGGTCCTGCAGATCGATGACGAAAGGGACCCCGAATTTTTCTTTCCAGCCCGCCCCCAGCGCAAAGACGGGAAATTCGGTGGTCGAGAAAAAAACCACGTCATAGTTCCCGGAAGCAAGCAAGCCTTCGCCGGCCCGTTTCATCCCGCGGTAACAGCGCAGGGCAAGGCTCGTGATGCCAAACGGCCGTGTTGCCCGTTCGCTCAGGGCCGCGCACCTGGTGAGAGGGAGTGACCGCGGCAGGGACTTCTCGAGGAGCGGGTCCCGCTCATTCGGTATGAAATCCGGGTCGACGGCAAGAACATGGGGTTCCCAGCCGAATTCCCGCATGTAGGGGAGCGCCGTTCGCACCCGGTGATGGTCGGCCGCATTGACCGGGGGAAAGCGCGGGGAAATGATCAGAAGTTTTTTCATCGCCAATCACTGTCCGGAGTCATTGCATGAGAGCGGCGTAAAGCTCGATATATTTTTGAACGATCACCCGGCTGGAAAATGCGTCTTCCGCCCGCTGCCGGCAGTCCCGGCGCCGGATTTGGCCAAGCTGCCCGACCGCACGGCACAGGCCGGCGGTGTCGTTACTGAGAAAGCCATCGGTGCCCTGTCTCACAATTTCCGGCAAAGCGCCCCGCGGCGTCGATAGAACGGGCGTACCGCAGGCAAGAGACTCGGCGAACACGATCCCGAACGGCTCATCCCATTCGACGGGCACAAGCAGCGCGAGCGCCGAACCGAGCAGCAGGTTTTTCTGCCTGTCGTCGACCGGCCCGACATATTCGATCCCGTTTTTCCCGAGCTCCGGCCGGATCACATTTCGCCAGTAATCCCCCGCTTCGCCCTCGTCGAAATGGTTACCTGCAATCAGAAGCCGCTTCCGCGACTGCTTTGCCACCTCGATGGCCGTGTGCGCGCCTTTGATTCGTTCTATCCGGCTGAGAAAAACCAGAGGGGCGTTCGTAGCGACCGACGGTTGAAAGGTGTATTTATCGACATCGACAAAATTGTGAATGGCATGCCACCGGCCGCCGCCCCGGCGTCCCTGGCGGCAAACGTGCTCGCTGCATCCAGTGAATGCGAGACGGTTACGGGCGAACCGAACAGCCATCCGCACCGTCCGGCGGGTGGGGGCGCGCTGGTAAGACATCATTTTCGGCATGTGCGACCACAGATGCGGCGCCAGGTAGAAAATCCTGGAGAAGCTGTGCACGATATCCGGCTGGAACGACTTGATGGCCAGACGAAGCGCCCGGGTATTCCGGACCAAATCGACGACATGCTGCGACCTTGCTCCCGGCCAGGCAAAGAAAGCATCGACTTGCGCCCTGGAATCCGGGTGGGCCACGAGGCCGACCTGGTGCGCCGCTTTCCCATAGTGGGACGCAAGGGCGTCGATGATGCGCTCGATGCCGCCGTATTGCCCGGGCGGAACGGGAATTTCCGGATCAGCGGTGAGAAGGATGCGCACCGCTGCCTTCCCCGGGTTTACTGAACCCGTGACCGTTTATTTTTAAGCACATCGGTCATATCTCTTCTTTTTTATTGGGAAACCAAAGCCCTTGGCCTTTATTCCCGCGGCCAGGTTGCGTTCAAGCCAGGCGGCAGGTACGATCGTTATTTTTTTGCTCTTTCGAATCCATAAGACCTTCGAGCGGGCGACCGGGGAATTTTCAGTCCCAGGATCGCGACGCAATGAGCGGGGAATTTTCCCTGACGAAAAAAACATCCATCTGCCAAAGCGCGCCGTCGCGCGGGCGATAATACTGCGGCAGCGCGTCATAAAGCCGATAGCCGCGCACGGCCATGAAATGATCCACTTCGGAAAACAGCGGCACGTTCCCGATTTTTAAAACCGAGACCTCAAGAATGATGACTTCAAACTGCTTCAAATGCCATTCGCAGCCTTGGAGCGCTTGCAATTCATATCCCTGCAAATCGAGCTTCAAAAGATTGGGTTGAATGCCGGGCAGTTCGCCCAGAATTGCGTCCAAAGTCGTGCAGGGGACAGTAACGTGTTTTCCCGATCCGTCTGCGATGCGGCTATTGGTCCCCTCTATGCGAAAGGGGATCTCGCCGATTTCGTTGCTGATCGCCTTTGCCACGACAAGCGAGCCTTTACGGGTTGCGGCAAGCGAGTTCAAGGCAGGTTGCTCGACAGCAAGCGGCTCGATCATCACGCTCGGGCTCTCCGGCCAAACGCTCCAAAAAGCCCGTGACCATTCGCCGCGAAAGGCGCCGCCGTCAACGGCGGCACTGGCGATAAAACCGGCACGGCGCAAATTGGCGAGCCGCGTTTTCATGTCCTGATGGGCGAAAAGCGCTCGCTTGAGGCTCTGCCGGAATTCGTGCGGCAACAGTGCTTTTAGAAAATGAATCATTTCCCTAACCCGGCAAAGCCGGAACCAAAAAGGCTAATAATGAAGTAAGATGCTCGAATGAGCATCGAACTTCTCACAGACCGTTACTCGAAACAGATTTCCGGCATCCTATCCTGCTACGATCGGATTC
>Ga0326727_10009529_pt1 | contig 23826 bp, 23 predicted proteins | sample MB2enrmetagenome_FD_207643 | JGI IMG/M metagenome (GOLD analysis project Ga0326727, IMG submission 207643) | Lab enriched peat soil microbial communities from McLean, Ithaca, NY, United States - MB29MY | ecosystem: Environmental > Terrestrial > Soil > Wetlands > Peat | place: USA: New York... | reverse complement strand
CACCACTCGCCGGCCAGGTCGGCCAAAGGCGTCGTCTTCTCCCTGCATGATCACGCCGCTGCAAAGGTGCGTGTCATGGGGAGTTGGAATGGGTGGGCGGAACCAGGCGAACCCGCCAAGGTGATCGAGCCGGGCTTCTGGGAGACGGCAGCACTGCCATTGCCTCCGGGCGACTACGCCTACAAGTTCCTGCTGGATGGCAAGCGCTGGCTGGATGACCCTGCCAATCCAGCCAAGCTCCACGATGGATCGGGCGGTTTCAATAGCGCTCTCAAGCTGCCGGCGGCACACGCTCCGTTGCGCTAGGGCCTCGTCGCCAGGCCTACGCGTCTAGTCCGAGGCCGCCCAGTTCGTCCGGAGCCGTTGCTTCAAACTGGTGCTGGAAGCCGCTCGAAAACGCTATCCTTTGCTGGCAATGCTGGCGGCAAGCAGGTGCCAGACCTATGAAAAATGGCAGGGACGCGCTATCCGCGATGGACTGTCGCTCCCCAGTGGGAGCGAATCCACTGGGCAAGCGGGTCCGGATTTGCGGCTACTTCATTCTCTCGATGAGGTGATCGCCCACGCGCAGGGCATTGGCCATGATGGTGAGCGCCGGATTCACCGCCGCGCTCGAAGGGAAGAAACTGCCGTCCACCACGTAGAGGTTGTCGAGCTCGTGAGCCTTGCAATTTACATCGAGCGCCGACGTCTTAGGGTCGTGCCCAAAGCGGATGGTCCCATTCTGGTGGGCCACCCCAGCCAGCGGAATCCGATCGCCCACGAACAGGTTGCGGCCGAAAAGACCCTGGTGGCATTCGTGGCCGTGAATGGCGCACGCGGATTGCTGCTTCATCAGATCCTTGAGCTTGCCGTGCAGGCGCCGGTGGCCTTCTTCGTTATTCGGCGTATAGCTCAGGACGATCTTGCCATCACGGTCGAGAGTCACGCGATTCTCCGGGAGCGGCAGATCTTCCGAAGTCAGCCAGAAGTCCAGCGAGTGGTGCCCCATAATGTCAAGCGTGAAGCCCGGCGCGATCGCGGGAGCGCCGCCGCGCAAAGCGTCGCGGTCGAGTTTCCCGACAAAGGAGATGTGGCCCATGGGATACGGGAAGTCTTCAGACCCGAAGTAATAGTCGTTCACGGAGAGGGTCTTCTGAAACACGGTCGGGTTGGAGCACTTCGAAATCGCCAGAAGGATGGAGTTCGTGTGGCCCATGTAATGACGGCCCACCACGTCCGATCCGTTAGCCAATCCGTGTGGATGCTTGTCGTTTGCCGAGCGCAACAGGAGGGCCGCCGAGTTGATGGCGCCGCAGGCAGCGACAACGAAGTCGGCGGTAAATTCGCTGCTCTCGCCGTTATGTTGGACAATCACTTTGGTGACTTCCTCTCCGGACGCACTGGTTTCAAGCCGTTCCACATACGCGCCAGTCAGCAGGGTGACGCCGGGGTGTTGCAAAGCGGGTTCCACTCCGAGAACCTCGGCGTCCGATTTCGCGTGGACCAGGCAAGGGAAGCCATCGCAGGTATTGCAGCGGATGCACCGGCTCTTCTGGGGCTGCTTCTCATCGAGCATCACACCCAACGGCGTGTGGAAAGGCCGCGCTCCGGCGCGAGCGAAATCCTCAGCCAACTGCTGCAGGCGCGGTTCGTGGCTCACCGGGTCATGCGGGTAGGCGGAAGTCGCGGGCGGTTCCGTCGGATCCTCGCCGCGCAGCCCATGGACATGATATTGGCTTTCCGCAAGCGCGTAGTAGGGCTCGAGGTCGTCATAGGTCAACGGCCATGCGGGGGAAACTCCGCCGTGATGGCGGAGTTCGCCAAAGTCTTGCTCGCGCAGACGGAATAGCGCCGCCCCATAAAACTTCGTGTTGCCGCCAACGTAATAGTTCGTGTGCGGGTGCAAGTCCTTGCCTTCGCGGTCCTTCCAGATTTCCTTCGTCTGATATTTTCCCTCCAGGTTGACGGCGGCGGAGTTCCAGTTGTCCTTCTCGCGAGGTAGGTAGCCGCCTCGTTCGAGCAGGAGGATCTTCTTTCCCGTCGGCGCCAACTTCGAAGCGAGAGTACCGCCTCCGGCTCCGGTTCCAATAATCAGGACATCGTAATGGTTATTCGACATTGAGTTCTCCGTATCGGCATTGAAAGATACAAGGCTGATGGCTGGGGTGATAGAGCTTGGCGCAGAACACTTGACGCGCTCCACGAATTGCGCGGTAGATTGCGGACGCAAGAAGCATGGCCGCCACAGGGGCCGTAAAATAAACCCAAATTGCGGACCAGACGTTAGCCGACAGGGCGGAGCCGAAGGTTCGGGCGGGGTTCATGCTCATGCCGGAGAGCGGCGCCTCGAAGGTGATAAACGAGGCCACTAGCACGGCGGCGAAAACGGGAGTATAACGGCTGAACCGGCGCGAATTCGAGCTCCAGAGGACGGTAGACATCATCAGCATCGAGATCGCGAATTCCGCGGCAAATGCGACCCACGCGCCTGCCGGACCAGGCATCGTCGCAACATAGCGAACCGAGGAATGGTGGAGCGGCGGACCAATCACGGCCCTCGCGAGCAGTACGCCCGAAGCGCCCCCAAAGAACTGAAAAAGGACATAAAAAAACGCGTCGCGACGTCCCACCTTTCCGAGTGTCAGGAAGGTAAGGGTAACGGCTGGGTTCATATGGGCGCCGGAGCGCTGCCCCCATCGGGAAGTGATAAGTCCCAGCGCGGTCAGGCCCATGGCCAGACCGATGATGGCCCTGCGCGCGAGAGGCGCCTCTGGCAGAGCCTGGTGTACCGGTGAATCCGGGTATTCCAGCAACGAGGCGAAGACGCACGCCGACAGCATGAAGGTCGCAAGCAGCGCACCCTCCATGGCATATTCGGGCCAATGCATCCGGCCTGGCGCCGCGGCGTTCAAGTTTCTTTTCGCCGATGGAGTATTGGAAGTGGCCCCTCGCATTTAGCGCTCGGAACGTGAATGCTGCGAGTGGGCTTTCCTATTCCGTGAATCTCAAGACCGAGTCGTCAGTCTTGATCCAGCCCGTGTTACTCTACCCGCGCTTGGGCAGCACGACACCTTTTGACAAAATATCAGATTAGATATATTCTAATTCTTTGGTTGACCCCGAGACGATCAAACAGTCCTTGGAAGATAGTGGGCTCCGCTGCACCCCGCAGCGTTACGCCGTGATGGCGTTCCTGATGGAAACCGACCAGCATCCTACAGCGGCGGAAATCTTTGAAGCCGTGAATCGCGTGGATCCGCGCTCGTCACGCGCCACCACTTACAACAATCTCCGGGACCTGGTGCAGGCCGGCTTGGTTCGTGAAGTTGCCATCGAGGGCCGCGCCGCTCGGTTCGATGCGAAAGGCACGCGGCATCACCACTTCATCTGCGACCGCTGCGGCATCGTTGAGGACATCGATTGGTATGAGTTGCCCAAGCCCGCCGCCGGTTCTCTCGACAAGCGGATTCTTCGCGAATGCGAACTCATTTTCCGGGGCCTCTGCGAGAAGTGTGCCCCCCGCCAGGCATCCCATCATGCCCCATAGGCGTGCGTCACAGTTTTATTGACTTAGTTCGGAGACCAATTCGGAGCCCAATTCAAAGGAAAGATAAACATGGAAAAAGAACCAATCACTGTAGCGGGCGAGCTTGCCCACGAGACCGAGCAAAACGGGTCAACCTCAGCGAAATGCCCATTCATCGGCGGGGCTTTTAAGCGCACCGTCGGAGCCAAGTCGAATCTGGACTGGTGGCCGAATCAACTGAACCTGAAGATTCTCCACCAGAATTCACCCATGTCGGATCCAATGGGCGAAGAGTACAACTATGCCGAGGAGTTCAAGACTCTCGATCTCGACGCCGTCATCCAAGATCTCCATGCCTTGATGACCACCTCGCAGGAATGGTGGCCCGCCGACTACGGCCACTACGGGCCGCTCTTCATCCGTATGGCCTGGCACAGCGCAGGCACCTATCGCATCGCCGACGGTCGCGGTGGCGCCGGCTCGGGAGCGCAACGCTTTGCCCCACTCAACAGTTGGCCCGACAATGTAAGCCTCGACAAGGCGCGCCGTTTGCTCTGGCCCATCAAGCAAAAGTACGGCCGGAAAATCTCCTGGGCCGACCTGATGATTCTCGCCGGCAACGTGGCGCTCGATTCGATGGGCTTGGGCACCTTCGGTTTCGGCGGGGGCCGCGAAGACATTTGGGAGCCGGAAGAGGACATCTACTGGGGCCCTGAAGACACCTGGCTGGGCGACAAGCGCTATACCGGCGACAGAGAGCTCGAAAATCCCCTCGGCGCCGTGCAAATGGGCCTGATCTACGTCAATCCCGAAGGACCCAATGGAAAGCCCGATCCAGTCGCTGCGGCCCGCGACATTCGGGAAACCTTCGGCCGCATGGCCATGAATGACGAAGAGACCGTGGCGCTCATCGCCGGCGGACACACCTTCGGTAAAGCCCATGGCGCAGCCGATCCCGGCAAATACGTCGGTCCCGATCCCGAAGCCGCCGACATCGAGGAACAAGGCTTCGGCTGGAAGAATACCTTCGGTACCGGCAGTGGCGACTCTGCCATCACCAGCGGGCTGGAAGGCGCTTGGACCACCAATCCGGTGAAGTGGGACAACAACTACTTCGACAACCTCTTCGGCTACGATTGGGAACTCACCAAGAGTCCCGCGGGCGCCAACCAATGGACGCCGAAGGACGCATCCGCGGCCGGCACGGTGCCGGATGCCCACGATCCTTCAAAGAAGCACGCCCCGATGATGTTCACCACCGACATCGCTCTCAAGGTCGACCCGATCTACGCAAAAATTTCAAAGCGGTTCCACGAGAACCCCGCAGTGCTTGCGGATACTTTCTCCAAGGCCTGGTTCAAGCTCACCCATCGCGACATGGGGCCGGTCACGCGCTATCTTGGCCCGCTGGTTCCTAAAGAGCCGCTCCTGTGGCAGGATCCGGTTCCCGCCGTGGATCATGAATTGATCGGCGAGCAAGACATCGCTGCACTAAAGGCCAAGCTCCTCGCATCCGGACTTTCCATCTCCGAGCTGGTCACCACCGCATGGGCGTCAGCGGCCACATTCCGCGGCACCGACAAGCGCGGCGGCGCCAATGGAGCCCGCATTCGCCTGGCGCCCCAGAAGTATTGGGATGTCAACCAGCCAGTCGAACTCTCCAAGATTCTGCGGACCCTCGAAGCAGTCCAGAAGGATTTCAATAACGCACAATCCGGCGGGAAGAAGGTCTCCCTGGCAGACCTGATCGTTCTGGGCGGATGCGCCGCCGTTGAGGAAGCCGCGAAGAAGGCCGGGCACGCCATCACCGTTCCCTTCGCGCCGGGCCGCACGGATGCCTCTCAGGAGCAAACCGACATGGATTCATTCGCCGTACTGGAGCCCACCGCCGATGGGTTCCGCAACTACCTCGCGAAGGGGCACCAGAAATCCGCCGAAGAGCTCCTGGTGGATCGCGCGCGGTTTCTGACGCTCACTGCCCCGGAGATGACCGTTCTGGTCGGCGGCCTCCGCGCCCTGAACGCCAATGTCGGCCAGTCCAAACACGGCGTCTTCACCAATCGGCCCGAGACGCTGACGAACGATTTCTTTGTCAACCTGCTCGATATGAAGACCAAGTGGCAGAAGTCTACGGCATCCGAAGGAGTGTTCGAGGGCCGTGATCGCGCAACTGGCGAGATGAAGTGGACCGGAACCCGTGTCGACCTGGTCTTCGGCTCCAACTCCCAACTCCGGGCCATCGCCGAAGTCTATGCCTGCGACGACGCGAAGGAGACGTTTGTGAATGACTTCGTGGCGGCGTGGGATAAGGTAATGAACCTCGATCGCTACGATCTTGCCTGAGTAAGGCCGTACCGGCGCAAACCGGGAGGGGGCAATGCCCCCTCCATTCCGTTGCGTTAGACTTTCTCTACGATGAGCGACGTCGGGAACCTCTCAAAGTCTGAGCTCCTAACCCTTCTCCATACCGTCGAACGACTCTCCACGGAAACGAACTCACAGAAGCTCGTCCAGACCATTCTCGATACGGCGTGCCGGCTCACCAACTCTCCCGACGGATCGATTCTGCTGCCGGACCCCGAGACAAACTCGCTATACTTTTCCGCCGCAAAAGGGGAAAAGGCTGGGGAGCTGCTCGCCAAATTCGGTCTGCGATCCAATCAGCGCGTGCCGCTCACGGGCAGCGTCGCTGGTGATACCTTTACCAGCCAGACGATCAAGAACGATAAGCAGGCAAAGCGCTTCAAGGAAGTCGACCGGCAGACCGGGAACAAATCCCAATCGATTCTTTCCGTGCCTCTGTGCACGCGGGGGAAAGCCATCGGCGTGCTGCAGCTGCTGAACAAAACGGATTCCCACGGCAAACTACTGGATTACGATGCGCATGACTGCCTTGTAGTTCAGCAGTTGGCGCGCCAGGCGGCGATCGCCATTGACAACGCCCAGTTGAAAGAAATGCTCCTCGCTCACATGGGGCTGTATTCCAGTGAATCCAGCGATCTGGCGGCCCGCATTAACCAACCTGCCGTAAGGGAGAAGCTCACGCTTCTTTTCGCGGACATGCGCGGATTCACCCAGGTGTGCCGATCGCTCGAAGCGACCCAGGCTCAGCAGGTCGTCAACGAGCTTCTGACCATGTACGCCGACCAGGTGTTAACCTTCGGCGGCATCGTCAACAAGTTCATGGGCGATGCGGTTTTTGCGATCTTCCGAAACAAAGACGCTCCTCAAAACGCAGTCCGGTGCGCCTTCGGTATGGTCGACCGGTTTCAAAGCCTTCGGTATCAGTGGCAGCGCAACCACAACGAGGACCTCAGCTTCCTCGATTTGGGCATCGGAATTGTGACCGACGATGTCGCGTTCGGCAGCGTCGGAAGCGCCAGCGTGCGAGATTTCACGGCAGTCGGCACGCCCGTGAACCTCGCTCACGCGTTTGAAGCAAATGCTCGGGACGGAAGGCGCATCCTCATCGATCAAGCCACCTGGACAGCGGTCGAGGAACTGATTGCCGATTCCGACGGCCCGGCTCTCTTTGAGCTCAAAAAGCCAGGAGAAGCCGCGGGTGTGAAGTTCAAGCAATACCATTTGAAGGCTCTGAAGCCCGAGATCCCGATCCGGGTCTTCGTCAGCCACAACCACCGCGACCGTGACCTGGCGAACCAGATCACCAGGCAACTCGCTCTCTGTGGAATACAGACGTGGTATTCCAACGAAGACATCCTCCCCGGCGAAAACTATATTGATGCCATCCGCGCCGGGCTCATGAAGTCCGATTGGGTTCTGGTCATCATTAGCAAACACTCTGCGCTCAGCGATTGGGTGAGGGCCGAAGTGAAGACCGCGTTGGGCGATCCCCGCCTTCGAGGCCGCATCCTGCCCTTGGTGGTGGATGATTCCAGTTCAGCGCTGATTCACCCGGACCTGACCACTCTGCAAGTCATGGATGGCCGGACAAACCAGAATCTCGGTGAGGGCATTCGGGATTTCCTGCTCACCCGGGAGAAGGAATTTCGCTCCCAGGCCGCGGCAAGCTAGCCGGTCAGTACAATAGGTCCGGAGGATTCAACATGAAACAACTTATCCAAGCAGGAGTCATGCTGTTGGCGTTCTTCGCCTGCAACGCCGTAGCTCAGGATTGGTATCACGACCGGGAAATGCGCTTTCAAGGCGAACAATGGCGCGGCCATGTTTTTGAACACGTCCGGGTGGATTTAGACCATATCGGGAGCGCGGTCTGGGCCGCCGGAAGGGAACGCCGGCGACTGGAGCGAACCAAGCAGGAATTAGGCGACTTACAAGCCAAATTGGAACGCGGCGGCTTCATCGATGCACCCGAACTCAATGATGTGATCGATTCGATGCGCAAGTCGGCCAATGACCAGCGGCTGGCCCCGCGAGACCGCGATGTACTGGCAGACGACCTCAACCGGCTCGTCGAATACCGCGACCACCGCGAGCGCTGGACCCGCTAAAGCGTCCCCTGGCACAATTCCGGTGCGCCAAAAGCCGCACCGGCGATGCTCCACGACCCCGTTCTTTCGCTAAGTCATTGAACAAAAAAGACCGAAGGATCTGATGGCGCACCTCTTCCTAAGGTCGCTCGATTGCGGTTGAGTGACCGGGAGGACAAGAACACGATGACCATCTACACAAGCCTGTGGGGTGTTCTGGCGCTCACGCTGGTAATGCTCGCGGTGTATCGCAAGGTGAAGGCCCGCTCCGAAGATGACACGATTCATCTCAGCGGCAGTTCGAATGTTGTCAAGCAACAGCAGGTAACAGCACACTCCATTGACGTATTAGACCGGTGGGGGATTATCCTTACCATCATCACGGCGGTCTATGGGTTGACGCTTTTGGGTGTCTATCTTTATAACATCTGGGAGCAGGGCAAGAGCATCACCTACTAACCGCGGCCTCCCAGAAGCCGCATGCATCCAGCAGCCGGGAGATTTCTTCTCTGGTCGCACCTACCTTGTGGGATCCATTGAGGAAATCTTCCGCGTCCACCGGATACCAGTTTCGGCGCTCCTGGTTTCCAAGGCCGGCGATGTTAAACGGCTCAATCACGCGTAAGATGTCGCGCGCCAATTGCTCCGTCTGCTGAGGGCCATGAGACAGGCGCGCGCGTTCCATTATTTCCGCTGCCTCGATTTTGAATCCAGGTTGGTCGTGCAACAGAAAGGACGACGCCAGGTGAGGCCGGCCGAGCCGTCGAACTGATTCCGCATAGCTTGCCGCGGCGAAGTAGAGCAGTGAAAGAGATGTGAACAGCGGGAAGTTATCTAAGTTGGCGTAGAGACTGCCGATCAACCTCGCGGTCGCGAGTAAGTCGGCCTCGGTCTGTTCGGCGTAAGTGGCGAGTGCCGGTTGGAAGTTGCTTGATTCCCAATCCGTCTCTATAATTTCCGCCAACCGGGCAACTCCAAACAAAACCAGCGGAAACCCGGTCGACATCAATGGATCTACGAAGCCCGCGGCGGAAGGTAGCAATGCCCACCTCTTTCCGGCGACCGATCCGCTACGAAACGAAAGCCGCGGGGTGTATGTGAACGGCCGCGCAGCCGTCGCTCCGGCAAATTGATCGCGGACGGTGGGAAGCAAGTCCAGCAGTCTTTGCCACGCAGGCGCCCCTTCCTGGAGTCGGAGGCGCTCGGCGAGACCGCGCGTGGCCGCCACTCCGGCGCTGGTGATTCCATTGTTGAAACGCAGCACCCAGATCCAGCCGCCATCGAACACATGATGCAGGGCGGCATCGTCCACGGGATAGGGCGGCGTTTCAATCGCGTGGAGTTGATCCATCCGGCGTACATCACGGAAGTGCGTGTAAAGCGCTGCCGTTTCAGGGAATCGAGGCAGGGCCAACTCAGGAAGCGCGAGAGCCTTGTGCAGAAAGCCGCGCGGCCCGGTTGCGTCCACTACGAATCGAGCGGCGCAGGAAACGGGTTCCCCATGACGAGTTCCTTCCAATCGCACAAAGTCATCCAGTGCGCGGGCTCTTTCCAGCTGAACTTCATCCCGATAAGTCGCCCCCATCTTCTGCGCCTCCTGAACCAGGAGTAAGTCGACATCCGGCCGGTACCAATGCGTATCGGAAATGTCATCGTGAGGGCTCGCCGCTACCAACAGTTGATCCTGACGATCGCTGCGTACCGGTGCTGGGTGTCCGAAGTGGTGATGATAGAAAGTGAATCCGCGCTTCAATCCACAGCCAACTTGGGGGTAAGTGCGTTGCCACGTCCCCCATTTTGATAAGGGCGCAACGCTCGGAAGACTATAGCGAACGGATAAGTCTTCCAGCAACAGGTTCGCGAGAGGAGTCGACGATTCGCCGATCACGAAGCGCGGGTGCTTGCCGCGTTCCAGCAAGAGAACAGACCGCCCCAAACGGCGTGCAATCATGGCGAGCAGCGAACCGGCGAATCCGGACCCGATGATGGCGATGTCGTAAATCTCGCTCATTGAATTCCTCCGCAGACGGCGCAATCGATTGGGTCTTTCAACTGCTGGCTTAGGTTCATTCCCCGCAGTCGCAAAGCGCGCTCGGCAAAGCATGCGCCGCAGGTGGAGAATCTTTCGAGGTCCCACAGATCCGCGAAAACGCGGCCCCGCTTGAGCTGGAGTCCGTATTCGAGGGCAGCCTCCACGGTTTCGAGGCGCGGGGGCGCGTCGCCGCGCGTGGGGATCAATGAGGCCGCCGTCGCGCCGCACTCGAATGCGAACGCGAGCGAACGCTGCGCCCAGTAAAGCGCTTCTCCCTCGGCGGTGAAAGGCGGTTTCACCAGAATGAAGACGCGCAGGTCAATAGCCCGGCTTTTTAACAGACTCGCGGCCGTGGAAAACTGTTCCAGCGTCATGCCCTTGTTCAACCGGGGAAGCACCTCCGGGTCAGCAGTCTCAAGGCCCATGGCAACTTCAAGCCGGCCGGCGATCAAATCCCGAAAGCGGAGGCAATTCTCTCCAATCAGCGCCGGATGACTTTCCACGATGACGCGGTGATAGGTTGTCAGCCGGCGGGCGATTGCCGGATAGTCAGCTATAGGAATCGCGCGTGGATCGAAGAAGCTTCCGCTGTTGTACAGCTTGATGCAGTCAGCGGCAGGTAACTGGGAAAGGGCATAGTCCATTTGCGCCGGGATGGCTCCCAGAGGAACTGTCTCGGTCAAAGTGTTCTTCCACAAATCGCACATCGCGCAATTCCATGGACAGCGGCGGTTGGTCAGGAATAGGGTGTTCACCGCAACGACCGTACCTTCCGCGGAACACTCGTCTTCGGCGAAATATGAATAGGGTCGAAAAGGGTCGAGCGCGATGCTGCTCACGAGTAAAGAGATAGAAACCGCCGGCGGTATTCAGCCTCGCGCGAAGGCATGCGCTGGTGCATAGCGGCCTCCGGCAAAGCCCCATGCTGGAAGCGGCGTTTTGGGTACACCGGCATAGTGAAACCGGTAACGGCCTTGACCCCGTAAGATACAATCTCGCCTTTTAGTGCGTAGAGACGCGGAACATCATAGCCCGTTAGTTCGATAAAAGGAACTGCCTCAGCCACAGCGATCACCGAAGGCCTTAGAAACGGGCTGAATCCATGAAACCCAAAGTAGCGCGCGGGTGCATAAGTGCGCGTGTAAGCACGGCTCAGGCCGCCGCTGTAGGTGAGGGAGTGCTTGATCTTCCCGACACCCCACCCTTCCTGATACAACATCTGGTTGTGAATAACGCTGCGGATGGTGAGTTCCGGGTTCTCCTCGATCGGGTAATCCTTCAAATTCTCATCGCCGCCATCGCCGTCCATCAAGTAACGCCAGTCCGGATAACGCGCGCGAATCCCTCGGCACAGGGCCACGGCCATGGTCGCGGATTGTATGTCGAGCGGCTTGTAGTCTTCCACCAGGCGGATCGTTTCATTGACGTCGAGCGCCGTGCCATCCGCGTCGATTGGTTCCAGGAACAAACCTAAGCCCAGGGACTCCAGAAAACTCCGAGCCTGCAACAAGTCAGGTCCGTCGCCCAGGTTCAAAACAAACGCCTTCAGGCGGCCCAGGTTCATTCCCAACTTACGCATTACATAGTAAGTGGTGAGAAAGACGCTACCGCTGTCGATACCGCCGGAAAAGCAGACGCCCAGTGGCGCATCGGAAGGAACGGATTTTAGAAACTGCGAGATCTCATCTGCCAGGGCACTTATATAAGTCTTGCCGATAATCTCGACATCGGCCGGTAACTCAGCGGGCTGGGGATCGAAAAAGCGCGTGTACGCCGGATCCGGATCAGGACAGCCGATCAGTTGGAGTTCCACCACATAATGGGCGGGGACCATTCGGGTGTAACTCGGATGGAACTGTCCATCCAGGCCCTCCGATTTCAGCCATTGATGGATCGTATCGATGCGGTCAGCCACAACTAACACAGGCCCTGCCTGGCGTTTGGCGAGGAAGTAGCGCATGGGCCGGTCCAGCGAGCGCGCCATGGCGACGGTTTTGCCGCAACGGGCGATCAGTGCGAAGGAACCTTGAATCTGCATGGCGTCCGCCGGACGCCTCAACAGCAGATCTCGCGCATCATCCGCGCTTAAGTTGTAGATCTGGTTGGCTTCCGGATCGAGAAGATCGACCACCCGTTCGACATAGTGTTCCATGGACTAAAACCGCATTCTATCAACTGCCGTACGATGGAGTTGATGCAACAGGAATCCGTGTGGGACTACCCGCGCCCACCGCGTGTGGAGCCATGCCCGCAGCCTGTCCGAGTGGAATTCAATGGCGAAGTCCTGACCGATTCAACACGCGCCCATCGGCTGCTGGAGACGAGTCATCCCCCCACTTACTACATTCCGCAAGAAGAAATCAGGATGGAGCTCCTTAGGCCGAACGCCGCGCGCAGTTTCTGCGAGTTCAAGGGTGAAGCCATGTATTGGGATGTGGTGTGCGGCGAGCGCGTTTCAAAAGCGGCTGCGTGGAGCTATCCGTCGCCCGCCAAAGCCTATGGCATGCTGCGGGACCATGTGGCTTTTTACGCTCATCGCGTGGATGCCTGTTTCGTCGGCGATGAGCGCGTTCAGCCGCAGCCCGGCGACTTCTATGGCGGCTGGATCACGTCAAATCTGTTAGGCCCTTTCAAAGGCGTGCCGGGAAGCCGTGGATGGTAAATCCGTCTTGTCTCATCGTGGGCGCCGGAATGTCTGGCCTGGCCTGCGCCAGCTCCCTGGAGTCGCGCGGATGGCGGGTGTTGCTGCTCGACAAGGGGCGCTCTGCCGGCGGCCGCATGGCGACGCGGCGCATCGGAGAGAGCCGGTTGGACCATGGCGCCCAGTTCTTCACGACGCGGGATGCCCGCTTCCGCGAGGTCGCCCAGCAATGGGAAGCATCCGGCTGGGTAGCCCCGTGGTTTTCAGAGGGCGGACACCCGAGGTATTGGGCAAAGGGTGGAATGAACGCACTCGCGAAGCGGTTGGCCGTGCGCCTGGACGTGCGGACGGAATGCAAAACAGAGAGAGTCGAGCCGGCGTCCGGAGGCTGGCGGGTTATCGCGGCAGACGGTGAAAGCTTTCACGCGGATGCCCTCGTGTTGACGCCGCCGGCGCCGCAGTCTCTGGCTCTTCTGCCCTCGAATTGTGTGCCGCCCGAGATCACCGCGTCCATGGGAGCCGTAGACTTTGATCCCTGTTTTGCCTTGCTGGCGTTGCTGGATGGGCCCGGTGGCGTTCCAACACCCGGTTATGCGCGCCAGGAGAGCGGTCCTATTGAATGGATCGCCGATAACACTCAGAAAGGCGTTTCAACCGGCCCCGCTGCTCTAACCATCCACGCCAGGGCAGACTTCTCACGCGCATATCTGGATGCGGGCCAGGAAGAGGTGGCACGCCTTCTGCTGGAAGCGGCCACGCCTTGGCTCGCCGCGCCGGTCACTACCTGGCAGCTGCATCGCTGGAGATACGCCAAGCCGGTCGCTGTGAACGGCCCCGTGTGTCTGTTCTCAAAAGAACCCGCGCCACTAGCCATCGCCGGCGACGCGTTCGGCGGGGCGCGTCTGGAGGGAGCTTTTCTCTCAGGCCTCGAGGCTGCCGCGAGGCTGATCGAAGCCTTCCACGCTACGAACTGCCGATTAGAATGCCCGTAGCGAAAACCAGCGCCCCGCCGATCACCACCTGAATCGCCGCAGTGAGCCAGGGCGAATCCATATAACGGTGGCGTATGTAGCTGATCACACCGAGTTCCGCGGCCACCACGAACACGGCCACCGTCATGGCCATGTGGAAGCTGCGGATGAGGAACGGTAGCGTGTGCCCAACTCCACCGACGGTGGTCATGGCGCCGCAGATCAGCCCGCGCACCCATGGATGGCCGCGGCCTGTGAGAGAGCCATCGTCTGAAAGCGCTTCGGCGAAGCCCATCGAAATGCCGGCGCCGATGGAAGCGGCCATCCCCACTAAGAACGCATCCCAGCTATTCTTGGTGGCAAAGGCCGCGGCGAACACGGGAGCCAGGGTGGATACCGAACCATCCATCAGCCCGGCGAGGCCCGGCTGCACGATTTGAAGAACGAAGAGCCGCCGCTCCGCTTCAATCTCGTCCTTCTGAACATTGGCGGGGAGGTGTTTCTCTCCCAGCGAACCAGCGGTGGCGTAGTGCTGGCGTTCAATCTCGGCGAGGTCGCCGAGCAGCTTGCGGGTGGAAGCATCGCCCATGAGCGGGATGGCCTTTTCATAAAAATGCTGGGTCTCCGCTTCCATTACCTGGGCCTGTTTACGGACGGCATTGATCCCCAGCGGCCGGACCAGCCACATGGGACGCCTTGCCACAAAACCCTTTACGTCTTCGCGCCGGATTAAAGGGATGTGCTCCCCAAAGCTCTGCCGAAATTGATCGATCAGCATCTGCCGGTGCTTCGATTCCTCGGCTCGCATTTCCTCGAAGACCTCGGCCGTAGCGGGATACTGCTCGCGCAGGCCGTCGGCGAAATCGCCGTAGATTCGGCCATCCTCTTCTTCTAGTGCGATGGCGAGCGCCATAATCTCACGTTCGCTCAGATCTTTGAAGTTCTTTGCCATGTTTGTCCTGACGTGATCCTCTATATTTGCGCAGTGCCGTCGAGCGAGCGCCAGAGATACCAGCAGGCGACGGAACACCAGGGCCGCCAGGCCTCCGCAATGCGCTGCATGTCGGCCGGCTTGGGGAGCTCTTCCAATCCATAAGCGCGTTGCATGGCGACGCGGATACCCAGATCTCCAGTGGGAAGCACATCGGGCCGGCGCAGCCCAAACATGAGAAACATATGGGCGGTCCAGACGCCAATGCCTTTCACTTTGGTGAGAAGCTCGACAATTTCGTCGTCAGCCATGGCCGGGAGGTTTTCAAAGACCAGATCGCCGTTCCTGGTGAGCCGGGCGAGATCCCGGATATAGGCCGTTTTCGCGGCCGAGAAACCCATTTTACGGAAGGTAGCAGGGCGCATCCGCAGGATGGCTTCCGGCGTAATCCGGCCATCCGGCATACGGCTAACCAGGCGTTCGATAAAGACCCGGGCAACCTTGGAGCTGATCTGCTGGCTGAGAATCGACCGGACCAGCGACCCGAAGTCGGGATCGCGATATCCCATGGTGAACTCGCCCACCTGATCGATAATTGTAGCCAGCACCGGGTCGCGCCGGAGCTGCTTGATTGCCTTTTGCATTCTTTTGTGGAAACTGAAACAGAGCGGAACGTTTTGCCGTCTGTGAAAACATAATTATATGAAGCCAATTTTGATCGGATTCCTGGCCACCGTTTTGAGTGCGCAGACCGCGGGACCGCTCCCGATCGGAGACGAGGCTCACCGGAAAACCGATGCGCCCGCCAAGCCTCCCGATGAGCCGCTGGCGGCGGAAGGCCCCGCGATCCAGGTGAGCGTCAACGTCGTCAACATCATGGCTTCGGTGCGCGACAAACACAACGGGCTGGTTCCGAACCTGACGAAGGACGACTTTGAGGTTTACGAGAACGGCCAGCTACAGACCATAAAATACTTCTCCCGCGAGACGAACCTTCCCTTGACCATCGGCTTGTTGATCGATGTGAGCCGCAGCCAGGAGAGGTTGATCGGGATCGAACAACAGGCTGGATCTAACTTTCTGGATTCTGTTCTGAAGGCCAAGGACGAAGCGTTCATCATGAGCTTCGGCGCCGATACCGAACTGCTGCAGGACATCACCAATTCGAAGCGGGCGCTGCATCACGGACTCGATAACCTGAAGCCGAACTTTGGATTCTCCGGGATCAACAGCGGCCCGGTCCCCACGGCGACCTCGCAGGCCGGCACCGTACTGTTCGATTGCATCGCCCTGGCGGCGACCGACCGGATGGCCAACGAGGTGGGCCGCAAAGCGATGGTGGTGATTACCGACGGCGGCGATGAGGGCAGCAAGTACAGTATCAAGCAGGCCATCGAGTATGCGCAAAAGGCGGACGCGGCCATCTACAGCATCTACTACGCGGACACCGGCTTCCGCGGCGGTGGCTTCTACATGGGCGGCGGCAGCGGATACCGATGGCTGCAACAGATGTCAAATGAAACCGGCGGGCACGTCTATGACGTGGGCCGCAACCATCCGCTGGATCGAGTGTTCAGCGAACTGCAGGAAGAGATGCGGACGCAGTACGCCATCGGCTATACGCCGACGGACCCGAAGAAGGATGGCTCCTACCGCAAGATTGAAGTGCGCACCAAGGATAAGGATCTGAAGGTGGAAGCGCGCAAGGGTTACTACGCCATCGCGCGCGAGGACCACTAATGCGGCTACATCAGAAATTGCAAGCGGGCGGACATATATAGGTTAAGCGCTTCCCGCAGGGGCCGCATCGGCGCGATTCCGATGGCGCGCATGCGGGCGTTATCGAGGGCGGAGAATTTGGGGCGCCGGGCGGGCGTTCGGTACTCGCGCTCGTTCGTGGGAGTGAGGACGGGATTGAGGCCCGCGGCGTCGAAAATCATGCGCGCATAATCGAACCAGGAAACGGCGGAGCCGCCGCCCGCATGGAAGATTCCGGAAGCTCCGGCGAGAACCAGCTCGACGGATTTCTCCGCCAGGAAGGGTGCATAGGTGGGAGACGCAACGTGGTCTTCCACCACGCGGATGGGCTGCCCGCTATTGGCCAGGCGCAACATCAATTCCACAAAGTTGCCGCGGTTGCTGCGCACTCCGGCCGGCCCGAAGACTCCCGAGGTGCGGATAATGAGGGCGCGGTCGAGATAGGCCTGAACAAAGAGCTCGCCGGTCAGTTTCGAAACGGCGTAAGCCCCCAGAGGATGGGTGGCGTCCGTCTCGACATAGGGCCGCCCGGCGGTTCCGTCGAAGACGTAATCCGTGGAAAAGTGAACCAGGGTGGCGTCATTCTGACGGCAGGCGAGGGCCATGTTGCGCACACCGACAGCGTTCGACGCAAGAGCGGCATGTGGTTCGGACTCCGCCAGATCCACCTGGTTGTAAGCCGCGCAGTTGAACACCAGCGAAGGGTCAAATGCGGAGACGGCATCTTCCACCTGGCGCGGATCGGCGATATCCACCTGCTTTCGATCGAGCCTCTGAGTTTCATAGCCACGAGCTTCCAACGTCTTCCCTATCTCGACGCCCAGTTGTCCGGAGGCGCCGAATACGATTGCTTTTTTCATGCGAGATGTTCTGCTTTCGGGGCTTGCCGAAATCTGCCGGCCATGTGCTCGATGGAGGGGGTGTCGCGCAATACCTGGCTCACCTCAATCTCGATATCGAAACCGGACGCGTGCGGTTCGCAAACCCAAACTTCACCCATCCAGAGGGTCGACGAGTCTTCCACTTTCACGGGAGCGCGAAGGGGGAAGGCGCCGGAGGATTTGACTTTGAGAGTATTGCCTTCAACGGCCTGGATTTCGCAGGCGAACGAAGGTCCGGAAGTGAGGGCGGCGATCTCGGCGAGCATATCCTATGCCCGGGCGAAGAAAACGGCGGCGGCTCCGCAAATGACGATCAGCAGGGCTACGGCGACGGGCCACGCCCGGCGCCATTGGCGAGGTTCTTCCTGAACCGGGCGAGCACGATGCGCGCGAGCAGCTTTTTCGATTTCCTCTTTACCGCGGCGATCGGCGATCAGAATGGTGCCCGAGTTGCGGCCGCTGGTGGATCGAATCACCTGCGTGCGCAAGGGTTCAGGGATTTCCCGGATTGATCCATAAACATGGCGCGATCCACCGGAAGCCACCAGTACGGCTGAAGTCCGCATGACGCCGGACTCCATTCTGACGGCGCGCGCACCACAGAACGGGCAGCGGGAGGATGCCGAGGCCAGTTCTTCCTGACAGGACGGGCAGATCAAACTCGCACCCTCTTGCCGGCGCCTTCGGGGATCTTCGCTCCGAAGTGCGCGAGCGTGACATCGATGAAACCCAAGGCGGCTTTGGAAAGAGTCTTGTCCTTGCGATAGACCAGGCCCGTGCGGCGAATCATGGGTTCAGGCGCCAAGGGGATCGCGCTCACCGTGCCGGCAGCGATCTCCTCGCGACAGTTCGCAGTAGCGAGGAAAGTGAGTCCCAGGCCAGCGGCCACGAACCGCTTCATCATCTCGGTGGAATCCAGCTCCATGGAGATTTTGAGCTGAGTTGTTACGGGCTCCAGCCAGGCATCCAGGCGCGATCGCGTGGTGCCGGATTGCGGGAGCAGCAGGGGATATTGCACCACCTCGTCACAGGTCACGGAGTCGCGTCCGGCGAGCGGGCTATCGGCGGGCACCAGCAGACGCACTTCATCGGTGTAGATCTCGGCGACTTCGACGCGCTTTTCCGCAACCGGCAACTGGCGCAGACCGAAATCGGCCACGTTTTCCATGACGGCTTCCACCACTCTGGCGCCGTACGAGCGATTGACCTGAAGCTGTACCGCGGGGAACTGCTTCTTGTATTCGGAGAATACGCTGGGAAGCATGTACATGCAGATGGCTTCATTAGCGGCGATGACGAGCTCACCACGGGGAATGACTTCGAGTTCGTCAATGGAATCCTGCGCGCGGCGCTTGAGGTCCATCATCTGCTCGGCGTATTCGGCGAAAATTCGACCGGCGACCGTGAGTGAAATGCGGCTGCCGAAGCGTTCAAACAGATCGCTCTTCAGTTCCTGCTCAAGCTGGCGGATCTGCGCGCTGATCGCGGGTTGGGTGCGATAGCAAGTCTGCGCGGCTTTCGAGAAGCTTTTGAGGCGCACGATTTCGAGGAACGTGTGGATCTGATCGAAATCCATAAGGGGGCGAAGCGAAAGTACTTCTTCGGCTCGGAATTAGCTTGGATTATAGCAAAGAAGCGGGGAATGCGGTTTTGCGAATTCCGAGTTTTGTTTTCAGTCCGTTGCAGGGACTTCTTCGCAGCGCTACGCAGCCGGCTCGGACTCGTAAACGGGCGGGCGAAACGCCTGACCCACTTGCGGATTTTTTCATCATCCGGTGGACAGCAAGCCTTCCTGTGTTGATTGTAACGCGCTAACGCCGGAACGCCCGTATTGCAAGATGGAGGGTATGGTTCGATGCGGGCTCGCCTTGTTCCTTTTCGGTGCGATGACGGTGCGCGGGCAAGGGCCGGAAAACGTGCTTTTAGTGGTGAATCGGCAGTCTTCCGATTCTCAGAAGATCGGCCAATACTACATGAACCGGCGGGCGATACCGGCGAATCATATTTGCCGGCTTTCTGTGACCGCGGACGAAGAGATCTCGCGCGAGACCTATATGCGGGATGTCGAGGAGCCTGTGGCCGAGTGCCTCACTTCGCGTAAGTTAGTGGAGCCGATCCTTTATATCGTGACTACGCTGGGGATGCCGCTCAAGATCGCGGGCGCGGGAAGCCCGCAAGAGACCACCGCCGCGGCCGTGGATTCCGAGCTTGCCACGCTCTATCTCAAGATCAAGGGCAAGACGTTGTCACTTACCGGTCCATTGACGAATCCTCTGTTTGGGAAGCCGGGCGCGCCTTTCCGGCATCCCGACTTTCCGCTCTATCTTGTGACACGCCTGGCTGGATATGACTACGACGATGTGGCGCGCATGATCGACCACGCGCTGGACGCGACGGACCGGGGCAAAGTGGTGATCGATGTCCGGGCCGACGAGAATACCCCGGGCAATCAATGGCTTCGGGCCGCCGCGTCGCGCGTGCCGCAAGACCGCCTGATTCTGGATGACAGCGCCAGGGTGCTCTACGACCAGACGGACGTGATTGCCTACGCTTCATGGGGCTTTAACGACCCGGACAGGCACAGGCGCACACTGGGTTTCCACTGGCTGCCGGGGGCGGTGATGACCGAGTTCGTATCTACTAACGGGCGGACATTTCGAAGGCCACCGGCGGAGTGGACTCTGGGGACCTGGAAGGATTCCTCGAAATGGTTCGCAGGATCGCCGCAGGATCTGTGCGCAGATGAGATTCACGCGGGAGTAACAGGCGCATCGGGGCACGTCTACGAACCATTTCTGGCGTTGACGCCGCGGCCTGAATACTTAATTCCGGCTTATCTTGAGGGACGCACTTTGGCGGAGAGCTACTACCTGGCGATTCCGGCGATCAGCTGGCAGAACATTGTGTTGGGCGACCCGCTCTGCCGCCTGCGAAAAGCTGTGACACACTGACTGAGATGATGAAACCGACCATATTTCGCGAATACGATATTCGTGGCATCGCCGACGTGGATCTGCTGGACGCGGAGGTCGCGGATTTGGGGCGGGCCATCGGGACGACCCTGGTTCGAAAGGGCGCAGCGACGTTCAGCGTGGCGCGCGATTGCCGGCTGAGTTCCGACCGGCTGCACGCCGCGCTGGTGGCCGGGATGGTGTCTACCGGATTGCGGATTCTGGATCTTGGCACGGCGCCAACGCCGCTGCTGTACTATTCGGTTTTTCATCTGAAGACGAGCGGCGGCGTCATGATCACGGGCAGCCACAATGCCGCGGAATATAACGGCTTCAAGATCATGGAAGGAGGTTCCACAATCCACGGGGAAGCGATCCAGCAGTTGTACCGGCTGATGGAGAAGCGGGATTTCGAAACGGGGCTGGGAAGCGTGGAGTCTGTCGATGTTGTGACCCCTTACTGCGACGAGATTGCGGGCCAGTTCGACTTACAGCGACGCATCAAGGCGGTTTTCGATGGGGGGAACGGCGTGGCGGGGCCGGTGATGCACCGCCTTCTCGAGAAGCTGAATGTTGACGCGGTGGAGTTGTACTTCGATATGGACGGCCGGTTTCCGAATCATCATCCCGATCCGACGGTGCCGGCGAATCTGGAGGATCTGGTGGCGGCGGTGAAGGAGCATGGCGCGGAACTGGGGATCGCGTTCGATGGTGATTCCGATCGGATTGGGGCGGTGGATGAGCGCGGGCGCGTCGTTTACGGCGACCAACTGATGATCATTTACAGCCGTGAGATTTTGTCGCGCAAGCCGGGCGCGGCGATTATCGGCGAGGTGAAGTGCTCGCAATCCATGTACGACGATATCCGCAAGAATGGCGGGAACGGGATTATGTGGAAGACCGGGCACTCGCTGATCAAGGCCAAGATGAAGGAAGAGCGCGCAGAACTGGCGGGCGAAATGAGCGGGCACATGTTTTTCGCCGACCGCTATTACGGGTTCGATGACGCGCTGTACGCGGCGTGCCGTTTGATGGAGATTGTGGCGAAGTCCGGCAAGCCGCTTTCTTACCAGATTGCCGATCTGCCGGGGACCTTTTCGACGCCGGAGCTGAGGATCGAGTGCTCGGACGATTTGAAGTTCGGGGTGGTGACGAAGGTGCGCGAGTATTTTGAGTCGCGCTACGAAACGGTGGCTGTGGACGGGGTGCGGATCAATTTTGCAAATGGCTGGGGACTGGTGCGCGCGTCGAATACGCAGCCGGCGTTGGTGCTTCGCTTTGAAGCGGAGACCGAGGTCTTGTTGGGCGAGTATCGGGCGGAGGTGGAAGAGGCGGTGAGGGCTGCGTCCGGGGCGGAGTTGCGATCAGCGCATTGAAATACGCAACCTTGACGGTTCTTGGGCAAGCGCTTGGCCGAACGTTTGGAATGGGAGGTTATTCCGTCATTATGCGGCGGCTTGGTGGCCCTCCCGATCGGGTTCAGCGGCCGGATTTTGGGTGTTTTCGGCGGCGGAGCGGGGGACGGTTGATGAGGCGGCAGCGGTTTTGAATTCCGTGTTTGGAACGAACCCAGATTCGGACTCGGCAGGTGCGGGGAGGTCCTCTTCCCGGGGTGGTTCTTTTTGCAGTTCCTTCAGTAGTTTCAATGTTTTGACGATGGCGTTCTGAAGCCGGTGCTCGTGGCGGCTGAAGGATTCGAGCGTGCGCGTTTCGACGGCCATGGCACTGTAGGGAGGTCGCGAGCCGTCTTCACCGAACATAGCGGCGGCCCGCCCGGTCTGCACGGCGACGAGGCGACGGACGCGACGCAGGCACCAGACGTTATCGCTGAGGCTTTTGACGAGGTCGGCCTGGACGGGGTCCTGGGGTCGGAGAGAGAGCGCGTAGGACTCAGCATGAGCGCGGTATTCTTCCGAATCTTCGTCGGGGAGGAGCGCGGTTGCGGAATAGAGTCCGGTTTTGATGGCGTTCTGGCTGGAACGGGCCTTACCCGTGGGGGTACGCGGCCCCGTGCTTTTCTTCGCGTTTTGCCGGTTTCGTTCGGTGGTTCGGTTCATTCGATTGCTCCTTGAGTTCGGGAAGGGTTGCGCCCTTCCCGATTTGACGCTAGCAGTCGAATTCACGGAATCGACGGGGTGCTTTTCGTAAGTTGTTGAGAGTGGGTGAGATAGAGGCTAGGAATATCTGTGTTCAAGCGTCGTTCGCAAGCCCGAATGAAGGGAGGTACCGGCCGAAGTTCAACTCGAAGTCGCTGGGAATGCCGTAGCCGATATTGCGGATCTTGGCACGACGCGCCTGCGCACCGGGCAGGGCCAGCAGTGGGAAGAACAGGTCGATGCTGGACTGGAGCTCGGTAGCTGTCGGCGTGCCGAAGCGGTTGACCTGGGCCTTGGCGGCGGCCAGCGTTTCATGGTCAAACGAGGCCAGCCGCCGACTGAGCGTATCGACAAACGAATCGAGGCCGGCATCGTCCAGGGTGCGGTTCACCCAGCCATAACGCTCGGCGAGGTCCGCATCGAAATCGTCGCCGCTGAGGACAATCTCCAGCGCGCGCGACCGGCCGACCAGGCGGGGGAGCCATTCCAGCGCTCCGCCGCCGGGGACCAATCCGACGCCGACCTCAGGGTTGCCGAACAGGGCGTTTTGGCGGCTGGCAAAGCGCATGTCGCAGGCTAGCGCGAACTCATTCCCGATGCCGCGCGTGCGTCCGCGAATCTTGGCGATGCTCACGACCGGGATGGATGAGAGGCGCAGCACAAAGTCCCGCCAAAGCTGCAGAGTCTCGGGTCGTTCCGCAGCTTTGGCTACGTCGAGATGAGCGACGAAAAAGTCGGGATTCGCCGACTGGAAGACTACGACCTTCACGGATGGGTCCGCCTGAATTAACGTCATGAGCGCCCCCAACTCCACGATGGTTGCGGGGACAAACATGTTGATCGGCGGGTTGCTGAATGTGATGGTCCAGCGGGCCGGGTCGGTGCGGTCGATGTAGAACTGCGGAGCATCAGACATGGGGCATTCTCCTCTGGTGTGAAGAACCTTACCGCAGCGATCTGAAACCCGCGCGAACCTCTTCTGAAAAAAGAGCCGGCTGTTCCCAGGCCGCAAAGTGGCCGCCCTTGGGGAGAGTATTGAAGTGGATCAGCTTGGGATACGCGCGCTCGGCCCAGCTGCGTGGAGCGGGGAAGAGTTCGTCGGGGAACACGCTTACAGCCGTGGGGACCGTCACGCCTCGGACGGCGAAGAATGGCGCGCCCTTGTTCTCCCAATAGAGCCGGGCTCCGGAGAGCGCCGTATTCGTGAACCAGGTGAGGGTGATGTTGTCGAGAACGTCGTCCCGTGTGAGGCCTTCGGCGCCACCGGCAAAGACGCGGGCGATCATCTGGTAGCTGCGCTCGTCGTGATCGAGGAAGTACGCCGCGAGGCCGACGGGTGAGTCCGCAATTCCGTATAAAGTCTGCGGCCTCAGCCCCATCTGGAAGCCGTAGGCGATGCCCTTTTGATAGACGAACTGTAGACGCTGGTAAGCGAGCTTTTCGTCGGCCGTGAGGTTGGCGGGCGCCGGCGCCCCGGAGAAGGCGAGCACGTCGATGTCGGGTGGAATCACGTTGGGCATGTTCGTGTGAATGCCCAGCAGACCCGGCGGGGCTTGCGCGCCCATCAACTCGGTGATGATGGCGCCCCAATCGCCGCCCTGCGCAA
>Ga0326727_10009528_pt1 | contig 23829 bp, 20 predicted proteins | sample MB2enrmetagenome_FD_207643 | JGI IMG/M metagenome (GOLD analysis project Ga0326727, IMG submission 207643) | Lab enriched peat soil microbial communities from McLean, Ithaca, NY, United States - MB29MY | ecosystem: Environmental > Terrestrial > Soil > Wetlands > Peat | place: USA: New York... | reverse complement strand
CTGTGTCGACGACCGAGCTCTCGGTGCAAACGGCGGTTCCATTCGATTGATACAAGCCGGAAACAACCGTGACACTGCCTTGGTTGGGCGACAGGGAAACCTGAATACTGCGGGTCTTCAGCGGCTCCTCCGCGGGCAGCGCATTCGACCATAGCTGCCTGACGAATACACCATTCCTGTAAAGACTCGTGGTCCAGGTATACGGCTGCGCGCTCCCGATGCTGAAACCCATGGTCAGCGTGCCTGCGGTATAGGAAGTAGTCAAGCCTACGGCGCAAACCGGAATATTGCCCAACTTATTCGCTTGAAACTCGGTATACCAGATCGTTCCGTTGGGGTCGTATACAATCCGCCACGCGCGGGAATTGGTGCTCCCGTCGGGGTATTCGGTGATCACGCCTGAAGTTGTAATCCGGCCGATCTGGTTCACTGAGGGCGCGTACTCCGTGAACCACATCGCTCCATCGGGAGCGTTCGTGATACCTGATGGAATGCTCCCATGCGTTGGCATCACCCACTCGGTGAGCACCCCGGTGGTGGGGTTCAACTGCCCAATCTTGTTGCTGGCGTTTTCCGCCACCCACAGGTTGTTATCCGGGCCGGTGATGATTTGATCGGGAAGGCTGCCCGACGTAGGGAACGGATAGAAATTCGTGAAAACCCCGGCAGTCGTAATCCGTCCGATTTGATTTCCGATGATATCGCCGAACCAAAGTGCGCCGTCCGGGCCAACGGTGATTCCCGTCGGTTCGCTATTCGGCGTCGGAATCGGATATTCCGTGAACTGCCCCGAAGTCGTGATGCGGCCAATATTGCCGCCGTAGTATTCGGTGAACCAAAGCGCTCCGTCCGGGCCCACGCAGATGCGGCGTGGGCTGCTTCCCGGTGTCGGTATGGGATATTCGTTCGTAATCACGCCAGACGTTGTCATCCGAGCGATTACGTTGGCCCCTGCAACGGTCATCCAGATCGCGCCGTCCGGTCCGGTCACAAGATCCCAGGGATAGCCGTTTGTCGTGCCCGGCAGTTCGAATTGGGTAATCACTCCAGTAGTCAGATTCAGCTGAGCGACTATGTTGACCGCGCTTTCGGTAAACCAGAGGTTGCCGTCCGGCCCATAGAGGAGACCCTCCGGTTCGGAACCGAGAGTGGGAACGGTAACCTGGGTAGTGACAATCGTCCCGACCCCAAAAAGATTCGCGGCGGAAATGGTAAAAAAGAGCGGGATAAGAAGTGATCGGAACATGCGACTCCCTTTAGTGTTGATCCACTCTACACGAATTTGATAGACATGGGCAACACAACAAGTCCCACATTCTGTCCTGGCCGAATCGCAAACCGCGAAAGGATTCCGTGAAAACCTTAGCTGTCGACATTGGGGGTAGCAAATTTACGCTCGCTGTCTTTGAAGGGGAAAGGCTCGTCCGTCGCGAACAGCGCGCTACCAATCAGGCTGGCGGCGGTCCGTGGATGCTTGAACAGATCGAGAGCAGGGTCGCCAGTTGGCGCAAGGATTTCCAATTTGATCGCTGCGGGATCGGGTTCGGGGGGCCCGTTCGATTCGTGGAACAGCGCGTCGCCCTCTCCACTCACGTGGGCGGCTGGGACAATGTCCCGCTCACCGCGCGTCTGACGGAAATCGCGGGAGCGCCCACCATAATGGACAACGACGCCAATGTCGGAGCTCTCGGCGAATATCGCTTTGGCGCGGGCCGGGACTGTTCGCCGCTTCTTTACATGACAATCTCAACCGGGATCGGGGGCGGCATCGTCCTCGACGGCAAGCTGCTTCGCGGGCCGGATTCCTGGGCGGGCGAGATCGGCCACCTTAACGTAGAGCCCAACGGCCCCGCCTGCCTGTGCGGGTCGAATGGTTGTCTGGAGCGCATGTGCTGCGGGCTCTGGCTTGAGCGGGATCACGGACGTCCAGCCCGGGAGCTGCTGGAAGATCCGGAGTTCGTTCGGCCCTATGTGGTTCCGCTCGCCCGCGGCATCAAGGCTGCCATTATGCTGCTAAACCCTCAGCGCATCGTCATCGGGGGCGGTATCAGCAAGGCTGGGGACCGCCTTTTTGGACCCCTGCGGACGGAGTTGGCGCGTCAAATGCCCCCGTGGTCGCAAGCCCGCGTCGACGTAGTGCCCGCTCTGCTTGCGGACGATTCAGTACTTTGGGGCGCCTTGGCACTGACCGCCGAACTGGCATAGAATTGTAATATTCCTGTATGGAAAGCCGTCGCGGCTTTCTGCTCACCGTGGCGGGCATGCCGTTGAACCTTTCCGCCAAAATCGTCACCCGCGAACCGCTGGCGTCGATCGAGCAGAGAGTTTTCAAAGCCATCAATTTCCAGCGCGTTTCTCACACGGCAATCGGCGCCGGCCCACTGCTCTGGTCAGAGCAACTTGCCCTCACGTCCAGAGTTCACTCCGCCCGCATGCTGGAAGCTCGTTTCTTCGGTCACGAAGATCCCAAGTATGGCGATTTACGAGCACGCCTGGCAGCGGCCGGATTAGAATACTCGCACTGCGGGGAGAACGTGTTTCGCGAGAGAAACTATGAAGATCCGGCCTCCATCGCGGTCGTTGAATGGATGTACAGCGAACCCCACCGTCAGAATCTGTTGATGCCGGAATACATCTACACTGGCGTCGGCGCCGCACTGGGCGAAGACGGAACCGTCGCCGTCACTCAGCAGTTCCTCACGCCCGCTCCAAGCCGGGGCCGTTAAAAAGTGGTGGGCGGTCAGGGATTCGAACCCCGGACCCCTTCCGTGTAAAGGAAGTGCTCTAACCAACTGAGCTAACCGCCCGCCTAACCTCACGATTATACTAGGGATCAAGACCGCTTGCTCCGCCACCCCAAATTCGGTGGTACACTGAATCAGGACCAAAGCGGTCCTATTGGTTCCTGGGTCGAAATGCCCAGTATTTGTCATGATTTCAACGTGCAAGTTGTCAGATTTGCCGGCAGGCGCTGAAGCGATCCTGGAATCCATCGAGCTACCAGAAGAGGAAGCGCGGCACCTAATGGTTCTAGGCTTTTTACCGGGCCACCGCATCGAGGTCGGCTTGAGTGCACCTGGCGGTGACCCACGGGTTTATCGCGTGGATGGTTCCGAAGTCGCGCTTCGACGGGAGACCGCGGCGCATTTGGAAACGATGCCGCTGGTAGGGAGGGTCCTTGAGACTTAGTAACGCGGAGTGCCATACCCCCGCCGCCCCGCCCAAGATATTCTCGCCCCGCACCCGTCTGGTGGCTATCGTCGGTCCACCCAATGCCGGCAAGTCGACGCTGTTCAACCGCTTGACGGGACTGCACCAGAAAGTCGCCAATTATCCCGGTGTGACGGTTGAACACCGGATGGGCCGTTTGAAAGCCCGCTATATTGATACCGGAGTCGCGCATCAGGTGGAACTGGTCGATTTGCCGGGTATCTATTCGCTGAATGCGCGGTCTGAAGACGAGCGCGTCACACGCGATGTCCTGGCGGGTTTGATGCCCGGTGTTCCGCGTCCGGACGCCGTGCTGCTGATTCTCGATTCCACGAATCTGGGGCGCCAATTAATGCTGGCTGCGCCCGTTCTGGCCACCGAGCTGCCCACCATGGTGCTGCTCAATATGTCGGACGATCTGGCTCGCCGCGGCGGCGTGCTGAATGTCCCCGAACTCTCAAAGAAACTAGGCGCCCCCGTCGCCCTGGTTACCGCCAGTACGGGTAAGGGCTTCGATGAGATTTATGATTTTCTGAACGCGCAGCTTGCGCCGCCGCGCCCGGTGCAGTTGCCCATTCTGCAGGACGTTCCCAAGACCCGAAAATGGGCCGCGCAAATGAGCCTGGCGTCTGGCTACGTCGCCCCGGCGCCGACGAAATGGACGCGACGTCTCGATAAAGTGTTTCTTCATCCTGTAGCGGGTCCAGTGATATTCCTGACCGTTGTTCTGGCTTTGTTCCAGAGTATTTTCACTTTGGCGAAGCCCATGATGACCGGAATCGGCGATCTGGTGTCCGGATCCGGCGGCTTGTTGAAAGCAGTCCTGCCCGCCTCTCCGTTCCGCGATCTACTGGTGGAAGGCGTGTGGGGCGGGGTGGGCGCGGTGATCGTGTTCCTGCCTCAGATTTTATTGCTGTTTCTCTTCATCGGGTTCCTGGAGGATTCCGGCTACCTCGCCCGTGCCGCCCTCATCGCCGACCGCACCATGAAGATGATCGGACTGCAAGGCAAGAGCTTCATCCCATTGATTTCCGCTTACGCCTGCGCGATCCCGGCGGTGCTGGCAGCCCGCACGATTGAGAATAAGCGCGACCGCATGGCAACTATTTTGATCGCTCCTTTGATGACTTGCTCCGCGCGGCTGCCCGTCTACACATTAATCATCGCGGCCTTTATTCCGGACAAGCATCTATTGGGACCTCTGCTGGGAATGCGCGCGATGGCCATGCTCTCGCTTTACATTCTCGGTTTTCTCGCTGCGGTGGCGACCGCGCGGGTTTTGAAATCCTCTATCTTGCGTAGCGAGCGCACGCCGTTCGTGCTGGAGATGCCGCCTTACCGCTGGCCCAAGGTCTCACAATTGGCTATGCGGCTAATCGACCGCGGTAAGGTCTTTCTGCACCGCGCCGGAACCCTGATTCTGGCTGTGTCGGTGGTGCTGTGGATTCTGTTGCACGTCCCCACCCATAACGGCAAGGCGCCGGGAATTGAGCACAGCGTCGCCGGAGAGATCGGACATGTGATCGAGCCCGCCATCAAGCCGATTGGACTCAACTGGAAATTCGGAGTGGGCTTAATCAGTTCGCTGGCCGCACGGGAGACCATCATCGGTACGCTGGGAACCATCTACGGAACCGAAAATGAAGCGGAGGACGGCAGGCTGCAGGAAGCGGTACGCAAAGATCTATCGCCGGCGGGAGCGGCAGCTTTGCTCATCTTCTTCGCCTTCGCTTTGCAGTGTATGTCGACCATCGCGGTGGTGCGGCGCGAGACCGCCGGGTGGAAATGGCCGGCGATTCAGTTCAGCTACATGCTGGTGCTGGCGTATGTGGGCGCCTTCGCGGCGTACCATCTCGTGACGTGGCTTTCCTGACTAGGCAATCCTTTATCGCGTCGGAAGTTCGCGCCGGCGACTGGATCTGCCTATCGTGTTATAATCATGCATGGCGATGATTAATTATTCATCTCCCCAAAATGAACCATGTCGTTCCGCGTAGGCATAGCCGGCCACCGCGGGTACAGCGGTGCCGAATTACTGCGCATCCTGTCTCGCCACCGCCAAATCGAACCCGTCCTGCTGGACCACCGAGATCCGGGGAGTCAGGCCCTTGACCTACCCAGAATCCCGTCCACTGCGGCTGCCGTCCGTGAAGCCCATCTCCAACTCGTCTTCCTCGCTGTCCCCACCGAGGCAGCCCTGGAACTTGTCCCCCACATGCTCTCCGCCGGCATCAAGGTGATCGACCTCAGCGGCGCACATCGCCTCAAGACCTCCGACGCCCACCAGCGCTGGTACGGAGAAGTCCATCCACATCCCGAACTCCTCGCGGAAGCGGCCTATGGATTGCCGGAATTCCATCGAAGCCAAATCCCGGCCGCGCGCCTGATTGCCAACCCCGGATGCTATCCCACAGCAGCTAATCTTGCAATTAAGCCGCTCATCGATAACCAAGTCGCCGATCTTCATGCCGGTATCGTCTGCGACGCCAAGAGCGGAGTCAGCGGGGCGGGGAACAAGCCCACGCTGAAAAACAGCTTCTGCGAGGTCACCGAGAACTTTTCCGCCTACGCCATCCTGGAACACCGCCATGTGCCGGAAGTCCTGGCGCACAGCCATTTGTCCGAACGCGATTTCAGCTTCACCGCCCAGCTTCTACCGATCGCGCGGGGCATCCTCGAAACCATCTATTTCCGTGCCGCGCGTGAACTCACCGAAGCCGAAATCCTTGGCGCTTACGCTCGCGCTTACAAGAACGAACCCTTCATCCGCGTCTATCCGCTGGGTTCCGTCCCGGACTTGCACGCCGTCGCGCGTACCAATTTCTGCGACATCGGCATTCGCTTCGACCCTAAGACGGGACGGGGCGTTATCGTCAGCGCCATCGACAATCTGGGCAAAGGCGCAGCCGGCCAGGCCGTCCAGAACATGAATCTGGCGTTGGGTCTGCCTGAAACGGAGGGGCTGCTTTGAAGGTTCTGATCAAGATCGGAGGCACCCTCGTTGACGAGCCACGTTCGCGCCAATCGCTGGCGGGCCAACTCGTTAAAACCCAAGGCCATCAATTGTCCATTGTCCACGGAGGGGGACGCCAACTCACTCGTTTTCTTGAAGCCCAGGGCATCTCCTCTAAGTTCGTGAACGGATTGCGCGTCACTACCGACGTGACCATAGACGCCGTCGTCCAGATTCTTGCCGGTCTGGTCAACAAGCGTCTTGTCGCAGCGCTTCGGGCCGAAGGCGCCAACGCCGTGGGAATCAGCGGTATCGACGGCCTTCTGACCACGGCCACGCAGCTCGATCCGGAGCTAGGTTGGGTCGGCAAGATCACCGCCGCCAACGCTGCCCTGCTGGATCTGCTCATCTCCGCGGGGTACATTCCCGTCGTGGCTTGCGTGTCGGGAGACCACCGAGGCGGCGTTTGGAACGTTAATGCCGATCAGATGGGCGCCGCCTGCGCCCGCGCCTTTCAAGCCGACAGGCTAATTTTTCTGACAGATGTCCCGGGCGTCCTCGATGCCGGCGGCAAAACAATCTCGTCTCTCACCGTTCTCGCGGCACGCATTCTTATCGAAACCGGAGTCGCCAAAGGCGGCATGCAGGCCAAACTGGAAGCCGCCACCTCAGCCATAGAAGGCGGGGTCCGGTCAATAACCATCGCGTCCGGCGCTGAACCGGGCATCATTGCGCGCCTTCTCGCCGGCGAATCTCTGGGAACAGAAATCAGAAATGCTTAGCGCCATCACCACCGAGCTTGAACTCGAAAGCCCCACGCCCGTCGCCGGCGTCACCGTCCGCAAGGCCGCCATGCGCGACATTCACCAAATCCTCGCCCTCATCAACGGCTACGCGGCCGCTGGAGTCATGCTCGCTCGCACCGAATTCGAGCTCTCGGAAAACATGCGCGACTTTGCCGTGGCGTTCGTCGGTGACCAACTCGTGGGCTGCGGCGCACTACATTTTTACAGTACTGTAATAGGAGAAATACGGAGTTTGGCCGTCTCTCCACAGGTAAAAACACGGGGGATTGGGCGAAATATTATCAGGTTTCTCCTGACCGAAGCAAAGGATTATTACTTAGGGGCCGTGTTCGCTTTTACCTACGTTCCCGGATTTTTTTCCCGAGTCGGATTCTTCCAAGTGGAGCGGGGAGCCCTCCCTCTAAAGGCATGGAAGGACTGCCTCAGGTGCGCTAAGTTCCAGAATTGCGACGAGATAGCCGTCTTGCGCGTTCTCGATGCAACCCTCTGGGATCCCGCCGCGCTCGCTCCTCCTCAACCGGATCTATTAATCCAATTGCCCACGCCCAAGAAAAGTTATTAAAAAATATCGCTTCCCATCGCCCGTTTTTCTTGGTATAAAAACAACCAACTGACCGGAGATTTCTTTCAGGTCCCCTCACGCAAATATTTTCCTGAGAATTATCCATACTGGCCAGGACGAAGTGATGGAAATAGCGCGATCGTTCGCCGAATGGTCACGCCGCCTTTCTTTAGAGTGACTTTTTTGAGGGTATATGAGAGCACAGACCGTTGACGTCAAGGCATCGACCGGAAGAATCCTTTGTTGCACCGTTTTTCGCGCCGGGGGCAAAAAGCTCCTATCTAAGGGACACATCATCAGCGATGAGGACATCCGAGTCCTCGAATCTGAAGGTATGGACCACATCTGGGTCACTGAACTGGAAGAGGGGGAAGTGGCTGAAGATGAAGCCGTCTGTGCGGTCGCCGCGGAGATCGGTTGTGGTTGTTATGAAATTAAACTCGCTGCCGGCGGACGCGCCAACCTGCATGCGACTGAGAATTGCTGCGTCCTGGTGGATGAGGATCTGCTCAAGCAGGTCAACTGTACGTCGGGAATGGTGATCGCGTCCGCGCTGAACTTCAGCTTCGCAATGCCGGGCCAGCGCATCGCCACCATCAAGTCCGCTCCTTTTGCGGTAGCTAAGTCGGACCTGGAAGGCGTCGTGAACATGATCCGCGAACGCGGACCCATCATGCAGGCCCGCCCCGTTCGCCAGCCCAGTGTAGGCGTTCTTTATACAGATCCCACACATGGCGACCGCGCCCGGACCATGTTTGAAAGCATCATGCGGCAGCGCCTGGAACGTTATGGGTTCGTTTCGTCATTTGCTTTGGCGTGCGCGGAGGACGAAGCCACCGTTGCCCGTTCCTTGCGACACCTGATGCGGTCCAAGCCTTCGCTGATCCTGGTGGCATCAACTACCGCTCCGGCTGGTCCGGAAGACGTGGTGGGCCGCGCCCTCGCTCAGGTTGGTGGTCAGATGGAGCGCTTCTTAGCTCCCGTTGAACCCGGCAATCTCATGCTGCTCTCTTACTGCGAAGACACGCCGATCCTTTCCGCGCCCGGCTGCTTCCGCTCCGCGAAGCCCAACGTGGTGGATCTGCTGCTGCCCCCGCTTCTGGCCCGGTATCGCGTCTCCACCTGGGAAGTAGCTTCCCTGGGACACGGCGGCCTCCTGGCCTAAACCCGTTGGTGGTCCGGCCGCCATACCTGAATCGCCTCCTTAATCTGTTTACTGGTCAGATTCGACGTCAGCGCGCGCTCCGCCAGCGCCGCCGCTTCCGCGTCCGAAGCAAACCGCAGCGCAATCAACTGCGAGACGCTCAATTCGGGAATGCGCGACCGCAACGGCTCGCCGCATAGACTCGACAATCGCAGCCGTTCCTCCAACCGGATCACCCGGTCCTGCACCATCAGCGAGTACATCCGCAGCCGCGTGAGCATCACGGTGGCGGTGATAGCTACCACAATCAACCAGACATTCCAGATACCGAAGTGCCTCCAGGCGTGAACGATTGACCCCAGCACGGTCAGCAGAGCGATAGGAGCGGTGATGAAATGAAATACAGGGTCCCATCGTGCGTGTTTTGCAAAGCTTTGTTCTTCTGAAGTAGGCATGCGTTATATCCTACTCCTTGATGCCGCCGCGACTCGCCTTCACGCTTCTCCTTGCGGCAACCGCGCTTGCCCAAATGACCCAACACGCCCACGGAACCTTCACGGTAGAGGTCAAGCCTCTCACCCCCGCCCCAGCCGAAGGGCTCGCCCGCTTCTCCATCAATAAGCAAATTCACGGTGACCTGGAAGCCACCACCCAAGGCGAAATGTTCTCGGGAGGCGACCCCAAACAAGGCGCCGCCGGCTACGTAGCCATCGAAGTTGTAACAGGAACGCTAGCCGGGAAACACGGCAGCTTCGCCTTGCAGCACTCAGCCACCATGGACCCCAGCGGACTCAAAATGACCGTCATCGTCGTGCCCGGCTCCGGCACAGGAGAACTGAAAGGCATCGCAGGAACCTTCACCATCACAATCGAAAAAGGACAACATTCCTACGACTTCGATTACACGCTCCCGAAGTAGGGTCGCCAATTCTGGCGGCGGTCGCCCTTTCAGGCGACCTTCTCATCTAAAAACGTAAATGCCGAATCGTGCTGATTTTCCATACCGCTTCTTCTCGCGTGGGACCGTCGAATGTCTTGGTATTCGCCCCTGGCGCATAGCCTACACCTCCACCTTCCGGTTTCGCTTCTGCGCTGGAATGAAGAATCTCAGGATATCGCCATGCCGCGAGATCCATTGCGTCGCGAACACCGCGAGCGTTCCTAAGAACCGATGTTCCGGGATCAAGGTAGGAGTTCATAGAGGTAGTCTGATACGTTGTAACGATTTCAGCCTAAAACTCACCTTATAGGCAAAGTCGTATGGGTCCTCAGCCCGCCCGCCAAGCCGCAATTGACGAAGCCCAGAATACCGGGTGGTGGCACGGCTCCCGCCAAATCGTTTTCACTTTTTTTAGCATCCTCTACACCTACCGCGCCGTTCTGCTCCTCGGCGGCCTCGTCACTTTAATCGCTGTCTTTCGGTATAGCTCCATGATCTCCGGGCTGTTCGCACTGAATTCTTCCGATCAATATTGGCTCAGCCTCGTGGTGACCCTCGTCGGCACCCAAATCTTCGTCATCGTTCGAATTCTGGAGATGCATGTGCCGGCCCGCCTGGGCTTCGATCCTCACATCGCCGGGCCGCGTCTCGGACGCCTCGCCTTCGTCCGCTGGGTATGGGCGCTCGGGCTTTCCGTCCTTCCGGTCGCTATCTTTCAGTACCGTCTCTACACGCTCCCCAACAGTAACTGGTGGGGCATTGTGCAGGGAACTCTGGTAGCCCTGGCTCTCTTCGGAGGCTGCGTACTCGTTTCCAACGCGCTTGGCGAGCCCGATTCAGATCAGGTTCTCCCCATTCCCCAGCTTCGCGATAAAGAGTTTTCCCCTCGTTGGTCGCAAAGTTTCGCGCGGAAATTCACGAAGGTATTCTGCGCCGTCGTTACCACGCTGGATGACACCGGCGACGGCTTCATCAAGAATGGCAAAGTGCTGCCCGGTCATGTGCTGGCCTTGTTCAGCACTCTTGTCCTTGTCCTGCTCTATGGGGGCGCGTGGTTCGTGGAAGGCTATCTTCCGGGGTTACATATCGGCCCCGGTTATGTGAAGGCGATTTTCTACGCCCTGATGACCATTGCTTTAAGCGGCTCAGCGCTGGGATTCCTCTGTTTCGTATTCGATCGCCATCGTATCCCCATCATCACCATCCTGGTGCTCGTCCTGTTCGGCATGTCTCTGCTGCCAACCCACGTCCATTACTACGAAATGGCGCAGGATGCCAACCCATTGCCGGTGAAAGCGGACGCCCTCTGGAACGGCCCCAACGATCGCGTAGTGGTCATCTCCGCGCAGGGCGGCGGCATTCAGGCGGCCGCTTGGACCACGCGTGTTCTGCTTGGGATCGCCCAGCAGCTTCCCGAACGCCTGCGCCGCCCGTTTGTAAAAGATGTCCGGTTGCTCAGCGGAGTTTCCGGCGGCAGCGTCGGAGCGATGTTCTTCCAAACGCTCTACTCGAGTCCCGGGGCCTTGGATCAACCGCTGAGGCACCTCGGCGAAGTACACGCCGCCGGCGTATGCGGCACCGCCCTTTCCTGGATTGGCTTCGGACTCGCCTACTACGATTTGCTCCGCCCCGTCACCACTCTGTTCGGTTATGACCTCGAAGACCGCGGATGGGGCGCGGAGCAAGCCTGGCGCAAGCTGCTGCAGCACGGACTGGCCGCGCCCGGCAACTCCACGTTGCATCAACTCCGCAAGGGCGTCGCGGACGGCACGCGCCCCCTCATGGTCTTCAATGCCACCATCGCCGACAGCGGCGACCCGCTGGCCATCGCTAACTTCGACCTCGCCAAAGACCGCGACTTCGAAGCCTTCCAGAATCTCTACCCGAATAGTGATCTCCGGTTGACAACCGCCGTCCGCCTCTCCGCAGCCTTCCCGTATGTTTCACCCTCGCCGCGACCTTACTTAGGCCGCGCTCCATTTTCCAAACACGCGTACGCCATCATCGACGGCGGACTCTATGACAACTTCGGCGTGGCCGGCGCCTACTTCGCCCTGGAGCAAGCCACCAACTATTTCAAGGAAACCGCACCCAAGCCCATCATGTGGATTCAGATTCGATTGCCCGACGGCTCCAGCCAGGAAACTGACCTACTCGCCGGCAGCGCGCTGGGTCCCCTTTTAACCCTCAATAACACCCGAGTCACCGGTCAGAGATCCCGCGCCGACCAGCTGACCGACCTGGCCAAGAACCGCTTAGGCTCCAGACTGCAGGTGAATAAGTTTGATTACCCCAAGGTCAACGCGCCTCTCTCCTGGGCCTTGAACCCCGCGCAGATTGAAGACATCGATCAGGGCTGGCGAGACCTGAAGGATGGCCACGAGCAGGTCGCCCACGTCTGCAAGTTCCTGGGGGGAACGGATGAAGAGTGCGCGCAGGCCGCGGGCCCCTGGGCCTCGCCGTCGACAGCAAAGCTGTCGTCACCACACGAACCCAACGTATGCCCGGAGGGCAAACTAGAGTAACTCCGGTGTTGGTGGAGCGGGCGCCCTCGCCTGCGCGGGTTCCCCCAGGGACCCGCTGGTCAGGTAAGCCAACCACCTCCGTGAAAGCTCGAAGGTCGACTGAGGGTCGGGGGTCCGCAAGTGTCTTTCAACTGAGTCGGTCCCACGCAGAAAATCCTTTGTCTCCAGGTCTTATCGTCGCGTGACCCGCCGCGGTGCTTGCCGCAGCGAGACATCGCCGCGCCAAGTTCGCCCTTTCAGGCGACCCTCCTCTGAAACATGTAAACTTCAGAGAGCCAACAAATCTGCCCAGACATGCCCAAGGTCCTCCTCATCGGTAAACGTCCCCCTTCAGCACGTGGGGTCGTATGGGCTGCTTCCCGACGGCGTGCACGGTGCTTTGACGCTAGCTGACTTTCCAGGCTTCCCCCTTGCGCAGTTGTCAGCTTACGGACTCAGCGGCGGCGAAATCGTTGCATCGCAAAATCCAGTCTGGACCCCCGTGATTGCCGCCGGACAGAAGATTAGCGCTCAGGAGAACTTTGAAAGTCATGCCGTATTTGTGGGAGGCAACAGGAGTTCAGCTGACACGCAAACCGTCTTTGACGGCCCCTGGCAGAACATCACAAATGGGTTCTTTGGCTTCAAGTTCTTGATCAGTGGCGAGGTTCACTATGGATGGGGCCGGATAAGTACTCACGATAACTGCTACGATGCGCCCCCTCACATAATGGCGGTTTTGACAGGGTACGCATATGAAACGATTCCGGGTCGCCGGATCCTTGCAGGACAAACGGTAGGCGCAGACGACCAGCAAGCCACCAACGCAGAGCCATCAACGCTCGGCTTCCTCGCCCTCGGCGCCGCCGGTCTCCCCCGCCTCCGCAGAGGCGAGCACAAACTCGGCAGTGGCCAAGCCCACGCAGGATAAATACTGCCCCTCTTGGTCACGGAGTTTCAGTGCCGTAAGGAACCATCGTCGGCGTTAGAAATGTTTTTGGAGTCGAACCTTCACCCACGAGGGTGAAACCGGGAAACCTCTTGTACCAGAGTCCCGCCGGAACCTCGGGGTCCGAGTCCAGCCAACTCTGTAAGGCTTGGAAATCTGCGACCGAAATCCTGCCTTCCCGAAAGCGTTTTACAAGATGTTCGAGGAAGTTGCGGTGTGGTGGCCTCTCAATCCGAGGCGTTCTGATACTGCCTGCGGAACACGATCTTTTGAAGCTCTTCGGTCAATCGACGGAGTTCGCTTTCGCTCTTCGCCTCTTTGATTCGACCAAGGCAAAGATGAAGAGCATCCTTTGATTCCTTTGATTCGCCGTTTTTTCCGCCGTCACGACCCATCGGGACTGCGGCGATCTTGCCCTTGACCTTTACAGCCATGCCTCCATGATACCCGAGCTTACCCCAGCAGCGCCTCTTCAACCAACCCCATGACCCTCCGATCCCGCACCATCAATGGATGCGCCACCACGTTCACCCGAACCGACCGAGCCTCTGCCACCACCGAACTGCTCGCCGGCAAAATCATCAAATCGAACGGATTCCAAATCGACGTAAACCGAACGCCGTCCAGCTTATGCCGTTCCTCATGCAGTCCCCGCAGGAACTCGCTGCCCGGCCGCATCTGCCGCGCACCCTTGTTATTGCGCAGAAATCCCGTCCAAGTCCCGCGATGCGGAGACGAAATCGTGACCAGCCGCTGTACGCGACCAGGTTCCGCCAGCCGCTGCACGTAATACCGCGCCACCATTCCGCCCATGCTGAAGCCCACCAGATCGAAGGCCGGCTCGGCATCGAAATTCGACTGAACATAAGAGCTAACCTGCAAGGCCAACTCATCCAGCCCCGCCGCGCCATTATTCGGGACCAGGTCCAGGTCGTGCACCCGCCAACCCCGCTCCTCCAAATGGCAACGCAACCGGCGAAACAGCAACGCCGTGTCGTCGATCCCATGGAGCAGCAGCACCGGGTTTCGGTCACCTGACATTCGTTTCCTCAACTCTATGAAAACAAACCGCAAAACGCTAGACGAATCGAGCGGCCCGAAAAATGACTGCTAAGCTAATGCCGGAGAGAATATGGAAACGACGAGCCTCCACCAAGACGACCTGATCAGCGCCCGGACTGGGTTCGTTCCTCACGTCCCCACCATTCCGCTTCGGCGCCGCTCATCCACAGTGGGTTCGTTCCGCACGCTCTTACGATTTGGTTTGGCCAACCAGCGCCGACTTGGGTTCGTTCGAGACATTTCCAAAATCCGCTTCCGCGGCTGGGTTCGTTCCTCACACTTTCTTTATGAACCCTCTTTGCGTCTTTGCGCTTTTGCGCGAAATCCCCTTCCCGCCAAAACTGGGTTCGTTCCTCACGCTCGGAGATTTGGCCTTTGAAAGACTCCCCCACTCCCCGCCTGATGATCGGGTTCGCGGTTGCCCTGGCAGCCCTGGTCCTCTACTCTCTCTTTACTCTTCGTCAGGTTACGGTCCTGCGCAAGCTCCAGGCCGACACCGTCGAGCGCAACCGTCTCGATTCGCTCCAACTGGTCCGCATCCAAAGCAGCCTCTATGAAATCGGCTTCTCCCTCCACGATGTCCTCGAAGAGCCCTACGGCATCAGCGGATTCGAACAGCAATTCCGCCGCCAGCGCATCCAGCTTGCGGATGCCATACGCCGGGAAGCGGCGCTTGCACCCCATTCCAAGGACAACCCTCAACAGGAGCAGCTTCAAATCCTGCTCGGAAACCTGAACTCGGCCTCGGAAGAAGTCTTCGCCCAGGCGCGGGCCGGCAACGACAAGCGTGCCAAAGAGCTCATCATCGGCTCGCTCCGTCCGCAGCGCGACGCTCTGTCCCACCAGATCTCACAAATGTTGATACAGAACAACGAACTCGATGAGCAGACCGCGGCTGCCATCCAGCGGATCTACACGGGCGTCGAACGGGATCTCTACGTCTTTCTGCTTGCGGCGGTTCTCGCGATCGCGGTCACCGCCGTCACCTTGGTGCACTCCAATCGCCGCTTCTTCCAGCAGCTTGCTTCCCTCTCAGACCAGAAGAGCGTATTGGCGCGCAAGCTGATTTCCCTGCAGGAAGAAATGCTCCGTTCCGTCTCGCGCGAGTTGCATGACGAGTTCGGCCAGATCTTCACGGCCATCGGAGCCATGCTCTCGCGCCTGGAACGTAAAGGTATCCCTCCGGATTCGCCGCTTCGCGCCGACCTTTCAGAGGTTCGTGAAGTCACCCAAACCGCGCTTGACCGCGTTCGTTCGCTGTCCCAGATGCTGCACCCCGCTGTCATTGACGACTACGGCCTCGAAAAGGCCATCGAGTGGTACGTGCCTATGTACGAGAAACAGACCGGCATTCCAGTTGACTACGAGAAAGTCGGCACTGGCCCCGCGATCAAAGACGAAACCGCCATCCACGTCTATCGCATTCTTCAGGAAGCCCTGAACAATGTCGCGCGCCACTCCGGGGCCAAGCGCGCCACGGTGCGCGTGCACTACGCGCCGGATCAGCTTCGCCTGGAGGTGGAAGATCGCGGTAAAGGCTTCTCCGACGGCGCCGCCAAAGGCCGCCGCGGCCTGGGACTGATCGCCATGCGAGAGCGAGCCGAATTGGTTCATGGGAAACTAAAGCTGGAGGGCGTGCCTCTGGGTGGGACGTTAGTCTCACTCGAAGTGCCCACACCGGTACACAATGAATCCTGAAACCGCGGCGGAAGGCAAAATGATTACGGTTCTACTGGCGGACGACCACGGCCTGGTTCGCAAAGGCTTCCGCCGCATGCTGGAAGATGAGCCGGATATGCAAGTGGTTGGTGAGGCGGGCAACGGACGCGAAGCCGTAGCAATGGTTGCCGAACTTGTTCCGGATGTCCTCGTGATGGATTACTCCATGCCGGAACTTGACGGCGCGGCAGCCACCCGGGAGATCCGCAAGGCGAACCAAACCACCAGAATCCTCATCCTCAGCATGTATTCCAATGAGAACTACGTGCGCGGCGCGATGGATGCGGGCGCCAACGGCTACCTTCTCAAGAATGCCATCGACATCGAACTCCCTAACGCCATCCGCACCCTCGCCGCGGGCAAGCCGTTCCTCAGCCCTATTCTGCAGCAGCCGCCTGCCGATGCCAGTTTCGATCGCCTGACGCCGCGCGAGAAACAGGTGCTCACCATGATTGCCGAGGGACAGTCGAATAAAGAGATTGCCGGCGTCCTGAACCTGAGCGTGAATACCGTGGCCGTGCATCGCGCCAACCTGATGGACGCCCTCAATATCCATAAGGCCGCAGATCTGGTTCGCTACGCCATGAGCAAAGGCCTGATTCCACCTCCGTAATGCGCCGACGCGACTTCGTTTTCGGAACAGCGGCTCTTCCGTTTACGGCACTGGCGGCTTCGCCTCCTTTTCGATTCGCAGACGTCACCACCCAGGCCGGCATTCATTTCCAGCACAACACTGGTGCGTTTGGCCCGAAGTATCTTCCGGAAACCCTGGGACCCGGTTGCGCGTTCCTGGACTACGATAACGACGGCTGGCAGGACATTCTGATCTGCAATGGCATGGATTGGCCGGGCCACCGCAAGCATAAAACGACGCTCGCCCTATATCGCAATAACCGCAATGGAACCTTCACCGACGTCACGCGTGCCGCGGGGCTCGATTTTGAATTCTATGGGCTCGGCGTCGCCGTCGGCGATTTCAACAACGACGGATTCCCGGACCTGTACCTGACAGGCTTCGGCCAAAATCGGCTTTTGAAGAATACCGGCAAAGGCGGGTTCATCGATGTCACCCGCCAAGCTGGCCTCGCGAATCACGCCGCGCTTTCGACGTCCGCCCTCTGGTTTGACTACGACCGGGACGGCCATTTAGATCTGTTCGTCTGCAACTATGTCCGCTGGTCGCCGGAAACGGATTCGTTCTGCAGCATTGATGGAAAAGATAAGTCCTATTGCACGCCGGAAGCCTATCATGGCAACACCTGCTGGCTATTCCGCAATCGTGGGGACGGCACTTTCGAGGACGTCACCGCGAAGGCCGGCATTCTTGATACCAGTTCGAAATCCCTGGGCGTCGCTATGTTCGATTACGATAACGATGGCTGGCCCGACCTTCTGGTGGCCAACGACACACAGGCGAATAAGCTCTACCGGAATCTGAGGAACGGCAGATTTGAAGAGATCGGCATGCCCGCTGGCGTGGCTTTCAGCGAGGACGGCAAAGCCCGCGCCGGCATGGGAGTCGATGTCGCAGATTGCGATAACACAGGGCATAAGAGCGTGGTGATCACCAACTACGACAACGAGATGCTGGGGTTTTATTCGGCGTCACCCGGTGGAAGCTTCACAGATCTGGCGCCGCGCTCCGATTTGGGCCGGGCAACACGACACTCGCTGGGCTTTGGCTGTTTCTTTTTTGATGCGAGTCTGGATGGCCTTCTCGATTTGCTGGTAGTCAATGGCCACATTGACGACACCGTTCGCAATCTGGGGAAGTCGGAGTACGCGCAGAAACCGCAGCTTTTCCTGCAATCCCGTGGCGGCGGATTTCACGACGTGGCGCCGGAGATTGGCGGCGGCTTTGCGGACGCCAAGGTGGGACGCGGCGCGGCTTACGGGGATTTCGACAACGATGGCGATCTGGATGTCATCATCACCACCAATAGCGGGCCGGCATATCTCTACCGGAACGATGTGCTCAACGGCAACCGTTCCCTGCGACTGAAGCTAGTAGGAACGCGCTCCAATCGCGATGCGATTGGAGCGCGTGTCGAAGTGCATGCCGGTTCCAGTATCCTGACGAGGATGGTGAAGAGCGGGTCAAGCTACCTATCACAATCTGAGTTGCCTCTCACGTTCGGGATGGGTCATCTTGCGAAGGCCGATCGCGTCGTTGTCTATTGGCCAAGCGGAGCAGCGGACGAGCACCGCGATATAGATGCCGGCAGGTCGTGGGTTGTTCAAGAGGGCGCCCACCCGCGCTGACATGTCACCTGCCTTGGGTTACAACGCCGCCGAATGTAGTCTGGGGATCAAACGTCGTTTGGGGATCGACATCGATTACCGTTGAGTTGACTGTAGTCCGCTCTTAGTACTTTTCAATAGCAGGACCGATCTGTACTACTTTGCCGCCAATAATGGTTGCGACGGACGCACCGCGAAAAACGCGTCCATGGAAAGGGGAATTGCGGCTCTTGGAATAAGACTTATTCACGTCGTAGGCCCATTTGAGTTCAGGATCGAGGACGGTCACGTCGCCCGGCGCGCCTTCCTGAAGAGTTCCCCGATTGAGCTTCAGTACACTTGCCGGCCCGGAAGTGAACAGCTGAATCATCCGATTGATTGAAATGTGGCCCGCGTGAACCAGGCAGTCAAAGGACAAGCCAATCGCAGTTTCAAGCCCGAGTATCCCGAAAGGACAGGATTCAAATTCTTGCATCTTGTCGCTGCCCGCGTGCGGCGCGTGGTCGGTGGCGATGGCGTCGATGGCTCCGCTCCTGATCCCTTCGATGACCCCCGCAACGTCAATTCCGCAGCGCAGAGGCGGCTTCATCTTATAGTTGCTGTCGTAGCTGCCGAGTTCTTTGTCGGTGAGGGCGAAGTGGTGCGGCGTAGTCTCGGAGGTGACGCGTAATCCCTTGCTCTTGGCGAAAGCCACCATCGCCACCGAATGCCGGGCGGAGATATGCGCCACGTGATAGCGCGCGCCGGTCAGTTGGGCGAGCAGGATATCCCGCGCCACCATCACGTCTTCCGAGGCAGACGGTATTCCGCGCAGCCCCAGCCGCACTGACTCGACGCCCTCATGCATGTCGCCACCCGCTGAAAGATGGAGATCCTCGCAGTGATTGATCACCGTCAGGTCCAGCGCCCTCGCGGTTTCCATCGCTCGTCGCATCACGCGCGCGTTCATCACGGGCCGGCCGTCATCGGAGATGGCCACAATGCCGGCTTCTTTCATGGAGGCGATGGTGGAAAGCTCGACGCCTTCGCTGCCCTTGGTGATGGCGCCGATGGGAAACACGTTTACCATGGCGTGCTTGCGCGCCCGCTCCACAATGTAGCTGGTGACGGTGGCGTTGTCGTTCACCGGCTTGGTGTTGGGCATGCAGCAGATGGTGGTGAACCCTCCGGCCGCGGCGGCACGGGCGCCGGTTTCGATGGTTTCGGCATGCTCGAATCCCGGTTCGCGCAGATGTACGTGCATGTCTATGAAGCCCGGCGCGACCACAAGACCGGTAGCGTCGAACTCCGGCGAATGGAGGGCCGGTTTCGCCGCGACGAGGCCGTCGACGATAGCGATATCGGCGATCTCATCGCGCCCCCTTGAAGGATCGATCACGCGGCCGCCGCGAATCAGCAGGTTCACGCGACCACCTTTTCCAGCACCGCCATGCGCACCGCGATGCCATTCTCCACCTGGTTCAGAATCACGGAACGCTGACTGTCGGCCACTTCCGAAGACAGCTCGCGGCCGCGATTGATGGGGCCGGGATGCATGACGATGGCGTCCGGTTTGGCGAGGGCCATGTGTTCCAGACGCAGGCCGTAGAAGCGGAAGTATTCGCCCGCCGCCATGGGGACTTCATGCTGGCGTTCCAGCTGCACGCGTAGCATCATTACCACATCGGCATCGCGAATGGCTTGGTTCATATCGTTGGTGAGTTCCACGCGGGGCGCGAGTTGTTCCAGTTCGCGCGGCAGCAGCGCGGGCGGTCCGCAGAGCACGATGGATGCGCCGAAGCGGGAAAGCAGGTGCACGTTCGAACGCGCCACGCGGCTATGCGCGATGTCTCCGATGATGGCGACGCGCAGGTTTTCCAGCGAACCGCGCCGGTCGAATATGGTGAGTGCGTCCAGCAGCGCTTGCGTGGGATGTTCATGCGTGCCATCCCCTGCGTTGACGATGGGCGTTGAAAGATGGCGCGCCAGAAAGTGCGGCGCGCCCGATGCGGAGTGGCGCATAACGATGGCTTGCGGTTTCATCGCCACGAGGGTGTTGAGCGTGTCAACCAAGGACTCACCCTTGGAAACGCTGGAGGAAGAAGCTGTGATGGAGACAGTGTCTGCGCCCAGGCGTTTGGCGGCGATTTCAAAACTGGTGCGGGTTCGCGTCGACGCCTCGAAGAAGAGATTCACGATGAGGCGGTGGCGCAACGTATCGTAGCGGCCGGGTGATTGGAAGTGGCGGGAACGCTCCAGAATCGCCTCGATTTCCGGGCGGCCCAGTCCTTCGATGCCGAGTAATCCAGCGGTCATCTAGACCTTCTCGACCAGTAGAACCTTCTCCATGTCATCGATTTCGTTGAACTTCACCTCCACGATTTCATTGTCGGCGGTTTGCAGGACGCGGCCGATGAAACTGGCTTCGATGGGCAATTCGCGATGGCCGCGATCGATGAGGACCAGCAGCCGAACGCGTGCGGGACGGCCATGATCGAAGAGCGCGTCCAAAGCTGCGCGGATGGTGCGGCCGGTGTAGAGCACGTCATCCATCAATATGATGTCTTTGCCTACCACCGAAAACCCGATGTCGGTGGCGTTGACCACCGGCTTGTGGCCTACCGTCGAAAGGTCATCCCGATAGAGATTGATGTCCAGAGTGCCGACGGGAATAATACGCTTCTCAAGCGATTCGATCTTCTTCGCGAGTCGCTGCGCCATCGGCACGCCGCGCCGGCGGATGCCAATGAAAGCTAGCTGGTCAACATCCTTCGTTTTTTCAAGAATTTCGTGAGCCAGGCGGACCATGGTGCGGTCGATTTCACTGGCGCTCATCAGTTGGGATTTGAAACGGGTTTCGGCCATGCGGAAGCGTTAGCGTAACACAGCAGCCTACCCTGCATGAACGTGCGGGTTGTCGATTCACGCGCTCGCTGCACATAATCATCGAGATCGAAGCGGTTCTTAATCGGACTCGTAAAAGGAGAAGTTATATGAACGAAACGCAAAAGCTGCGACTGGGGATACCCGTGGCGGCATTGCTCGCATTAAGCGGCGCGGCAAGCGCGCAGCATTGGACACCACTCCCCACGTTTCCTGGCAGTGGAGCAGGCACAGCCCTGCTGGAGCCTGACGGCAACGTCATGGTGCAGGAAATAACAGGACCCGGCGGCACCGGAACCGGCAACTGGTATATGTTGACGCCGAGCGACGCCGGCGACTACCAAGCCGGGACCTGGAGCATGCTTCCCTCCACCACCGGGTTTGGATACGGTCCTCAGTTCTTCGGTTCGGCGGTGCTGCCCAACGGCCAGATGATCTTCGAAGGCGGGGAGTACAACTTCGGCGTGAATGATGATACAGACCTGGGGTTTGACTTCCGTCCAATCGTGTTGACCTGGACGGGCATCACGCCACCCAGCGGATGGACGAAGATCGGTGACGCTCCTACGGTGGTATTGCCGAATGGGACTTTCATGATGGGCAGTTGCTGCAGCAAGCAGGAAGCCCTGCTGAATTTTTCATCACTAACTTGGACCACGACCGGCTCAGGTAAGGCCGATTCAAACTCTGAAGAAGGTTGGACTTTACTTCCTAACGGCAAGGTGTTAACCGTGGACACGGAGAACGGACTGGAATCCGAACTATACAACCCGTCCCTAGGTACGTGGTCGCTTGCCGGCAACCTGCCGGTCCCTCTGACGAACAACTGCGGAATGGATATTGTTCCGGAGATGGGGCCAGCGGTGCTTCGACCTGACGGGACAGTGTTCGCGGTGGGCGCGAACTCGAACACGGCGATCTACAACTCCTCCACTGGGGTGTGGACAACAGGACCAACCTTTCCCACCGAACCCACTGGCCCAATCGGCGTGGCTGACGGCCCGGCGGCCCTTCTTCCGGATGGTAATGTCCTCGTGATGGCTTCGAACATCGCTCCCTGCTTCGCAAGCCCGGCTTACTTCTTCGAGTTCAACGGGCAAACCCTGACTCCGGCCCCCAGCCCGCCAAACGCCGCAAACGAGGCGTCCTATAGCGGAAGAATGCTGGAGCTGCCGAACGGCCATATTCTCTTAGCCGATGGCACGAAAGACCTGTATGCATACGTTCCCAAGGGCTCTGCGCAAAGCAGCTGGGCGCCGCATATCACGTCATTCCCATCAACGATCAGCGAAGGAGTCTATTACACGATCAAGGGTACCCAGCTGAATGGCCTGTCGCAAGGCGCCGCCTATGGAGACGACGCGCAGATGGCGACCAACTTCCCCTTGTTGCGGATTATGACCGGCGGCTTTACTTATTACCTTCCGACTAAGAACTACAGCACCATGGGCGTCGCCACTGGTGCTGCGGTCGTGTCCTTCGAGTTCAGCCTGCCGTTCTCCTTACCAGCAGGCCCGGCAAGTCTCGAGGTTGTTGCAAACGGAATTGCGTCGAACGCCGTCACGGTGACGGTGAATTAGAAGCGTCCGCATACGCTGGGCCTCCCAAACAATGGAAGGCCCAGCGTTACACTGGTGAGCCGGAGGAAGGTATGGGATGGCTGGCAGTTCGGTTGGCGATGGCTCTGCTTCCGCTCTGCCTGGCTGCCGAACTATTGCCAATCCATTCTTATTCCACCGCCGACGGTCTCGCGGGCGACCGAATCAACCAAATTGTAGTGGACTCACATGGGTTCATCTGGTTCTGCACGCCCGAGGGATTGTCGCGATTTGACGGCTTCCGGATGAAGACCTACGGCAGAAATGAGGGCCTGCCGCACCCGTCGGTGAATACTCTGATCGAAACACGTTCAGGGGAATACATTGTGGGAACCTCGCGCGGACTCTGCCGGTTTCGTGGCGGAGCTTGCGAGGGTGTGCTACTTCCGGGGAGCAAGCGCCGAGCCCAGTCCGTCAACGTGCTTCTGGAAGATTCCGCCGGGAGAATTTGGTGCGGCACCGGCGCCGGGTTGTTCGAGTTGCTCAAAGGAAATCAGTTCCGGCGGCAGTCGCTCCCTTCGGTTCCGCTTTTTCCAGACGGCGTCCCTATTCTCGATCTCCTGGAAGATGCGCGCCATGACTTGTGGGTGACTTCCACGGAGGGGATCTTTATCGTCCGCGGGAACGGCGAGGTTCAGCACCTGACCCGAAGGGACGGATTGCCAAACAATTGGGTTGACCATCTTCTGCTCGATAAGCGAGGACGGTTATGGGCCGGCACGCGTGGTGGTCTAGCTCTGATGCGCGAATTGAATGATACAGGCATGTACGGGGTTCAACAAGCGTTCAAGAGCGTAGGGAAAGTGAAGCTGGACGTGCAAGCGCTGGCCGAGGGTCCGGACGGGGAGATCTGGATTGGCTCCCAGGATGGAATTATGCGCTCGGGTCCCGGTACAGTTCCTGTGGCATTCCGCATCCTTACCCGGGCGCAGGGCTTAATCGACCGCTCCATAACGGCGCTTTCATCGGATCAAGCCGGCAATATGTGGGCGGGAACGGAAGGAGCCGGGGTGATGAAAATTCAGTCCACTGGTTTTACGACGTTCAGCGAACGGGACGGTCTGGCGTCGGATCGTGTATTCTCAGTTTTCGCAGATCGGACAGGCGAGATTTTAGCGATATCGATCGTGCCTGCGAACTCGGTCCGCTCCCTGGACATGTTTAACGGGCTGCGTTTCAGATCGTCTATTCCAAGAGTCTTTGGGACGAACTCGACGTGGGGGCAGAATCAGATCCTGCTTCAAAGCCACGCCGGCGAATGGTGGGCGGCCACCAAGGT